>Ga0335083_10000312_pt1 | contig 76553 bp, 59 predicted proteins | sample Lox_Sample_42_FD_206716 | JGI IMG/M metagenome (GOLD analysis project Ga0335083, IMG submission 206716) | Soil microbial communities from Loxahatchee National Wildlife Refuge, Florida, United States - Lox_Sample_4.2 | ecosystem: Environmental > Terrestrial > Soil > Wetlands | place: USA...
CGGCGTTTCCGTGATTATCCTTGCGCACACGCCCGTGCCGCTCTACGTCGGCGCCGTGATGGCGGGTTTCGGCTGCGCTCCGCAGTATCCCATCTACGTCACCTGGGTCGCCGCGATCTTCAGGGACGATTCCACCTGGCTCGGCGCCCTCTTCTTCGGAGCCGCCGGCCTGGGCAGTTCCTTCCTTCCGTGGCTCGTCGGCGTAATCGCCACCGGAACGCACTCTCTCAAGTTGGGATTCCTGGTTCCCCTCGCCTGCGCCCTCTGGATGGTCCCTTCCGTCCTCCGCGCCTGCCCCAAGCCTGCCGCGCCCGCCGCTGCCTAGGGTCCATCCCCCAAGCTTGCCAATCAACACGGCCTCAAATTCACCCAGAATCCCGGACTGCTCCAGGTAACTTAGCTGGCGCCGGAGGGGCGACACACGCCGGCAGAGAAGTCGAAGTTTCCGCTTCGATACGATCTCCCGGAAATCCATGGCGTCAGGCTCAGAGGCAATGCCCGAATGTTGCAGATCGAAGAGAGGCTTCGCCTACCCTCGAACCGCTCTTCAAAAATTGCGAGCCTCCGATCAACCTGCCTCGGAGGCTCGCAATCCTACGCTCGATAATGATTACCGGTCGATCGTCACCGCATCCATCAACTTGAAAGTAATCCGTGACTCCGCCGGAAACTCCACGTTCTTCCCGCCGGTCGCTCCGGACGCGGCCAACCCTCCGCCCGCGCCAACGCCCGCGCCGATCGCCGCTCCCTTGCCTCCTCCCGCGAGCCCTCCAATCAGCGCGCCAACTGCTGCGCCGCCACCCGTAACCACCGCGGTCCGCTTTCCCTTGCCTTTTTCGGTCCCGCCATACGTGCTCGACGCGATCATGTAGCCCTTCCCGCGAACCTCGAGCCGCGTCAGCTTTACAGACAATTGCGCTTCTCCCTTGAATTTGCCCTGTTTCTTCGCGTTCACGACGGTCCCCGACACCCCCGAACCCTTCGGAATCGCTACCTCGTTGTCCACCAGAATGTCGGTCGCTACGCTGCCCTGGAACTCGTCGCCCGGGTTGGCCACCCGCGAATTGATCGTGGAGGATAGAATCACCGGAAGTTCCGTCCCGGCCGGCACCACGAACGGCTGCGGCGGCGGAGGCGGTGGCTCTGGGGTTGCCACCTGTTGCGCGGCCCCGGACGGCCCGCTGGCCGCCTGCCCGTTTTCTGAAGAGGGGTTACTCGAGTTCTCGTTCTTTCCGCAGCCGGCCGAAAGGCCCAGTACGGCGGCGATGGCGAAGATGGCCCATTTGTTTTTCATGACGTTCCCTCGGAATAGTGTGCCTGCGAATTCCTGCAAAGCCGTGGAGATTATAATTTTATCTGGGTTTCCGCCGGGCGTTGCGGCTTTCAACCCGAATACTACCACTTCTCTTCGGCACTGAATAGCCGACGGCTTCGCCGCCTTCTCCGGAATTTGCCGCCGAACTACGCCCCCGGTACAATCTCGCACATGATGCCGGAGGCCAGGGTCGCCGCTCCCATCGCGCCGCGCGTCGCCGCGCGCATCGCCGAGCAACTCTACGGCTTGACCGCCACGATCCGCTCTCTGCCAGGCGAGTACGACGACAACTTTCATCTGATCACCCTGGACTACAACGCTTTTGTCTTGAAAGTCATGCATCCCGCGCGCGAAGACTCCTTCGTGGACATGCAGTGCCGCGCCCTCGCGCACTTGGCCGCCCGTGCGCCTCGCCTGGCTCTGCCGCGCGTCATTCCCGCTGTTTCCGGCAATCTGTTCTCGCGCTTGCCAGTCGAAGGCGCTGATTCTCGCCTCGTGTGGATGCTTTCTTACCTTCCCGGTGCAACTCTCGCCGAGACTTCCCCGCATATTCCGGATCTGCTGCGCTCGCTTGGCCGCTTGCTCGCGGAAATGGATTTGGCCTTGCTTGATTTCGCGCATCCCGCGGCCCACCGCTTCCTGAAATGGGATCTCTCCCGGTCAAACTGGGCGCGCGACTATCTAGCCCACATCCAGGATCCCGAGCGCCGCGCACTCGCCAAGAGATTTCTCAATCTTTTTGAAGAAGAAGCCGTCCCCCGTTTTCCGCATCTTCGCCGAAGTGTCATCTATGGAGATGCGAACGACCACAACGCACTGGTGGATCGCGAATCCATGCGCGTGGTCTCCGTGATCGATTTCGGCGACATGCACGAAGGCTTGCGCGTGGCGGAGCCCGCCGTCGCGGCCGCTTACGCCATCCTTAGCAAGAACGATCCGCTTGCCGCCGCGGGGGCCGTTTTGGCCGGCTACCACGAACTCCTCCCGCTCACGGAGCACGAAATCGCCGCCTTTTTCCCGTTGCTCGCGGCGCGTCTTGTTGTCAGCGTCGTCAACTCCGCCCACCGCAAGTCGCTCCTCCCCGACGATCCTTACGTTACGGTTTCCGAATCCCCCGCATGGGAAACCTTGGAGCGTCTCGCCTCGATCGGCAACGATGCGGCCCACGAATATTTTCGTGGAGTCACCCTTAAAGCCGCCCCAGCCGAAGCGATAACTATTGTCACGGTCCCAGCTACCGCCCCGGAAAGGGAACTATCCTTCGCGGAGTCGCTTGCCGCTCGAAAACGCCTCCTCGGCGCCAACCTCTCGCTCTCCTACCAGGAGCCGCTCAAGATCGTTCGCGGCGCCATGCAATATCTCTACGACGATTCCGGCCGCCCGTATCTCGATGTCTACAACAACGTCCCCCTCGTCGGCCATTCCCATCCTCGCGTCGTTCGAGCGATTCAGGACCAGCTCGCACTTCTCAACACCAACACGCGCTACGTCCACGACAACATTCTCCGCTACGCCGAGCGCCTCACCGACTTGCTTCCCGAGCCCTTGCGTGTCTGCTACTTTGTAAATTCCGGCAGCGAAGCCAACGAACTTGCCCTCCGCCTGGCCCGAACTCACACCGCGCGCGAAGACGTGATCGTTCTCGAACACGCCTACCACGGCCACACTTCCACACTGATTGATATCAGCCCCTACAAATTCAACGGCCCGGGCGGGCGCGGTCGCAAGCCCTGGGTTCATGTCGCGCCAATCCCCGACGACTATCGGGGCATCTACCCCCGCGGCGAAGATTCGCTCGGAAAAAAATATGCGGTGCACGTAGCCGAAATTCTCCACGCCTGCCAAAAGGGAGGCCATCCCGCCGCCGCGTTTATCGCGGAAACGCTGCCGAGCGTTGCCGGACAAATCGTCTTTCCGCCCGAATATCTTGCCGAAGCCTACCGCCACGCGCGCGCAGCCGGCGCCATCTGCATTGCCGATGAAGTTCAGGTGGCCTTCGGCCGTCTCGGGACGCACTTCTGGGGTTTCGAAACGCAGTCTGCAGTTCCGGATATCGTTGTCCTCGGCAAGCCCATCGGCAACGCCTTTCCGCTCGCCGCGGTCGTCACCTCGCGCAAAATCGCCGATTCATTCGCTAACGGGATGGAATTTTTCAGCACCTTTGGAGGAAATCCCGTGGCCGCCGCGGCTGGCCTTGCCGTCCTCGATGTCCTGCGCGATGAAAACCTGCAGGATAATGCCCGCAAAGTGGGCTCCCAATGGCTCGCCGATCTGCGCGCACTGCAATCCCGCTATCCGCTGATCGGCGATGTCCGCGGTATGGGCCTTTTCCTCGGAATCGATCTGGTCACCGACCCTGAATCGCGCGCCCCCGCAACGCGCCAGGCCAGCTACGTCGTCAATCGCCTTCGCGAAGAAGCCATCCTCGCCGGCACCGACGGCCCGCATCACAACGTCCTCAAGCTTCGCCCCCCGCTCTGTTTCACACCCGAAAACGCCCAGCACTTCACTAACACGTTGGAGGCAATTCTCAACGAAGCACCTGCAAAACCATAACATGTGAAAGAAACGACATAGCCAACTGGAGAGAACGAACTCGCTCGACGTAATCCTGGTAGGCCCTACGAAAAATCCAATTCCATCTCATCTATGTAGCACCAGCCCCACGTCTCTCCCGGTTCGATCGAGCGCATGATCGGGTGCTTGCTGCGATGAAAATGCTTTGTGGCGTGTTTGTTCTTCGAAGAATCGCAGCAGCCCACGTGCCCGCATTCCAGGCACAACCGCAGATGTACCCACGTGTCTCCCGACTTCAGGCACTCCTCACATCCCTGCGTGTGCGGCGAAACTTTGTGGATATGACTCGTATGGCTGCAGCCGCTCATAATGCTTCTCCTCTCGAACGGATACTCAATTTCGCTCCAACCGACGCCGACACCTACTTTCCCTTTTCATCTTTCGCGCCCTTCGCAGGCGGGTAGCTCTTGAATCCCTCCGTAAACTCTTCGTCCGCCTTCTTCCAATCCTTTTCCAGATCGCTCAGCTTCTGCGTCACGTAGAGCCGCCAAGTCAGAGACTTCGCCTTGGCGTCGATCAGGTCCACTACTAAGGTGGTTACTTTGGCGTTGGAAACCGCGGCGGCGTTATACGTCTGGCCCCAATGCCCGCTGAGATAGGAATCGTAGGGTCCCCAGTTTCCCATCACTGCCACGTTTACCTGGCTCCCCGGGCATACCCAATAGCGCACCACCAGGTCCGGATCTTGTCCTGGAGCGACTTCCCGGAGTCCTTTATTCTCCAGTTCCCGTGCCACCGCCCGGTGAATCTGCGTGTAAATCAGGTCGGGGTCCATCTGCAGCATCACCAGGTTGGGCACTCCGCCGGCAAAGGCGAACGACTTGAATTTCGCAAAATCCGCCCCCGGATCAAAATCAACGGTCACTTTCGCGGCAATCGGCCGCGCCGCTGTAAAGGCCAGCAGAGACAAAACTGCGCAAAAACGAATGACTGACAATCTTTCGTGGCGGACGAAAGCGTTTCCCCCCATGTTCCTCCTTTTCACCGTCGCGCAGGCCGCAACGAATGCTTCACGAGTGAATTGCATACCGCATCGATTCGCGGCAGAGCCGGAACTTGCCCGCCTTCGCCCAACCAGCGCGGCAGTCGTTGGCCCCGTGCGTGAGCACTGTGTTCCTTAGTTCAAAACCTCAGAGCCCCGGCGCGGCGAAATACTCTGGCGCTACCGAATTCAAGACCAAGCTGCCCCCGCGTCCCTGAGAACTTGTGAACTCCCACGGTCTGCCAGTCACGAGATCATTGCAAGTCTAGGCCAATCACAAACCAATTGGCGCGAGCCATCGAGCTTCTTGTCGAAAACGCCAAACTCCCGCGCTACTCGCCCTCGCGATCCGGTGGTTCGTTGTTGAACAGCCTCACCAACTCCGCATGCTCCATCACTACTGCCGGGTCTCGCTGGATCGCATCGTAGTACTGCTTCTGAAATCCATCGCCGGTCTCGGTCGGCGCGAAGAGCTTCTGCGCCAGTGAAATCGGCTCGTGTGCTTCAGCGTCGGTCACGCCTTCCTCGCTCGCCAGCGTCTCGTCAATCCGCACCACAAATTCTGAAATATTATGCAGCCACGCGAATTGTGGATCGTCCACCACCAGCCGGAAAAGTTCTCCCGTCTTCACCATGCCGTGGTTTTTCTCGTAGTCCCGCCGCTCCATGTCCAGCAGCGTCTTATGCAGCCGCAGCAAAGCCGTCCGCAATGCCACCAGTTTCTGCCGCGCCGGCGTGTCCCTTCCATCCCCTTGATTTGTGTATGGATCTTTGGATGCAGCCAAGGAATTTGCTCCCCAATTATTTTGCGCCAGATTATCTCGGCTGGCTAGTTGGCTTTGGAAGTCTTCGCGCGGATGGAGAGATGGTTCTGCAAATTCGAAACGCCCGGCACGCTCGACGCGCGCGTCGTCGCCTGGCTTTTGTCGCTCTCGGACTCCACCACGCCCTCCAGCGCTACCGCTCCTCCCTTCACAATAATGTGGATCGACGGCTGCTCCACCCCGCCATAGCGCTGCAGAATTGCATCTTCGAAAATGGCTCGGTAAATGGCCCGGCGCAAGCTATCATCGTCCGCGGATCGCGGCAGCACTTCGATGCGGTTTTCCACAACCGCAACACCTTCGATGCTCTTCACGCCCTCTTCCGCGTCCTCGCGGAGAGTTGGCCGCAGCACGTATCCGCGCAGCGTGACCTTGCCTCCGTCCAGCGTGTACGTGATGTAGTCGAACACCGAATAGTACGGCGCAACCTGGATCTGGTGGCGTACTTCGCGGTGCAGTTCGCTCTCTTCGGGTTTGCTGGTGGACTTACCCCCCTGCCTCGCGGCCCAGCCGCTCGCAGAACAGCACAGCACCCCGCCGCACGCCAACCCGGCTGCGGCCAACGCCATCTTTTTGGGAGTTGTTCCAATCATCCAATTCAGCTTAACAAATCGATTTCCCGCTTTGCAGGATGTTTCGGTTCCTGCACCATGCGCGCCGCTCCCCGCACTGTTCCGCCGCGGTCGGTGTTAGCATACGTCAGGCCTTCACCAGTTCACGAATTGCCGGCGCTCCCGTCCGGCCGGAGGATGAATACGACTTGCTAGCCATCGCCCATCGCGGCGCCTCGGGTTACGCCCCGGAAAATACGCTGGCCGCTTTCCGCCGCGCGGTTTCCCAGGGCATCACCTTCATTGAAACCGATCTGCACCTTACCCGCGATGCTCATTTCGTTGCCATCCATGACGAAACCGTGGATCGCACCACCAGCGGCAAAGGCGACATCCATCACATGACCCTCGCCGAGGCTCGCCGCCTCGACGCCGGTTCGTGGTTCGCCAGCGAATTCATCGGCGAACGCGTCCCTACCCTCATAGAAGTCCTCGAATTCGCCCGCAAGCACGACGTGGTCTTCTATCTCGAACTCAAGCCCAGCGGCTTCTGGGGCGGCGAACATGCCCTGATAAGCAACCTGCGCGATTCCGGCGAAATTCCCAGGGTCGTCGTCATTTCCTTCGACCCTGCCATTCTCACGAATCTTCGCAAAATCGAGCCGACCTTGATGACCGGGCTTCTTCATGATGGAAAATTCGACGACCCGTTCGAAAAAGCCATCGAAATTGGTGCGCGGCAACTCGCCGTGCGCGGCGACCTCGTCACACCCAATTTTCTCAAGGAAGCACACAAGCGGGATCTCCAGGTAATTTGCTGGACCATCAACTCCCCCGCCCACATGCGGCTCCTGGAATCCGCCGGTGTGGATGGCATCATGTCCGACTACCCGGATCGCCTGCTCGCTACGCTGAAGAAATAGCGCGATACACTTCCGCGAACTGCTCCACGTTGAGCAGTTCCGCTCGCGCGTCCTCGCGCAGCCGCAATCCCTTCAATATCTCTCGAGCCCGCTCCGGCGCCGCCAGCGGCCGCAGATTGTTCGCCAGCGTCTTTCGCTTTTGTCCAAAGCACAGTTTTACGAACTCCAGAAAATCCTCGGGCCTTTCGAAACCATCCCGCGTGCCCTGCCCGGGAATGCGCAGCGTGACCAGCGCCGAAGCCACCTTCGGCGGCGGCCGGAACGCCCCAGGCGGGAGCTTGAAAATAAATTCCGGCCGTGTGTAGAACTGTGTCGCCACCGACAGATATCCGTACAGCTTTGTCCCCGGCCGCGCCGTCAGCCGCAAAGCGACTTCCAGCTGGATCACCATGTGTATCTCTTCAATTTGCGGCGCAAACGTAAAAAAATGATGCAGGATTGGCGACGTAATGTAATACGGCAGGTTGCCATAAATCTTCATGCGTCGGCCCGCCGCCAGCTTCGCAAGGTCGGTCTGCAGCACGTCGCCCGACACCACAGTCAGATTAGGGTGCTTTCCTGCGAGCCACTGCAGCCGTCCAATCAAGGCTTCGTCGAGCTCGATTGCATAAACCGGCGCGCCCGAGCGCACCAGATGCTCCGTCATCTCCCCGTGACCCGCGCCAATCTCAATCCAGCAATACGCCGGAGCATCCGCCGCCGTCGTCTCCATTCCGTGCGGCGAGACATGTATCGCGCGCGCGATTTTTTCGCGCCACCCGGCATCGCCCAGAAAATGTTGGCCCAGTTTTTGTCGCGTCATGGAAAAGGGAATTGCCAGTCTAACAGCAGTCGCCGCCATTCCAGTGTATTCCCGCCAACTTCAGAGCGAATACTCCCAGGCGAGTACATCGAGTAAAGCAGGTGCCGAGACGCGGAAGCCGGTTGGCGTCGCCGAGCGCTGACGGCGAAACGATGTGCGCTCCGCGCAATTCACCACAAATCCGGTTGACGCTCGCCTGCGCCTCCGATAGCGTAAGAATTTCGTGCCTGACTCATGCGTATCCTCTTTGTAGCCTCCGAAGCGTTGCCCTATGCCAAAACCGGCGGCCTCGCCGACGTCATCGAGGCGCTTCCTCGCGCTCTGGTTAAGCTCGGCTACGAAGTAGCCGTCTTCCTTCCTCGCTACCGCGGCGTGAAAGTTACGTCCGTCCCCATGCCCAGCATGACCATTCCACAAGGTCCGCGCCTGCGTTTCCCGGCAATCGCCAGCGGCCCAGTCCTCCGCGGTGTGCGCTATTTTTTCCTCGATGATCCTACCTATTTCGATCGCGACGGCATCTATGGGGATGCAAACCACGAATTTCCAGACAATGCCGAGCGCTTTACAGAGTTTTCCCGTGCCGCCATCGAACTCGCCAAGCACATCTGGACTCCCGACGTCTTCCATTGCCACGACTGGCAGACTGCTCTCATTCCCGCGCTCCTCCGCACTTCCTATGGCGACGATCCAGCGGTCATGAACATCCCGGTCGTCTTCACCATTCACAACATCGGCTACCACGGCGTGTTCCCCCCGGAAGCCTTGGGCCGCGCCGGGATATCTCCGGCGCTCTTTCATCCTGGCGGCATCGAATTTTTCGGCAACCTCAATTTCTTGAAGGGCGGGCTCATCTATTCCGATTATCTGACCACCGTAAGCCGCAAATACGCGCAGGAGATTCAAACACCGGAATTCGGATTCGGCCTCGATGGGGTCATCCGTTCCCGCGCTGACCGTCTCGTGGGCATCCTTAACGGCGTGGACTACTCGGCCTGGAGCCCTGAAAAGGACAAACTCATTCCCGCTAAATACTCTTCTCTCAATCTGGCGGGTAAGGAGGTCTGCAAGGCCAGGTTGCTCGAGGAGTTTCAACTGCTCCGCGACAATCCGCTTCGCCCCGTCCTCGGAATCGTCTCCCGCTTTGCAGACCAGAAAGGCTTCGATCTCATCGCCGCTATTGCCAGGGACTTGATGCACGAAAATCTCCTCCTCGCCGTTGTCGGCACCGGCGAGCGCCGCTACGAAGATCTATTTCGTGCCCTGGCATCCGATTTCCCCGGGCGCGTCGGCGTCAAAATCGCTTACGACAACGCCCTCGCCCATCTCGTCGAAGCCGGTTCCGACATGTTCCTCATGCCTTCCCGCTATGAGCCTTGCGGCCTGAATCAGATTTACAGTCTGCGCTACGGTACTGTTCCCATCGTCCGCGCTACCGGCGGACTCGACGATACGATCGAAGCGTTCAATCTGGAACATGGCACCGGCACCGGCTTCAAGTTCCTTGAATATTCCGGTGGCGCCCTCTTGCACGCCATCCGCCAGGCTCTGCACTACTTTACCGACGATCGCATCTGGAAACGCATTCAGCTCAACGGCATGGCAAAAGATTTTTCCTGGAACACCTCAGCCGCAGAATATGCGAAACTATATGAAGCTGCCAGGGCAGCACGAAACCAAAAGTCGGTTCCAACATCTAATTAAAGTTAGAAAGGCCTCCCTTCGGGGTAGGCTATAGAGGATACAAAGGTTATGGCTGATAATATTCTTGCGGTTAATGACGGTAACTTCGATACGGAGGTGCTGACGGCCAGCAAGTCGCAGCCCGTCATGGTCGATTTCTGGGCGGAGTGGTGCCGCCCGTGCCACATGCTGGCCCCCACGGTCGCCGAAATTGCTCAGGACTATGCGGGTAAGCTAAAGGTGACCAAGCTCAATGTGGACGAGGCCATGAACTCCTCCACCCGCTATGGCATCCGCGGCATCCCCACGCTGCTTGTTTTCAAGGATGGTCAAGTTGTCGAGCAGATTGTCGGCGCGGTTCCCAAGGACCAGATCACCAAGGCGCTGGACCGCCATCTCGGCTGAGCAAGCTGTTCTCGAAATTTCTTAATATAACGGCACGGCCCGCTTTCTCGGCGGGCCGTCCCTATTTCTGTAAACGCCGGAGGCGCTCCGATGAACACCGACCGCACCCAAGCTCCTGCGCGCTGTCGTTGGGCTGCCAAGCCCATCAATATTCCCTATCACGATCAGGAATGGGGCGTGCCCGTCCACGACGAAAACGTCTGGTTCGAATTCCTGACTCTCGAGGGCGCCCAGGCCGGCCTCAGCTGGGACACCATTCTTCAGAAACGCGCCCGCTATCGCGAAGTCTTCGAGGGCTTTAACCCCCGCAAGGTCGCGCGCTTCGATAAGCGCAAGGTTCGCCTGCTTCTTACCGATCCCGGTATCGTTCGCAATCGCCTGAAGATTTCCTCCGCCATTTCCAACGCCCAGGCTTTCCTCAAAGTCCAGGACGAATCGGGCAGCTTCGATTCGTATATCTGGAAATTCGTCGGCGGTTCGCCCATCCGCAATAAATGGAAATCGCACCGTCAGATTCCCGCCCTCACCCCCCTGGCCACCGCACTCAGCAAGGACCTCCAGAAGCGTGGCTTCCGCTTTGTCGGGCCCACCATCGTCTACGCCTTCATGCAGGCCACCGGCCTGGTCAACGACCACCTCACTACCTGCTTCCGCTACAAAGAACTTTCCTGACTCTCGCCGTGGACTCGCCAATGCCAGCAAGGCCCTGACATTTCGGTGCTTGACCGGAGTCCCGGCAGCACAAGCAGGCACGGCCAAATATATCCCTAAGGCGCCCGCCATAGCCTGTCTCCACCCGTTTCCTCATAATTTCCCCATTCTCCCTCCATGACAAACGCCCCGCGCGGATGTACATTTCCCCCTGCAATCGGGCTCTACCAGGTCGGCGGGATAGCCAACCACGGCGCCCTGGAATGGGACTGAATCCATAAGGAGCATGCCATGCCACTCATCCAAGTTAAATTGATTGAAAAAGTCTTCACCCCGCAGCAAAAACAGGAAATGATCAAGAAGCTCACCGATGCCATGGTCTCCATCGAGGGCGAAAACATGCGCCCCGTCACCTGGGTCATCATCGAAGACGTCAACAGCGGCGAATGGGGCATCGGCGGCCAGGCTATGTCCACCGACGCGGTAAAAGCTCTCGCTGCCGGAAGGTCCTGATCCATATTTCAAGTAACGCCGTTCTGTCGTGGAATATCCAATTAGGAAAATTGAAGGAGGCGCGTGTCATGACCTTCCGGCCGGATCCAACGTTTTATCCCTCGCCCAAGCTCGCTATGCAGGCTCCCGTCGAAAAGCTCGCCTACGTGGCGGCACTGAACACCAACGGGAGCCCCGATGAAATGACCGTTGTGGATCTGGAGGCCAACTCGCCGACCCACGGCCAGATCGTGAAGCGTCTCCCCATGCCCGGGCTTGGCGATGAACTCCATCATTTCGGCTGGAACGCTTGCAGCTCCGCACTGTGTCCTTACGCGCCGCATCCCCACGTCGAGCGACGCTACCTCGTCGTGCCGGGCCTGCGTTCCTCTCGCATCCACATCATTGACATCAAGCCCAATCCCCGCGAGCCCAAAATCGTCAAGACCATCGAGGCCGATGAAATCGCGAAACGTACCGGCTATTCGCGCCTGCACACCGTCCATTGCGGCCCCGACGGCATCTACGTCAACGCCATCGGTTCCACCAGCGGCGACGGCCCCGGAGGTATCCTCCTCCTCGATCACGAAAACTTCGAAGTGCTTGGCAAGTGGGAGGTCGAACGCGGCCCGCAGTATCTTGCCTATGACTTCTGGTGGCATCTCGCGCACGATACCATGCTCACCAGCGAGTGGGGCACTCCGAACATGATCGAAAACGGCCTGAACCCGGAGTTGCTTCTCGGCGGCAAGTACGGTCGCCGTGTCCACGTCTGGGATTTGCGCAAGCGCCGCCACAAGCAAGTCCTCGATCCCGGGGAAGAATACCAGCTGGCCCTGGAACTCCGCCCGGCGCACGATCCCGCCAAGACTTACGGGTTTATGGGTGTGGTCATCTCGCTCAAGGATCTCTCCTCTTCCATCTGGCTCTGGCGCGGCAACAATGGTTCCTGGTCCATCCAGAAAATAATTGATATACCCGCCGAGCCCGCCGACCCCGATCTTTTGCCGCCAATGCTCAAGGGCTTTAAGGCCGTTCCTCCTCTCTTGACCGACATAGACCTCTCGCTCGACGACAAATATCTCTACGCGGCCTGCTACGGCACTGGCGAACTCCGTCAGTACGACGTCTCCGATCCCGCAAACGCGAAGCTAACCGGCTCGTTCCGCATCGGTGGCATCGCGAACCGGCGCGCTCATCCCAAAAACCCCGGCCGCCCGCTCAACGGCGCTCCGCAAATGGTCGAAATCAGCCGCGATGGCAAGCGCGTCTACTTCACAAACTCGCTCTATAGCACCTGGGACGACCAGTTCTATCCCGACGGAGTGCGCGGCTGGATGGCCAAGGCGGATGTTACGCCCGGGGCTTTCACCCTCGACAACGATTTCTTTGTGGATTTTGGCGACAGCCGCTCGCACCAGGTTCGCCTCGAAGGCGGCGACGCTTCTTCCGATTCCTACTGCTTCTCGTAGCCGATATGTGGATTCCGGCGGCACTGTTTCTGCTCGGCGCCTATCACGGATTAAACCCCGCGATGGGGTGGCTGTTCGCCGTCTCCATCGGCATGCAGGAAAAATCCGGCAAGGCCGTGGTGCATTCTCTCTGGCCTCTTGGCGCGGGGCATCTGGCCTCCGTCGCTTTGGTAGTCGGCATAGCGCAAATGTTGCGCTTGACGCTGCCTTCGACTGCCGTGCGAATCATTGCTGGCAGTTGCCTCATCGCTTACGGCATCTACCGTTTGATCCGGCGCCGCCATCCGCGCTGGGTGGGCATGCGCGTCGGTTCCGGTGACCTCACGCTCTGGTCCTTTTTGATGGCCTCCGCGCATGGCGCCGGACTGATGTTGTTGCCGTTCGTGCTCGCAACTCCCTCGATGGTGGCTATGCCGTCCGGCTATATCCATCACATGATGATGGCCAGCGCCCTGGAAGCGCCGTTTGCCCCCGCGCTGCAATGGTGGCTTCCCGTGGCAATCCATACTCTCGGTTATCTGGTGGCCACGGCATTCGTTGCTCTCCTCATCTATCACAAGCTTGGGGTTGCCGTTCTTCGGCGCGCCTGGTTCAATCTCGATTTCTTGTGGGCCGGCGCGCTGATTGCCATGGGCTTCCTGACCTTCGCGCTCTGAAAACCGCGCTTGTTCGACGCTTCTGCCCGAAAGGCTGTGCTAGACTCGCGGCGGAAGGAAGGGCTTAGCCCGCGAAGGACTCCTCTACGATGTCTGGAGCCACAAATACGACGTCGGCAGCAACGTCGTGAACATCGTCGTCAAAAATCTCCGCCGCAAACTGGGCAATCGCTCCGAACTCATCGCAACCTTTCCCGGCGTCGGCTACAAATGCATATCCGCAACCTCACCGTAGCCGCCCTGTTTGCGATTTTCCCCGTACACGGTAGAATGATCTCCAGTGAGCGGGCGTCGTACAATGGCAGTATAGAAGCTTCCCAAGCTTCGGACGTGGGTTCGATTCCCATCGCCCGCTCCATTCGAATCAACATCCTACTGAAGCATCAAGCTGCTTTGGCTGCTCCATCTGAATCCAATTGAAGGAGATTCTTTACCACTTCAACCGGTATTTCACCTGTGTAGTGAGCAGTCATGCTTGCCGATGCGTGTCCCGTCTGTTACCGAAGCCCTGTGGGGCACACGAGTCAGCCCGAGCACGGTCAGCGAGCTGAACCAGAAGATCTACGCGCAGATTGAGAGCTGGCGGAACCGGCCGATCGAGAGCAACCACCCGTATGTGTTTCTGGATGGCTTGTGGCTGAAGCGCAACTGGGGCGGCGAAGTGCGGAATGTGTCGCTGTTGGTGGCGATCGGGGTGAATGAAGAGGGATTTCGGGAAGTGCTGGCGGTGGCGGAGGGGTCAAAGGAAGACAAGGCCAGCTGGACGGCGTTTCTGCGGCACCTGAAAGAGCGCGGGCTAAAGGGCGTGTGGCTGTTCGTATCCGACAAGTGTTTGGGGCTGGTGGAGAGCCTTGGGGAATTTTATCCGGAAGCGTTGTGGCAGCGGTGCGCGGTGCATTTTTATCGGAACGTATGGACCGCTGTGCCGACCAGCAAGGTGAAGGAAGTCGCGGCGATGCTGAAAGCCATTCACGCGCAGGAAGACCGCGCCGCGGCCCGGCAAAAGGCGGAACAAGTAGCGGCGAAACTGAAGGAGATGAAACTGGCGGATGCCGCCGCGCTGGTGCTGGCGGGGATCGAGGAGACGCTGTACTACTACGCGTTTCCGCGAGAACACTGGCGGTGCCTGCGAACGAATAATCCGCTAGAACGGTTGCTGCGTGAAGTGCGACGAAGAACGCGAGCAGTAGGAGCGTTCCCCGATGGGAAATCGGCGTTGATGCTGGCCGCAGCCAGGCTGCGCCATGTAGCCGGCACGAAGTGGGGCACGCGGCGGTATCTGGACATGAACCGGCTTTCCGAAGCGAGCGAAGCGGCATGAACGCGCCCGCAAACACTTTCGGCTCCCCCTCGGGGGAGCCGAGCACCACCAGATCTATGCTTCAACAATTTGCGAAAAACTCTGGACACTACCATTTCTTCACCGGCTCATTCGGTTGAAATGAGATCCGCTCTTATTGCACCTCGGATGGCTCGTCTTGGCTCTGCATGAGGGGTAGCTGTGAAGTGAGTTGCAGGTCAATCATCGCGTTGATACGGTGCTCGACTTGAAAAAAGGTCGCTGTCACCTTTCCGGGCAAAGCTTTGCGAAATATGGGCAGGTACTTCCTTTGGAGCTCGAAAGCAGCGATATCTGAATCGAGCCACCGAAGAATGAGACTGTCGGCCTGCTCGTCGGTTAATGATCCATAATCCTCGACATACTCTTTGATCAGCGCGTTTTTTGTGTCCGTAATTCTCTTGAGTTCCGCAGAATATTGGTCGTACACTGGCCAAAAGTCGATAGCTTCGGTGTCCGTGAGTCTTAGGTTTGCAGCCAGGATCTGCCTCTTCATCGAATCTACCTGTCTGTGCATCAGTGCCATCTGCTGGTCCAGGGAATTTTCGCCGTTGGTTACAGCGAGACCCGTCGAGGGTACAGTCTGCGCAAGGACCCTCGAATTACTGCTCACAAGCATGCCCGCCAGCACCAGCCCCAGTAAAATAGCTTTGTTCATGATATCCCTCTTTTCCATCTTAAAAGCGCGGGTATTCACTGACGTTTTTGCACTCGAGATCAACTGCGCACGTCGTGCATTTATTCGCCTACTGGTTTACGCTTTGCCACTCTGTGCCACGGTTTCTATCGAGGGCTCCGACAAAGGCGTTTCCTTGATTGTCTTTGCCAGATTGCGAGCGAGATTACGTGTAGCTCGCAAATTGCTTCCCATAAAAAGCACTTTGCCATCAACGGTTCGCTCGAACAGCACGCTTCCGTCGCGTGTGCATAGTTGACTCTTAACGGTTATTTTTGTCGCCCCAGTCACGGTGGTTACTGCGCGTTGCGTCTCACTACCTGCCGTATACTTCTCAACCGTCGTCTTCAGAATTAGCAGATGGGAATCCTCGCTCGGGACGGACTCTGCGTCACGGAGCACCCGCTTGAATTTCTTTGTCTTGCTTAGCTCGTCCAACAAGCTCTCATAGATCGCAATCTGGAACGAAGCTGACAGATTCACGTTGCCGGGATCGACTAGCATGACCTGTACACTCCATTGCGTGGACTTCGTGTGTGTGCCCGCAACTGTGGGTTCTTTCGTTTTGGTTTTGGCAGACAGTGGAAGCGGATCTGCGACTATCGTCGCCATAATTCCCGCCACGAGTACAAGAGCCCAGACGCGATTAGTTGCCTTCACCGGGAAGCTCCTTGTTGTTTTGTTTGATCTGGTCGTTGTGGTTGGCGTGCGCACCCAAGGCCACCAGTTGGTCCCTGAGGAGTTTCCCTTGCCCTTTGCTGAGCTCGAAGATGGCTCCGTGAATTCCCCCATCGCTTGCAATGTATTCCAAAGTGAGGGTGTCGTACTTCTTGTGGGTGAAAAGGCTGACGACTCGGCCTCCGCCGAACGGAACTGCCGCTTTTCCCAAAGTCAGCGGAAGCCCGCCGAGCTGCTTGCTTTCGTCTCCAAGAAAGACACCCTGCACAGAAGTTATCACTACTTGTGCGGCTGGCTCGCCTCCCCGTTGAAACCGCAGTTCGCGGCCTAGAATGGACAACGTCCCTGTCGAATTTGTCCTGGCACCTTCGAACCCCATAAGATGCCTGGCGCGCATGCTAAACGTGACTGTCGAATCGGTCGGATCACCGTTGTTCTGCCCAAATGAAGCGGCGGTGCACCAAGATAAGAGAAGCATGACCAGCCCAAAGATTTTAACGGAACCCCTTACACTCATTTCTTTCCTCCGGCGATCTCATTCCCATGGTTCCCGCAGGAACCGGGCCGCTTCTGCTTCTGCATTCTCTTTAGCATGCAACGTTCCATACTTTGACGTTGGCCTCGGGGACCCGGCTGCAGCGTCAGGCCAGAGCTGCTCGCACTGGCAGGCTCGCGCAACTGCTTCTGACTGATATTCGGCAGCTCGAACAATATTCAGAACTTATGGTTCTGGATGAGCGCGCTTTTTCAGTCAGCACAAGCGGTTTAGAGATCAAAGAAATTTCAGCTTCTTGGCGCGCAACGAGACGCATACTGGACGGGACAGATGTCGTCCCTCGGTTTGTCATGTCCATTTATGGACAGTGCCTCACTGTGGGCGCAAGACTAAGAATAGCGCCGGGTCATGGAGCACCCAGGGGCAGAGAACTGCATGAATCACAGAGCGATTTCAAAGGAGAATACTCTGGTGAGGCAGCGGTCGATGCACAGCAATTCATTCGACCAGATGTCTTGAACGGGGCTGCCCAAGGGTCAATCAAGAGGATTTAAAAGATGACAACGCGTCATTTGGTATCGCGTTCCCTCGGCTAGTGAACTTCGACGATGACCAAGGATACATCGTCTGTCAGAGCGCCATGCCCCCACTCTGTTACGCCATCAATAATTGCCTGCCGCATTTCCGGAAGCGGCAGCTTGGCCGATAGGCGAACCAAGGTCTCCAGACCTTCCACACCGAACATCTCGTCTTGGTCGTTAAAGACCTCGGTAAGCCCGTCCGTGTAGAGAATCAAGCGGTCGCCAGAGGCAAGCTCAAGCTCTTCTGCGCCCTCCGTTGGAGCGGTTTCCGAGAGGCAGCCAAGAATGCCGTTTTGTGACTCTAGTAAGCGGACGCAGCCTTTTGACACAAGCATCGCCGGCGGATGGCCTGCAGCCGTAAAGCTTGCGTGGCGCCCATTGTGACTCAAACGAACAGCCGCCATGGTGAAGTAGAACCCGTCAATCGCAAGGCGATCACGGACGAAATCGTGGAGGTGTCGCAGCATCGAGCCTGGCCCGATTTTGCGTTCTAGTTGATGGAGTGTTTCGGAATAAATGCGATTGGCCATCAGCGCCGACCCAATACCGTGACCCGATACATCGCACATCAGTATGTGAAGTCTGCCTTCGCCATCGGGCGAAACCACCCCGAAGTCACCACCAATGGTATGCGCGGGACTGTAGTAAGTCTCAATGGAAACATCGTTCCAGGTCAGGTTTTGTGGTACAAGCGATTTTTGAACGGACGCAGCCAGCGAGAGATCAGCCTGAATTTCCATCTGGCGCTCTTCCAGGAGTGTGTTGGATGCGCGGAGCTGCTTCTCAATTCGTTTCTGCGCGCTGATATCGGTGATCGTCACTAACACGTAATCCTGTCGGTCAGGCCCCTGAATGACTCGTCCACTGAAGATTGCCGGGATTTTCACGCCGTCCTTCCGTGGAAGGTAAAATTCATTGCGACTGCGGCCATATTGGTGGTCCGATTCGTGCAGCCCTTGGATGACGGGAAGATCCTCGGACGGAAAAAGCGCATCCGGTGTACAACCTTCTATTTCTCCCCGGTCATACTGGCCCATGCGAATCAACGCTTCGTTCGCGAAGATCACGCGAAGCTTGTCATCCACAATCACCACTCCCTCATTTAATTCTTCGAGGATGGCCTCCATCTCGCGAAGCCAATTTGGAGTCCTGACGTTTGTATTAAGCATGGCTTTGTTTACTCAATTCTCTGACACCGGGCCGGGTGCTGCCCAAGGAGCTTCAACTTGATTTTGCGTCTGGAAGACTCGGATGTCGCGATCAAGCAGCCGGCTCACAAGCGCAAACAGAACGCTGACCGAAATTCCACACATCAACACGCCGGTGACGCTCTCCAGGGGTCCCAGGAGCCGCCAGTTGGGGGGAAGCACCACATCTCCGTATCCCACAGTGGAGTAGCTGCTTGCTGAGAAGTAAAATGCGAGTTCCCATGACGAGAAGCAACGCGACCTGTAGAAACTAGCCCACAAAAGAATCACCAACCCTTGTAGAAATACGATTGCCAGAGTGGCTGGGATAACTAGTTTGGCCGAATAACATGGGCCATGCTTGTCGATGTCTCTGACCAGAACTCCTTTTAGCCATTCGATGAGGCCGGTTACCCCGGCAACCTGCAAGCAGAGCGTTAGAGTGACCAGAAAAACAGCTGCGCCAAATTGATTGAAAACCATCATTCTGATCAGCCTCTTTACAGTTCCCAGCCTCCACCGAGATTCCTATATAGATCCACCAGGTTTAGAAGTTCGTGTAATTGAGCCTGAGTTAGACCCAGTTCGGCGTTGAAGGCATTCGTCTCATTGGTCAGCACCTCCAGGTAGTCGGTGGCCCCGCCGCGGTAGCGCAACTCGGAGAGCCGTGCTGCATCTTGGGCGGCAAGCACCAATTCCTGTTGATGCTGTCGATATTCGTGACTTTTCTGGTACCCCACGAGCGAATCTGAAACGCCGCGGAATGCTTGCTGAATCGTTTTTTGATACGTCAGCACCATCTCCTGCTTGCGGGCCTCGCTCAATCGCACATTGGAGCGGATCCGGCCGCCTTCGAAAATGGGTTGCGTCAGCCCACCCCCGAAACTCCAAAAACCAGCCGGGCCGGTGAAAAGGCTGGAGAGCGCCGAGCTTAGAAACCCGGCATTCGCGGTCAACGCAATATCCGGAAAGTACGCAGCCCTCGCTACACCAATCTGGGCATTCGCAGCAATCAACTCAGCCTCTGCCTCTCGGATATCAGGCCGGCGTTCGAGCAGACGGGAGGGAATTCCTGGGGGAACCTCAGGCAAATGTGGCTGCTCGGTGAGCTTCGTTCCACGTGCAATCGGACCGGGGTTATTGCCGACTAGCGTGCTGATAAGGTTTTCTTCTTGCTGGACTTGCCGCTCGAGGTCGGGAATTGTTTCCGCGGCGACGGCTACCAGTTGTTCTGCCTGCCTCACATCCATCATGGTGGCGGCGCCGCCATCCGCTCGCGTTTTGGTAAGCTGCAACGATTCCTGGCGGGTAGCCAAAGTGCGGCGCGAGATCTCGAGCTGGAGATCATCGGCACGGAGTTGGAAGTAGGCGGCGGCAATATCACTCACCAGCGTGTTGATGACGGCGCGGCGTCCCCATTCGGTGGCAAGAAGATTGGCTCGCGCAGCCTCGCTGGCTCGCCGGTATTTTCCCCAGAAGTCCAGGTTCCACGCGAAAGTGGCGCCCACCTGATTTGCGCTCGTCTCGGTTTCCGTGAAGAACTTGTTGCGCGGAATGCGGACATTGTTGGCGCCGGCGCCCGCGTCGATGGTCGGCAATTGGTCTGCCCGCGTAATGCCAACCTGCGCTTGTGCTTCCACGATTCTGGCTGCCGCAATGCGGACGTCATAGTTCTGCTTCAAGGATGTGCGAATGAGTTCCTGGAGTTGGGGATCCTGGAAAACTTCCCACCATTTTTGGTCTCCGAAGGATTGTTCAGAGACGGAAGACGCTTGCGCTTGTGGATCATTGAGAGCCTTCATGCTTTGTGAAGGAACACTCCCAACCGGTTGCGGCGTTTGCTGCGATAAACCTTGTTGAGACGGCGCCATTTCCTGTGCTGCTCCCCGAAATGCGCCAGGGACGTCAGCTTTCGGCCGCTTGTAATCAGGTCCGACCGTGCACCCGCAGGCGAAGCTAGTCAGGATAAGGAGGACAATTGGCTTGTTCATGTTAGTCGGCCTCCACGGGATGCGGTTCGGAGACGTTTGCATGAGTGGGGACGGTGTGTTTTCGCATACTCGAGATCCGCTCCACGATTACGTACAACGCGGGAATGATGAAGATGGCGAGGCAGGTCGAAGCCAGCATCCCGCCTATGACGGCGGTGCCCATGATCTGACGGGCCACCGAACCCGCGCCAGTTGCGATGAACAGGGGCATACACCCGAGAATGAATGCGAAGGAAGTCATCAGGATTGGGCGTAGCCTCAACTTCGCTCCTTCCAGCGCCGCGTCAACCAATGGCATGCCCTTTTCATATTGGTCCTTGGCAAATTCCACGATCAGGATGGCGTTTTTGGCCGCCAGACCGATCAGCATCACCAGCCCGATCTGCGAATACACGTCGTTGTCGATCTGCACCATGAACGCCGGGAAAATCAGGCCGAGGATCGTGCGGCGTAGCCACAGGGCGCCGAAAGCGCCGAACACAGCGACGGGTGTGCTCAACAGCACGCCAAACGGTAGCGACCAGCTTTCATAGAGTGCGGCGAGAATCAGGAAGACGAACAAGAAAGACATCGCAAAGATGACCCATGAGGGAACGCCTTCGCGCGCCTTTTGCTCCTGCCGAGACATGCCCATGTAATCGAAGCCCATTTCGCTAGGCATGGTTTGGTGGAAGACTTCTTCCAGCGCTGCTGTCGCCTGCTCCGAACTGTAGCCCGGCGCGGCGCTGCCAATAATCTGTGCGGCCGAATATTCGTTGAACCGAAGCTTGAATTCCGGGCCGTAACGCGATTCAAATCGCGTCAGGGCAGAGAGCGGCACCATTTCTCCGCGATTGTTGCGTACATAAAATTGGCCGATATTGTTCAAATTGGAGCGGTAGGGCGCTTCCGCCTCGACGTACACCTGCCAGGCGCGGCCAAACTGGTTGAAGTAGTTGACGAATTGGCCGCCCATGAATGCTTGCAGCGTCGAATAGACGTCGCTAAGATTGACGCCCTGTTTCAGCGTCTTCTCCTTGTCCACAGACACAAATCTTTGCGGCGTGCTGGGTATATAGGTGGTGGTGATCATGCCGATCTCGGGGCGTTTCCGAGCGGCCTCCAGGAAAGTTTTTAGATTGCTTGTCAGGAATTCCGATTCTTTTCCAGAGCGGTCTTCCAGTACAAACTGAAATCCACCCGAGGTGCCTACACCCGAAATTGCTGGTGGAGAAAAAGCGAAGACGGTTCCCTGCGGAAGCGTAATAAGCTTCAGATTCAATTTCGCCTTGATTACCTGGTATTGTTCCTCCAATTGCTTGCGGGAATCCCAGGGTTGCAGAGTCACCCAGAAGAATGTGCTGTAGCTGTACCGGGTCAAGCTGAGGAGACTAAATCCCGTGACCGTGGTGCAGTTTTGAACCCCAGGAGTGTCCTTCAGAAGGGCCTCTACCGTTCGGGCTGCTTCGGCAGTGGTCTGAATGGAGGAGGCTTCCGGCAGTTGCATTTGGATGTACAGGTAGCCCTGGTCTTCGTCGGGCAAGAAGCTGGAGGGCAGGGACTTCCCAAAGGAGACACCGAGACCCGCAAAAGCCGCGAGTGCCACTATGGCTACGAGGCTCTTGCGAATTAATCCTCCAGACATCCGCACGTAGAAGTTCGTGCCGCTTGCAAACGCACGATTGAACCAGGCAAAAAACCGCGCAAGCAGCCCATGCGTCTCCGTCTTGGAGCGCAGCAACATTCCGCCTAGCGCCGGGCTCAACGTCAGGGCGTTGAACGCGGAAAACACCACCGAGATCGCGATGGTCAACGCAAATTGCTGATAAAGTCGGCCGGTGATTCCCGGGATGAATACCGTTGGCACGAATACCGCAGAGAGGACGAGTGCGATGCCAATGACGGGCCCGGTCAGCTCATCCATGGCCTTGCGAGCCGCATCCTTCGGAGCTAACCCTTCTTCGATATGTCTTTGTATGCCTTCGACAACAACGATGGCATCGTCCACCACCAGACCGATGGCCAGGACTAGCCCGAATAGCGATAAAGTATTGACGGAAAACCCGAAGAACGGGAAGACAACGAATGTCCCCACCAGCGACACCGGCACTGCGATCATCGGAATCAGGGTGGAACGCCAGTCTTGCAAGAATAGGTAGACGACGAGGATCACCAGCACGAAGGCAATCGCCAAAGTCTCGACGATCTCGTGCATTCCGGCTCTTACCGCATCGGTTGTGTCCAACGTAACGGCGTACTGTACGTCCGCCGGGAAGCTCTGGCTCATTTTGGCCATGAGTTCTCGGACGCCTTTGGCTGCTTGCACGGCATTGGAACCGGGTAATTGATAGATACCGATGACAGCGGCTACTTTCCCATTGAAACGCGTAAGCCAGCTGTAATCCTTCGAGCCCAATTCGACCCGGGCAATATCCTTGACGCGCACAACGCCGCCATCGGGGCTCTCGCGGACGACAATGTCGCCGAACTGTTCGGGGGTTTTAAGCCGGCCTTGCGCGAGTACCGCATAAGTGAATGGCTGGCCTGCAACGGTCGGTTCGCCTCCCACCTGCCCCGCCGGGTTCACCGTGTTTTGAGCTTTCACCGCATTCACGACGTCGGTAACGGTAATACCCAATTTAGCCAACCGGTCAGGTTTTACCCACAGCCGCATGGCGTACTCGCCAAGGCCGTAGATCTGCGTGTTGCCGACACCATAAGCACGTGCAATCGGATCTTTTAAATTAATGTGGGCGTAATTCGCCAGGAAGTTTGCATCGTGAGTCCCTTTTGGTGAGTACAAGGCGATCAACATCATTGGGGCGGTAAGGGACTTCTTCACGTCAATACCGATCTGGTTGACCTCTGGGGGGATCTGGCCATTGGCGAGCTGCTGGCGGGATTGCGTGAGAAGAAGATCCGTGTTTGGGTCGGTTTTTAGATCGAAATCGACCATTACCTCTGAACCCGAGTCGTTTGTCGAACTCATCGAGTACATGTAGTCCATGTTGTCCACGCCGTTGATCTGCTGCTCGATCGGCGTAACCACGGCCCGCTCCAAGGTCTCAGCATCGGCGCCCGGGTAGATAGCCGCAACGCGTATTTCAGGCGGGGCAATGTCCGGAAACTGCGCGACTGGAAGGGTCAAGATCGTAATGCCGCCAACGATCACCATCAGAATCGAGATGACGATGGCCACGATCGGACGATTAATGAAAAATCGGGACATGGTTTACCGTGCCTCCGCCTGAATTTGTTCGGTTTTGGGAACGACCGTGGTGCCGTCCTTGACCTTCTCAATCCCTTCCACGATGACCTGGTCATCCGCCTTTAATCCTTCGTTGATCACCCACATCGTCCCCACCTTCTCGCCCGCCTTGACGGGACGAATGATCGCTTTTTTGTCCGCGCCCACAATTGCAACCTGATATCCGCCCTGTATTTCCTTGACTGCACTCTGTGGCACCAGCAGTGCATTTTTTTGGGCACTGGTCTGTATGCGCACACGCCCGTATTCGCCCGGGCGCAGGATGTTGCCGGGGTTGGGAAACGCGGCCACCATGCGAATAGTGCCCGTGCTGGCGTCGACCTGCCGGTCCGTAATGAGAATCCTGCCCTTGTGCGGATAGACGGTGCCATCGGCGAGGATAAGTTCGGGTGGATTATCGAATAGCTGCATTGGCTGGCCCGTTGAACTAACGTGCTTCGCCCTCAAATACTCCTGTTCGCTTACCGAGAAGTACACCTTGATCGGGTTGACTTCCGAAACGCTGGTGAGGCGGACGGTCGGTCCTACCAGATTGCCCATCTGGACTTCGGCAATTCCCGCAATGCCATCCACCAAAGAAGTGACTTTCGTCCACCCAAGGTCAAGTTGTGCGTGTTCCACGGCGGCCTCGGCCGATTTTACCGAGGCCTCAGCCGCAAGCTTGGCCTGGATCTCGTTATCCAACTTTTCTTTTGGAACGGCCTTTTGTGCTGCCAGCGGCGTGTCGCGCTCCACGTCGATTGCGCTTTTGCCGAGCTGCGCTTTCGCCTGAGCAAGCTCCCCCATGGCTCCGTCCAGAGTGGCCTGGAATGGACGCGGATCGATTTCGAACAGAACCTGGCCCTTGCGGACTACGTCACCTTCTTTGTAGTTTTGGCTGATGATATAGCCGGAAACATGGGGCCGAATCTCCGCGTTGACATAGCCGTCGAGAGTCGCCACCCACTCGTTGTGAACAGCCACGTCTTGCTGAACGGGGGGCGCAACGAGCACCTCCGTATCCGGCAGTTTGAATGGCGCCTTTTTGCATCCGGCAACACCGGCCAATGTGGCGACAGCCAAAATCACAAGCACTGATGGAGGTGCAAGCGCCGGTTTGACAAAGAGCCGCAAAAAATAATTGAACTTCACCTTATATCTCCGTTTCTTGAGGCCGCCCGTGCGGCGAGGCCTCACAAAGTCCGTTTGACGACCTGTTGGTCGAGATGCTCGGTGGCCTCACGCGCGACGCTATGCGCGAGTCGCCGTGACGTTAGTCGTCAGTCCTGCGTATCTGCGAATTCGCCTTGCTCCTCACACTCGAGATACATAGAGTTCACCACATCAGATATGGAGGTTGCCCACACCTGAGGTCGTTGGTATCCATATCCGTGCTTCACACGGATAACGGTGATTGCAGATGAGGGGCCATATGGTCCTGACTGCAAGTGGTTGATGCCACAATGAGAACAAATAGCCTCAGGAATTCTTGCTGCCCTTATGCGGGCAGTGCCCACCGCAGCTGTCCATCGCCAGTCAACCATGCAGTTTGTTTTTTGCTGTGTTTATGCCACCGACGCTGCAGGTAGATGGCCGGCCAGGAGAAGCACTGCAAATCGACCTCGATGGATTGAGCTAAAGCGATCCAGGGCCAGGGTGGGCCAAGCAACGCGAATGCATGGTTGTACAATGTCGGACGTTCTAGTTGGAGCTAAGCTCCTTGGAAAAGAAATCCGCCGAAGCTAACTCAATCATTAAATACGGCTTCACGGGTGACCTGGAGCTTTCCAATAATCTCACGGAGTTTCTTCCTGCCGTGGAATACCCGCGCTTTAACCGCCGCGATCGATAGACCCATATGGCGAGCTGTCTCTCGAGTGGACAATCCCCTAAGGTCCCGCAACTCTATGGCTTTCCGGACGCGAGGTGTCAACCGGTTCATCGCGGCAGACAAAATTTCCGCTGCCTCTACCTGCAGATAGCTAGCCTCGGGGCCGATGCCTGAATGGCAGATCGACAAGCAGCGTGGAATTCCTTCCGGATTGCTCGATTCGTCGATTGCTACTTCGTGTCGCCCCCGGTTCCGGCGCAGCAGCATTAAAGCCTCATTGATGGCAATACTTGTCAGCCAGGTGGAAAAGGACGACTTCCCTTCGAATCGGTGCAGGCCGATATACGCTCTTTGAAAAGTCTGCTGGACGATGTCTTCGGCATCTTCGCGGACTCGCACGTAGCGCAGCACAAGACTGTAGATTTTTTGATGGTGCCGCTCGGCGAGAACTCCGAACGCCTGGTTCTCGCCACACTTCGCCGCGGCAACGAGAATTTCCTCGGCGGGAATTCCCGTCCAGGAAGGATAGTTCGCAGCTCGCTCTTCGCGCTGGCCCGCTAATCCAGATGGCATGCCACATCTCCCTCATCTTTTCTAAGTCTGCCGGCTGGTTAGAGCCAATTGAGCAGACCTTCTGATCGCGTCGCTTGCCTACTGGCAGGCTCCGTCGTCCACAAACTGATTAGAAGACGCCATGGAAGTGAGCGACTGCCAGCATCTCAACAATTTCTGATCCAGAGGGTCGGTATTCAGAGAGTACGGTGAATAATACTCTCTACTCCCAGCGATCTTGAGATACTTGTCCGTTAATTCGTTCATGGTATTGAACTCGTTGGCCAGTAACGGAAATGCCTTGAGATCCAGGTCCGTGCTCGCTGCTGCTTCGGTCTGCTTTAAGTTCGCTTGAACTTGCCTTCTGTAGTTCCCAAACCATGTGTCGGACAACGGATACCCGCGCTCGATGCCGTTCTTCAAGGCGGCATGCCATTCAAGAATCTCCCTCATGGTCTCAATCCCAGACGTGAGGAATGGCTTGGACAGTCCCATCGGTGGCTGCTGAGCCGGCAGGTCTGCCTTTGTTGATATTTCGCCTCCTGAGGGTAATGTCAGAACAATTTCGTTGCCGACAAAGCGCAGCGACCCACCTGTGATCCGCGCCAGTCCCTCCACATCAACGTAGGTTTTGCCATCCACTTGAATCAGTTTTGCGTTTCCCTTCGGCCCTTCAATTAGCAATGAGGTAGTCTCTTGGGCCAGCAGGACCAGCAGGGGTGCGAGGAGCAGCGACACCAGCATCACCGGGACTCGAATTGCGTTCCAACACATATCGCATATTCCTTTGCTCACGGGTCATTTCTGCCCGAAGTGTGCTGGCTCCAGCGCTGAGGTCTCAGCGCCCCGAAATATGTGGACCACCACACCCACAGAAAACTGCAAACGTAATGCCAACTTGAAGTAATTGACAATCACGAGGTTACAGGAAGGCCGCTGACCGAATACGGGCAGCTCGTGACCGCGGTCCGGGCGCCGGACGAGCTTAACTTTTCGGCGCATGTCTGAAATCAACGATTTAGGAGTGCGGAAACCAGTTCGGGATTTTGGCGATCGTTGTGCAACCCCCGAGATAGGAAAGGGTGTTCTCAGTTCCGTTTGCAGTTTCGGTGAACTTGGTTTCTTCGTGGCGGGGGCTTCCTGGCCATCTCAGGGCCACACTGAAGACCCCAGCTGTTCTAAGTAATAGGGGGCAGAAACGTAAAGGGCGATCATGACGATCCATCACATCCCCGCAATCACCTATCCGATGATCTTCCTCGCGGTGTTTGCTAACCAGCTCTGCCTGCCGATTCCGTCGATCCTGTTTCTGATTACAGCTGGCGCCCTTGCCAAGGCTGGAAGCTTGAATCTTGAGGGTGTCATTCTGTTGGGTGTGGTTGGTTGCGTGCTGGCGGACTCAGCATGGTTTGCATTAGGTCGACGATGTGGGTATCGGATCGTTCGCGGTCTATGCGGTTTCAGCATGGACGGGCAATACAATGCAGTAAAAGCGCGTAAGTTTTTCGCGCGGCGCGGCATGACTACGCTAATTTTTGCAAAATTCGTTCCGGGTCTAGATGTTCTCATGCCCCCGTTGGCGGGAACGCTGAAGGGTGAAACGCTGCCGTTCCTTATTTTTGACACTACTGGCGCTTTCTTATGGTCCGCAGGGTATTGTCTTGTGGGCTATCTATTTGCCGACCATCTGGATGTCGTAGCGCTTAGCCTCTCTCGCATCGGCAGAATCCTCGGAATGGTGGTGGCAGGCGTTATCTGTTACCTGCTGTTTAGAACTTGGGAATTGCTCCGTACGATTCGCGCGCTTCGCCTTCGAACCATCAGCCCGATGGCCCTGCAGAAAAAGCAAATTGCCGGTGCGAAGATCGCCGTACTGGACCTGCTGAACGTGGAAGGGCAGGAAAACGCGAAAGCGATTGCCGGAATTCCCGGGGCGGCGCGCATCTCTCCGACCGCACTGCGCAGTTCAGGCAAGGTCCGCGTACCTCCGGATGTGCAGATTGTGCTGTACTGTTCCTCGCAGAATCAACTTACCAGTGCTCGCACGGCTCTAGCGTTGCGCCATAAGGGGATCTCGAATGTTTGGGTTCTGCAAGGAGGGCTCAAAGCATGGCGGAAGCTTGGACTGCCTGTAACCACAAATCTTAGCAGTCCCGCCGAGGTTGCTGCCGGCTTTGGAATTGCGCTGCCGGAAATGAAATCGCGAGCGCAGAAGGCGGCTCTGGCCTAGTGTGCCGGAGCTCGGGATAACGCGAGAGGGCTCGATCTGGTAGATCAGTTCTGGCGGTGATAGTCTCATGCGCATAATGGAGAAAGATACAGCGGCGGCACCAACGGACAGTCGCTATCAAGCTTTGCTCGATGTATCCAGGGCGATGGTCGAGCAACCTACAGTAAAGGCCGTTGTGCGGAGCTTTCGCACTGTTCTCGCCAGTAGCTGCCGCCTGCATGGAGCTCATCTCTACGTCTTAAGTGGTAACGGAGAAAGTCTGCATCTTCTTGAGTTCGATCAGGAAGCGGACGCACCCGCAATCAAAATTGGCTCCTCCATTTCGCGGATTGGTGCGGTGGCACAAGCACTTGAGGAGCAAAAACCAGTTTTCCTTCCAGACGTGTCGGAAGAAATTCTAAAACATCGCACACTTGCTCCATTTGCAGCCCAGTCTGCCGGCCGATCCAGCTATGTGTTTCCAGTGTCGACCTCGCAGCAACGGTATGGAATTCTTGTGGCAACAAAAGATCGCGGGCAGGAATTTATTCCGGAAGATCTCGAGCTTCTGTGGTCTCTGGCGTCGCATGTTGCGGTCGCGCTCGAGTGTGCGGTAGCGAGGGACAACGCAGAAGTCTACCAACGACAGGTCGTCAGAGAGCGGGATCGGCTGAGGTTGTTGCTAGAGATCAACAACCACATCGTTTCCAAATTGGATCTCAAAGAATTGTTCCGCGCGGCTGCGATATCCATACGCAGCTATTTTAGGAATGAATTCACCGGTTTCTGGCTAATCAAGAGAGACTCGAATCAGCTCGAATGCGCCCTATTCGATTTTCCCGAAAGCAGGGAGGATTCGTTGACCCCGCCTATTGATAGAGTGGAAATGGGTGGCCTCTATCTCGATAAACTGCGTGCTCATGCCCCTGAAATATTAAAGTCACAAGAGATGGAGATGCTTCCCGCGCGAATCGTCGAAAAGTTAAAAGCCGAATCAATCTCCTCAATGGCGATTGCCCCAATGATTACGGCAAGCGGCCCGCTGGGTTTGATAACGATGGGCAGTCGGCAGCCGAATAACTTCAGACAGGAAGACCTCGATCTTTTGTCACAAATCAGTACTCAAATCGCCCTCGCGGTGGCGAACGCAATTGCCTATGGAAGCGTCGCAGAAGCCAGAGACCGTCTCGCTGAAGAGCGTTTGTATCTGGAGTCGGAAATCCGCTCGGAGTACAACTTCGAGGAAATTGTCGGAAAGAGTTCCGCCCTTCGTAGGGTGTTGGACGAGATTGCGATTGTGGCCCCCACTGGATCGACGGTGCTCCTGCACGGTGAGACTGGCACTGGTAAAGAGTTGCTCGCCCGGGCGATCCACAATCTCAGCCCGCGCCGGGACCGCACGTTTGTTCGACTGAACTGTGCCGCCATCCCTTCCGGGCTGGTGGAAAGTGAGCTGTTCGGGCATGAAAAGGGTGCGTTCACCGGAGCCCTCATGCAGAAACGAGGGCGTTTCGAATTGGCCGATCACGGCACTCTCTTTCTGGATGAAATTGGCGATATCAGCCTTGACCTGCAACCAAAGCTCTTACGCGCACTGCAGGAACACGAATTCGAACGTTTGGGGAGTGCGAGGACCATCCACGTTGACGTTCGGTTGATTGCTGCAACGCACCGCGACCTGCCGGGGATGATCCGCAACAACCAGTTTCGGGAAGACCTGTTTTATAGATTGAATGTTTGTCCGATCGAGATCCCTCCGCTTCGTGAACGCCGTGAAGATATTCCACTGCTGGTTCACTACTTTGTTTTGCGATTTTCCCGCCAAATGCAAAGGCGCGTTAAGTCCGTCCCGAAGCAAGCCATGGAGGCGATGGTGAATCACGATTGGCCGGGCAACATTCGGGAGCTTGAAAACTTTATCGAGCGCTGCGTGATTTTCACACAAGGGGATGAGTTGAATGTCCCACGTGCAGAGTTGAGGAAATCCGCTGTCCGGTCCGCAGCCTCGACCTCACCAAGTTTCGCACAAGCCGAAAGGCAGGTTATCCTCGATGCTTTGCGAGCCGCATCGGGAAGAGTATCTGGTAGAGGTGGGGCCGCGGAGCGCCTTGGACTAAAGCGAACCACCCTGCAAAACAAGATGCGCAAGCTGAACATCACTCGGATCGATTATTCAGAATAAAAAGCCGAACTCGGGATTCCAATTCTGAGGCCACCCCACAGCTTGGTCGAAATGGAAAGGTCCAGTTCTGGCGCGGCCTTTCCATAGCAACGGATGCCTGCCCGCATTCCGGCACTGCCCATCCCACCGGCACCAAAGATCCCAAAGGTCGCTCAATACTCATTTTTGATTTCAACAACTTCCGCGACCCGGTACTTGGCATAACAGCTGCAATATCCGACGAGGAATCTCAACAGCCGGTGTGCTGACTGTGTGAATAACTTCTGGAGGTGCGATGCTCCGCGTCGAAATACAAGGCTTACCGGACACCCTGTTCCTAAAGCTTGAAGGGAGGTTGACCATCGATGAAGCAGAGCACACCCGTACGCTTGTGAGGCACTGCGAAGACGGAATCAGATTGGTGGTCGATCTTACAGAAATCACGTTTATTGACTCCGTGGGGGAAGAGGTTCTCTCCTTCTTGGGAGAGTTTGGAGCGGAATTCGTTGCGCAAACGTCCTACACACTTGACGTTTGTGAGCGCCTCCATCTTCGCCTTGCACGGGGTAGAGTACTGAAGAGGCCTACCTCGGTCGCTTCCCGCAAGAACGGCAGGGGGGACAGGGCCAGTAGCTGTTAACACGGGAACAAGGACATTTAAGGGCCCGGACAAGGCCCATCCTGGATGAACTGATAAAGTGACGCCGCTCCTCAGGGTTTCCCGGAACGTCCATTCCCAGGCATTTCTGCGGGGTGACCACATGAGGACAGCACGCCGGTTGTGCATACGACCTTTCCGGTACAAAAAGGAGTTCCGCTTTCTCTATGCTCTCCGGACATAAGCACATTGCTGGAGACTTCGATAAAAGGATTCATTGGCCACACAAATGCATCTTCGTCGAGAGTTGCTGATCACAGAGAGGAATTGCGATGAGATCCAGGTTTCAGGATGCTCGTCACCCCCTGGGCATCAGGAAGTCTTTGACGCAAACAGAAAAAGGAGAAGATTAGATTTATGCAGCAGGATTTTAGAAACTGGATGGCAAAATTGGGGACCGCATGGGTACTGGCGCTTGTTGCGTGTTGCGTGACATATGGGCAGGATGTCAGAACTAACTATCTGCCGGGAACGGATTTTGCGAAATATCACACCTATGCATGGGTCGACGAGGTGAAGGGTGTTCCTCGAGTAGGCGGTCAGCCCGATGAAATCCTGGACGCTCAGGTCAAACAAGCGGTCGATTCGCAAATGTCGGCCAGGGGCTTGACCAAAGTGGTTGACGGAGGTAAAGCCGATTTGCTCCTTGGTTATCAGCTCGCTATCGATCGGGAGAGGCAGATGAATGGCTTCGCGGATGGCTGGGGCGGTTGGGGTGGCTGGGGTCCCTGGGGCGGCGGGCTCAATTCGTTTACCGCAACCACGTCAACAATAAACGTGGGGACCTTCGTCCTCGGTATGTATGATCCTGTTGGAAAGAAACTGATTTGGATTGGTGCTGCCCAACATACGCTCGAGCCCAGCAAGAAGCCCGAAAAAAACCAGGAAAAGCTCAACAAGGGAGCGCAAAAACTGTTGAAGGATTTCCCTCCGGGGCGGAAATAGAAAGAATGGAACACCACTGAATCTGTTGAATGCAGGAGTGCCCCTGGAACTGCTGTAGTCGCGCACGCGGTCGACGGACATCCGAGGGAGCCGTTGATCGCGTGCAAACAATCTCTGTCTGTCGCGGAAATGCCCGTAAAAATCCTCGACCTCAAGCAAAGGCCGGATAACACGCTTGACGCAAAATCATCGAACCGCCTTGGCGGGGCTTGTTCTTTGCTTCGTTTTATTTCGCTCCTTCGGCCCGCCTGATTAGCATTAGACACATTGCCATTATAACCGGCAAAAAAAAGGTGGGCTTACGCAGGCGCAACGCTAACATTAACTTAGCAGGCCGCTAGTCTGTCTGTAATCCACGTACTTAAACCTCCATAAGTGTCAAGATCACTCGGATGCAGCGGCTTTGGTCATGGCAGCACTGCGCATTACTGGAATTGTCTGAAACCTAGTGCCAAATAAGACGCGCGAAGTGGAATCAGTTCACTTTGCGTCGTGATGTTAGGAAATGACGCCAAGTGCCCAGTTCGTTGATCCAACTCACTTCATAGACCAGTTCTTGCTGCTCTGGGGCGCCGTCTCGTGCATTCCAAACTTGAAGATTTGCCCTTTCCCAGTGCACGTCGGTTCTTACGGGAAACGGTGGGGTGCATGCGGCAGTTGCATGGCTATTGAATTCGTACTTCATTTCGACCTCCAGAGAGCAGAAGGAGCACGCTGATCTCTTATACGGGAGTGTCGGCACACTCCCGCTTTCGGGCAACCCTACAACGGTTGTTCATCGACACTGCATCGGTTCACGAGGTGCACAATGCTGGGTGGTGTGAGACGTCTGTTTGGGGAACAGGCGCACGCTACTTAAGGATTGAATCTCACTCTTTCGGTCTGGAAGCCGAGCAGGGCTGCCAACCCAAAACGTGACGTCGCGCGCGACGAGTGGAATAGGGAACTTCTGCGGAAATCGCTGACCGGCGGGAGATTGCCATGGTACGGGATTAACACCATGAAAGATATACAAGGCGAGTTTGGTGCCTAATGAGAGAAACCCGGAGAGTACTTGGACATCGGGAAGATGCCCCTAGGTAGAACCTATCGAGTACCGTCGAGCTGCGGTGAGCGCACACTGGTTAATGCCTACCGAAGAATCGAGCCCACATCCGGTTCGGTAGCAGCTCACCAGGTGTTGGGAGATGTTTGTCCGATTTGCCCCGAGCCAGAAATTACACGCCTAGCTGAGTCGCTTTTTGTAATCGCGATTCGATTGGCTTGATAGGACCCGCGCAGAGCCTGTCCAAGGCATCGAAATCTTTGCTGAGCAGCCACTGCTCGGCTTCTTTTGCTTCTTTCCCATTCTCCAGGACATCAGCAATGGCCTGATTGACGACGGCAAGAAATAAGCGTGCCGTGGCTCCTCGTTGGAACTCATTGGATTGGCTCTGCATTCGGTGACCCTCCTTGATCGTCATCTGTATTGTCTCTATCTAATCAAATTCCCCGGCTACCGGATGGAGCCGGTCAGAACATGAATTTGCTTACCCGCTAGCCAAAAGGCGCCCCGCACTGCCTGGAACACTGGGAATTGATAGTGCTTACGTAAAATCTGGTACCACTGAAATCTGGTTGGCATTTGCATGACCGTCACCTCTCTCCTATGCCGCGATCCGTTCCTTTGCCACATGATCTAAATACTTCCAATCCGGCCTAGCATCCCGCTTGAACAGCTGTTTGGTATCCGGTTCGAGGGGCGGTTTGGACGCCCCGCGAATCGTTTCCATCAATGCCTTCATCTTCTCGAAACTCATGCAGTTGGAAAGAGCAATCCGAGGACCGTTCGCTGGGTTATCGAACATGAAACACGACGGTCCATTAATCAGCGCAAGTGAATGCTTTAAACGATTACGCAATTGGCTTCCTGCTTATAAAAAGACAGAATTAGACGAGATTGCTAACGATCCGTCAGGAGGCGCCCATTTTGCCTGGGTTCAGCTGTCCGGATTCGGACAGTGGCGTTTGTGCGGCATGGTCACTCTGCACCAAGGGCTAGAAAATTGGGCAATTCTCGGTGGCGCAGTTGTGGAGCGTTGCTTGTGGTTCGTGCGTTCGGCCTGTGATATCGCAATTCGGATCGGATGATCGTGAGCGCTTATGGAAAGAGGGCCACACCCGGACGATTCGGGGGAGAGATCGCCCGGGCATGGCAGGGGGTGGGTTAGCAGGGAAGCACGTCGGTCGTTGACGAGAGGAGCTCGTCAACGCTTCCATTCTTTGAAAATACAATGGTAAGTTGACGAAATCGTTGCGCGCATACCGCGTTCCAGACTTCGCGTGTAACTCATTCAACCGGAAGAGCAATTGTTCGCCGACGGAATGCACGGACTTTATTTCTGATACGTCAACAGGCAAGCCATCGGAAACGAAATACCTGCAGGGAAGAGGCTTCCGTTGAACAGTCAAGGCTCCGGCAGCTCGGCGCTCCCATTTGAGTGTCCGACCTTGATACTTTTGAGTGAACTCTTTTTGAATCATGCCAGATTACTCTTCTAGGGGATCGCGGACGCACGATATCCCACCACGAACTGTGTTATTGCAAGGCCCACCGGCAACGTAATAGCTGACCGCCCGCTGAATTCGGGAAACTCGCTTGGGCCAGCACGGTTTGCGATACTTCCGGAATAACTCGCCCTGGAGGATTCACTTCAAGGGTCCAGTGCCCCACGAGGTTCGAACCAATTCGAGCACCAGCTACCGCTGCGCTTTGAGATTGTGCGGGAGTCATTGGTTTCCACTCCGCTTCTGGTGAGCGTGTTCGCTCTCCATGCTTGCACTGGCAAATCGCATGCCAAACCTTGGAGCACTAACTCATTGAGAGCAAGGACTGCTCGTCTAGCATCAACAGGCATTGAAGACTCCCCTGCCCGTATTCGGTCATAGCTGCCGAACTCCACGCACCCGACATTATTGTGATTTTCAGCTATTTCGATTGCGCGGGTTTCTATGTCCTTCGCGCTTATGCATTTGAACGAACAGCTGCGAGTGGCATTTCTTGGCTACTCGAATGCATTAGCCAGAACGAGGTGCAGTTCGAATGCAGGCTCAAGATCAGCCCTCGAAAGGAATGCGGATCGTCTCAGGAACGTGAATTTGGCCCGACGTGTGACGAAATCCGTTTGCTAAGGAATATGCAGCAGCAGAAAGTCAGAACTCCCTGGCAGAGAAGGTCACGACCCATCAGGTTTGTCGCGATGCGGCTCATCTTCTCGGTCATTCTTTGCGGGTTTTGTATCCAGTCGCCGGCGAGGCCAGATTCAGAACATGGTGCGCGGGTGCAGGGCACTGCATTCGTTTCAGATTCTGCGGGTCCGTCCTACATCGCAAACGCAAAGGTGACTCTAAGGGGTCCAACGATTGTACAAACAGAGACAGATGAAGCCGGCAGATTTGAGTTCCGGGACATTCAGCCTGGAACGTACACCATCGAAGTCGCGGCCCCTGGTTTATCGGCTACTCAGATTGTGACCGTAGAGGCGAGTAAGGGCGCAGACATTCCGCTAGAATTGAAACCCGCGACAGTCGAGGAGTCGGTGACCGTGACTGCGAGCGCGAATGAAGACCCCGAGTCCTCTCCGTCTCCAACTGGAACGATCTCCTCAAATACCCTGCAGAATGCTCCGAACATGGATGACCGAGCGGAGAGCGTCCTGCCCACGCTTCCGGGCGTAGTGCGTGGCCCCGACGGGCGCATCAACATGAAAGGCGCTCGCACCACGCAAAGTGGCGCCCTGGTGAACAGCGCAAATGCTACTGATCCCGCTACCGGGGGACCGGGAATTAGCATGCCCATCGATGTGGTGGCTTCCGAAAGTGTTATTTCGAATCCGTACGACCCTGAATACGGCAAACTGACGGGCGCCATTACCACGCTCGATACGAAAACAAGTGATTTCGAAAAGTTCCATTTCTCAGTTCACAACTTCCTGCCGCGAGCTCGGGTGCGTGATGGAACAATCGACGGCATAGGCTCCGCGACCCCCCGCGTGACTTTCACCGGCCCCATTTGGTCAGACCATATCGGTTTCACACAATCGTTGGAATATCGATTTGTGAGGACACCGGTAAACAGTCTACCCGCGTCTGAACGGGATACGACGCTTGCAAGCCTAAATTCCTACACGCAATTTGATTTGAATCTTACGACGAAACAAACCGCGACCGTTTCCCTCGCCGTTTATCCCCAACGATTGCAGTACCTCGGGTTGAATACATTCACGCCGCAATCGGCGACGTCCGACTACCACCAGCGCGGATACCAATTGTACGGACAGCATCGGTACCTCACCGGAACCGAGAGCGTTCTGACTTCGCAGTTTAGTTACAAAACGTTCGACGTGGATATCACTCCGGCAGGACCGGGTCCTTACCAATTGATGCTGGAGACCACTGCGGGCGCGTTTTTCAATTCACAAATTCGTCGAGGTTCCCGGTTCGATTGGCAGGAAACCTACCAGTTTGGGCCGCGACATTTCCTTGGTACCCATCAATGGCGCGCCGGCTTGGAGTACGCGCGCTCCACTTACGGTGGCCGCCAATCCTTTGCTCCAGTCGAAATCCTAGGGGCGAAGGAATCCCCGATCGAGCGAATCACCTTTAATGGCGGCGCTCCATCACATATCTCACAGCAGGAAGTAACCGGGTTTGCCGGGGATCGTTGGACAGTTTCACCGCGGTTGATTCTGGATCTCGGGTTGCGCTTTGACGCAGACACGTTAACAAGTTCCGCTCATGTTGCTCCCCGCGCCGGCTTCCAGTTGGCTCTCACTCGCAGTGGGCGAACGATGCTGCGCGGGGGAGTAGGAGAGTTCTACGACCGCGTTCCGCTCATGCTTCCCAGTTTTCGGGATTTCCCAGAACGCACGGTTTTGGTGCTGGATCCTCAGGGAGAAGTAACCACCTCGACCGTCTACACGAACCAGATCCTCGGTGGTCTTCGCAACCCCTGCAGCACAGCCTGGAATTTGGCTCTCACCCACAAGGTTTCCACTGACCTGTTGTTGCTGGTCGGTTATGAACAACGCAGCACCGTGAACGATTTCGTTGTTTCGACGGCCGATGGTGGCGCCGGCACGGGGCTTGTAACTCTTTCCAATACCGGCGGGCAGTCCTACAAGGAGTTACAGGTATCTGGGCGCTACCGGTTGCATAGCCACTTGATTACAGCCTCTTACGTGCATTCGCGCGCGTATGGAGACTTGAATGATTTTTTCCAATTCTACGGGAACTCGGCGAAGCCGGTTATTCAACCCAACGAGCAGGGCCGCCTTCCATTCGATGCGCCGAACCGCTTTCTGTTGTCGGGTGAGCTTCACACCCCCTGGAAGCTGGTGCTTGTCCCCGTCTACGATCTGCATACCGGCTTTCCGTACTCCGTCCAAGACGAATATCGCACATACGTGGGACCACGGAACTCACTGCGGTTTCCGCAATTTTCGTCCTTTGATCTTCAGGTATCGCGGCAGATCTCGGTGCCGATTGGCAACGACCGGAGAGTTCGGGCGCAAGTAGGTTTTGCAGTCTTCAATCTTTTCAATCACTTCAATCCGCGGGATGTGCAGAGCATCGAAGAGAGCTCTCGGTTTGGGGGCTTTTTCAACAACTCGTGGCGGGAATACCGCGGGAAATTTGTCGTGGAGTTCTGATGATGAACATTCGAAGTAGCCTCATTTTGTTCCTTGCGTTGTGTTCGATGATTCCATGTCACGCGCAGCAAACCCCTTTCCTCAGCGCGGATGACATCATCGCGAGAATGCTGTACCGCAACAGCCAAAGAGAGAAGTTGCAAGGCGGATATAGCGGCGCCAGACGCTATGTTCTTGAGAACCGGAAATTTAATAAACGGGCAGAAATGCTCGTAACTGTCAACTGCGATCCCGATGGAACTAAACATTTCGAAGTCGTTTCAGAAGAGGGTTGGTCCTCCGCGAACAAGCACGTCCTGCGCAAAATGTTGGAGTCGGAGTCGGAATCCTCCCGGCCGGAAGTGCGCGAAAGAACCAGTATCACTTCCGAGAACTACAACTTCCAGTTGATTGGCACCGATACCCTGGAATCCCGACCCGTCTACATTGTTGAGGTTCTGCCAAAGCGGCAGGATAAATACCTGTTTGAGGGGCGCATATGGGTGGACGCCCAGGATTTTGCGCTCGTGCGGGCCGAGGGTAAGCCGGCAAAAAATCCTTCCTTCTGGATCCACAGCGTCAATTTTGTGCAGTTGTATCACAAATCCGGGACGTCCTGGTTTCCGGTGTCGACAGAAAGCCTGACCGATGCCCGCATATTTGGAAAGACCGCGGTTACCATCAACTACCTCGATTATCAACCGAATTCCAATGCTGAGCCAACGATTTCGCAGATGCCAGAACTGAATCGACTTGAGGCGAGCTATGCTCACAACTAACGTAGCTGTCATCCTTGCTGCAGGCCTCGGAACGCGCCTAAGCGTAGTTTCGGGGTACCTTCCCAAGCCACTCGTAACCTTTGAAGGAAGACCTATGCTTGAGCACGTTATGTCAAGAGCGAAGCAGGCCGGCATTGAGCGTTTCGTGATCGTTACTGGACATCAAGGCAAGATGGTGAGTCGCTGGTTCGAACACAGTTCGCTGCGCAACACACCGGTAACCTGGGTGCAAAACCATGACTATCACATGAAAAACGGTATTTCCCTGCTGCAGGCACGGCCGGTGGTCAACGGGCCTTTTCTTCTCCTTATGTCGGACCACATCTTTCAGGCGGAGACCGCCGCTTCCTTGCTCCGGCAGCGATTGGCGCCAAACGAAGCGATTCTCGCAGTGGACCACAAGTTGGATTGCATCTTTGACTTGGACGATGCCACGAAGGTTGTATGCATGGGTGAATACGTGCTGCGGATCGGAAAGAACCTCACGCGTTATCACGCCGCCGATACCGGCATGTTTTTGTGTAGTCCAGCGGTCTTCGATGCTCTGGATGCTGTGGTCAAGGATGGAGATTGTTCTCTATCGGATGGAATGCAATACCTGGCGTCGAATCGAAAGCTACGAGCGTACGATATCGGGGATGCCGTTTGGCAGGATATCGACACCCCCGAGATGCTGGAATTCGCAGAGGTCCAATTGTCCCGGCAATCCGCGCAAGTGCAGGGGCAGGAAGGGGTGGCCCGTGCCTAGATCTCGGCTAGAGTTGCGTGTCATCTTCCGCTATGCCTGTGGATTTCTCGGGGCCGCCCTGTTGGTCCCTCTAGTTCTTCACGCAGGACCCCGCGAGTTGCTGGGGAACATAAGACTGATCGGCTGGGGTTTCCTTTTAATAATCGCGTTGGGTGGACTGTCGCACCTGATCAAGGCCTGGGCGTGGCGCCTGACACTTCCGCGGGAGGCACGGCACTCACTATCGCGACTGTTTGGATTGCGGCTGATATCGGAAGCCATTGGCCAACTCGGGTTCGCTGGTGTGCTGGCGGGCGAGGCAACGCGAGTCGCTCTACTTGGACCGAAAACACCTGTCGACAGCAGAGTGTTGTCCGTCACGCTTGACCGGGGATTGTTCACGGCGTGTGGCGCTATCGTCACAGTTTGCGGAATCACTGCGGGACTGGCTGTGTTGTCGCTTTCCCATACCTTGTGTGTTTATGCGGGCGCGTTCGCATTGGTTTTTTTGGGGATTCTCGCAATAGCAGTGATGGCGGTGAAGAACCGCTGGCCACTCCTTTCCGGTCCGGCACGCGCCTTCGGACGCGTACCTTGGATCGGCCCGTGGGTTCGCAAACAGGAATCGTTGATCTTTTCCGTCGAAGAAAAACTGCTGCAATTCCACCGTGAAAGGCCATCCGCGTTTTGGGGAAGTGTAGCGCTGAATTTCATGGGCCACGTTTTGGCGATTACCGAGGTTTTCCTCCTTCTGCTTTTGATGGGGAAGCACGTCAGTTGGACCCGAGCCTTGATTCTGGAAGCCTTCACAAAACTCACTAACCTCGCGGGAGCACTCACGCCCGGCAATGTCGGACTTTACGAGGCGGGCACCATGCTGATCGCCACGCTGTTCGGGCTTAGTAGTAGCGTGGGACTGTCCTTAGGATTGTGCCGGAGAGTGCGCAGCATATTCTGGACTCTGATGGGAGCGTTTTCCTTCTTACTTGTCTCCCGATCTGTCGACCGACACAAGGCGGTGGGTAGACCCGGCCCGGAACGTGAAAACAGCTTGTCGCCCCTTCAGGAATCAATCTCCAAATTGAACCGTCAATCTTCCCCAGCAACGACTACCGCAATAATATTTGCGGACTACTGCAGAGATACCAAAGGCTTTACGCCAGAGCTCGCGCATGTGGGAACGCTTCCAATCATCCTCCGCGCCATTCTGCAGGCACAGTGTGTTGACGCGAGTCGGATCATCGTGGTGTCGAGCGGATTGGCAGGTAGCATAATCTCGCGCGACTTGGCGCGCACGGGGCGCCTGCCGAAAATCGTCCAGTGGTTAGAAATTGGCGATACGCCTGGGTCACTGGTTCGATTGATTGGCCAAGTCGCGGCAGACTCGGATCGTCTCGTGCTGGTGTCCGGATGCACCGCATACCACCCGAGCATTTTCGAGACGATTCGGCAATGGAATGGTGCGGACGACGCCATGGCACTCACATCCGGCAGCGAGTTCTCAGGCATCGCCGTTCTCTCGCGCCAAGGCGCGCTCGCTATTGCTATCGACTGCCCGCTTTATGTCGAGACGCCTGTTGACCTCTACGCTTGGCTCAATCGGAGACATTCTGTCTTGTTAGAGCCGGTGCCCGAGCACTTGTGGCAGTCCGTGAATTCTCCCAGCGACCGCATTATTGCCGAGCGAAAGCTCGACGGATGGCTGGTGAAACCGACGGACGGCTTCTATGCTCGAATGAATCGCAGGATTTCCATCCCGATCAGCCGCCAGCTTATAAAGTTTCCCATTACGCCCAACATGGTCACGATATTCACGCTTGGCGTGAGCTTTCTCGCCGGCGTATTCTTTGCATTGGGCGGCTACTGGAACAACTTGTTGGGCGCGCTCCTGTCTATTTGGGCAAGCATTCTCGATGGCTGCGACGGCGAAGTCGCCCGTCTGAAGCTGCAAGTAAGCAAATTCGGATGTTGGTTAGAGACTATTTGCGACTACCTTTATTATCTGTTTATCTTTGCGGGAATGAGCATAGGACTGACCAAAAGCCGGGGCACAGAAGCTTACCTCGTCTGGGGAGGGTTCCTGCTTTTTGGAGCCGTGGCCAGTTTCCTCGCGGTTGGCTCAGCGCGTCACCGGTTTGCAGCAAGCCAACCTGAAAAGTTTTTGGACGTATGGCAGAAAAAGGCGGACAGACAGACAAAGAGTCCGCTGATGTACCTTGCGCGAAATACGGAATTCATTATCCGCCGCTGCTTTCTGCCGTATGCGTTACTGGCATTCGCGGTCCTGAATCTGAGTCGTTTCTTCTTCATTGGCAGTGCGGTCGGTGCCAATATTGTGTGGATAATTGCACTGTATTCGTACTCGAAGCTCTCTAGGCCGTCACCTTTCGCTGCGTTACCGGCTGGAAATGTCGACAGGCATCAAAGCGTGACCGGCGGGGTCTTCGACCTTGGGTCGTAGACCGCATTGATATCGTGACTTCTGTACCGGAGATCGAAACAGGCAGCTTCGCCATTCCACGATGGCTTCTGTGTCCGCCAAGTTCCGTCAAGGTTGTCAGCTGGAATATTAATCGCGGATTGCAACTGCCTCGGATTATCGACTTTTTGACTCGCAACCAGGCGGACATCTTGCTCTTGCAAGAGGCGGACCTAAATGCCCGACGCACGCACAACCTCAATATTGCACGGGAGATAGCACAAAACCTGAAACTCAACTACGTCTTTGGGCGTGAGTTTCAGGAATTGACGCAGGGTTCACACTATTCCCCCGCTTATCATGGGCAAGCGACGTTGTCCCGTTGGCCGCTTTCGAATGCGCGTATCCTCCGGTTCCATCAGCAATCCAAATTCTGGCAGCCACATTGGTTTCTGCCAGAGATCGAGCCATTTCAAGAGAGGCTCGGAGGTCGGCTGGCACTTGTTGCCGATGCGAATGTGGGCGGCAAAACAATTGTTACCTATAACCTGCATCTCGAAAGTCGCGGGGACGACCACCTCCGATGTTCCCAAATGAAAGAGGCTCTTCAGGATGCGCAACGGTACAACGCAGACACAGTCGTCGTTCTGGCCGGGGACCTCAATATGGATGTGTCTGGCGGAGATATCGCACAAGGGATCAAGCGTGCCGATTTTGAAGACGCCTTCACCGATCGGCACGTTCCGACGACACCCAATTCGTTTTTTGCAGAGGGCCGAGTGATCGACTGGATTTTTTCACGAGGCACTCTGGGCTCCAACGCACCGCAGGTTCACCGTTCCGTATCAGGTTCCGATCACTATCCCTTGTCGGCCGGGCTTCGCTTCTGACAGAACTGGAGGGGCTAGCCTAAACTGGTGTCCTTAGTGCCGGTTTTCCTAAGAGGGCTCGGGGGCAAGCAGGCGTACCGACCGTCAGAGCCAGTTCAGCGTGATAGACAACGGTGTGGCCGCAAATCGCTACGGTGGACGGAGTGAGTGCGCCTGGCGTAGCCGTCGAACTCGGGTGAGGCCATGTCTTGAGGCGGCTGTCGTCACGGCACCTCCCGAGAGACAGCCCATGCGGTTAACACGGCAGCTCTGAGATTGGTCCAAGCTTGGTTCGTTGGCATGAAAGAATGATCCAAATCGTGAGGGACAATGGGGACACATAGACGTGACCTGGGTCACGATAAAAAAAACGCAACTGAAAATCGACAGCTGGGTGTCCGCTGCACCAGCGAGAATGCTATTGCCTGCTGGCAACAAGCCGCTTAGACTTTTCCGAGACTAGCAAAAACATTGCCGTTTGCCTGACTACGGGTCGGCCAGCAGTTTTTTGGAGCGGACAATCGCAGTCCTTCGGCCAGCTCGTTCGGGCCACATCCTCAAGCGAGCGTTTCATTTTGGGGTGGAACACGCGACTGCCTGATGATCATCGGCTTCGAACATGGGAAAAAGCGACTTCTCTTCGACGTCTTCCGGCTCGACTCAAGCGGTCTGGCAGCGGTAACACCCCGATTCTGGGTCTTTCTCTGCTCTACTTTTTGTTATTAGTATTTGCCATTGACACAGTAGAGGCCAACAATAGTTCACGTTCTCTTCTTGAACCGAGAACCGGTGCTGAGAAGATGAATCTTCTCGTCGGTAATGCCCTTGCGAGCAGCGAACACCATGTTTCGCAGGAGACTGGTCCGAGCAAATATCAGAGTGTCGCTCTTCGGCGCGTTACTGAAGACCGACGATCATTCCTCAGATTCACCCACCTCACCACGAACGACGGCCTCTCTCAAGGTTATGTCACCGCGATTGTGCAGGATCGCCGGGGTTTCATGTGGTTTGCCACTCGCGACGGCCTCAATCGCTATGATGGCAATTCATTCGTCGTGTACAAAAACAACCCCAACGACCCAGATAGCCTAAGTTCCAACTTTATTCAAGATCTGATGGAAGACCATTACGGGTACCTATGGATTGCCATCGACACGGGAGTGGACAAGTATGATCCGATAACGGAGCGCTTCACCCGTTACCTTCACGACTCCAGCAACCCTGATAGCATCAGTGGTGCTTGGGTTACGAGCATCGCCGAAGATAGCCGTGGCTATCTTTGGTTTGGTACCTTCGACAGTGGCCTAGACAGGTTTGATCCCGCAACAGGAAAATTCACTCACTTCCGAAATGACAGCGAAGGTCACTTTGTTGGGAGGATCACACAGGTCATTGAGGGTCGACAAGGAGCCATCTGGTTCGTCGGCGAACGCGGCCTGTCTCAACTCAACCCGCAGACAGGCCAGATCACCCGTCCTCTCGCAATCAAGAATGGCCTCAGCGCGGACAGCGTGTGTGAAGACGAGTCCGGCAATTTGTGGATGCTCGCCAGTTCCCCGATCCTCAACCTTGTGAAATATGACCGCCAGGCAGCGCGAGTCACAAGCCATCTTCTTGGCGCCCATGCGGTCGGCGTCCTGGCCTCGACGGAAAACGGGGGATCGGCCAACGGTAGACTTGTGGTTGACGGACAGAATGGATTTTGGGTGCCATCGAGCCTTGGGCTATCTTACTTTGACCGGCACACAGAACGTTTTACGAACAGATTTAGGCACGACGATACCGACCCCTACAGCCTCGATAGCAACGCAATCATGTCGGTCTATCAGGACCGGGGTGGCGTGCTGTGGGTGGGGACTGAGAATACGGGGTTAAATGTTCTCAATCGCCAACAGGAGCAGTTCGTTCGTTATCGGCACCGCCCAAACGATCCGGGTAGTCTCTCGCCAGGTAGGGTCAAGGCAATTTATGAGGAACCCGATGGCGTTCTTTGGGTTGGCTTGTTCCCTCGCGCGCTGGATAGATTGGATCGAAACACAGGAAAAACCACGCATTATGTTCCCAAGCCGGGAGACGAGGATGCACTCGGTGAAGGGACAAACGTCAACAGCATTTACAGAGACCCAGCGGGTTATCTCTGGGTGGGCGGGGGAGGTAGCGGTATTGCTCGGTTGGACGAACACACTGGGCATTTCAAGCATTACCGGCATAACTCTGATAATTCCAATAGCTTGATTTCAAATAACGTTTACACGATCTATGGTGACCGGGACGGTCACATATGGGTGGGACAAGAGGGCGGAGTCAGCCGCTTCGATCCCGCGACGAACGAGTTTATCAATTATCGACCCGTTCCAAGTAATCCGACCAGCTTTGCAAATACAGTGTGGACCATCTATCAGGATCGTTCCGGGACACTGTGGTTCGGGACGTGGGGAGGCTCCCTGGTCCGTTTCGATCAAAGGGAAAAGACCTTTTACGATTACGCACCGGATTCGCGAGACCCTCACAGACTGAACGGTGGCGGCATCTTCACGATATACGAAGACCACGGTGGCGCACTTTGGGTTGGGGCGATTGACGGACTGTACCGTTACAACCGTCAAAGCGAAACCTTCACGCGCTATACGGAGAGCCAGGGCCTGCCAAGCAGCACAATTCGGTGCATTCGAGAAGATGCAATTGGCAGGATTTGGCTCAGTACCCAGAAAGGCATATCCCGGTTCGATTCCCACACGGAAACTTTTCGAAACTACGACGTATCCGACGGCTTGCAGACCAATGAGTTCAGTGACGGCTGTTATCAAGGCCCGGATGGGGAGATTTTCTTTGGCGGCAGTAATGGCTTGGATTCATTTATTCCTGAGCGCATCCATGACAATCCCTACATGCCGCCGGTGGTAATTACTAGCTTCAAAATCTTCAACAAGCCTGTGCCGATCGGCCCCAATTCGGTGCTCAAAAAAGCCATAACATATACCGATTCTTTGACCCTCTCGTATCGGGACAACATCTTCTCCTTTGAATTCGCGGCTTTGAGTTACGCCAATTCCCACAGGAACCGCTATCGATATAAGCTGGATGGCCTCGAAACCGATTGGAACGAGGTGGGCAGCAAACAGCGCCTGGCTACCTACACTAATCTCGATCCCGGCAGATATGTCTTTCGGGTGCAGGGATCTAACAGCGATGGCGTATGGAATAAAGAAGGAGTTTCGCTTTCTATTGTCATCACGCCTCCCTGGTGGAGGACGAGCTGGTTTCGGGCATTAAGTGTGGCTGTTTTTCTGGCGCTGCTGTGGGCCGCCTATCGACTGCGTGTCCGACAATTGAACCAACAATTCGAAATGACGCTGGAAGCCCGCGTCGGCGAGCGCACGCGTATCGCACGCGATCTGCACGACACCCTGCTGCAAAGCTTCCACGGGGTTCTGCTGTATTTTCAGACCGGCATCAACCAGCTGCCGGAACATCCCGGCGAGCCTCAGACCGCGGAAGCCAGGAAGACACTGGAGAAAGCAATACTTCAGGCGAAGCACGCGATCGTAGAAGGGCGGGAAGCCATACAGGGGTTGCGCTCTTCGGTCGTCGAGACCAACGACCTTGCCTTGGCCATGCGGACGCTCGGGGAAGAGCTTGCGGCTGACGCAAACTCCGTTGCTTTTCAAGTGCATGTAGAAGGAGCGCCGCGCGATTTGCATCCGATTCTTCGCGACGAAGTTTATCGTATAACCGGAGAGGGCATACGTAATGCCTTCCGTCACGCGGATGCGAAGCAGATCGAGGTGGAAATCCACTACGACGACCGGAGGCTGCGAGTGCGAATACGCGACGACGGCAAGGGCATCGACCCGAAGCTGCTCAGCGATGACGGACGGCAAGGGCACTTTGGCTTGCGTGGCATGCGCGAAAGAGCCAAGCTCATAGGTGGCAAGCTGACAGTGTGGAGCGAACTGGACGCCGGCACGGAAGTGGAGCTGCGCGTTCCCGGATCCCGCGCCTACTCTTCAACCCAGGAAGAGGGCAGTTCTTCAGTCGGGAAGGGGCACATTACTCAGGAGTGAGACTATTAGGAACAAGATATCCTCTTCCATGCGTTCCTCCCGTACATCCCGGCTCCTGTCAATTGTGGCCATTGCAGCGGAGATGCTGCTGGGCGCACGCCCCGTTTTCGCTCTGGATCCATCACTGGACATCAGCCAGTACGCGCATACTGCGTGGACTGGCCGGGACGGTTTTTCCCTGGGCAACATCTACGCAATGGCCCAAACCCCAGATGGGTATCTTTGGCTCGGCGGGGAATTCGGTTTGGTTCGATTCGATGGCGTTCGCAGCGTCCCCTGGCGACCACCGGCGGGTCAGCAGCTCCCAGACAGGAACATTAACGCTCTCCTCGTCACGCGTGACGGAACTCTTTGGATCGGTACGTTTGCCGGCCTTGTGACCTGGAAGGAAGGCAGGCTGAATACGAGACCAGAGCACGAGCTCGCCAAAGAGTTTGTGGCATCGCTGTTCGAAGACAGTGAGGGGACGGTGTGGGTAGGCTTGCTGGGAGCTCCGACCGGCCGGCTCTGCGCGATCCGAAAAACTGGCACACAGTGTTATGGTGACGATAACGCGTTCGGAAGAGCCGTTTGGGCCTTGTATGAGGACAGCTCTCGCACACTTTGGGCCGCTGCGGAGTCCGGGCTCTGGCGAATCAAGCCTGGCCCTCCAAAACGGTATCCGACATCCAAGGAGCTCATTGGACTAAGCAAAGCCGAAGAGGGGCAGCTGTTGGTTGCCATCCATGGCGCGGGGTTCCTATTGCTTGTCGGCGACAAACTCGAATCGTATCCAGTGCGTGGACCGATTAGTTCAAAAGTATTTCTCAGAGATCGCGATATTGACGCAAATCGTTTTCTCCGGGACCGCGATGGAGGTCTCTGGATCGGAACTGTTGAGCGGGGGTTGATCCATGTGCATCACGGAAGGACAGATGTATTCAAAAAAGCCGATGGCCTTTCCGGTGACGTGGTCCTCGGTCTTTTTGAGGATCGCGAAGGAAACATCTGGGTCTCCACCACGGGCGGACTCGATCGTTTCCACGAGCATTCTGTCGCTACCGTTTCTGTGAAGCAAGGTTTGTCCAGTGATGCTACTCAGGCTGTGCTCGCGGCCACGGACGGAAGCGTTTGGGTTGCGTCCCATGAGGGTTTGACCCTGTTGAAGAACGGAAGAGCCACCATTTTTGGTAAGACGGCTGGGCTATCGGATAACCAACCCGAATCACTATTTCAAGACGCCTCTGGCCGAATTTGGTTATCCATGCGCGACGAACTAGCATATTTTCAAGGCGGCCGATTTGTTGCCGCGGCGGCGCTGCATAGCGGCAAAGTGTATTGCATGTCGGGAGACAAGGCGGGCAATCTTTGGCTTTCAACAGATAAGGCCCTCTTGCATTTACGAAATGGACGTTTGGTCGAGCAGATCCCGTGGTCAGCACTTGGGCGGCAGCAACAGGCAAACGTCGTGCTCTCGGACCCTGAACAGGGCGGGGTGTGGCTTGGATTTTGGGTTGGTGGAGGTGTGTCCTATTTCAAGAACGGTCGAGTTCGAGTGTCGTACACAACTACTGATGGTCTGGGCCATGGACCGGTGCCAGATCTCCGACTTGATCCGGATCGGGCTCTCTGGGCTGCCACCGAGTACGGCGGTCTAAGCAGAATTAAGGATGGTCGAATCGCGACCCTTACCACCAGGAATGGCCTGCCCTGCGACACAATTAACGGAACGATAGAGGATGACGATCGGTCGCTCTGGTTGTACACTGCCTGCGGCCTCGTACGCATCGAGGGGACCGAGCTGGATGCGTGGATCGCCAACCCCAAGCGTAATATTGAAATGACCGTTTGGGATGCGGCGGACGGTGTCCGGCTCCGTTCGTCGGCGGCCAGTGAATACGGTCCTCGCGTGGCCAAGTCCACTGATGGCAAACTGTGGTTCGTAACAGGAGAAGGCATCCAAGTCGTCGATCCCCATCATCTCCCTCTGAACAGACTCCAGCCGCCGGTACACATCGAGCAAGTTGTAGCCGACAGCAAGACCTATTGGCAAAACTCTCCGGGGCTGGCAGCAGGGAGCGTACAACTGCCGGCGCTGACTCGCGATTTAGAAATCGACTTCACTGCGTTAAGCCTTGTCGCGCCGGAGAAAATCCATTTCAGGTACAAGCTGGAGGGCCAGGATAGTGACTGGAGAGAGACAGTCAACGAACGCCACGCGCTGTACACGAACCTTACACCAGGCTCCTACAGTTTTCGCGTGACTGCCAGCAATAACAGCGGGGTGTGGAACGAACAAGGCGATACGCTGAAGTTCTCATTGGCCCCAGCGTACTACCAGACGAGTTGGTTTCGTTCGCTGTGCCTGGCTGCTCTTCTCATATTCTTGTGGGCAGCCTACCGTCTCCGTGTCCGCCAGCTACATCATGAGTTTGCAATGACGTTAGACGCCCGTGTCGGCGAACGCACGCGCATTGCGCGTGAGCTTCATGATACGCTTCTTCAAAGTTTTCACGGAATTCTACTCCACTTGCAAACCATTTCCAACGAGCTTCCCGGCGGGCGCACCAAACAAAAACTCGACGGCGTTATCGGTCAGGCTGCCCGGGCCATCGTCGAGGGCCGCGATGCGGTGCAGGGCTTGCGCGCGTCGACGGTGGAGAACAATGATTTGGCAATGGCGATTAGAACACTCGGGGAAGAGCTTGCCGCGGCCGAGAGGCCACCGAACCGACCCCATTTCACGGTGCATGTGGAAGGGACGCCGTGCGATTTGCATCCGATTCTTCGCGACGAAGTCTATCGGATCTCCGGAGAGGGGATACGCAACGCCTTCCGTCACGCCGAGGCGAAGCAGATCGAGGTGGAAATTCATTATGACGAACGGCAGCTAAGGGTGCGAATACGCGATGACGGCAAGGGCATGGACCCGAAGATACTTGGTGATGACGAGCGCCAAGGGCACTATGGCTTGCGCGGCATGAAGGAACGAGCGAAGCTCACAGGCGGAAGGCTGACAGTGTGGAGTGAAATGGACGCCGGCACGGAAGTGGAACTGAGCATCCCCTCGGAGCACGCCTACACGGCACCTTCTGAAGGATTGCGAATGCGAATCACTGACAAGATTATTGAAAAGTTATCTGGCCGGGGTACAAAGAAGAATCCATGAGTGACGAAGCAACTCCGATTCGAATTCTGGTTGTTGACGACCATCCTGTCGTCCGGGAAGGTGTTGCCGCGCTCGTCGGCGGTCAGTCGGACATGCAGATCGTCGGTCAAGCTTCGAATGGGCGCGAAGCGATCCAGCAGTTCCGTGCGCAGCGACCAGACATCACACTCATGGATATCCAGATGCCGGAAATGAACGGGTTGGACGCGCTGATCGCGATTCGCGGCGAAGCTCCGGAAGCGCGGATCATCATGCTGACTACCTATGTGGGGGATGCCCAGGTGCTGCGGGCCATCAAGGCGGGCGCTCGTGGCTACCTGCTGAAAAGTTCGTTGCATGAGGAACTGCTGAAAAACATCCGAGCCGTTCATGCAGGTAAAAAGACGGTTTCCGCTGAGGCTTCCTACGAACTTGCTGAGCATGCCACCGACGAGACCCTCACTCCGGCGGAGGTTCGTGTGCTGCGGCTGATTGCCGCTGGGAACGCAAATAAGCAGATTGCCGAGCAGCTATCCATCAGCGAGGAGACGGTGAAAGGGCAAGTTCGGAATATCCTGTCGAAATTGGGCGCGAAGGACCGTACCCAAGCCGCCATGATTGGGGTGAAGCGGGGCATCATCGAATTGTAGCTCGCTCAAAAGAGTCCCTCATTCGGACCTTTTGGGGGTTACGTCTGTGTCCCTGAATTCGTAATCTCGATATGTCGTGCGCAGACTTTTCTCAACTTTCGCCCACGGTGCGCCCGGGCTGGGACTTCTCCTGCTGCGAGTGGTTGCGGCTGTCGCCGTGGTTTTTCACGCCGCTATGGCACTCAGCAGCGGTCCCCCGGTTGGACCAACCATATTGAATGCGCTAACCGGATTTGTCGGAATATTTTTACTTCTCGGTCTCTGGACCCCTGTGGCGGGAACCGCTCTGGCAATTCTTGCGTCCTCAAGCGCCTTCCTACATCCCTCCGCTCCTTGTAACTGCATGCTATTAGGGACTGTTGGTGCTGCCCTGGCGCTCCTGGGACCCGGGGCCTGGTCGCTTGACGCGCACCTGTTTGGATGGAAGCGCGTCGAGCTTCCGGCCCGAAAGAGTTAACGCCCACCTCCTTTCGATTAGGTTCCCTTCACAAAAAGGAGTCCCACACTCCCCCGCCATAGTGCCCGCCGCAAGCCAATGTAGTGTCGCAGAACTATCGTTGTAGGGTTGCCCCCAAGCGGCACTGCGAGCACACTCCCGCGTAGAGATTCGAGTGGTCCAGCAAGAGACGACCGAAGTTCATCGGGCAGGCTGACCGGGTTCACTGAGTGGAGCGTAGTTATGGATCACGACAAGATGAAGGCCTTAATGCATGCGTGCCGCGAGCGATCATCCGCGCAACGCAACGGCGAAGTCAAAGAGTTTCTCAAGCCGGATTCTAAGCCGGACTGGAAATACCTGGATTACGTAGCGAAAGAACGAATCGCAGCCTAGGAGGTAGCAGTCATGAAAACGCCCACGCTATATCAGTGGTACCAGATTTTGCGCAAACGCCATCGGTTTACGTTGTTCCAGGCCGTGCGGGGCGCACTTTGGCTGGCGCGCTAGGGAGCGGCCACAGCAACGAAGATCTAACCAATATCAGTCCGGGGTTTTGAGCGTTGTAGTCGTTGAGGGGGGTAAGAGATGAGCGCAGCAGCACCAAGTTTCACTCAATTCAATAGATACCCAGCCGTATTTCCAATTGGCGGCGCCTCAGTAGCAGACGAACCAGAACTGGCGCGGGCCTCATTTCTGGACTCGCTTGTGGGCCGGCACGGCGGCTTGCGCGGGGTCCTTTCACAAGTCGAGATCGTTGCACCCACCAACGCGACCGTGCTGATCTCCGGCGAAACCGGAAGCGGGAAAGAGCTCATTGCCCGGGCGATTCACGAACTCAGTCCACGGCACAACCGCAATCTGGTGAAGGTGAATTGCGCGGCGATTCCGTGCGGGTTGCTGGAGAGCGAATTGTTCGGCCATGAGAGGGGAGCGTTCACTGGTGCGTTGATGCAGAAAAAAGGGAGATTCGAGCTCGCCGATGGCGGATCGCTCTTTCTCGACGAGATTGGAGATATCCCTCTAGAGCTCCAGCCCAAATTGTTGCGCGCGGTGCAGGAGCAGGAGTTTGAACGGTTGGGAAGCGCCAACACGATCCGCGTCAATGTGCGGATGATTGCCGCGACGCACCGCGACCTGCCTGCACTGATTGGGGAGGGAAAGTTTCGAGAGGATCTGTTCTACCGCCTCAACGTCTTCCCGATTACGATCCCGGCGCTTCGGGAACGGCGCGAAGACATACCGCAACTGGTGAACTACTTTGTTTCGAAGCTATCCCGGGAAATGGGAAGGCAGATCAAGATGATTCCTACTCGCACGATGGAAGCATTGACGAATCATCCTTGGAGAGGAAATGTGCGGGAATTGGAGAACTTCATCGAACGCGCCGTAATCCTCTCTCAGGGCGAAGTATTAGAAGTACCTGTTGCGGAGTTGAAAGCCTGCTCCTTGCCTCATATCGCTTCGCCATCAACGTTTGAAGAGGCGCAGCGCACGGTCATCATGGATGCACTGAAAGCCACGTCGGGCCGAGTGGCAGGGAAGGGAGGGGCCGCTGAACGCCTAGGAGTAAAGCGCACCACTCTTTTAAACAAGATGCGCCGACTAAACATCTCACCCGGCGACTTCTCGCAGGTTTCCTATTCTCCAGGCATCGCTCAACTGAATCGCGGAGCCGTGACCTCCCCGGGAGACAGCTAATATGTCTTGTATCCAGCCTGCAATCTTTAAGAGTACGCCAGTTGACCGCATGTCATCACTCGAGATAATGGAACGGTTCCGGAACGAGCACAGACTCTTGTTGGCCATGACCCACCTTATTACTGGCAACCTGCGAAATGCAGAAAATACGGTCAGCAAGGCGCGCGAACTGATGACACATTCCGTGATTCCGTTCATGACGCCCGGGCAGCTCACGAAATGGATTAGGTGGGTGACGATTAAGGCGGCAGTTGCGGACAACCTAGACGAAATTAAGTTTTACGAGCCGACGTACTGCAAGCGAAGTTGTACGCATGCCGACCATCTTCTTCAGGGCAATCTGAAACTTCAACAGTTCCACGATTTTCTACTGCATCTCCAACCCGCAACTGTGATCACTGAACTCGACCCTCTGGCCAGGGCGGTCGCCGTGCTGAGAGGGACTTCCCGCGTATCGATTCTGGACTGCGCACTACCGCTTAAGTTGTCGGTTGATACCGTGCTCGCTGCGAATTGTCGAGCAATGACCTGGATCGCGGAGAAGCGGAATGAAGCGGAGGGAGAGCAAGTGCCGCCCCAAAAGACAGTGCGGACAATTCATGGGCACAATTACGCTCCAGTACGGAAGTGGCGGAAGACACTCGTCCAGCTGCATGTAGACAATTAACCACGATGACTATGAACAGCAAAATGACGGGAGCGGGCTGGGCCACGGCGTTTGTTGCAGGAGTCGTCCTAGCCACGGCGCTCAGTAGTCGCAGTGCCGCGGTGGGAGCGAAAACGCACGCAGGGGCAAAGCAGGGGCAACAAGTTACTGTGCGGAGGATCATCAGCCCGACGGTGACGGACGAAGACATCGCATTACTTCGGCAGGATATACGGGCCATGAAAATGCAAGTGATTGGAGAGAATATGTCGCTGTCGGACACGGAGGCGCACAAGTTCTGGCCGATCTATAAACACTATGCGGACGACCTGCATGAAGTAAACAACGCGAAGTATGCATTGTTGAAGCAGTACGCCGAGACGTGGTCAAACATGACGGACCATGATGCGCTGATTTATGTGCGGCATTGGATGGAAGTGGACGCGGAAGCGCAGGCCTTGCGATTGAAGTATGTCCCGACCGTATCCCAGGCTTTGCCGGGGAGGAAAGCAGCGACGTTTTTTCAGTTGGACCGACGGCTAAGCATGATGGTCGATCTGCAATTGTTTTCTCAGATTCCATTGGCCCATGCACAGGAGAAAGCATCAGGGGCTCGAGATGGCGGAGCCGGTGCACAATAGCCAAAACGTGGCTGGGCATTGAACTCCACTCGTAAGTTGACGGGATTCGAGCTAATCCTCGCGATACACCCCGCGCTCGAATCCGAGAAGTCTGTACTCGCCAAGAACATAGCGCTCTAAGCGGATCTGTTGCGCCTGAAACGTTAGCCACAAAACTGGGCACCTGCTGCCCTCATAGGGTCAGGGGATTCTCGCTGCGCTGAAGAAAGCTCGTATTTTCTCTGATTCGGAAGTGGCTCTTATCGTGCGTAAGCATTATTGAGCCAAGGAGCCGGTAATCGAATCACGTGTGTGATGGCCGTCACGGCGTCTCTCTCGTCTGGCAGGAGGCCAATCGTGAAACGATCTGCCGCACGCGGAGTGGAAACGCAAGGAGATTAGCAATGACTTCGAGAGTGTCCGTCGAAGAAGCGGCGTCGCTATCGCTGAGTGCCTACGGGAAAGCGCGGTCCACCGTTCAAGGAACGCCGTTGACTTCAGAGGAAGTGGGGAAGATCCAGGCTTATTGGCGGGCGTGCAAGTATTTGGCGCTTGGAATGATCTATTTGCAGGGGAATCCGTTGTTAAAAGAGCCGTTGAAGCCTGAACATCTCAAGAACCGCCTGCTGGGGCATTGGGGCTCAAGTTCAGGTTTGGCTTTCATTTATATCCACTTGAATCGACTGATTAAGAAGTTCGATCTTGACATGATCTTCATGGCTGGTCCTGGGCACGGGGCGCCAGGGGTTTTGGCGCCCGGCTATCTCGAGGGGACATACTCCGAAATTTATCCGGAAAAAAGCGAGGATGAAGTCGGGCTGCTCGAGTTCTTCAAACAGTTTTCCTTTCCTGGCGGCATCGGCAGCCATTGCACGCCGGAAACTCCCGGTTCGATTCACGAAGGAGGCGAGTTGGGATACGTGCTTTCGCATGCCTGCGGCGCAGCGTTCGACAATCCGGAGCTGATTGTCGCGGCGGTGGTCGGCGATGGCGAATCTGAGACCGGGCCGCTGGCGACTTCCTGGCACATCAGTAAGTTCCTGAACCCTATTCGCGACGGGGCAGTGCTGCCGATCCTGCACTTAAATGGATACAAGATTAACAATCCCACGTTGTTGGCACGGATTACGCATGACGAACTGGAGAGCCTGTTGCGCGGCTACGGATGGGCGCCTTACTTCGTGGAGGGCTCTGATCCGGACAGCATGCACCAGGCGATGGCGGCTACCGTCGAACATTGCGTTCTCGAAATACAGAAATATCAGGGGGAGTGCCGCGAGAGCGGCGTGGCCAACCGGCCGCGCTGGCCGATGATTGTATTGCGCTCTCCGAAAGGCTGGGGCGCACCGCAAGAAGTGGATGGCCACCGGCTCGAGGGCTTTTGGCGTGCGCACCAGGTGCCGTTGACCGACGTGAAGAAGAATCCCGAGCAGTTGCGCATTCTGGAGAAATGGATGCGTGACCAAAAACCGGAAGAGCTATTCGACAAAAACGGCAGACTTATTCCGCACCTGAAAGAGCTTGCCCCCAAGGGAACCCGCCGCATGAGCGCAAACCCGCATGCTAATGGCGGGGTATTGAGAAGAGCTCTTCGCTTGCCAGACTTTTGCGACTACGCGCTGAAGGTGGATAGCCCTGGAACCATTGAAGCTGAGAATGTTCCTCCGCTGGGAAACTTCCTCCGCGATGTCATGAAGTTGAATATGAACAACTTCCGCGTGTTTGGCCCGGACGAAACTACCTCCAACAAACTGCATGCGCTTTACCAGGCGTCCAGAAAATTTTGGATTGCTCAATATTTTCCGGAAGACGAAGATGGCGGTGAACTGGCACCGGACGGGCGGGTCATCGAGATGCTCAGCGAGCACACCATGGAGGGGATGCTCGAGGGATACCTGCTTACCGGCCGGAACGGATTTTTCTCCTCCTACGAAGCCTTTGTCCACGTCATCGATTCCATGTTCAACCAGCACGCCAAATGGCTATCCATCTGCAATCATTTGTCCTGGCGCCAGAAGATAGCCTCGCTGAATCTGCTGATCACATCTACGGTGTGGCGGCAGGATCATAACGGCTTCACGCACCAGGACCCAGGCTTTCTCGATGTAGTCGTCAACAAGAGTGCCGAGGTAACGCGCATTTATCTCCCCCCCGATGTTAATTGCTTACTCTCGGTGGCCGATCACTGCCTCCGAAGCGAGAACTACATCAACGTGATCGTTTCCGACAAACAACTACACCTGCAGTACCTGAATATGGACGCGGCGATCACGCATTGCACCAAGGGCATCGGCATCTGGGATTGGGCCAGCAACGATCAGGCTGGCGAGCCAGACTTGGTTATGGCTTCCGCCGGCGATATACCCACGCAGGAAGCATTAGCCGCTACCGTCTTGCTGCGCAAAGAATTTCCCGACATCAAGATCCGCTTCATCAATGTGGTAGACCTTTTCAAGCTGCAACCGAGCACGGAACATCCGCACGGCTTGACCGAGGCGGACTTCAACTCTCTGTTCACCTGCGACAAACCGATCATTTTCAATTTCCACGGCTACCCATGGCTGATCCACCGTCTGACGTACGGTCGCAAGAACAAGAGCCTGCATGTGCGCGGGTACAAAGAGAAGGGAAACATCAACACGCCGATGGAGCTGGCAATCAACAATCAGGTCGATCGTTTCAGCCTGGCTGTCGATGCCATTGACCGTGTGCCGCGGCTGCAGAGCATCGGCGGCCACGCCAAGGAGAAATTCCGCAATGCACAGATCGCTTGCAGAGCCTACGCGTACAAACATGGAATCGACAGCCCGGAGATCGCAGGATGGAAATGGCCCCTCTAAGAGCGCCGGATTCGCCGCACAACCGAGGACTATAAGGAGATTAAAGGTTTCAGACCAATTTTGATTGAAGGATCACGAATGAGCACCGAATGTGTAGCAGCATCGAAGGGTAATCGAGTTGTCCCGACAACGCCGGAGGAATGGCGAGTTTCAGAACTTCTCAAACAGTACGGCTGCGGCCCGATTCCATTTGTGGGTTCGGAAAATGCATTTTATGAGAGACATCTGGTATTCGACCGGGTCATCAACCCGCAGGTCGCGACGGCACGAGAGCGCTTCGAGGCGTTCGCGTATTCCATACGGGACGTACTCGCGCAACGATGGGTGCTCACCAAAAACACCTATAACAAAGCCAATCCTAAACGCGTGTATTACCTCTCCATGGAGTTCCTCATCGGGCGTTCCCTGACCAACAACATAGCCAACCTCCTGCTTGATCCGGTGATTCAATACGTGGTCAAGGAGAACGAGCTCGATTGGCTCAAGCTCATTGATCAGGAACCCGACGCGGGCCTGGGAAATGGGGGTCTGGGCCGCCTCGCCGCCTGTTTTTTGGACTCGATGGCCACGATGCAATTGCCGGCAGTCGGCTACGGCCTGCGCTACGAATACGGCATGTTCAAACAATCCTTTATCGATGGATGGCAAAAAGAAAATCCCGACAGTTGGATCCGGCTGGGCGATCCCTGGGAAGTGGTCCGGCCTCCTGAAATGGTGGAAGTGAAACTGGGTTGCTCCTTTAAGCTCGTCGACGGCAGCTTTCAGGTTCTGCCTGGAAAGCCGTCGACCCTGATTGGTCTTCCATTTGACCGGCCTGTCGTGGGTTACGGCGGAAAAACAATCAATACACTCCGGTTGTGGGCAGCGGCCGCACCCGACTACTTTGACTTTGAGGAGTTTGGGACGGGGGATTTTGTGGGAGCGCTGGGGGAGACACTGGAGGCTGAGTCTCTCACACGGGTGCTGTATCCCGATGACACAACCTTGGTCGGACGAGGATTACGGTTCGTCCAAGAGTATTTCCTGGTGGCTTGTTCCCTGGCAGACATCGTCCGGCGATTTCAAAGGTTCAATTCCGATTGGGACCAACTGCCCGAGAAAGCGGCAATCCAACTTAACGATACCCACCCCGCGCTGGCGGTTGCCGAGCTAATGCGAATATTGCTGGAAGTTGCGCATTTGGAATGGGACCAGGCGTGGGATTTGACCAAGAGGACGCTTGCCTATACAAATCACACCTTGTTGCCGGAAGCGCTCGAGAAGTGGCCTGTCGATTTGTTTGAGATGTTCATTCCTCGCCATCTAGAGCTCATCTACCAGATCAACCGGCGACTCCTGGACGAGGTTCGTGTCCGGTTCCCAGGCGATGAAGGACGAGTCGAGCGCGTAAGCCTGGTCGAAGAAGGCAGCCAACGCAAAATCCGGATGGCAAACCTCGCCATCGTCGGGTCACACAGCACGAATGGAGTGGCCGCGGTTCACTCGAAGCTATTGCGGACGACGACCGTCAGGGATTTGGCGGAAATGTACCCGGAACGTTTTGGCAACAAAACAAACGGAGTTACGCCGCGGCGATGGTTGCTGCAAGCCAACCCAGGACTGGCCCGCGCGATTACGGAGGCCATCGGCGAAGGATGGATTACCAATCTGAGTGAATTGAGTGCATTGAAGAAACTTGCCGATGACGGTGGTTTCCGCCACACATTTCTGGCGTCGAAAAAAGAGGCGAAAATGCGGTTCGCCGATTGGCTGAAATCCGCTTCGGGACAAAACGTGGACCCGGACACGATCTTCGACTGCCAGATCAAGCGCATCCATGAATACAAGCGTCAGCTCCTAAACGCCTTGAGGATCATCGTTGACTATAACCGGCTCCGTGCCAACCCCAATCTGGAAGTTTTGCCGCGCACGTATTTCTTCGCCGGCAAGGCCGCTCCAGCGTATCGGTTGGCCAAGCTGATCATCAAGTTTATCAATAATCTCGCGGAGACAATTGACCGAGACCCTGTGGCACGGGGAAAGCTCAAGGTCCTTTTTTTGCCTGAGTACAACGTTTCGCTTGCGGAGCGGCTGATTCCAGCCAGCGACGTCTCGAACCAGATCTCCACTGCCGGATATGAAGCGAGCGGAACGAGCAATATGAAGTTCATGATGAACGGCGCCCTGACGGTCGGTACCCGCGATGGCGCCACCATCGAGATGGCGGAGGAAGCTGGCGAACAGAACTTTTTCCTTTTCGGCCTAAATGTGGAACAAGTCGAAAACAGCCGCGGCTGGTACAACGCGCACTGGCACTACGAAAATGAGCCCGAGACGCGAGCAGCGCTGGATCTGATCTTTTCCGACCATTTCAGCCGGAACGAGCCGGGCGTGTTCGCTCCCTTGCGGGACACCCTTTTGAACGGTGACCACTACATGCACCTCGCCGATCTCACCTCGTATTGCCGGGCGCAGGAGGCTGTGAGCGACCTCTATAGAAATGAGGACGAATGGGCACGCAAGGCAATCTTGAATGTGGCGAGCTCTGGAAAATTTTCCAGCGACCGCACCATTGCTGAGTATGCGCACGAAATCTGGAATGTCGAACCATGCCCGATACCGTAACTGACCAAACGTTCTCGCTTTTTGAAGGCGAATCGGCTATGAGGGAGACTCGCGAAATGGAAATGCTTCCGCCATTTCCATCTGCATATCGCAGTTCTGGCGTGCTGGCACATGTTACGTCTCTCCCGTCACGATATGGCATCGGCGATCTCGGGCCAGCATCGTACGCCTGGATCGACCGCCTCCACGAGGCCGGACAAGGGTGGTGGCAGGCGCTGCCCCTAGGACCAACCGGCTATGGAAATTCGCCTTACCAGTCGCTGTCTTCCTTTGCGGGCAATGGACTGCTCCTCAGTCCAGAATGCCTGATTTCAGACGGACTACTCCAGACGGAGGACGCTGCATCACAGTTTCCTTCCGAGGTGGTCGACTACGATTCTGTGATTCCTTTCAAAGAACGATTGCTCGTAAGTGCATGGGAAACATTCAAGGCCGGAGAACGGAAGGATCTGCGTTTCGCTTATGAAGAATTCTGCGCAAGTCAGGCAACCTGGCTTGAAGATTATGCCCTCTTCCGGGCCCTGAAAAACAAATTCGGCGGCGCCTACTATCTCGAGTGGCCGGAGGACTTAGTTCAGCGTAAGCCTGCTGCCTTGGCGAAGGAGCGCCGCGAGCTGGCCGATGGAATTGATCGATTTCGCTTGGAGCAATTTCTGCTTCTGCGGCAGGCAGACCAGCTCAAGGAATATGCGCATTCCAAGGGCGTGAGACTCATTGGTGACCTTCCGTTCTTTGTTTCGCCCGATTCCAGCGATGTCTGGGCGAATCCGGAGCTCTTCTTGCTGGATGAGCAGCGGCGACCGCGATTCGTCGCTGGAGTTCCTCCCGATTATTTCAGCTCGGACGGACAGCTATGGGGCAATCCCGTTTACAACTGGGACATCGTTCGGTTCACGGGTTATCACTGGTGCATCCAGAGAATTCGCGCTCTCCTGAGTCACGTGGACGCAATTCGGCTCGACCACTTCCGGGGGTTTTCGGCTGCATGGCATGTCGCCTCCGGCGCCACCACGGCGCGAGCCGGCGAGTGGGTGCCGGGGCCGGGAGCTCGCCTCTTCAAGGCCATTCGACAAGAACTAGGCTGCATGCCATTCATCGCTGAGGACCTGGGTACTCTCACTCCCGACGTGGCCCTGCTTCGCGTCGAGTTTCTAATACCAGGCACTCGTGTTTTGCAATTTGCCTTCAACGGCGACGCTGAGAATCCTTATCTTCCTCAGAATTTTGTAGACAATACAGTCGCTTATACAGGCACGCACGACAATCCTCCAACTCGGGAATGGTATGAACAATTGAGCGGCTCGCAGAAACACTTTATCTCGAGTTATCTCGGTCGTCCGCTCGAGAATAGTGCGGAGGCAGCGCCAGCGCTGATGGCACTGGCGTGGTACTCCAAGGCAGCCTTGACGATTGCGCCACTGCAAGACGTGCTAGACCTTGGAGTTGGAACCCGCATGAACCTCCCGGGGAGTGCGACTGGGAATTGGCGTTGGCGGGTTACCGGGAACAATTTGGCGACATCTGCTTTCCAGTGGCTGCGCGACTTGTCCGAGACATCCATGCGTTGCGCCAATCCGCGCTCACACGTTCCGACACCCAAAGCGTATCGCGCGAAACTTCTGCATGCGAATTTCTGATCATACGAGTCGCATGTTGTGGGTTATATGACTACCTCATTTCATTCTAGAGTTACTCAAGACAACCGCCCATCTGAAACCGCATCGATCACGGGCTCAGGCTTCAAACGCCTCACGTGGGCACAAACGGAAGGGAGTCCGCTGCCCCTCGGCGCGACCTGGATCGAAACCGAGCAGGCCTTTAATTTTGCAGTGTACTCAGAGCACGCCGAGAGCGTCACTCTTTTGCTCTATTCGGCGGATGAGTTGACCAATCCTATCCTGACATTCCCATTGGATTTCATCCGCAACAAGTCAGGACGGATCTGGCATTGCAGACTGCCTCTCCAGGAAGTACGCGGTGCGCGGTATTACGCCTACTCGGTATCTGGACAAACCCTTTCTGGGCTTCAGACCTTCGACCGGGACAAAGTCTTATTGGATCCGTACGCTAAATGCGTTTTCTTCCCCCCGGAATTCGACCGCAAACTGGCCGTGGAACCCGGCCCCAATGCAGGAAAAGCTCCCGTCGGGGTACTTACTGGGAATACTTCTGCGTTCGACTGGTCCGGAGATGTTGCGCCGCGGCCCGAATCCGATGCCATCATTTACGAACTTCATGTAAAGGGCTTCACCAAGAACCCGAATTCCGGCGTACATCCTTCGCGTGCCGGCACCTACTCCGGACTTATCGATAAGATTCCGTATTTGAAGGACCTTGGGATCACCGTCGTCGAGTTGATGCCGATATTCCAGCGCGACCCTCACGAAGGCGACTACTGGGGTTACATGCCCTTGAACTTTTTCTCACCACACGGACAGTATGCCTCGACTCCCGACCCCGATGGGCAGCGTCTCGAATTCAAACAAATGGTGAAGGAACTTCACCAAGCAGGAATTGCCGTAGTGCTCGACGTGGTCTACAACCATACATGTGAGGGTGACCGCCGGGGTCCCACCTACAGTTTCAAGGGTTTTGATGGTGCAGGTTATTACATGCCCACTTCTGAGCCACTGCTGCCCTACGCCAATTACTCAGGCACAGGCAATACATTGAATTTCGGTCAGCCGCACGTCCGCAAAATGGTTACAGATAGCCTGCGCTATTGGAAGGAGGAGATGCATATCGATGGATTTCGGTTCGACTTAGCGTCTGTATTTAGCCGTAATGCCGATGGATCACTTAATTGGGGCGATGCCCCAATTTTTGACGAAATCGCTGGTGACCCGGAACTGGGCCTCTTGAAAATGATTGCCGAGCCATGGGACACCAGTGCTTATCAACTCGGGCACGGCTTCCCTGGGCTGACTTGGCTTCAGTGGAACGCGCGGTATCGTGACGATGTCCGGCGATTTGTGAAGGGCGACCTGGGCATGGTGACCGACCTTATGCGGCGCATTTATGGAAGCGACGATTTGTTTCCAGACAGTCGCTCCGACGCATACCACGCCTACCAGACTGTGAACTATATCGATTCTCACGACGGATTCACACTCTACGACTTGGTTTCGTACGACCAGAAGCATAACTGGAAGAATGGCCATAACAACCAGGATGGAATGGACTCCAATTATAGTTGGAATTGCGGGCACGAGGGAGATGAAGGCGCACCAGACTCAGTTTTGGCGCTCCGCCGGAAACAGGTCAAGAACTTTTGCTGTCTGCTGCTGCTTTCGAATGGCATTCCTATGTTCCGTGCCGGCGATGAGTTTCTGAGCACCCAATTCGGAAACAACAATCCCTACAATCAGGACAATGAGACCGGCTGGCTGGACTGGGGCCGGCTCCAGCTCAATCAAGATATTTTTCGTTTCTTCAAAGGCATGATTGCTTTCCGAAAATCTCATCCCTCGCTTTGCCGCAGTAGGTTCTGGCGCGGGGACATTTCCTGGTACGGTGTTGGACCCACAGCCGATCTGTCGCTGGATTCACGGAGCCTGGCGTTTTGTTTGCACGGTGCGTCGCAAGCCGATAACGACATTTATGTGATGATCAATGCGTACTGGGATGAGTTGGAGTTCCAAATCCAGGAAGGCGCACCGCAGAACTGGCGGAGAATTGTGGATACAAGCCTGGCAAGTCCTGAAGATTTTTCGGAGCCCGGAATGCCACTCCGACATTCGACATATAACGTGGCCCCCCGATCGATTGTGGTTTTGATCTGAGCCTTGACTGACTAGAGTCACCGAGACCCGGCAATGACGCCCCGCGTCAGGAATCCATGCATGGCAACAAAGCACATAAGCATATTCACCGGAGGCGGCGATGTGCTCGGAATGAAGTGCGTAATCAAAGGGGTGACCTACCGTGCGGTAGAACTCGGAGGCGAAGAGCTGAAGGATTACTTCCGGATTACCGCGTTAATTGCGAGGACCTACCCCCCGATTTGATCCAGTCAAAAGTTAACACCCCGTGGTTGTCCGTCATTTTTCCTTCAATTCTTTCGTCCAATTCAGCACCACGGTTGCGGGGTCGGTTGATGGTTTCTCCGTATCAATCAGAAACTTCTTGCCGTCTGCGGTCACATCCCACCGGAAACTGGCCCTGAAATCTTCGCTCGCAAGACTTGATGTCAAGACTTGAAATAGGGATCGAGGCACTCCTGCCTTGAACACGGGTCCTTCCGAGACCTCCACCGCCATCGCTTTTCCATCCAGCGATAGGTAGAACAATTCCTTGCCGTCCCGTCTCCATCGCGCCTGGGTTCCTCCGCCCTGCGAAACCAGCGTCTTGGCTGCTCCACCCGGCGGCGCGGGAAAAGACTGCACATAAACTTCCGGCCTGCCGGATACGTTGGAAGTGTATGCAACCCAGCGCATGTCCGGAGAAAACTGGCCCTGCCCTTCGGCGAACTCTGTTTTGGCGATCGGTATGGGAGGCCCGCTCGGGGTTCCATCAACTGCCAACGGCAATGCCCACAAATCACTACTCGTCTTGGGGTTGCTCTCCGTATAGAGCAAATGCCGGCCATCGCTCGACCACCCATTCGGAAATTTGGGGTCGTCCGTCGGTTCGACCAGCACGACCTCTTTTCCCGAGCCATCCGCCTCCTTCGCAAAGATGCCGGACCCACCTTTGCGAATGGCGGCATAGCTCACTCGGCTGCCGTCCGGGGACCAAGCGGGCGAGGAATCAGGGGCGATGTCGGACGTAAGAGGCACGCTCGCCCCCCGCGCAAGATCGTGAAGCCAGATGCCTGGGATGGGACCATGCCTCGGGTTGAACTGCGCCGTAGCCGCTTTCTTCCCATCAGGCGAGAGCACCAGGTCTATGTAAAGAGGGGTCTCTCCTCCTACTTCCTCAACTTGGCCGAGGACTCTCCCCTGCCGATCGTACCATTCCAGTCCGGAGACCGGATTGGCGGACTTGCCAGCCCGAAAGGCCAGCATTCCATTTGTGGATGCGGTGATATTTGCGGACTCGAGGAACGTCCCCACCTCGCTGGTGATTGAATAGGTGTCACCAAACAGCTCGAGCTTGCGCTCATCGAAAGCCTGTGCCAGCAAGGTATTCTCGCGCAGGAAAAGCAGGTAACCGGTGCCCGTGTTTCCAGAAGGCGCATAGACCGCCATGCGATTCGTGGCCAGAATGAGCTTGGGGTTTTGCTGCCCGAGCTTGGCGTCGAGAGTTCCCGTGTAAATCCCCGTATTCCGGGGCGTCTGCAAGTAAAGAAAATGGTTCCCGTCAGGAAGGAAGAACGGAAACGCATGGACCTCATTCACCCCGCCGGTATCGGTGACGTACTGGGGCTCGCCCCCTACTGCGGAAACCTTCATGACTCCATGACCGGCAGTCCCAAAGATGATCTCTCCGTCGCGGTTCCAGTCGCCGCCCAGAACCACCGCTGGAACGTCGCATATCGCTTGCGGTGGTCCCCCGGTGACGTCCAGTTTCTTGAGTGTGGATCCCGCCTGGAAAACAACGAACCGGCTGTCCGGTGACCAGAAGACCGGCGGCCCCACGGGGCCCTCCGTTCCCGGAAGCATCTGCGTATCCAGGGAATCCAAATCCCGCTTGTAAATGGCGTGGCGCCCGTTCGGTCCGTTCGCAATGATGGCAAGCATTCGTCCGTTCGGGGAAAGCGTAAAATTCCCGGTCCCGGCGGGAAGGGCGATCTGAAATCGTACTGGCTCTTCCTCGGGGGGCTTCCTGCGCCAATTCAAGAAGAAGCTCGCCACGACAGCCGCGCCTAGAAAAAGCGCTGTGCTCCACGGGAACCACTCCCGGGCTTTAGTGCGACCCTTTGCGGCTTCGCTGGTTCCCGTTTGTATTCCAGCTTCGGAGAGCCATTTCAGTTCCAGCATGAGGTCGCGCGCCGTTTGCCAGCGTTCTTCCCGATCCTTCACCAGGCAGCGGCGAATCGCATGGTCCAGCGACGCCGGTGTCATCGGCTTGAAGCTGTTGATCGGCGCGGGTTCTTTCTCCAGGATGGCGGAAGCAACGCTCAACTGGCTCTTGCCCTGGAACGCTCGCTGCCCCGTCAGCATTTCATACAACACCGCACCGAGCGAAAAAATGTCGCTGCGACCGTCCAGATCCTTCCCTTCGATCTGTTCCGGAGACATATATTGGAATGTTCCCACCACCGTCCCTTTTTCCGTCACCGGAGACTCTTTCGCCGAAGTCGTGAGCGTGGCTCCGGTCGCCAACGGCGCGGACGGCTTGGCCAATCCGAAATCCAGGAGTTTCGCGCCGGTCACCGTCAGCATGATGTTCCCAGGCTTGAGGTCGCGGTGGACGATGCCGTTGCGATGCGCGCGGTCCAGCGCGTCCGCGATCTGCGCCCCTAGCTTCAACACCTGCTCGAGCGGCAGCGACCCTTTGTGCAAGCGGTCCGCGAGCGATTCGCCTTCCAGGCACTCCATCACAATGTATTCGAGACCGTCCTGCTGCCCAACGTCGTAGACCACGCAAATGTGCGGATGATTCAAGCCGGAAATTGTTTTGGCTTCGCGCTCGAACCGCTGTTTGCGGAGGGGATCGCTCGAAAATTGCTGTGGAAGTACTTTTATGGCAACAGCGCGGTCGAGGCGCGTGTCCCGCGCGCGGTAAACCTCTCCCATCCCGCCCGCGCCCAACGCACCGGTAATTTCGTATGGCCCGAGTTTGGTTCCTGAAGTGAGACCCATTGGCGGCGATTATACTCCACAGAGGTGCGCTTCCACTGTAGCGCGTCACACGCTCGCATGCGTCCGACGCTTTGAAAATCCGCTTCTCAGAAGCTTCATGTTGTTAACCGCGACTGCGGATGCGTGACGGGCAAGCCGTTAGTTGAACCACATAGAGCCCTCACGGGCCAGAGGTCCGCTTCGGGGACTCGAAGCCCGTTTCTGAATAGTTTCCAAGTTGGCTCTCCTCCTCCATTCGTATTGCCCTCAGGTGGCGTTCCTATCGAGGGTCGATGGAATGAACGCTTCGATTGTCATAAGATCCAAAGCGCCCTTTTCGTCGATCGGGGGAATGCCATGAATCGCGATACGCCGGCGGACAGCGCGATTTCCGACTATCGCGAATTTCCGCCCCCTTCACGGCTTGCGAGTTATTTGTTGTGTCTGTGGACGCAAAGGATCGTTGGTTCACGCCGTGAATTCGCACAGCGAGTGTTGCCGGACGGCTGTATCGATATAGTTCTGATCAACGATGACGCTCCCCTGGTGATCGGCCCTTGGACCGAACCCTTTGTCAAACATCTGGCTCCCGGTACGATGATCGTTGGCGCACGCTTTCGTCCCGGATGCGCGACGGCCCTGCTTGGACTGCCTGCCTCGGCGCTGCTGAACCAGTCCGTGACGCTTCGCAGTATGTGGGGCGGCGCGGCGAGCGACCGGTTTGCGCGGATTGCTGGCGAATCTACTCTTTTGACAAGGAAGTTGGGGATGGAAGCGGCCTTGACTAACCGTTTGGCCGATGCCGACCCTATCGACGAACGGATGAGCGCAGCCATTAAATGGATAGCCGGCCACCGGTACGGGCGAATTGAGCAACTCAGCCAGTGGATTGGAATCAGCGGCCGGCAGCTTCAGCGACGGTTCGCGACGGCAGTCGGCTATGGCCCGAAGATGTTTCAGTGCATCCTGCGGTTCCAACGGTTGCTAAATCTGTCGGATCGGACGGGTGCCCAGCGGAATCTCGCCCAGTTTTCCGCGGATGCGGGCTACGCCGATCAAGCGCATATGGCCCGCGAGGTCCAACGGTTTTCAGGTACCCGGCCAGCTGTCTTGCTCCCGTCCGCGCGATGTGCTCTGAGCTTATCCGATCTCGTTAAGAAAACTGAGCACCTAGACTGCTAGTTGTCCGATTCATTCAAGACACTCAGTATCGATCCAACCTATCTTGCTGCAGATGATGACCCGAAGAGAACTCTTGGCAGTGTTTGCGGTAGCGTCAATTTCCCGGTTGCGACAGGAGAGAACAATGGAGCAGCGGATTAGCCTTGTAACGCTTGGAGTGAAAGACCTTGTGGCTTCAAAGCGATTCTACGTCGATGGTCTTGGGTGGAAACCGGTGTTCCAAAACCAAGAGATCATCTTCTTTCAAGTCGGTGGAATGATTTTTGCCCTATTCCTGCGTGACAAACTGGCTGAGGAGTTTCAGACCGATCCGGCAACGTTCGGGCGAGCAGGCATGTCACTGGCTTACAACGTACGTGAGAAAAGCGAGGTGGATCCGCTGATGAAACAGGCTGCGAGTGCTGGAGCAACGATTCTGAGGTCCGCCCGACAAGCATCCTGGGGCGGTTACTCGGGCTATTTTGCTGACCCCGATGGATTTACGTGGGAAGTCGCCTGGAATCCAGGGTGGCGTCTGGCGCCGGACGGGAGTGTGGAGTTCCGTTGAAGCGTCAATCCGTATGTCTCTCCCGCTGTCCAGAAGTCCGCTTCTAGGAAGCCCCGACGGTCAGATGATCGTCTGGGAGTGTATTAAAGGCCGCCTGTGCCCAAGGCCAGAGCAGAAACGCTAAGTAGTGGATTCGTCCAGCATTTTCCTATGTGATATATCACGGTTTTGCATGCTATTCGTCAAAGTCGGCCGAGCGCTCGCGCCAGCTCGATTCACTTTGAATTTGATAGCACACCAGTATTGTTGTCACTTTGTGTTTTCGGCTGCTGACCCAGACCGCGACACCTATGGCAGAGTGAGCCGACAAATGACGAGTCTGCTTTCTGAATCTTGGTGGGCCTTCAGAAAGTACATGCTGCGCGGTTCTTCCTTCGCCTATGACTGCCAGTACTTAGGCAGCCCAGCTACACTGCGCTCCCGTTTACCAGATGTTTGCGCAAGATTTGAGAAAAGTTGTTGTCAACTTACCTTTTGCGTAGTAGAAATGCCGCCTACCTTGTGTTCCTGGGCCCCGTCTTAAGTCTTCGTGAATTCCAATTTGACCCCGCAATTGTTCTCGATTAGTCGAGCCCAGTGGAACAAGGTTCATTTGTGGAGGCTCAGATGAAAATCTGCAGACTCAACCTAAGTCCTCAACCAGACTCTTCGGTTCAGCTGTCCTCCTTCTGCTCGGAAAGGAACTTGGATATGTCTTCGTGCCTGGCACTGTCGCGGCCAATCGTGTGCCTCCTCGTCTTCATTGCTTTGCTACTCCCTCCGGCATTGCCCGGAAGTGCCGTTCCCAATCTAGGAGGCACCTGCAAGATCACTGAAACCACCGACCTCGGGGCCACCGTCCGACTAATCGTCCAGCTTCATCTTGTCAACGCGGGTTCCTCCTCGTTGACCATCACAAATGTCGCCATCCCCAGTTACCATACGCTCCCGTTCCACTCCGTCACGGTGAAGCGCACCTTACGCATCGCCGCCAACTCCTCCTCCGACGTTTCCATCCAATTTCAGGTTCCCAAGCAAGACTACAACGCATGGTCCGCACTCCCCGTCCCCGCTTTCATTCTCACTCTTCAAATGGCCGGCAAGCGCGCCGGCACGCTCAACCTTCACATCCCGCAAATCCCCAACTAAGAGGAAAGACCCATAATGGAACGCAAACTCATCCCGCTTCTCGCGCTCGCGGTCTTTGCTCTGGCCGTCTCTCCTCGCGCCAAATCGCAAGCCGTAGGTACCATTAATACGATCGCTGGCGGTGTGCCGAACAACTTGCCAGCTACGTCTGTCTCAGTCGGTTACCCTTTTTCTGTTGCGGCTGATTCTAACGGCAACACCTGGCTTGCCAGTGGGGGCAATGGAGCGTTTGGCGGATTAGTTTTCAAAATCGACGCGGGTGGAAATCTGACAACCGTTGCTGGAAACGGGTCGCTCGTTTACACATCATTGCTTGCGAACGGCGATGGTGGACCTGCCACCTCGGCATACATTGGGCAGATCACCGGGTTTGCAGTCGATTCACAGGACAATCTTTACATCGCAGATTCCACATTCCTGACTGTCCGGAAGGTAGCCGCCTCAACTGGAATTATCACGACAATCGCCGGCGGTGGAAGCGGTTGTACCGGAGAGACAGACTCCTACGGCGACGGCTGTCCAGCAACCTCAGCCATTATCTACGCCGGGCGGATGTGGATTGACGCAAATCAAAACATGTACTTTGTCGATTTGGGGGCCAATACGATACGCGAAGTCGTCGCCGCCACCGGAATCGTAAGAAACGTCGTTGGTGGAGGCGCAGGCTGCACGGGCCAGACCGACGCCGTAGGGGATGGTTGCCCCGCATCCTCTGCCATCCTGAGTGAGCCCGAAGGCCTTTTCGTCGCCCCAAACGGCGACATTTACATCGCAGATGCCGGAAATCAGCGTGTCCGCAAGGTGACGGCAGCGAGCGGCATCATTTCCACCATCGCTGGCACGGGAACTCCGGGTTTCACCGGGGATGGCGGGCCGGCGACTGCAGCCGAGATCAGTACGCCACAAGGTGCCCGTCTTGACTCCTCCGGGAATTTCTTTTTCGCCGACTCCGGAAATGGACGCATCCGCGAAATTCTTGCTTCTACGGGCGTCATCCAGACTGTCGCTGGTGGTGGTATCGGGGTCTGCACTGGGGCAACTGATATTTTTGGCGACGGCTGTTTGGCGACTTCCGCAATCCTTATAAACCCCACGAACGTAAGCAGCTCCTCGAATACTTTTCTGGTTTCAGACTCTGACGATTCCTTGCTCCGCCAATTTACTCTTGGCGGCACGATCTCTGCGCTTGCGGGGAATGGGCTTCCATGGTTGAGCGGCGACGGCCGCACTGCCCTTACCGCGCAGTTCTACGAGCCCTATGCAGCCGCTACCGACTCATCCGGAAACTTATACGTCGCCGATTCCGCAAATGATCGTATCCGCAGGATTGACGCCGTGACCAAGATTGTCACGACGATTGCCGGGGGTGGAACTGGCTGCCCAGGGCAAACTGACAGTTTTGGCGACGGATGCCTTTCTGCACAGGCCACTGTCTTTCCAAGCGGTATATTCCTGGATTCCGCAGGCAATATCTACTTCTCTGATTTTCTTGGATTAGTCCGTAAAATCTCCGTCTCCACTGGCATTATTACTGCTATCGCAGGCGGGGGCACTGGCTGCACAACACAAACTGACACCGTTGGCGACGGTTGCCTTGCCAGTCAGGCCACGTTGGCAGATCCATGGGGCCTTTACGTCGACAATTCTGGCAACATCTTTTTCTCGGACTACGCCAATTCCAGAGTCCGGAAGGTTTCAAGCTCCACCGGCATCATTACCACGATTGCAGGCACTGGCACTCCCGGATACAACGGCGATAACATCCCTGCCGCAACAGCTCAAATTTACTATGCGTGGGGAATTTACGGTGATGCGCAGGGCAACATCTATATCGCTGATTACGGAAACTCCCGCGTTCGCCAAATCGTCGCTTCTACCGGCAACATCGTCACCATCGCCGGCACTGGCACCCCCGGCTACAACGGCGACAACATCCCTGCCACGACGGCCCAGGTCCAGTTTCCCGGAAGCATCTTCGTCGACCACTCCGGGAATATCTTCTTCCTCGATTATGGGCGGATTCGGGAAATCGTCGCCTCTACCGGGCTGATCCAAACTGTGGCAGGTGATGGCATTCTCGGTTTCCGCGGTGACGGCGGACCAGCGATTCTGGCCGAAGGTGACAGCTATGGTCTCAGCGGAGATGCCGCGGGTAACCTCTACCTCGCGGACACCCTCAACAACCGGATCCGCGAAGTTTATGGCGTCGCACCTGGCAACTCGTTCGCCATCGCCACCTCCACCCTCCCAGCTGCCACTGTCGGTGCTGCGTACTCTTTTGGCCTCCAGGCTGTCGGAGGCACTCCTCCATACACTTGGTCCCTCACCTCGGGATCGTTGCCCCCTGGCTTTGCGGCGCTTTCCTCGAACGGCGTTCTTTCCGGCGAGCCGACAGCAGCCGGCACGTACACTTTCACCGTCCAAGCCGCCGACAGCGCGAACAACTTCCAATCCGCTTCCTTCACCATCACCGTCAATCCCGCAAGTGTGGTCACATTAAATACCATCACTGTAAATCCGACGAACCCTTCGATTGCGAAGGGGCTAACGCAGCAATTCTCGGCAACCGGCCACTACTCGGACGGCAGCCAGCAAGACATAACGAGCCAGGTGACGTGGAATTCGGGGACCACGAGTGTTGCAACAATCAGCGCGACCGGTCTCGCGACCGGTGTGGGCATTGGGACAAGCAACATCACCGCGAGTCTGAACGGCGTGACCTCGCCCGCCGACACGCTGACTGTTAGTGCCGCCATTTTGCAGGTGATTGCGGTGACGCCTGCAAGTCCTTCGATCGTTCAGGGACTCACGCAGCAATTCGCCGCCACGGGCATTTACTCCGATGGGTCGAATATTGATGTCAGCAGCCAAGTGACTTGGAATTCGGCGACGACAACTGTTGCCACGATCAATTCCACCGGCTTGGCCACAGGTGTCGGTCCTGGGACCAGCAATATCACCGCCAGCTTGCTCGGCATAACCTCTGCGCCCGATGTGCTGACGGTAAACGCGACTGCATGCATCGCAAATCCTCCAGGACTTGTGAGCTGGTACACCGCTGACGGCACGGTTGCCGACTTGCTGGGTGCGAATCCTTCTTCCGCAACAAATGCGATTAGCTACGTCGCAGGACAGGTTGGACAAGGATTCAAGTTCGGAACCGGCGGATATCTTGATATTCCGCAGTCCGCAAGCCTTTCGAACCAGCGATTCACGTGGTTGGCCTGGGTGAGACCGGACGGGGCTGGCCCCAACAATGACTTTTTCGGAAATGTCATCATCGATCAAGATATTGACAATACCGATGACTCGGTCGCCTTGACCTGGAGATCCACTGATAACAGGTTTGGTTTCTTCTTTGGATATAGCTTGACGGAACAAATCATATCGAACCGCACATTTCCTCCTGGTCAATTCCATTTGGTCACCGCTTCATACGACGGCTCGACATTTACCCTGTATGTGGACGGGCAAGTGGAAGGTACATACTCGGAATCGAAGGCGATCGATTACACTTCCATCGGCTGGACCATCGGCGCTTCTTCACCCAATATTCGAGCGGAAAATTACCCGCGGACGTGGAACGGCGTAATCGACGAAGTGCAGGCCTACAACGTCGTTCTGACCCAGACGCAGATCCAAGCCATCTACAACAATGGCAGCGGCGGCGAATGCAAAGGGCCGCAACCGAGCATCGTTGTTTCCCCCTCGCCCATTAACTTTGGCAACGTAGCGACGAATAGCGCATCGCCCGTTATCGTAACTATCATGAACCCCGGTGCTGCCACGCTTGCGGTTAATTCTGTCGCATCGTCCGGTGCTCCGTTCACCGTCACAAATTTGCCCTCCACTCCAATTAACGTGCCGCCTGGTGGTGGCTCGACGACCTTCAATGCCGTTTTCGCGCCGACGCAATCCGGTGCGGCCAATGGCACCATCACAATCACTAGCACGGCTTCCAGCAGTCCCTGGGTGATCGCGCTGACCGGCACGGGCACGGCAACAGCGCTTCAGTCGATCGTCCTCTCTCCGGCCAATCCATCGATCGCTAAGGGAGTCATGCAACAATTTACCGCGACCGGCAACTACTCGGACGGCAGCCAGCAAGACATAACGAGCCAGGTGACGTGGAATTCGGGGACCACGACTGTTGCCACAATCAGCGCGACCGGTCTCGCGACCGGCGTGGGTGTCGGGACGAGCAACATCACCGCGAGTCTAAACGGCGTGACCTCTCCCGCTGACGTACTCACGGTTACGCCAGCCATCTTGCAGACCATTGTTGTAACACCTTCGGGTCCGACGATCGCGAAGGGTCTGACGCAGCAATTCACCGCCACCGGGATCTACTCGGATGGTTCCATGGTTGACCTCAGCACTCAGGTGAGCTGGAACTCCGCGACTACGACGGTGGCCACCGTCAGCGCCGCTGGCTTGGCCACGGCTGTGAATACCGGCACAACCAATATCACCGCCAGCTTGCTTGGCATAACCTCACCGATCGACACACTGACTGTGACCGCACCGGCCGTGCAGTCGATCACCGTACTGCCGGCAAACACGACTCTGCCGGTGGGCGGAATTCAGCAGTACATCGCGCTTGGCACCTTCAGCGACGGCACCAAACAAAATCTTGCCGGAAGTGTGAGCTGGCAGTCTTCGAATACAGCGATTGCGACCACCAACAGCTCTGGCGCGGCTACGGCTGTGAACGCCGGCGCGCCAGTGACTATCACCGCGACCTCCACGGCGAACCCCGCCGTTTCCGGCACGGCGCAATTGAACGTCTCCGGGGCCGCTCCGTTTGCGTATGCGGGCGACTTTGTTTCGGCAAATTGCTGTATGGATGTGATCGACACATCCAGCAATCAGATCGTGAAGACAATTCCGATCACCAACATCAACGAGCCCATAGGAATGACTCCGGACCAGAGCCGTATCTATGTGCCGGACAACGCGGACAACCTCGTGGATGTGATCGATACCACGACCAACACCTTGGTTGGCACGATTCCGATTGGCAACAGTCCGACCTCCGTGGCGATCACGCCCGACGGAAAGTTTGGCTACGTGGCGGACTTTGGCGACAACAACGTGAACGTGTTCAATGTGGCGACTAACGCCATAACGGCAAGCATCCCCATCGGCTTCTTGGCGGGTTGGGATACAGTCACGCCAGATGGCGCGTGGGTCTATGTTGGGAGCACGGTGGACGGCCGCGTGGCGGTCATTAATACCGCGACGAATACATTGAGCACAACGTTTACCCTCAATGCGCCTTCTGGACAGCCTGCCCCCATTTTCATTAGCGGGCCGACTTTCAACCCGACCGGGACCCTGGCGTATTTTGCCCTGGGTAATCCCAGCACGTCGACGACACCGGGAACGATCAGCGTTGTCGCCATCCCGAGCAACACCGTCGTGGCCAACATCACGGTGGGCGTCGTTCCGTTCCAGACGGCCATCTCTCCCGATGGAACGCGTCTCTACGTTGCGAATGCCATATCCAATACGGTTTCGGTGGTGAACACCGCCACAAACACGGTGATTGCCACCGTGCCGATCCCGGGCCATGCCGAATCCATCTCAGTTACACCTGATGGGACGAAGGTCTATGTCGCAGCTACCAACGGCGCCGCAATCTCCGTCATCAATACTTCCACGAACACGGTGACAACGAATATAGCGACAACCGTTCCTTTCGGCATCGCCATCGCCAGCCCCCCGCCGGCTTCCGCAGCCACTACGCTGACGCTGACACCTCCGAATTTGATCTTCAGTTCACAATTGCAGGGGACGACCAGCACGCCGCAAACCATAAGCGTGAAGAATCCAGGAGCAACACCGGTCACATTGGCGGACATCTCGCTCACCGGGCCAAACACCGGTGCCTTCCTGTTGACCAACGGTTGCCCCGCTCCTCCGGCGACTCTGGGTGCGGGAGCCACTTGCAGTCTGCAGGTGTCATTCGCTCCTTCGGCGGCCGCGCAGTTCACCGCGCTCATAAGCGTTACCAATAACAACGGGACCGCAACGTACGCACAGAGCGCTCCTTTGAGCGGCACCGGCGTCAGCCTCTCGTCGATCGCGTTGTCACCATTGAACCCCTCGATCCTGCAAGGCTCGACGCAACAGTTCACCGCCACCGGAACACTGAGTGACGCGACGCAGGCCGACATCACCAATCAGGTGACGTGGCACTCCGCCGCAACTTCGGTGGCCTCGATCAACGCTTCTGGCCTGGCGACGGGCATAGGTCCGGGCACCAGCAACATCACGGCCAGCTTTGGCGCTGTGACTTCCCCAGTTGATTTGCTGACTGTAACGCCGGTGGTGATACTCGCTCCGGGTGCTGGTGTCTCACCCGCAAGCCTGACGTATGGGAACCAGGTGATTGGGACCAGCAGCGGCGGGCAGACGGTGATAGTCAACAGCACGGGCACGGATCCGCTCACGATCTCGAGCATCGCGTTGTCCGGCGCGAACCCGGCAGAGTATTCGCAGACCAACAACTGCCCGCTTTCTCCGGCGATGTTGCCGGCAGGGCAGTCCTGCACGATCCAGGTCAGTTTCGCGCCGCTGGCCGTTGGCACGCGCACCGCCAACCTTGTTGTTACCGACAACGACAGCAACGTTGTTGGTTCTCAGCAGAGCGTGTCCCTGACGGGCACGGCCTCCGCTCCTGCTCCTACTGTCACCTCCGTCGATGTGCCCTTCACTCCTGGCACGAACGTCTCCAACGTTGCCACCATCAACTGTCCGTCGAATACTTCGCCCTGTACGGATCCGAATGCGCATTCCTTGAAGATCCAGTTCAGCCAGGTCAACACGCCCTTCGTCATGACCGTCACGGCCTACGAAGTGCCGCTGTCTGAAGCCAACGGTGTCTGCGCAGTGGGCAGTAACGAAACCACGGATTTCGACTGCCGCTTCACGCAGTTCTTCCCGATCCAGAACCAGGCCAACGGGGACGTGATCGTTCCCCAGTGCATTCCCTACTCCAACGGGAACTGCGTTTTCTACCGCATCACCAACGCTCCCGGCGCCAGCGCCTATACCGGTCCGGTGTTCGAGAACATATCCTGGAACAACACCGCTTACCTGCCTCCGGCGTTCTACCAGGTCAACAACCCTCGCGCGTACGACGATCCCGACTATTCGCCATACGACGTGAATCACCAGTTCGCGCTGGACATCACCGACTTTTTCAACCCCATCGCGCAGGTGGGGACGGATCCGACCATCACCATGCACACCACGCGGTTCAGCGACTTCACCATCGCCTGGCCCGGATCGCTGCCCAACCCCGGGTACACCTTCACCTTCCAGGCGCCGTTGAATGGCACGCCGAGCGTCACGCAAGGCACCACGATACCTGTGGCGTTCTCGCTCACGCAGAGCGGCACGCCCATCGCCAACGCCCTGACTCCACCCAATGTAGTTTCCCTGGGTCTCCTCAATGGGCAGGGCACTCGCCTGCCGGCGCTGGCTCCGGATGGCTCTGCGGCCGCATTCGTCTATAACTCCCAGGCGCAGGTCTATCAGTTGACCTTGGCGACGCAGAACCTGGTGCCAGGGACCTACACGTTGTTGGTGAGTTCGAACCTGTTTTCGCAGCAGGTGGCCACGTTCACTATCACACCGGTGCCGCTGCAGATCGTGACCAGTTCGCCGCTGACCAGCGGAACGAACGGAGTGCTCTATCCACAGGCGTTTACGGCCATTGGCGGCACGGCGCCGTACAGTTGGGTAATCAGCAATGGCTCGCTGCCGAATGGGGTGACACTGACGACGGGCGGGTTCCTGGATGGGACACCGACGGCGACGGGGACATTCACATTCACGCTGCAAGTGACCGACGCGGCGCAGAGTTCCCAGAGTCAGGTCTATAGCCTGACCATCAACCCACCCGCACTGGTGTCGATCGCGGTGACACCGGCCAATGCCAGCATCACTCAGG
>Ga0335083_10000317_pt1 | contig 75932 bp, 71 predicted proteins | sample Lox_Sample_42_FD_206716 | JGI IMG/M metagenome (GOLD analysis project Ga0335083, IMG submission 206716) | Soil microbial communities from Loxahatchee National Wildlife Refuge, Florida, United States - Lox_Sample_4.2 | ecosystem: Environmental > Terrestrial > Soil > Wetlands | place: USA...
GTCGTCGCGCAGCTTCGCGATGCCGAAATCGAGCACGCGCACGACGTCGCGCTGGCGGCCGCGGTCCTGCAGCATCACGTTGTCGGGCTTGAGATCGCGGTGGACGAGGTCGTGCGCGTGCGCGTCGGCGATCGAATCCGCGATCTGCGCCGCGATCGCGAGCGCGCGCTGCGGCGACAGCGGCGCTTCGTGATGCACGACCTTGCGCAGCGAGCGGCCCTCGATCAGCTCCATCGCGATGAACAGCGTGCCGTCGCGGTCCTGCCCGAACTCGATGATGTTGACGGTGTTCGGATGGTGGAGCTTCGCGACCGCCGCGGCCTCGGCGTTGAAGCGACGCACGAGCATCTGATTTTGCGACACGTCGGGCTTGAGCAGCTTGATCGCGATCTGCCTGCGCAGCGACATCTGCTCGCCGCGATACACCGCGCCCATCCCACCCTCGCCGAGCTTGGCGAGGATGCGGAAATTGTTGCCGATCACGCGCCCGACGAGATCGGGCTCGCTCGCGGCCGGCTGCACGTTCGCCTCGGTGGGCGCGTTCGCAGTACCGCAGGCCGGGCAGAACCGCGCATCGGGGCGGAGCTCGGCCTGACAGCGCGGGCACCTCACGGCGAACCCTCGGCGAGCGCGAAGATGCCGTACAGCGGCAGCGTGCCACCGCGCAACACGCGCAGCTCGACGCGGCGGTCGTCGTACAGCGCGACGACCGCGAGCGCGTCGCCGTGGCCGTCGGGCACCGCGAAGAAGCCGAAGTACACGTGCAACGGCGACCCGCTCCACGTCGTGGTCGCGAGCACGTCGGCCTCGGCCGCGGGCATCGACGCGACCGGCGTCGCCAGCGCGACCACGCCGTCGACCGCGATCGTGCCCGAGAACTGGTGGGTATCGACGTCGGCGATCACGAGCGTGGCGGTCGCGTTGTCGGCGATGCCGACCCGGAGCACGCTTGCCTCGCCGACGCGCGGACCGGTCCACGTGCCGCGAAAGTCGCGCACGTCGCTGCACGCCGCCAGCATGCACAGGAGGACCAGCACCGATCCGCGGGCCACGACGGCAAAGGTAGCACCGGGTAGGAACGCTGCGCTACGCTGACCTCGGTGCCGCGTCTTCCGGTCGCGTTCGTGCTCGCGTTGCTCGCGCAGCTCGCGCTCCCCGCTATCGCGCACGCCGACGACCCGCCGCAGCCGGTCGAGGCGCCGCAACCCGCCGGTACGGCGCCGGCGCAGGCCGAGCCCGAGTCCGAGCCCGAGCAGGAGCCCGCCGAAGATGACGAACCGCTCCACGAGGACGACGAGATCGGCCCGCTGATCTTCATCGAGGCGATCGAGATCACCGGCAACACCGCGACGCAATCCGAGATCATTCGCCGCGCGCTGCCGATCCAGCCCGGCGACATCTTGCACTCGAGCGATCGCCGGCTGCGCGACACGCGGTTCAAGGTGCTCGCGCTCGGTTACTTCCGCGACGTCACGCTCGCGATGCGCAAGGGCTCGGCGCGCGGCCAGGTCATTCTCGAGATCCACGTCGTCGAGCGCGGCACGTTCGTGCTCAACCGGTTGTGGTTCGGCACGAACCCGTACTCGCCGTACTGGTTCGGCACCGACATCGGCGAGCGCAACCTGCTCGGCATGGGCGTCTCGATCGGCGGCGGCGTGATCTACGCGGCGCACGGCAACGTCGCGGGCAGCCGCGATCAATGGGCCGGCGAGCTGCGGCTCGCCGACGCGTCGCTGCTCGGCACGCGGTGGGGCGCGCAAGGCTCGCTCACGCTCGTGCACGGCAGCGATCCGTACCGCGTCGCCGGCACCGGCGACGACCCGAGCGACTTCAACGCGTTCCCGTACCGCCGCTTCGGCGGGCGCTGGGGCGCGACCTACGATCTGTCGGCACTGTCGCGCATCGCGATGACGTTGCGCGCCGAGGAGATCAGCGCGGACCTGCCGGTCGCGCCGACGCAGGTCCTGCCCGGCGGTGTCGTCGCGCCGGTCGACCTGCACCTGCTCCCCGGGGAGAGTCGCGTCGTGACGGCCGGTCTCGGCTTCGATCGCGACACCCGGCCCGATCCGGTGCTGCCGCACTCGGGCGACCGCATCATGCTCGCGGCCGAGGTCGGGACCGACGCGATCGGCTCCGACTACAATTTCGCGACGTTCTTCGGCCGCTACGAGCACTGGTGGCCGATCGACGACGAGCGCTGGACGGTCGGCGCGCGGCTCGTCGGCGGCGTCGTGATCGGCGAGGCGCCGCGCTTCGATCGCCTGTACATCTCCGACGTCGACCCCCAGCTCACCCCGCGCGCGCTCGGGCTCGTGCTGTCGACCGCACAGCCGTTCGACATCCTCGGCACGCGCGACATCAAGCCGCAATACGGCGACGTCGGGGGCGTCGCGACGATCGAGGTCGCGCGCCGGATCTTCCGCGGCACCGGCGCGAACCGCGTCTACGGCGGCGACGCGTTCGTCGCGGTCGGCCTGTGGGGCCTCGCCGACTCCGACGAGGTGCGTCTGCGCGACACCTCGGTGTGGGACGCGCTGCCGATCGACCTCTACGCCGATGCAGGACTGCGCATCGATACCGACATCGGCATCTTCGAGCTGACGATCGGCAACGCGCTGGGGCGGCTGCGCTAGGCGAGCGTATGCGAGCCGTCTTTTCCGTACAGGCGAGCGCCACGCGAGCCGACCGACCCGAGGGAGGCGGGATCCGATACGGGCTCCGTCTGCGCACGTGGTTTGTGGCGGCACTCGCGATCGCGATCGTCGCGGCGGCGCCGAACGCGCGCGCCGACGACGACAACGACGACCGCCCCGAGCTGCAACACATGAAGATCGTCGAGCGGGGCAACGTGCTCACGGTGTCGGCGAAGATCACGAAGCTGTTCGACTCCGCCGCATTCCAGGCGCTCAGCTCCGGGTTCGTCACCACCGTGCAGCTGCGGATCTGGGTCTATGCGCAGGGCTCGACCGACGTCGTCGCGTACACGCCGGTCGTGCGTTCGGTGGTCTACGACATGTGGGACGAGATCTACACCGTGAGGCTCGCGGACGACCAGAAGCCGATCAAGGTGAGGTCGCCGGCCGAGGCGCTGAAGCTGATCACGACGATCGAGGATCTGCCGATCGCGGACGTCGCCGACATTCCGTACGGCGATCCGAGCACGAACGTGTTCTACGTCGCGATGCGCGCCGACCTGAATCCCGTCGACAAGAAGACGCTGGCCGAGGTGCGGCGCTGGCTGTCGCAGTCGAACGGCGGCGGGCTCGATCGAGGCGGCACGTTCTTCGGCAGCTTCGTGTCGGTGTTCGTCAACCCCAAGATCGCGGAGGCGGATCGCCCGCCGCTGCGCTTGTTGTCGCAACCGTTCTTCCGGACCAAGCCATGACCAAGCGCGCCCGTCGGATCGGCCTGCAGTGGAAGCTCGTCGTGGCGCTGCTCGTGATCGTGATGCTACCGCTGGTCGCGAGCTACGTCATGATCGACACGATCTCGTCGCACGCGGCGAGCTCGTACGCGAACCAGGCCTCCGACCTCGTCGCGACGATGGAGAAGTCGCTCGACGTGTATCGCGACCTGTTCGTGACCACGAAGAACCTGCACGCCGAGGTCGCCGATCGGCTGTCCCGCCGCCCCGCGCTGCTCGCGCTCGATCGCAAGACCGCGAACCTCGACAAGATCCTCGACGAGGAATCCGCCCAAGAGTCGCACCTGCGCGCGATCTCGATGCTGCGCGGCGACGGCACGTCGGTCGCGGACGCGTCGCGCCCGCTCGCCGAGCGCTACCGCGACCTCGTGCTCGACCAGCCGCTCGGAACGTCGGGCGCGACGCTGCGCCTCACGTTCGAGGTGCCCGATGCGTTGCAAGACGACTATCAGGAGCTCAAGCGGCAGGTCGATGCCTCGCGCCAGATCGACAAGATCCGCACCGAGCAGCTGCCGAACGACTACCGCACGGTGTTCCTCGTCGTGATGGCGATCGCGACCGCGGCGGCGATCGCGTTCGGGCTGATCGCGTCCCGGTTCGTCACGCGCCGCATCGAGGCGCTGGTCTCGACCGCGCGCAGGGTCGGCGGCGGCGAGATCGGTGCGCGCGTCGAGCTGCGCGGCGACGACGAGATGGCCGAGCTCGGCAGCGCGTTCAACACGATGCTCGACGATCTCGCCCAGACGCGCGGCCAGGTCGCGTACCTGCAGCGCATCGGCGCGTGGCAGGACGTCGCGCGCCGGCTCGCGCACGAGATCAAGAATCCGCTCACACCGATCCAGCTCGCGGTGCAGCAGACGGTGTCGTCGTACAAGGGCGACGATGCGCGGTTCAAACAGCAGTTGCAGGAGGCGAAGGAGATCGTCGAAGAAGAGATCGCGAGCCTGCGCCGGCTCGTCGATACGTTCCGCACGCTCGGCCAGCTGCCGAAAGTCGAGAAGGCGCCGCTCGCGCTCGCCGACTTGATCGAGGAGCTCCGGCTCGATCCGGTGCTCGCGCAGAAGATCATTCTCGAGCCGCCCGACCAGCCGGTCACGGTGCGCGCCGACAAGCTCCTGCTCAAGCGCGTGCTCGCGAACCTGGTCGAGAACGGCCACCACGCCGGTGTCGAAGCCGGAACCGAAGGCAAGGTCGTGGTCGCGTGGCGCGCCGAGCCCGGCGGTGACAACGTGCTGATCACGGTCGACGATCAGGGCAAGGGCGTCGCGGCCGCCGATCGCGACCGCATCTTCGAGCCGTACGTGACGTCGAAATCGACCGGCACCGGCCTCGGCCTCGCGATCGCGCGCAAGATCGCGATCGAGCACGGCGGCGATGTCACCGTGTCGCCGCAGCGCGCGCCGAGCGGCGGCGCGCGCTTCGTCGTGTCATTACCGTTGAGAGGACCGGATGCATCGCTGGCTTGAGCTCGTCCTGATCATCGCGTTCGCGTCGTCCGTCGCGCGCGCGGATTCACCGCGACCGAAGACGTGCCCCACCGACTTCAAGCATGCGGCCGAGGGCGGCAAGTGCGCGATCGGCGACACGCTGCCGCCGCCGTGCGCGTATCCCGAAGGCCATTGCGAGTGCGCCGTCCCGCAGATCTGCAGCGGCGTGATGCGACCGCCGCTGCCGATCTCGGAGGCGATCTGGCAATGCACGCCGAAAGTCCGGCCCGACGGCTGCCCGGGCGATCAGCCCGCGGTGGGCGGCAAGTGCGACGCGAACAAGCTGCCGTCCGACGGCTGCTGGTACGGCCACTGCGCCGCCAACAAGCTGAGCTGCGTCGCCGGCGTGTGGAAAGTCACCGGTACCATCGGGCCACCGCCGTCTGCTCCGCCATCGCATCCGTCGTCGTCGCCCAGCGCCGCGCACTGGATGTATCGCGTCTATTCGAGCGGCATCGAATCGAATCACGAGAGCGTGGTGACGTTCGTCCTCGACGAAACGGCCGGCACGATGGTCAGCACCGAGCGAGCTCGCGACGGCCGGGCGCGCGCCGCGTGGATCGACGGCACCACGACGCACTGGAAGCTCGCGGTGTCGCGCGGCGCCGACCTGGGTGTGACGCTGACGGCCTCCGACGGGACCGAAACGCGATACGCGTGCAAGCCGCAGATGATGGACGTCGCGCCGGCCACCGCGACCCGCGCCTCGGCCGGCGGCGAAAGCGGGTGGAAGCGAGGCCACTGGACGGTGGCGACGCGCAAGGTCGCGGTGCAGGTGTGCCGTGCCGACGGGGCGAACCCGCCGGAGCTACTGCTCGCAACCGATCCGATCGAGCACGTGAAGGCCGACGACCTCTGTTGCGGCGACTCGCCGAGCCTTCGCTTCGTACCGAAGGACAGCTCGATCGTCGCGCCGCGCGACAAGAGCTTCCCGCAGAGGAATTGATGCTCAGCCGGGCGGCGGCAGCAGGCGGAACAGCAGCGCATCCTTGTTCGCGGCGGCGGTCGCGACGCAGCCCTTGAGGTCGGCGAGCGCGCGCACGGCGAGCTCGGCGAGCATGCGGCCGTCGTCGCGGCGGCGCGGCGCCTCGGGGATCGATGCGATGTACTTCACGAACTCGTCGTACTTGTCGAGCAGCTTCTGGGGATCGAAGTCCTGCAGCATCGGCATGAAGTGCGCGGGATTGACGATCACCCAGTCGCCCTTGCCGATCTCGAGCTGGTTGCGATCGGCGTACGGCGTGCCGAGCGCGTCGTGCGGGATCGAGCCGAGGAAGCCCTCGTCGTCGGCCTGGAACTTGTGCGGGTTGACCTCGACGAAGAACGCGAACAGCTCGACGCCCTTGCGGAGATTCGCGAGGTCATCTTCGTCGAGCGGCGGGAACTTGTCGGGAATGCCGACGTGCAGCGCCGGCATCACGACGCGCTCCAGGATGTCGATCGCGACCGGCGCGGTCGCGCGCCGCAGCGACACGATCTGCGCGATCGCCTCGAACAGCGCGCGATCGCCGGTCTGCTTCGCCACCGGCTGATCCTGCTTCGCGCGCGACAGCGCCGCGACGATCTGCTCGATCATCGGCGCGTTCTGCGGGCCGAGCCGCGGGCCCTTGTCCTTGACCTCGGCGATCAGCTTCTCGACCGGCGCCTCGTTCCACAGCCGCGCGAACGTCGCGAAGTCCATCGCCATCCACTGCCCGACCGGCACGGTGTGCAAGCGGATGTAGTGCTGCGCGAGGTAGCGGTCGAGCACGCGGCGCTCGCGTTCCTCGAGGATGTCGAAGTCGACGCGGCGATTCGCGGCGGGGTCGGCCGGCGCATCGCCGGTGCGCTCGACCGGATGCGACGCGCCGAGCGTCTTGGCGACGATCCGCCTGGCATCGACCTTCTTCGCCACGAGATACGCGTGCACCGCGTCGGCGCGGCGCTGGCCGAGCGCGCGCCGGGCGTCTTCGCCTTCGGCCTCGCTCGCGTCGCAGTGACCGTCGATCGCGACCAGCGCGACGTGCTCGTTCTCGCGCAGCACGCGCACGACGTCGTCGAGCGCCGCGTGCGTCGCCGCCGCCAGCTCCGCCTTGCCCTCCGCGAACGGCACGCGCGTCGTGATCGTGACATCGGGATCGTGCTGCTGCCGGATGCGCTCGATCTCGGTCACCATCTTGCGCGTCGCGCCCGAGCCCATGCGCATCAGCTGCTCGGCGAACACGAACGGCGCGATCTCGAGGAACAGCTTCGAGAATCCGACCCGCCACGTATGCGGATCGTCGCCCATCATCAGCCAGTGGCCGCCGTGGCGGCGCCGCAGCGTCTCGCCGATCCACGCGCCGAACGTGAACCACACTTCCCAGTGGTCCTCGGCCTTGAGATCGAGCGCGTCCTTGTCGCCGATCTGCCCGAACAGCCACGTGTCGAACGTGATCAGCTCGAGCGATTGCGCGAGCGCGACCGCGCCCGGCTCGCCTTCGACCTCGGCGAGCGACTTCACGGTGTCGCCTTCGGGATCGATCAGCTCCTCGATGATGAGCTCGCTCTGGCCCCGCGCGCGCGAGCTGAAGCGATACGCGCCCTCGCGCAGCTCGGTCATCGCCTTCTCGAAGCGCGCCTTCGCCTTCTCCTCTTCGGCGGCGAGTTGCTTCGCGCTCTCGGATGGCTTCGCGGGCTCTGACACGGCGCTGCAGTATACGCGCGGTTACGTTCCGCGCGAGTCCCACAGCGGCTCGTCCTTGCCGTCGCGCAGCGCGCACCAGCGCCCCCACACGAACAGCGCGTCGGACAGCCGATTCAGGTACGCCACGTCGAGCGCGTGCGTGTCGTCGGCGAGTGCGACGACGAGCCGCTCGGCGCGCCGGCATACCGTGCGCGCGAGGTGGAAATACGCCGACGCCCAGCCGCCGCCGGGCAGCACGAACGACTTGAGCGCCGGCAGGTCGTCGTTGACCGCGTCGATGTCGCGCTCGAGCGCGTCGACGTGGTGCTGGGCGATGCGCGGCAGCTTCGTGCGCTGCTCGAGATCGGGCGTCGCGAGCTCGCAGCCGAGGTTGAACAGCTCGTTCTGCACGCGCCGCACGATCGGCGTGACATGCGGGCCCGCCGCCGACTGCGCGAGCGCTTCGACGACGAGCCCGAGCACGGCATTGAGCTCGTCGATCGTGCCGTAACACTCGAGCCGCGGATCCGCCTTCGAGACGCGCTCGCCGCCGATGAGCGAGGTCTCGCCGCGATCTCCGCCACGCGTGTACACGCGATCGATGCGCATGGCCGTGGCGTAGCACGTCACATCGCCGTGGGAGAGCATTGAGCGGGCATCGAATCGATCGTCCCCTTCACGTAGATCGCGCCCTCGCCACCACCTCCGCCGCCGCCCGCTGGGGCCGCCGAACTACCGAGCTTGCCCGCGCTGTCGGCGAAGGCGCCGGAGCCGCCGGAGCCATCGAACATGGAGCCGTCCTGTGCCCCGGCTCCGCCGCTCGCAGCCGCGGTCTGGGCTCCGTCGCTGCCGTTGCCGCCGGCAAGGTCCTTCGCGTTACCGCCGCCGCCGCCGCCGCCGTTCGCGGCGAGCGTGCTGCCCATGAGCGTGATCGCCGGCGCCTCGATCCCGATCATGCCGCCCGCGCCGCCGCCGCCGCCGCCACCGCTGCCGATGGCCGAGGCGACGCTGGTGCCACCGGCGCCGCCCGCATCGATCTCGCCGGAGATCGCGATCGTGGCGGTCGCGAACAGCCAGACACCGCCCCCGCCCGCACCGCCGGGCGCGGTGGTGGTCGCGCCGGCCTGTCCAGGACAGCCGCCGTGCAGCAATGTCGGCGACGCGCTGGCAGCCGCCGGCTGGCCGCCATCCACGGAGCTACGCGCGTCACCGCCCTGGCCACCGACCGTGCCGAAGCTGCCGCCCGCACCGCCCGCCGCCATCGTCGGAAGGACCCCGAGCGCGCAGGCGGCATCGTCGGCGCCCGCGCCGCTGCGCGAGGCGGTGCTGCTGACGTCCAGCGTGCCGTCGATCGCGATGTTCGTGGCGGCGAACGCGATCGGCATCGTCCCGGTCGCGGTAAAGGTCTGTCCGAGCGAGATCTCGATCGTATCCGCGGTGACGAGGCAGTACGGGCCGCCACCCGTCTGGATGACGGGCATGCACTCCGAGGTGTCGAACATGCCCGACAGCTTCATCACTCCGCTGCCCGAGACGCACAGCTTGTCGATCCACCGCGAGCACGAGGCGCTCCCGAAACCGTCGTCGGACGCCGAGCTGTCGGGCATCATGCCGGCGTCGGCCCCGACGCAGCTATCGTCGCTGCTCGCCGCGCACCGCTGCTCGGTGTTGCACACGAGCGCGCCCGGGCACTCGCCGCCCGGACCGCACGCCAGCGAGCAGCGCTCGTAATCGACCGCGCGGTAACAGCCGGCGACCAGCGCGAGCGCGAGCACGAGGATGCGGCCCACGATCCCAGTATCTCACGCAACTAGGACGGCGCGACGGGTAACGACTGGCGGCGCAGGTGTGCGACCGCCGCCGGATCCGCCGCGACCGTCTCGCCCGATGCGAGCTCGAGCTCGAAGCCGGCGTCGCGGATCATCTCGTGATCGGCCTGCGCCGTCGCGCCGCCGGTCGTCAGGTAGCCCTGCGTGAAGATCGAGTTCGCCGGGTACAGCGCGAACGCCTGCAGCGCGCGCAGCGTGAGCTCGCGGCCGCCCGCGACGCGGAGGTCGGTGCGGGGATGCACGAACCGGAACATGCATAGCGCGCGCAGCGCGAAGCCCGGCGCGACGAGCGGCCGCCCGGCGAGCGGCGTGCCCGGCCGCGCGTCGAGGAAGTTGACCGGCACCGAGTCGACATCGAGCTCGCGCAGCGCGAACGCGAGGTCGAGCAGGTCGTCCTCGCTCTCGCCGAGCCCGACGATGCCGCCGCAGCACGTGTCCATGCCGGCGGCCTTCGCGAGCTGCACCGTCGCGACGCGGTCGCGCCAGGTGTGCGTCGACACGATCGCGTCGTAGTGGCGCTCGCTGGTCTCGAGGTTGTGGTTGAAGCGATCGACGCCGGCGTCGGCGAGCCGCTTCGCCTTCGCCTCGGTCAAGAGGCCGAGCGAGGCGCACAGCTCGATGTCGAGCTCGCGCTTGATGCGCTGCGCGGCCTCGCAGATCGTGTCGAGATCGCGCTGCGACGGCCCGCGCGTCGCGGTGACCATGCAGTAGCGCTTGGCGCGCGCGGCGTGGGCGCGGCGCGCACCGTCTACGAGCTCGTCGACCGACTTCATCGGCGCCTCGCCGCTCGGCGACATGTGCTTGGACGACTGCGAGCAGAACCCGCAATCCTCGGGGCACGCGCCCAGCTTCGCGTTCTCGAGCACGTGCAGCGAGACGCGCCGGCCCCAGTGCGCGCGGCGCACGCGATACGCGGCGTCGAGCAGCGCGAGCAGCTCCTCGTCGGGCGCGTGCAGCACCGCGCGCGCTTCGTCGCGCGACGGCGCGGCACCTGCGAGAACCTTGTCGGCGAGCGCGGACCACGTCATGTGGCGCGCAAGCTATCACTACCCGCGCGGCTCGTACACGATCTGCTGCCCCGCGACCGACACGCCGAGGCGCGCGCCGCCGCGCTGCTCGATCAGCGCGACCGTGCCCGGGATGCCGGCGGTCGAGATGTCGCGCCCCTCGCGCATGAACACGACCGGAGCGTCGACGAGGTCGAGCTGGCCGGCCTTCAGCTCCTCGACGTGGTCCTGATCGCGCAGCAGCAGCACCTCGGTGTACGTGCGGCCCTGTAGATCGAGGCCGCTCGCCGGCTGGTGCATCGCGACGAACCCGGCCGGCAAGCCATTCACGTAGAGCACGCCATGGCCGTACGCGCCGCCCGTCCCGATCTGGCCTTCACCGACGCTCGGGAACACCGCGAACGCGAACGAGTCGCGCAGGATCGGCGCGAGGCTCGGGTTGCGCTCGCGAAGCATGCCGAGCTCCATGTTGGTCCGCTCCTCGAGGCCCAGCTCGCGCTGGGCCGTGGCGTAGGTCGTGGCGCACGCGGCGAGCGCGACGACGACCAAGACTAACTTCGTCATAGATCCTCCGGCGCCCAGGAGTGCTACTTCGACGCCAGATCGAAGATCTGCTTGATCGTCTTACCATGCGGATCAGCCTTGTGCCGATCGGCGACCGCGATCACGAGCGAGCCGCGCGCTTGCGACTGGCCGGTGGTGTCGCCGACCCATTGCAGGCCGAGGTCGGCGGCCTTCGCCGCGTCGTCGGCCGAGTCGAAGTTGCACACGAGCACGTCGAGCTTGGCCACGGTTCCGGCCGCGCAGTCCTTGCCGACCGGTGCGGCCTGGGGCTTGAAGTCGGTGATCGCGAGCCCGCCGTTCTTCCACGCGGCGATCGCGGCGTCGCGCGCGCCCGACCCGCTCGGCCCGGGCTTCGCCGCGTTGTCGTCGGTCTTGTCGCTCTTGCCGCACGCGGCGGCGAGCACGAGGACCAGGGCCGCGCGCTTCATCGGTGCCCCTTGCCCCAGCCGTCGTGGCGACCGACCGGCCGCGGTGCCGGGCCGACGTCGTGACGCTCGATCACGACCGGCCGCGGTGCCGGGCCGACGACGACCGGCGCCGGCCCGCCGATTCCGACGCCGATCCCGACGTGCACGCTCGGCGGTGGCGGCAGCGCGACGTGGACGCCCGCTTCGATCCCGACACCGACGCCCGGCGCCGGCGCGATGACCTCGCCGTGCCGACCTTCGACGACCACTCCCGGTGCTGCGAACTCGGCGCGCACGCCGATCCAGCCCTCGGGCGGCGCGACCGCGATGACCGGCCGCGTGTAGACCATCGGTCGATACACCTCGTTGATGCCGACGAAGCGCGGGCGCGCGTCGATCATCACCTGGGGCGGCGTGCCGACGTAGAAGTACGCGCCGCCGACCACCTTGAAGTCGGGGCCTTCGGGCGGCATGAACGCGTGAAAGTGCGGGCCCTGGATGTAGCAGTACTCCTCGGTGTGGCCGACGATGATCGGATGCGGCCCGCTGTACGAGTACTTCGGCCCGTCCCAGCCGTAGGCGACCGGATCGCCCACGAACACCTCGTCGTCGCCGTGAACGCGGTACTCGAGCTCGTTGGCCGCGTAGACGTGGACGTGCGGGCCTTCGATGTAACACATCCCACCGCCCTCGCTTTTCGGGATCGGGTGGGGCCCGCCGTATCGAACCTGACGACCGTACTTCGGATCTGCGAACGCGGTCGCCACGAGCGTGACGGCGCAGAGCACGAGCAGGAGGATTCGCATGCCGTCTAGTGGGCGCCGGCAGCGGGTAGGTTGCAAGGCTCAGTGTGGTTGAACCTGGGCCTGTACCTGGAAGATGCGCACGATCTGGTCGAGCTCGGTGGTGAGCGTGCCCTCGAGCGTCATCGGCTCCTTGTCGTCCGATTCGAGCGGCACCTCGACGACGATCGCCTGACCCGCCGGCACCTCGCGCTCGGCGAGCTCGATCGTGTTCTTGTAGATCGTGCGGTTCTCGGCCAGGAACGTGTAGTCGAGCTTGGTGAGCCGCATCGGTTGGCTCGCCGGGTTCGAGACCTGGACGAACACGATCTCCTGGCGGGCGCCGACGACGCGAACATCGGGACGGCCGGCGGAGTGGCAGGCGGCGGCAAGCACGACGAGGATCGCAAGCCCTGGCTTTGCCAGGGCGCGCAGTAGCGCGAAGCGCTGCGGAGTGGGGAACAACAGGCGGGGCACGACGGGGAACCTATTGTGCTGCTTCTGTGCCAGCCGACCAACTTTTGCAAGTCCGCGTGGCGACTTCCGCGACACCGCGCCGCGCATCCAACCGTTCACGGATCGGCGCGCGCCGCTGTCGCGGTTCGCGACGCGATCCGATAACTTCCTGACGGTGAAGATCGAGAAGGGACGTCGCATACAGCTCAAGGTCGACCTGTCCGTCGCCGGCGGCCAGCAGCTCGAGAAGAGCACGGTCGAGTTCATCCAGGGTGCCGGCACCATGCTGCCCGGGCTCGAGACCGTGCTCGAAGGGCTCGAAAAAGGGGCGAAGCGGGAGGGCGTGCTCAAGGCGAAGGACGCGTTCGGCAATCCGAAGATGCATCCGCTCAAGAAGATGAAGCGGACGGATTTCCCCACGGACGCGAAGCTCGACCCGGGCGCTCGCATGGTGGCGGCCGGCGCCGACAAGGCGCACATGAACGTGATCCTCGAGATCGTGAAGGTCACCGGCGACGAGGTCGAGGTCCGGCTCGTCCATCCGCTCGCCGACAAGGACATCAAGTACGCGGTCGAGGTCATCCAGGTCAGCGATCCGCGCCCGCCGCCGATGCCGGCGAAGGCGCTCAAGCTCGAAGAAGAATCGTGACCGCGCACGCGCGTCGCCTCTACGCGCATCGCGGCGCCTCCGCCGAGCGGCCCGAGAACACGATGCCCGCGTTCGAGCGCGCGGTCGAGGTCGGCGTCGACGCGCTCGAGCTCGACGTTCACCTCACGCGCGACGGCCACCTGATCGTCGCGCACGACGACACCGCGCTGCGCACGTGCGGCGCGCAGCTCGCGTGGGCCGACCTCGATCTTCCGGACACGCAGCGGCTCGATGCCGGCTGGGGGTTTCTCGCCGCCGACGGCACCCGGCCGTTCGCCGGCAAGGGCATCCGCGTGCCGACGTTCGAGGAGGTGCTCGTCACGTTCACGAGCGTGCACGTCAACGTCGACCTCAAGGCCGGCGCCGCCGATGCCGCGCTCGATCTGCTCGGCCGGCTCGGCGCGGCATCGCGCGTGACGATCGCGAGCTTCCAGCTCAAGACGCTGACCGAGGTCCGCAAGCGCGGCTACGCCGGCGAAACCGCGCTCTCGAGGAGCGAGGTGGTGTCGCTGCTGTCGTTGCCAGCTCTTGCCTGGCGGCAGCTACCGCGCACCGGCGTGGCGGCGCAGGTACCGACCAAGTACGGCCCGATCCGATTCGACCGCGCCGCATTCGTCGCCAAGTGCCACAGCGTCGGGCTGCGCGTGGACTACTGGGTCATCGACGAGCCGGCCGAGGCCGAGCGCCTGCTCGCGCTGGGAGCCGACGGCATCATGACGAACGATCCGGCGGCGATGAAGTCGCTGTTCAGCGCAGCAGCGTGATCGCCCCGCCGACGTAATCGCGCTTGCCGTCGCACGAGTGCACGACGAGGCGGTAGTTTCCCGGCGGCACGACCACGTTCGCCGAGCACCCGCAGCGCGAGCACGACATCCCCTCCCACTCCCTCGTCTCGAACGGCTTGCCCGGCTCGAGCGTGATGCACGTCGGCGGTGCCACGTCGCAGCTCGCGTCCATCGGCGACAGCTCCGCCCACGCGCCACTAACGTCCTTCTGCATCGTGAACAGCCCGCCGATCTGCAGCGCGCGTTTCGTCGCGTTCGCGATCGAGAACGTATAGCGGCGATCCGCGATCCGCTTCGCGGTCACGCCGACGTCCGACGAGACCTCCACGACGTCGAACGCGAGCGGCGCGGTCCACTCCGTCGCCTTCGCGCCGATCGGGCTCCAGCCCAGACGCACGACGTGGCTGCCGTACGCGGCATCGTTCGCCACGACGACGGCGAGCTTGCGCAGGTCGGTCTCGTCGGGCGCGAGCGAGAGCACGGTCTCGGTGTTCTTGGCGCACGCCACCAGCCCGACCGTCGTGAAGCCACGGTCGTCGCTGCGCCAGGACTCGTCCCACGAGCAGCTCATGATGTGGAAGGTCTGGGTCGTCCCCGTGGTGTTCGTCACGAGGACCTCGACGATCGCGGATTCGCCGCGATGGATCGCCGACTGGGTCGTACGCGCCTCGACCTTGACGCCGAGAGGACCAGCGCTCGCCGTGCCAGCTACCGCGATCGCCAGAATCAGAGCCAGTTGGGTGGTCATGACAGGTCGAACGGGCCGGCTCGGGGAATGGTTTGGCCCGCGCGGAACATTCGTGTTGCACGCCGGGGTGTCGAAATTTGAACAGGCGTTCTGCGACTTTGCCGAACGGTTCCGCTTGAAAGCAGGTGGCCTGTAGTGCACTTTCCAGCTTTCTCAAGCTCGGAGTACGCGCATGGCTCTCAAGAAAGGCGTCGACGTCAAACCCGCCCAGGGCAAGCTGGGAATCCTGCTGCCCGGAATGGGCGCGGTCGCCACCACGTTCATCGCGGGCGTGCAGGCGATCCGCCGCGGCCTCGGCAAGCCGATCGGCTCGGTGACGCAGCTCGGCCACATCCGCATCGGCAAGCGGACCGACAACAAGTCGCCGGCGATCAAGGACTACGTCTCGCTCGCGAAGCTCGACGACATCGTGTTCGGCGGCTGGGACATCTTCCCGGACAACGCCTATCAGGCGGCCGTGCGCGCCGGCGTGCTCGACACCCGGCTGCTCGACCAGCTCAAGCCCGAGCTCGAAGCGATCCAGCCGATGACGGCGGTGTTCGAGCAGGCGTACGTCAAGAAGCTCAACGGGCCCAACGTCAAGAAGGGCACGTCGAAGATGAACCTGGCCGAGCAGCTGATGGACGACATCAAGGCGTTCAAGGCGAAGCACGGCTGCGACCGCCTGGTCGCGGTGTGGTGCGGCTCGACCGAGGTCTACCGCAAGCCGACCGAGGTGCACTCGACGCTCGACAAGTTCGAGGCGGGCCTGAAGGCGTCGCACGACGACATCGCGCCGTCGCAGATCTACGCGTACGCGTGCCTGCAGATGGGCATCCCGTACGCGAACGGCGCGCCGAACCTGTCGGCGGACACGCCGGCGCTGCTCGAGCTCGCGCGCAAGAAGCACCTGCCGGTCGCCGGCAAGGACTTCAAGACCGGCCAGACCCTGATGAAGACGATCCTCGCGCCCGGCTTCAAGGCGCGCATGCTCGGCCTCGAGGGCTGGTACTCGACGAACATCCTCGGCAACCGCGACGGCGAGGTGCTCGACGATCCCGAGTCGTTCAAGAGCAAGGAAGTCACCAAGCTCGGCGTGATCGATCACATCCTGCAGCCGGACCTGTACCCGGACCTGTACGGGAACATCAGCCACGTCGTGCGCATCAACTACTACCCGCCGCGCGGCGACAACAAGGAAGGCTGGGACAACATCGACATCCGGGGCTGGCTCGGCTACCCGATGCAGATCAAGGTCAACTTCCTGTGCCGCGACTCGATCCTCGCGGCGCCGATCGTGCTCGACCTCGCGCTGTTCATGGACTTCGCGCACCGCGCGGGCATGGCCGGCATCCAGGAGTGGCTCAGCTTCTACTGGAAGTCGCCGATGACGCCGGAGGGCCTGTACCCGGAGCACGACCTGTTCATCCAGCTGATGAAGCTGAAGAACACGCTGCGCTACACCAAGGGTGACGAGCTGATCACGCACCTGGGCGCCGAGTACTACGACTAGCCGTGCGTGCTCGTGCGAGGGCGCTGGCTGCGCAGCCCGCTTCGTAGCGAGAACGCGGACACTCGTTGTCCGATGTTTCCGGCCCCCGGACGCTTCCGTCCGGGACCCGGACTCAGCCGCCCAGCGCCGTCACGAGGTCGCGCGCGAACGCCGATGCGGACGTGTAGCGATCGCGGCGGTCCTTCGCCATCGCCTTCGCGAGCGCGGCGGTGACATCGGGCGACACGTCGGCGAGCGGCGCCGGCTCGTCGTCGCAGATCGCGCGCAGCAGCGCGGGAACGGACTCCGCGGTGAACGGGCGCCGGCCGCCGAGGCAGAAGTACGCGACGCCGCCGAGCGCGAACACGTCGGAGCGGGCGTCGACCTCGTCGGCGCGGCCGCGGGCTTGCTCGGGAGACATGAAGTCGGGCGTGCCGAGGATCGCGACCTCGTGCGTGATCGCGGTCGCGCTCGACTGGATCTTCGACACGCCGAAGTCGAGGATCTTCACGAGCACGCCGGCGCCGCGCGGGCACAGGAATACGTTCTCGGGCTTCAGGTCGCGGTGGACGATGCCGGCGGCGTGCGCGATGTCGAGGCCGCGCGCGAGCTGGTCGATCACGTCGGCGACCTCGCGCGACGGCAGCGCGCCGCGCAGCGAGACGCGCGCGGCCAGGCTCTGGCCTTCCACGAGCTCGAGCACGAGGAACGGCTGGCCGTCGTCCTCGTCGACGTCGATCACGCCGACGATGTGCTCGCTGCCGAGCTTGCCGGTGACCTCGGCCTCGCGGCGAAACCGCGCGAGCACGGTCGGGTCGGCGACGAGGTGCGCGCGCAGCATCTTGACGGCGAGCCGGCGCTGCGTGCGCACGTGGCTCGCCTCGTAGACCTCGCCCATGCCGCCGACGCCGAGCAGCGCGCCGAGCGCGTAGGTGTCGCGCAGCGTGCGGCCGGTGTGGCGCCCGACCTTGCCGCGCTCGACCGCATACAGCGACTCGCGCAGCAGCGCGATCGCCTGCTCCTTGTGGCGAATTCGCCCGACCGTCCAGCTCGCGACCGCGAACGTCAGCACGTCGACCAGTGACAGATTCAACATCGCGGCGAGCTCGCGCATCGGCCGCACGTACGCCGCGTCGAGCTCGGCGAGCGCCATCGGCTGCGGCGGCAGCACGCCGGCGAGCTCGGCCGCGACGACGAGCCATTGCCCGACGAACACGATCGCGAACACGACGACGCCGATCCGGAAGTCGTACGCGACGCGATAGATCAGGATGAAGACGAGCTCGACGCCGAGGAACGGCGAGTTCACGCTCCCGTACAGCCACGACGCACCGACGACCGCGACGCCCTCGATGATCGCGCTCGCGTACGTGAGCTGGCGCATCCTGCGCACGGGCAGACGTCCGCGCCACACCCACAGCGCGATCAGCCCGTCGCTGGTGTGGATGATGGTAAACGCGACGAGGGATCGCCCCAGCACGTGGAGATCGAACCCGAGCGCCTCGGTGCGCGGCGCGAGCGCGAAGTTCGCGACGAGAAAGAGCAGATTGGTCGCGGCGCGCAGCTTGCCGCCGAGGCGATAGAACTCGGGCGATACCGGCGTGTCGAAGCGCGGGAACAACGAGCCCAGAAAGCCGGTCGCCGACGTGCGCGCACCCACACCGCCGCCGGCGGTCGCCCTCGTCTCCATCGCCTGCCGAATATAGGCCGTGTGTTACGCTCGGAATTACGGCGCGTGCGGGATTTGCAGATAGGGGAGTCCGCGGTCGTCTGCCCGGTCTGCGAGAAGACCTGGCCGAAGGACCTCGACACGTGCCCGGACGACGGCTCGTGGCTGCACGAGGAGACCCGGGTCGATCTGCATCCGCGCGCGAAGAGCACGACGCTGCAGCGGCTGCCGGCACGCGCGCGCGACGACACGAGCCCGGCCGCGCTGTTCGCGCACGCGATGGATACTCCGCAACGCTCCGCGTTGCTGCGCGCCCCGGCAGAGCCGGGGCTTGCGATGGCGGCCCCGCCGCGCAACCCGAAGGATCTCGCGCCCGGCACGAAGGCGAGCGAGTACGTGATCGAGGCCAAGGTCGGCGAAGGCGGCATGGGCGCGGTCTATCGCGCCGTGCACCCCGCGATCGGCAAGGTCGTCGCGATCAAGGTGATGAGCGGCAAGCTGTTCGACGAGCCGGACGCGATGCAGCGGTTCCTCGCCGAGGCGCGCGCGATCGCCGCGATCCGCCACCCCGGCATCGTCGACATCTTCGGGTACGGCCGCCTGCCCGATGGCCGCACGTACCTGACGATGGAGTGGCTCGACGGCGAGAGCCTGGCGATGCGCCAGAGCCGCGCGCCGCTCGCCCGGGCCGACGCGCTCGACGTGATCCGCCAGATCGCGCGCGCGCTCGAGGCTGCACACGGCAAGCAGATCGTGCACCGCGACTTGAAGCCGGAGAACGTGTTCCTGCTCGAGTACGCGGAGGAGCGCGTCGTCAAGCTCGTCGATTTCGGGCTCGCGAAGGTCGGCGACAAGGACGTCGGCGTCACGCGCGAGGGCCAGATCGTCGGCACGCCGCTGTACATGAGCCCGGAGCAGTGCCGCTCGAAGGGCGTCGATCACCGCACCGACGTCTACGCGCTCGGCTGCCTCGCGTACCAGCTGCTCGCCGGCCGCGTGCCGTTCGACAACGACAACGCGGCGGAGCTGATCTCGGCACACTTGATGGCGCCGCCGCCGCGCGCGCGGTCGTTCAAGCCCGACCTCCCGGCCGAGCTCGACGACCTGCTCGTGCGCATGATCGCGAAGGATCCGGCGCAGCGCCCACCGCTCGGCGACGTGCGGCGCGTGATCGGCTCGGTGCTCGCGCGCGAGTCGCAGCCGATCGCGGTGACGAAGCCGCCGTGGGAGCAGCCCGAGGACCTCGAGACGGCGTCGACCGCGCACGGTCAGACGCACGCGCCCGCGCAAAGGATCGCGCACGACCAGACCGCGCCCGACGCGCTGGCTCGCGACGAACGCGCGCGCTGGTGGATCCCGGTCGCGATCGCGGTCGCGTTCGTCGTCGTCGTCGCGCTCGGGATCTTCGCGTTCTCGCGCGTGTTCGGCTGATCCCTCCGTCACTGGCAGCGGTTCGGCGCCCTCGGCGTCCCGAGGTTCGCTCGATCGCCGTACGGCGCGGCGCCCGGGCACGCCGTCGGCACGAGCTGGAGCGAGACCCCGCGCGACGCGGTCGGCCACGTCGCGCTCGCGAGCACGGTGTCGCCCTCGACCACGCGCACGTCGCCGTCGTCGATCACGAGCGAGAACCCGAACGTCGCGTCGACCGCGGGCAACATGCCGTTCGTCGCGCCATCGGCCGAGCGCGCGAACAGCGCGAACGCGCCCGGCGCGACCGGCGCGCACGCCGCCTGCGCGATCACGTCGGGCGGCCGCGCGTCGGCGACGCGATCGAGCCCGAGCCCGTTGAGGTCGAACGCGTCGCCGCCGACGTTCTCGATCTCGAACCAGTCTTCGTACGGCTCGACGGCGGGATCGGGCATGACCTCCGAGATCGCGAGCGCTCCCGGCGCCGGCGCGCGGATCGCGCGCGCGTGATCGCCGTCCGCGCACTGGCCGGCGGCGAGCGGCACGCAATCGCTGGCCGCGCCCGGCGTGCCGAAATCGCCGGTCGGCAGCTGCGCGCGCTCGCACTCGCACCAGCTCGCGGGGTCGGCACTCGCCTGTGCATCGAGCAAGCCGATGCCGAGCTCGCGCGAGTGCCCTTCGACGACGTCGTCGTAGCTCGCGGCCGCGATCGCGGTCGTGCCGCAGCCGAGGACGAGCTTGCCGCCGCCGGAGTCGTAGAGCTCGCCGAGGTCCGCGCCGTAGCCGTAATCGAGGTAAGGCGGCAGCTGATCAACCTCGACATCTCCGAGCGCGGCGTAGCGCGCCGGCGCGAGCGCGAGCTCGGTGATGCGATGAACCTTGGCCGTCGAGCCGTCCGGCCGGCTGTGGGTGATCGCCAGCCCGGCCAGATCGAGCGCGCGTTCCGACGCGTTGTAGATCTCGAACCATTCGTGGCCGGGATCCGCGCCGACCGGGTTCGCCATCACCTCGGTGACGACGAGATCGCCGGGCGCGAGCGCGTCGCGACACGCCGCCGGCGCCGGCGCCGGATCCGCGGCGCATGCCGAGAGCACGATCGCGAGCCACGCGCGCACGGCGCGCGAGCATTCCAAGCCGCGTGCCGCGCCAACCGCGCAGATCCGCGCAGCGTGCTGTCCGGAGCGTCCGCCGGCCGGACACTTCGTCCGATGGGCGTCCGCCCGAGCCGGACGCTCGCGTCTTCCATGGACGTTGCCGCGAAACCAACTGCACCGAGTGTTACCTTTGCGGTGCCGGATGGCGGCATCGGGAAGTCTGGTACGCGTCGCGCGCGAACTTCGTGACCGTCGACGAACCCGGGCACTTTGCTGCTGGAATCACGTCAGCGCCCTGGGTCCCGCTCGCCAGCGACGCGCCGCGCCGTGTCTGAACCGTCCGCGCGCTGGCGCGCTGGACACTTCGTCCGAGCTGCGGCCGGGACGCTCGCTCGGCTGCGCGTGATATACGAGCGCGATGCCAGCCAAGCCGATTCCCGATGGTCACAACGCGGTCTGTCCGTACCTGGTCGTCGCGAGCGCGGCCGGGCTGATCGAGTTCTTGCACAAGACGTTCGGTGCGACCGAGCTCGATCGCATGGGTCCGCCCGGCGGCCCGATCGTCCACGCCGAGGTCAAGATCGGCGACTCGATCGTGATGATGGGCGAGCCGATGGGCGGCGCGGCGTTTCCCGCGCAGGTCCACTGCTACGTGCCCGACGTCGACGCGGCGTACCAACGCGCGCTCGCGGCCGGCGGCACGTCGGTGCGCGAACCGACCACGATGTTCTACGGCGATCGCGTCTCGATGGTGAAAGACGCGTGGGGCAACGTGTGGGCGATCTCGACCCACGTCGAGGACGTCTCGAGCGACGAGATGATGCGCCGCATGGCGAGCCAGCGCCCGCGAGGCTAAGGGCCCTAAGCTCGCACCGTCGTCGTCGGTGGCAGCGGCGCCTCGACCGGCACCGCGCCGGGCTCGATCGCCGGGCGCGGGCCGAGCACCTCGGCGAGCTCGCGTTGCTCGAGCGTCTCGCGCTCGAGCAGCGATGCGACCAGGCGGTCGAGCACGCCGCGGTGCGCGGAGATCGCGACGCTCGCCTGCGCGAGCGCGCGGGCGAGCAGCTGGCGGGCCTCGTCCTCGATCGCGTGAATGGTCGCGTCGCTCGTGCCGCTGTCGGTCGCGATGCGCTGGCCGAGGAACGGATGCTCCTCGTGCACGTCGTAGTGGACCGGGCCGAGCACCTCGCTCATGCCGAAGTTCGCGACCATCTTCGACGCGAGCCGCGTCGCCTCGCGCAGGTCGTGCTCGGCGCCGGTCGACACGTCGCCGAGCACCGCGCGCTCCGCCGCATAGCCGCCGAGCAGCACGTACAGGCGCGCGTCGAGCTCGGCGCGCGTGTGGAGATGGCGATCCTCGGGCGCGACCTGTTGCGTCGCGCCGAGGGCCATGCCGCGCGGCAGGATCGACACCCGGCGCAGCGCCTCGGCCTCCGGGATCGCCCACGCGAGCAGCGCGTGACCCGATTCGTGCACGGCCACGCGGCGCTTCTCGGCGTCGCGCAGCTTGCCCTCGCGCGGATCGCCGAGCACGATCTTGTCGTACGCGGCGTCGAAGTCGTCGCGCGCGATCTGGTCGGCGCGCCGGCGCGAGGCCGACAGCGCGGCCTCGTTCGCGAGGTTCGCGAGGTCCGCGCCGGCGAACCCCGCGGTCGCCGCCGCGATCTGATCGAGCGACACGTCGGGCGCGAGCGGCTTGTGCGCGGTGTGGAGCGCGAGGATCGCGGCGCGCGCCGACGACTCCGGCAGATCGACGACGACGCGGCGATCGAACCGGCCGGGCCGGAGCAGCGCGGCGTCGAGGACGTCGGGCCGGTTCGTCGCGGCCATCACGACGACGAGATCGGTGCGATCGAAGCCGTCGAGCTCGCTCAGCAGCTGGTTCAGCGTCTGCTCGCGCTCGTCGTGACCGCCGCCGAAGCCGGTGCCGCGCGCGCGGCCGACCGCGTCGATCTCGTCGATGAACACGATCGCCGGCGCGTTCTTCTTCGCCTCGGTGAACAGCTCGCGCACGCGCGCCGCGCCGACGCCGACGAACATCTCGACGAACTCCGACGCGCTGATCGAATAAAACGGCACATCGGCCTCGCCCGCGACCGCGCGCGCGAGCAGCGTCTTGCCGGTGCCGGGCGGACCGACGAGCAACACGCCGCGCGGGATCGTCGCGCCGAGCTTCTCGAACCGCGCCGGCTCCTTCAGGAACTGCACGATCTCCTCGAGGTCGCGCTTGGCCGACGCGAGCCCGGCGACATCCGCGAACTTCACGTTCGTCGCCGACTTCTGAAACTTCTTGCCGCGCCGGGTGAACGCGCCGAGCGGGCCGCCGCCCGCGACCATCATCTTCTGCGCGCGCCGCGACAGCCACAGCCACGCGGCGATGATCAGCGCCCACGGCAAGAGGCCGAGCACGACGCGCACCGCGACCGGCGCCTCCGGGCTCTCGACGCGCAGCTCGACCTTCTTGTCCTCGAGCATCGGCACGAGGTTCTTGTCGCCGGGCGGCGCGACCGTGCGGAATGCCTTCACGAGCCGGCCGTCGACCATCTCGGGGATCGCGAGCTCGCCGGTCAGCGCGTCGCCGCGCATCACGACCGATTTCACCTTGCCGTCGCGGATCCAGCCGTACGCGGACGAGTACGCGACCTCGGGCTGCACCGCCGCGCTGCTGCTGGTCGCTTGCCACGCGTAGAACAACCCGAGCAAGAGCGCGAGCAAGAGCCAGGTCGGCCACGACCGCCGCTTCGGCTCGGGCGGCTTCGGTGGTTGCAAGTCGCCGGGATCCATACGACCCAACGACAGCAAGTTGCGGGCCGATGATGTCCGTCGGGGTTTTTTCGAGCGTGTTATCGTGATGCCGTGAGGACGGTTGCCGCGCTGCTCGTCGCATGCGGCTGTTTTCATCCGTCGCCGACGACGGGAAGTCCGTGCTCGGACGACGGCGAATGTCCGGACGGCCAGCACTGCGATCCGAGCGCGTCACCTCCGGCGTGCGCGGCCGGCAGCGGACCGGCGGTCGTCGTGCTCACGACCGGCACGAGCTGGACCGTGCCGGCCGACTGGAACGACAGCGCGAATTCGATCGCGTGCATCGGCGGCGGCGGCGGCGGCGCGATGAACGGCGGCGGCGGTGGCGGTGGTGCGTACGCGCACGCGGTGAACATCCGGCTCGTGCCGTCGACAACGATCGGCTACGCGATCGGCGCGGGCGGCCACGGCGACGGCGGCGACTCGTACGTGTGCGCGAGCGCGACGTGCACGTCGCTGCAGGACCCGAACGTCGTCGTCGGCGCGAACGGCGGCACCGCGAGCTCGGACGTGCCCGGCGCGGCCGGCGGCGAAGCCTCGGCGAGCATCGGCTCGACCGTGTTCTCCGGTGGCAACGGCGGCAACGGCGGCCCGCAAGGCGGCAGCGACGGCGGTGGCGGCGGCGGCGCGGCGGGCCCGCTCGGCAACGGCGGCAAGGGCGGCACCGGCGGCGCCGATCAGAACGACGGCGGTGGTGGCGGCGGTGGCAACGGCGGCGGGACCGACGCGACCAACGCGCGCGCGATGGACGGCAATCAGTTCGGCGGCGCCGGCGGCAACGCCGCCGACGGCAGCGGCGGCGCACCGGCGACCGATCAAGCCGGCACCGACGGCACGAACGGCGGCGGCGGCGCCGGCGGCGGGGGCGGCGGCGGCGACGCCGGCTTCGACGCCGGCAACGGCGGCAACGGCAGCGACCTCATCGGAATTCTCGGCAGCGGTGGCGGTGGCGGCGGCGGCGCGTACGACGGCGGCCACGGCGGCAACGGCGGCCTCTACGGAGCCGGCGGCGGAGGCGGGGCGACCACCGGCGCGACCGGCACCGGCGCGCCCGGCCTTTGCGTGATCACGTACATGCCGTAGCGCGCGCAAGGGTTGCGTAGGAAGCGCGGTCGAGCTCGCATCGTAGAATGGTACCCTCGAGGTCTTCATGATCGACCGCAACGTCCAGATGAGTCCGGCCAGCGCGCCGAGCGCGGCCGAGCCGGCGGCCGCGAGCGCGGAGAGCGCCGGAACCGGGGAGCAGTACACCAGCCGCGGTGCGATCCCGGCGGTGGGCGGTGCGAGTGCGAGCGCGTCGGGGCCGAGCGCGTCGGAACAAGCGTTCGGATTTCACGCCGCGGCCGAGCACGGCGTGTCGGGTGCCGGCGGATCGCTGCCGCACGCCGCGCAGATCCAGGCCAGCTTCGGCGCCGATCACGACATCTCCGGAATCCAGGCTCATGTCGGCGGCCCGGCCGCGGCGGCGACGCACACGATGGGCGCACAGGCGTACGCGACCGGCAACTCGGTCGCGTTCGGTGCACCGCCCGACCTGCACACCGCCGCGCACGAAGCCGCGCACGTCGTGCAGCAACGCGGCGGCGTACAGCTCAAGGGCGGCGTCGGTCAAGCCGGCGACGCGCACGAGCAGAACGCCGACGCGGTCGCCGATCGCGTCGTCGCCGGCAAGTCGGCGAGCGATCTGCTGCCAGCCGCGAGCGGCGGCGGCACGCAGGCCGTGCAGAGCAAGGCCGTGCAGTGCCTCGGCTACGAGCTCGGCAAGCCGCTGCCCGCGGGCGCCGACACGCCGCAGTACGGCGAAGATCCCGACCAGCGCCGCTACTCGGTCGATCAGTACGAGAAGATGTGGGAGGCCGAGCAGGGCAAGAAGCTGACCGACCCGAACAAGCGCACGATCGAGCGCGGCTGCATCGGCATCAGCGCGAACAACATCGACGGCGGCGGCAACCCGCTCGACTACGCGGTCGGCACGTTCGGCACGTTCGATCAGGCGCACAAGTTCATGGAGGGCAAGAACAAGGAGCTGCACGAGATGCGCGCGAATCCGCAGCAAGCGCACCTCGCGCCCGAAGGCGAGTACGTCCTGTTCGCGCAGCTGTTCTGGTCCAATCAAAAGGACGGCGACAACGCGGAGGCCGACGACAACGCGTTCAAGGCCGATCCCAAGACCGGTCGCATGGACATGACGGGCTACAAGTACAAGGCGCGTCCCGGCTACGTGAACTTCGACTACGGGTTCTGGGACGACACGAGCCAGTGCTTCTGGCACGCGAACCACATGCAGTATCCCGGCGACAAGGGTAAGACCGATCCGATGAAGGTCTACCAGAGCACGAAAGAGCACTTCATCCGCGGCTACATCGACTTCGATCGCATCGTGTTCGGCGTGGCGCTCGCGAAGAACTACGATCCGGGCAAGGCCGCGATGAACGCGCTCAACAACTCGGGTGGAGGCCACTGATGAGCCTCGACACCCAGGTCGGCACGCAGGTGACGATCGACGGCACGGCGCGCAACGCGGCGCTCGGCGCGGTCGTGGTCGGCGAGAAGGGCATGCCGATCTACATCGCCGGCCTCGAGCGCTGGGATCGCACGATCGACGGCAAGCCGGTGAGCGTGAGCGGCAAGCTCACGAAGGTCGCGCCCGACGACGTCGTCGACGCCAGCGGCCAGCACGCGCACGGCGCGCCGGGCGCGCGTTTCGTGCTCGAACAAGCATCGTGGACCGTCAAGTAATCGCCGCGGTCGCGCTCGCGACCGCCGCGTGCTGCGGCGGTCACGAGACGACGGGAACGACGACCACCGGTCCGTCGAACGGCTCGGGGTCGGCGGCGCCGGCTCCGCCCGCTCCGCCCGTGGTCGCCGATGCCTCGCACGTCGACGAGAACCTCGGCAAGACCGTCGTCGTGCGCGGCAACGCGGGCAACGCGAAGATCTCGGCGGCGGTCGTGGTCGGCAAGCTCGTCGTGTACTGCCTCGGCGTCGACAGCTGGCCGAACGACGTCTCGGGCAAGACCGTCGACGCCAAGGGCAAGCTCGAGAAGACGAGCGAGTTCACCGCGCCGCCGCCGGGCCCCGACGGCGTCGTCGCCGCCGGCACCGGTGGTGACGTCTACGTGCTGCGCGGCTGCACCTTCACGCCGCGTTGACCGGCGCCCGTCAGTTGACGCCGCGGCCGCTGAACAGATCGCGCGGGTCGATGCCGAGCGTGCGCATCGCGGCGTCCCACATCTGATCGGCGGGCGTATCGAACACGAGGCGCGGATCGACCGACGTGTGCAGCCACGCGCCGCGCGACATCTCGGCCGCGAGCTGGCCGGGACCCCAGCCCGAGTAGCCGAGCAAGAGGCGGATGTTGCGCGGCGGCGAATTCGCGATGATCCGCAAGCGATCCGGCGAGGTCGACAGCGAGATCGTGGACGTGATCTCGATCGTTCCGCCGACGCCGGCCGCCGCCGAGCCGATCGGCTCGTGCAGCACCCAGCCGGTGCTCGGGCTGACCGGGCCGCCGGCCCACACCACCGCGGAATCCTCGCCGCGCCAGCTCATCTCGAGGCTGTCGAGCAGCTCGCTCGCCTTGATCGGGCTCGGGTGATTGATCACGAGCCCGAACGAGCCCTGTTCGCCGTGCTCGATCATCAGCACCACCGCGCGCGAGAAGTTGGGGTCGGCGAGTTGGGGCATCGCTAGCAAGAGGCCCGGCGCGAGGTTCTCCGACTCCACTACCTGTGAGTGTTTCTCAAAATTCGGCAAGATGCCGCTGAAATTGCGCCCAAGTGACGCAAGTCTCTGTTCTCAGGCTTACTCAATCGACGAGCGGCTCGCCGTACAGTTCGCGCCACAGCTCGCGCGCAGCGGCGCGCAGTTCGCCGTCCGACAGTCGCGCGAGCGGCATCGCGAGCGCCGCGAGCTGACCGCGATCGAGCTGGCCATCGCGCACGAGCGGATGCGTCGCGGCCGCGCCGCTGTGACGCGCGAGCCCTTCGAGCACGACGACGGCGACGTACGACTCGGCTTGCCCCCAGTGCTCGACATGAAACGCCTGCGTCGCGAGGTTCCACAGCGCGAGCTGCGGCGTCATCGGATCATCCGCGATCTGCGACAGGTACGCGGCGAGCTCGGCGCGCGCGCGGATGCCGAACGCGTCGCGGGCGTGCGTGCCTAGATACGCCGCGAGCGCGTCGGGCGCGCGCGGCGGCTGATCGCGATCGAGGTCGTACGCGTGGCGGGCCTCGTGGCGGCGCACGGTCGCGACGACGAAGTCGGCGACCGAGCCCGGGCGCGCCAGCTCGCGGCGCACCGCCTCGCCGGCCGCGACACCGAGCTCGCGCACGCTCGCGCGATCGTCGCCGAGCTCGTAGCCGCCGCCCGCGATCACCGGCGCGAGCCGATCGGACACGAAGTCCTCGATCTGATCGAGCAGCACGACCGGATCGCCGAGCTCTTCCGACTGCATGCCGAGCAGCCGGCGCTCCGCGTTCAGGCGATCGAGCCGGCGCAGCGTGAGCACGCGGTGCGGCTCGCCCGCGACATAGATGAACGACACGTTCTCGACGCGATACGCGAGCGTGACCGCGTGCGCGCGGCCGTGATCCACGAAGACCGCCGCGTCCACGTAATACGCGAGCCCGAGCGTCGCGAGCTGCGCGGTGAGCTCGTGCGCGCGCATGCGCAGGTCGTGCTCGGCATCGTGGTAGCCGCGCGATCCGAACGGCGCGTCCGACCAGCGCGCGAGCGAGTCGAGCAGATCGAGCCAGGCCGCGTACAGCCACGGTCCGTGCGCGACGATCGCGGGCGCGCCGCGCAGCTGCTTCGTCGTCCACGCGCGCTCGCGCTCGCTCTCGGACTTGCCGTGGCGCGCTTCGTCGGTCGCGACCGCGAGCTCCGCGAGCTGCTCGCCGAACAGGTCCTCGAGGTCGGGATCGGTCTCGGGCTTCCCGCCGTTCGCGTACGCGCCGATCGCCGGCGGCGGCTCCGGCCGGTCCTGCCGCCTGCCCGCCTGCGTCGCCGCCAGCCACGCGACCACGCCACTGCACGCCACGATGACGACGAGAGTCCGGCGCGCCACGCTGGTGAGACACCACGGCGAGCGTGCGGTTTCAGCTTTCAGTCGGTCGTGAACGCGTAGAGCTGGCCATCGGTTGCGATGAAGATCCGACCTTTGGCGTACATCGGCGAAATGAACCGGCTGGTCGACGTCACGGCATCGCCCGGGCCGCCGCCGGTGAAGATCTCGGCGCCCGTGTCGCCGTGGTAGCCGTGCAGGCGCTGGTCGCCCTCTGCGCCGATCGCCCACACGATCGCATCGCTCACCCCGTCACTGGTCGTGGCGATCGGCGAGCCCACGTTACCAGGGCCGGCACACCACGCGAGCGACAGCTGCGGCGGCGCTCCCGGATCGATGCGGACCGCGGCAAGCGTCGACGTCGCCGTGAGCCCCGGGCAACCCATCATGCCGACGCTTCGCACGACCACATACGTCGCGACGTTCGTCGTGTACAGCGCCGACACGCTGATGATCTGACTGCCGACCGCGAGCGTCGCGACCGGATCCGAGATGCCGCCGAGGTTGGTGCGGTCGACGAGGCGAAGGCTGCCATCCTTGCCGGTCACGATCAACAGGTGCGCCGGCGTCGCGCCGGGAAGATCGAGCACGATCGCGGGGCCCGTCAGATCGATGTCGCCTTGATCGAGCGCCTGCCAGTTCGTGGGCACCCAGTAATCCTGGTCGGAGCCCGAGAGCTTCGCGCCGTCCTCGAAGCGCGCGACCATCTCGCTATCGGCCCACGTGTCGGTCGGCGAGCCGTTCCCGAACACCGCGAACACGTTCGCGCCGTCGCTCGACACGCCGCCCGGCATCCACGCGCCCGCGGCCTGGACGGTCGTCGTGAACGCGGTCGGATGCGCCGGATCGGTCGTCGGCACCGCCACGACCCAGCCGTGGTAGTTGCCGCAGTCGCCGGCGTGACCGCCGTATGGCACGTAGACGTGGCCGTGCAGCAGCGTCAGGCCGCCGCGCTGGTTCTGGGTCGCCGGCAAGAACGGGATGGCCGCCTTCGCGAACGCGGTGCCGACGTCGACGGGCCAGCCCTTCTTCGTGCTGCCGTCGTCGAGCGAGAGCGCGAAGATGCGATGGTGCGCGGCGTTGTCCTCGTGGATCATCGCGTCGAGGTACAGCGTCCGCGTCGCGTAATCGATGACGGGTGTGCCGGTGATGCCGAGCGGATTGATGTCGCCGCACGGTGCGCCCTCGTCGGGGTTCGGCATCGGCTGCGGATCGCCGAGCGTCTGCTGCCACACCATCTGACCGGTGGCATCGAACGCGGTCACCACGTTCATCTCGCTCGCCGCGATCACGAGGTCCCCGGCGCCACCGCCGTCGTAGTAGAGCGCCTGCGCGAACGCCGCACCGGGATAGGTCGCGACGAACGTCGGATCGACGTGGAGGCCGGTCGCGGTCGCGTGCGTCAGGTTGGGCGCGACGTATGCGCCGGCGCGCGTGGGCGAACCGTGCAGCTCGAGTACCGACGCACCGGCATCGACCGCCGCATCCGGAGACGAGTGCGAGCCACAGGCCGTTGCCAACGCCGCGATCGCGATCCGCTTCACTCGACGAGTATGCCGTAGAGCTCGGGCCGCCGGTCGCGAAAGAAGCCCATGCTCGCGCGAACGCGGCGGATCCGGGCGAGATCGAGCGTCGCGAGCGCGATTCCGGGCTGGTCGCGCGGCAACTCGGCGAGCTTGTCGCCGCGCGCGTCGCACACGAAGGAGCTGCCGTAGAACGTCATCCCACCTTCGCGGCCGATGCGGTTGGCGGCGACCACCCCGACCGAGTTCGCGACCGCGTGGCCGATCATCACGCGCTGCCACGAGTCGCGGCTGTCGAGCTCGGGCTCCTCGGGCTCGCTGCCGATCGCGGTCGGATAGAACAGCACGTCGGCGCCGGCGAGCGCCATCGCGCGCGCGGCCTCGGGGAACCATTGATCCCAGCAGATCGCGACGCCGATCGTCCCGAACCGGGTCGCGAACGCGCGAAACCCGGTGTTGCCCGGCTTGAAGAAGAACTTCTCCTGATAGCCCGGGCCGTCGGGGATGTGGGACTTGCGGTAGATGCCGAGCGTGCGGCCGTCGGCGTCGATCATCGCGAGCGAGTTGTAAAACTCGGGGCCGGCGGCCTCGAAGAACGACACCGGGATCGCGACGCCGAGCTCGCGCGCGAGCGCCTGGAAGTGGCGCAGCGTCGGATGATCCTCGGCAGAATGCGCGCGCGCGAAGTCGTCCTCGCGCTGGGCCTGGCAGAAGTAGTGACCCTCGAACAGCTCGCTCGGCAGGACGATCTGCGCGCCGCGGCCGGCCGCCTCGCGCACGAGCTCGGTCACGCGCGCGACGTTCGCGTCGCGGTCGTCCGACAGCGCGGTCTGGAGCGCGGCAACGGTGACGGGCTCGGTCACGCGAAGGTCCTCGCTGCGCTCGGCCTTCGGTACGAGCGTCCCCTGCCCCTGATCCCACGCTTCGCTGCGCTACGCTTCGTCATCGCGCGGAGCGTAGCGGCTGCTGCTGCGTGCAGCAATGGAACGCGCCGCCGCCGATCACGACGGGCTTGCCCGGCAAGCCGACGACGCGCCGGCTCCGGAAGATCGTCTCGATCGCGTCGAGCGCGCGGTCATCGCTGTCGGTGCCGTAGGTCGGCACGACGACGACCGAGTTCGCGATGTAGAAGTTCATGTAGCTCGCCGGCAGCAAGTTGCCGGCCGCGTCGAGCACCGCGCCGGGCGACGGCACGGTGACGACCTGGAGGCGCGCGGCCTGGAGATCGCGGATGATCTCGTCGAGCACGTCGCCGTTCGGATCGCCGGCGACCGGTTCCATGCACGCGACGATGCCCGGCCCGATGAAGCGCGCGAGCGTGTCGATGTGGCCGTCGGTGTGATCGTTCTTGAGGCCTTCGCGCAGCCACACGATGCGATCGGCGCCGAGCGCCCAGCGCAGGCGCGCCGCGAGCGCGCCCTCGTCGAGGCCGGGGTTGCGCTTGGGGTCGAGCAGGCACTGGCGCGTCGTGAGGAGCGTACCGGTGCCGTCGACCTCGACCGAGCCGCCTTCGAGCACGAAGTCGAACTGGGCGCCGCGGATGCCGGACCACGCGCACACGCGCGCGGCGACCTCGGTGTCGCCGGCCATCACGTACTTGCCGCCCCAACCGTCGAAGCCGAACCGCGCGGCACAGACCTCGCCCGGCCGCGTGACGAAGATCGGCCCGGTGTCGCGCAGCCAGACGTCGCCGTACGGTGCGTGATGGAACCGGACGTGCGCGGCGGCCGCGCCGAGGAGCGCACGGGCCGCGGCTTCGTCGCCGGTATCGCGCACGATCAGCTCGACGCGCTCGCCCTTGCCCCCGTCGACGATCGCCGCGCACATCGCCATCAGCGCGCGCTGCGGCGCCTCGAGCCCCTCGGCCCATTGCTCGGCATCGTGAGGCCACGCGGTCCACACCGCTTCGTGCGGTGTCCACTCGGCCGGCATGCGGAACATCGCGCGTGTTTATCACGTTCAGCTCCACGCGCGATCGGGCACCGCGAGTGCGCCGGGCCGGCCGCGACGCGCCGCGACGAACGCCTGCGCGAACGACAGCGCCGACGGAAAGCGCCGGCGCGGATCCTTCGCCATCGCGACCGCGAGCACGTCCTCGATCGCGAGCGTGACGCGCGCGAACGCGCTCGGCCGCTGAGGCGGCGCGTGCACGACCTGGTAGACGAGCTCGGCCAGGTCCCGGCCCTTGAACGGGGAGCGGCCGGTCAGGCAGCGATACGCGATCGCGCCGAGCGCGTAGACGTCGGCGAGATGCGTGACATGGCCGCCCGACGCCTGCTCGGGCGCCATGTACTGCGGCGTGCCGACGATCCCCTCACCGGTGAGCGTGCCCTCGCTGTCCATCACCTTCGACACGCCGAAGTCGAGGATCTTCCAGGTCGCGCCCTCGTGGTGGAACAGGTTGTGTGGCTTCAGGTCGCGATGGACGACGCCGGCGAGTCGTGCGACCTCGAGGCCACGCGCGACCTGATCGATCAGCAGCACGAGCTCGTCGGATGGAATGCGCGGCTCGGTGCGCAGCCGGGTGGCGAGGTCGGTGCCCTGGAGCAACTCCATCGCGATGTACGGCACCGGCGCGTCGGCCGGCGAGACCTCGAACACCTTCACGATGTGCGGCGACTCGAGCCGCGCCGCGACCTCCATCTCGCGGTGGAACCGCTCGACGATCGAAGGCGACGCCGTCGCGCGCGCATTGAGCAGCTTGACCGCGGCGCGCTGACCGTCGGCGCCTTCGGCCTCGTAGACCTCGCCCATCGCGCCGCGCCCGAGCACGAGCCCGAGCCTGAAGCTGCCCATCTGCTGGTTCGTCCACCGGCCTTCGTTCAGGCGGCGCTGGCGCTCGACCGCGTCGGCGGCCTCGGCGAGCACTTGCTGCTGGTCGCCGATCTGGCGCATCGCGGTCCTCAGCTCGGACAGCGCGGTGGCCGACGTGATGCGCGCCCACCGCCCGAGCGCGTAGCCCGACGCGAGGAAGATGACGACGAGCGCCTCGGCGACCGCGAGCTGCGTGCGCCCGTTCGACGCGCTGGTCAGGACGCCGCGATCGACCGTGAAGCCGAGGATCATCGGCACCGCGATCGCGAGGTGGCCGCCGATGCAGATCGCCGCGGTCGCGATCGCCGGGCCGCGCATCCGGCCGATCGCGATGAACACGATGCCGAGGATGTCGACCATCACCACCGCCGAGAACGGCCCGAAATAGAACACCGCCGGCTGGACCGCGACGGTCGACGCGGCCCACAGCCAGCCGACCGCCGTGGGGTTGTAGCGCTCCGGCGTCGTGGTCAGCCACGCGAGCACGACGTTGCACGCCGACATGATGGCCGCGCCGATCCAGAACGCGACGCGCCCGACCGGATCGCCGCCGATCAGCAGCGAAAGTCCGATCGCCGCGATCGGCGCGGCGATCCCGAACAGGTGAAACATGCGGCTGCGCCGGAGCTCGCTCCGATCGAGCACCTCGGCGGCCGTACGGCGCGACACCGTCCCCCAGCTCGTCGGCTTCGGCTCGCCGAGGCCGGTCGAGGCCGCCGAGCCGACCGCCTTGGCGTCGGCGATCGCCTTCGGCGTGGCGGCCTCGGTGCCGAGTGCCGTCTCCGAATCGATCTCCGTCGCCTCGACCGTGGGCTCGGCCACGTCGATATGTTAGCGGATCACGCCTCGAGACCGACGTAGATATGCTGCACGTCGTCGTCCTCGTCGATCTCGGCGAGAAACTGCTCGACCTCGGTGCGCGCATCGCTGTCTGCGATCTTCACCGGATTTTTCGCGCGCCAGCCCAGGCGCATCGTCGCGACCGTCCAGTTGCGCCCCGACAGCGCCTTCGACACCGCGTCGAGGTCGCCGGGCTCGGTATAGAACCGCGACCCGCCCTCGCCGTCGGGCTCGCAGTCCTGCGCGCCGGCCTCGATCGCGGCTTCTTCGGCATCGGCGCCGGGCGGCGGCGTCGCATCGACGATGCCGACGTGCGTGAAGTCCCACGCGACCGGCGTCATCTGGCCCTTGCGGAACAGCTGGCGGATGTTCGTCGCGGTGCGATTCTTGTTGTCGGTGAGGCACTCGACGATCACCGGCACCTGGTGCGGCGCGAAACCCTCGTAGACGACGGTCTCGAAGTTCGCCGGCTCGTCGAGCAGGCCCGCGCCCTTCTTGATCGCGCGCTCGAGCGTGTCGCGCGGCATCGATTGCTTCTTCGCCGCCTCGACCGCGGCGCGCAGGCGCGCGTTCATCGCCGGATCCGCTCCCGCCTTCGCCGCGATGATGATCTCCTTCGCGAGCTTCGTGAAGATCTTGCCCTTCGCGGCCGCGCTGGCCTGCCTGACGGCGTGCTTCCACTGTGCGCCCATAGCGACGGCTTCTAGCATAGATTCCCATCATGAACGGCAAGCACGTGGTGGTCACCGGCGGGCGCGGCGGGCTCGGGCGCGGCGTGGTCGAGCTGCTCGGCTCGCGCGGCGCGATCGTGCACGTGCTCGACGTGCCGGATGTCGACGCGACCAACGAGGCGCAGGTCGCGGCGTTCTACGCGGCGCTGCCGGCGTGCTGGGCATCGATCCAGCTGATCGGCGGCTTCGCGATGGCGAAGGTCGGCGACACGTCGCTCGCCGACTTCGAGAAGCAGTGGCGCTTGAATGTCGCGACGTGCTTCCTCGCATGCCGCGAAGCGGTGCGCGCGATCCGGCGCACGGCCGGCGGCGGGGGCGGACGGATCGTCAACGTCGCGGCGCGCCCGGCGGTGCAGCCGTCGACCGGGATGATCGCGTACGCCACCGCGAAGGCCGGCGTCGCGGCGATCACGCAGCACCTCGCCGCGGAGGTCGTCGGCGAAGGGATCTTCGTCAACGCGGTGCTCCCGTCGATCATCGACACGCCCGCGAACCGGGCGGCGATGCCGAACGCCGACTTCGCGACGTGGCCGAAGCCGGCCGAGCTCGCAGAGACCATCGCGTTCCTCGCGTCGCCGCACAACGCGACGACGAGCGGCGCGCTCGTGCCGGTGTATGGACGCGCGTAAGCTCGCGCTGCTCGCGCTGGGCGCGTGCGGCCGCGATGCGTCGCCGCCGCCTGCACCCGCGCCCGCACCCGTACCCGTACCCGTCGCCGATGCCGCATCCGCAGCCGTTGCCGTCGCCGATGCCGCCGCCGGACCGGAAGACATCTGGCACCACGCGATGCACCACCACGACTTCGATCACGCCGAGCTCGCGAAGCAGCTCGGCGCGCACATGGGTGACCAGGTCACGCTGGTCGCGTTCTGGGCGTCGTGGTGCAAGCCGTGCACGAAGGAGATCCCGCAGCTCGACAAGCTCGCCGCGAGCGAGCACGACAAGCGGCTGTCGATCGTCGCGGTCAATCTCGACAGCGATCGCGGCGCCGCGCAGCGCTTCATCGCCGACCATCACCTCGCGCTTCCCGTGGTGTTCGACCCCGAGGCCGAGATCTACGCGACCGTGTTCCTGGGCTCGCACGACCTGCTCCTGCCGTCCACCGCGATCGTGTGGCGGGATGGGGTCGAGGTCGAGGATGGCTACCAGCAGGCCACGGATGACCAGTACATCGCCCGCATGCACGACAAGCTCGCCGCACACCTACATTAATCACCGAACCGCCACCGAACCGCCGGCGGGGTTCGTCCGTAACCTCCACCGACCGCTGGCGTATGCCACGATACTGGAGGCACCCGTGCGCGATCTCCGCTCTCGCCGCGAGTTCATCAAATCCGCCGCCGCCGGCACGCTGCTGATGGGAATCGGCGGCGCGCTCGTGCGGATCGCGGCCGACGATCTGACGAAGGCCGCACGCGCCGAGAAGCGCGCCGATGGCCGGCCGCGCTTGCCGCCGGGCCAGCGCGTGATCGAGTTCCTGAGGCCGATGGGCGGCGACGAAGGCGATGGCGATCCGCGCAACTTCCGGCTGCACGTCTACGGCCTGGTCAAGAAGCCGCTCGAGCTCGACTACAAGGAGCTGCTCGCGCTGCCGCAGGTGACGAAAGAAGCCGACGTCCACTGCGTGACCGGGTGGACGATGCTCGCCGGGCAATGGAAGGGCGTGCAGATCGCGGCGCTCGCCGACATGGCCGGCGTGGCGAGCGCGGCGCGTTACGTGATCTTCGAGGCGCAGAACGGCTTCACCGCGAACACGCCGATCGCCGAGGCGACCAAGGACAACGCGCTCGTCACGTATCGCTTGAACGGCAAGCCGTTCGCGCTCGAGCACGGCGCGCCGGTGCGAGGGCTCGTGCCCGACCTCTACTTCTGGAAGAGCGCGAAGTGGCTCACCGGCATCCGCTTCGTCGACCGCGACGAGCCCGGCTACTGGGAGAAGCGCGGCTACAACAACCACGGCGATCCGTGGAAAGAGGAGCGCTATGGCTGAGTGGAAGCGCTGGCGAGCGTGGCTGCGCGCGGTGCATCGCGACTGCGGCTACATCGCGGTCGGCTTCACGTTGATCTACGCGCTGTCGGGCCTCGCGATCAATCACATCAAGGACTGGGACCCGAACTTTCACGCGAGCGAGCGCACGCTGACGATCGCGGCCATTCCGGACGACGCGAGCGATGCCGAGGCGGCGCGCCGGGTCGCCGAGGCGGCCGGCACCGGCGCGCCCGACGAGGTCTACCGCGCCGGCGACGAGGTCCGGCTCGGCTACCACGACGGCACGCAGGTCACGGCGGTCGGCGAGCAGGTGACGGTGCAACAGCGCTCGCCGCGGTTCTTCCTGCGCGTCGCGAACTGGCTGCATTACAACCGCGGCAAGAAGGCGTGGACGTACGTCGCCGATGTCTACGCGGTGATGCTCCTGTACCTCGCGATCAGCGGGCTGTTCATGATCAAGGGCAAGCTCGGGCTGCGCTGGCGCGGCGCGGTGCTGGTCAGCGCGGGCATCGCGGTGCCGCTCGTCTACGTGTTGTGGTCGGGCGGTCCGGAGGCGCATCGCGGCGACACGCGCGACCCGCAGAAGATCGAGGCGAAGCAGAATTGAATCGGCAGCTCCCGGCGCGCGTGCGCGAGCAGATCGAGCGCGCCGCGCGCGCGAGCCTCGTGTTCGATCTCGGCGCGATCGAGACGAACGTGAGGCGGATCGCGGCGGCCGCGCACGCGGCCGGGATGCACGCGCTGTTCGCGGCGAAGTCGTTCCCGCATCCGGCCGTGCACGCGCTCGCCGCCGAGTGGCTCGACGGCTTCGACCTCGCGTCGCCGGCGGAGGTGCGCGCGGCGCCGGCGTGCGCGATCGCGTCGATCGCCGATCCGAGCGGCGCCGCGATCGCGGCGGCGAGCGACGCGCGGGCGAAGCGCGTGATCGTGTCGTGCGAGACGCCGGCGCAAGCAGCCGCGGCGCCGGCTACCGCCGACATCGCGGTCCGCGTGTCGGCTTCGATCACCGGCCGCGATCCCGCGGTCGGCGCCGTGCTCGACGGCGGCGGGCGCCGGCGCTCGCGGTTCGGCGTCGAGACGCGCGACGCGATCGCGGCGATCGCGCGCGCGGCCGGCGCGCGGCGCGTCGGCTTGCACGTGCACCACGGCCAGGTGACCGCGACCGTCGCCGAGCGCTTCGTCGCGACCGCGCGGGCCGCGATCGAGACGGCGGGCTTCGCGCCCGCGTTCGTCAACCTCGGCGGCGCGTGGCACGGCATTCCCGATGTCGCGGCCGCGTTCGCCGAGGTGCGCGCCGCCGTGCCGAGCTCGATCGAGCTGCTCGTCGAGCCCGGCCGCGCATACGCCGGCGGCTCCGGCTTCGCGTGCGGCCGAGTCACCGCTGCGCGCTCGCTCGGCGATCGCGAGCTCGTCGTGTGCGAGCTGTCGCGGATCTGCCATCTCGCGTGGAGCGCGGTCGAGCTCGTCGCCACCGCGCCGCCGCCGGGTGAAGGCCACCGCGTGCTCGTCGTCGGCCCGACCTGCTTCGAGGAAGACGTCGTCGGCGAGTGGACGTGCATCCCGCCGCGCGTCGGGGACCGCGTCGTCGTGCGCGGCCTCACCGGCTACGCGCTCGCCTGGAATGCCGGGTTCGCTGGAATCGCGCCGGCGGACGTCGAGATCGTCTAGGCGAGCCCGTGCTCGCGGCGATAGCGCACGCACAGCGCGTCGCCCGGCTGGACCTTGCGGCACGGCGTCGGCCGGTGGTGATAGATCGCGCACGAGACCATGCCGCCGAGCGCACCGCGCAGCGCGAGACAGCGGCCGTCGTCGGCGAGGCGCAGGTGCGCGACGCCGTCGCCATCGCGCACGACGTGCTTGCGGACGAGATCCGCGCGCGCGAGCAGCGCGTCATCGCCGGCGACCTCCACCCACGACGTGAAGCCCTCCGCGCGGTTGCTCGGCAGGTTCACGCAGCACGCGCCGCACGTCCGGCAATCGAGCGCGGTCACGGTCGATCCTCGCCGGTGCCGTCGTCCTCGCCTTCGGTCGGCAGCGTCGGATCGGGCACGACCGGTTCGGCGCCGACCGGCGCGAGGTCCTTGCGATCGGCGCGCACGCTATCGGTGCCGCGCGGCACGCTGGCCACCACGCGGTCCGGATAGCGCAGCGAGAACGTGAAGAACAACGTGTCGCGAAAGAACGACGGCGCGATCGGCACGACCATCATCGCCGACGCCGACGCGTGCTGGTACACGAACTCGTAGCGAATGCCGTAGCTCTGGCCCGGCCGCGGCGTCCACGCGATGCCGGCGTCGATCCGGCCCGCGATGTACTCGCCCTCGAGCGCGCTCGTGTTCGGATCGAGCAGCTGCGTGCGCTCGATCCCGAGCGACGCGAGCCCGACGAGCTTGGGCAGGCGCAGGTGGGGGTTGTCGTCGAGCCACGGCAGCGGCAGCGCGAGTTGCGCGAGCGCGGTGTCGTCGACGGTGTTCTCCGCGATCAGGAGGTTCGGTGCGACGACGCGGCGGGCCGAGATCGTGACCCGCCCCCACTGCTGCACGTACGCGACGAGGCCCCCGGCGACCGGGTAAAAGCCCGACGTCTGCTTCTCCATCGGCATGTAGGGATCGGTCCCGAACGGGTTCACGTAGACGAGGCCGCCGTCGAGGTTGAGGCTCCACTTCTTGTCGAAGTCGTGGCGCCACACCAGCTCGGCGTTGGGATTGGCCTGGTGATCGAGCCGGCTGCCCGGGATCGCGCCGACCGGCGCGAGGTATTCGAGCCGCAAGATCGAGCCGCCGGCGATGAGGCCTAGCGAATCGGCGCGCCAGGTGCGCTCGATGCCGAGCGTGAACCCGGCCTGGACCGAGTCGGTCGTGGTCGGCATCTTCGCGTTGTCGTCGGTGCCGCTCCACTGCACGTAGGCGCCCTGCGACAGCCGGAGCTCGGGGCTCGCGATGTACGACGCGTACTCGCTCCCGTCGGCGGTGTTGCTCGTGATCGCGCCCGCCGGCGTGACCGCGACCGTCGTCGTCTCGGGCGAGCTGCGCGTGGTCAGCGCGTTGAGCTGGCCGGTCGAGCCGTCGGCCGACAGCACGACCTGCGAACGCGGGCCGGGCAGGAAGAAGCCGCGCCAGCTCAGCCGGCCGGTCACCGACGGCTCGTCGCTGTGCAGCGCGTACTCGAGGAGCTCGACCTCGGCGCTGAGCTCGTGGATCATGCGGGGAGCGTCGTAGGCGAACAGGAACCCCGGCCGGACCTGGGTGAACACGTCCGATTCGGCCTCGCTGCGCTCGGTGGCGAACACGTTGTCGGTGGCCCCGACGTCGCCGGTCGCGGTCACGTGCAGGCTGGACTGATCCCCGAACGCGGGAGCCGCTGCGAGAAAAATGGTCGCCGCCGCGGCACGCACGGGGGGTGTGTAGCATGCGAGCAAAGGATCGCTGGCGGGTTGACAGACCGTGCGCTAGGGATGCTTGAATCCGCAAAAGGTCATGCGCACCGATCTCGAAGAGCTCGATCCCCGCTTCGCGGCTTCTCCGCGCCGCAGCATCGTCCGTGACGACGACGAAGAAGAAGACGAGGACGAGGATGATGACGACGATGAAGACGAAGACGAGGACGACGGCGGCGAGGGCGGCGGCGACGAAGAAGACGACGACGGCGAGCCCGACGACGAGGAGGATGGCGCCGAGGAGGTCGACGATTGGGCCGGCGGCAACGCCGACGATGACGATCTCTCCGACGACACCGACGAGCTGAAGGAAGACGACGACGAGGACGAGGACGAGGAGCGCGGCGAAGGCGAAGGGGGCTGGCGCGAAGGCGATCAGCCGCCGTGGGGCCGCGACAACGAGGACGAGGACGAGGACGAGGACGACGACGACGACGAAGACGAAGACGAGGACGAGACGCGCGCCGAGGACGACGACGACGACGACGACGAGGACGAAGCTCCCGCACCCGCTCGTCCCCATCGCCGTGCTCCCGCCGCGGAGGACAAGGACAAGGACACGGACACGGACGAGGACGAGGATGACGAGATCGACGTGATCGATCTCGAGGACCGTCCGCGCCGCGGCCCGGTGCCGCCCCGCCCGGCCAAGCCGCTCCCGACCGGCAAGCCCGAGCCGATCCGCGTCCCGGCCAAGCCAGCCGCGGGCAAGCCCGCGCCTGCCCCGGCCAAGCCCGCCGCGGGCAAGCCCGCGCCTGCCCCGGCCAAGCCCGAGCCTGCGAAGGCTCCGGCGAAGCCGGCTGCGAAAGCTCCCGCCAAGCCGGCCAAGCCGGCTGCGAAGCCCGCGGCGAAGAAGCCCGCCGCGAAGAAGCCCGCGGCAAAACCGGCCAAGAAGCCGGCGAAGAAGAAGTAGCCCGCGGCGCGCGTCTTCGTCTTCAGGCTGAAGCCCGAAGCGCGCGGCCCGAAGCCTTCTTCCTCACATCATTCCCTTCGCGCGCAAGAACAACGGCAGCACGACGAGCGCGTAGGCGAGTGACATCCCGAGGATCGTCACGAGGTCGAGGCCCGTCAGCTTGACGACGAGCTCCGGACGATGGTGGCGCACGGCGCCGTACCACGCGCCGACGAGGCCGAAGAACAGCCACAGCACCGGGTGGTACGCGAACGAAAGCGTGTTGATCTGGAACACGATGCCGGCCATCGCGGCGAGAAGCGCGAGTCCCCACACCTGTGCGGCCGCGGTGCCGGGCACGTGCGCGAGCGCGCGCATGCCGACGACGAGCGTCTTCATGCACAGGTAGATGATCGCGACGAACAGCACGAGCCCGGCGAGGCCGAGCTCGGCGAGCGCGAGCACGTACGAGTTGTGGGCGGTCATATAGTGGTGCTCGGTGAACATCCTCGGTCCTACGCCGAACACCGGGTGGTGGTGCCACAGGTCGAGGCCGCTGGCCCACGCGTCGTAGCGCATCTCCGTCGACAGATCCGCGGCCTCGCCGCTGCGGCCGCCGATCGCGAGCACGACCGCAGCGAGCGGCGCCGCCGCGACGAGCACGCGCCAGCCGTAGCGCCACACGAGATAGACCGCCGGGACGAGCATCGCCGCGACCAGCCCGCCGCGCGATTGCGTGTAGTACACGGTCGCGCCGATCATCGCGACGCCGCCGACGAGCGCGAGCTTGCTCGCCGCCTCGCGCTTGCGCAACGTGAAGCCGATCAAGAGCGCGAGCCCGCCGGCCGACACCGTGAGTGCGAGCTCGTTCGGATCGTTGAGGTCACCGCGGTAGCGCACGCGATCCTCGACCGAGTACGTGCCGAACAAGCCGACGTGCTCGCAGCGATACTCCATCCCCGCCTCGGCATCGCCGCCGCGGCACTGCTCGCTCGTCACGCACGGCCGGCCGTCGGGCTTGCCCTCGATCGCGCCTTCTTGCTCCTCGCCGCCGATGCACTGGCGCGGCGCGAGGCCTTGATGGAGGCACACCGCAGCGATGAACGTGCACGTCGCCGCGAGCACGGTCGCGAAGAACTGGAACGTGCGGAACCGCTGGATGCCGTGCGCGATCGTCCCGTACAGCACGAACAAGACCGCGAGCTCGACCACCCGTGGGACGAGCTGATCGGGCGCGTTGATCGCGATCGAGATCACGGCCCACACCAGAAATCCGGCCGCCCACGGCAGCGTGTTCGTCGCGATCGGCTGGAGCCGCCGCAGCCTGACGTCGATCACGTAGCCGGCGACCGCGAGTACCGCGAACACGTGCAGAAACGGCACGCGTTGCAGGAGTGGAATGAACTCCTGGGGACGGACCAGGATGAAGATCGTGAGCAATGCGATCGGAGGCAACGCGAACACGCGCCCACACCGTAGCAGCGCGCTAGAGTTTGACCGCCGAGACGATGGCGACACGCGAGCGCATGGCCGAGCTGCTCCATCGAGCAGGAGCGCTTCACGCCGCGTTGCGGTTTCGGCGCGTCTCGCCCGGCCCGACGGTGGTGAGCATCCTGACGTACCATCATGTCGCCGACGAGGAAGTCGCGTATCCGTACGATCCGGGAGTCGCCGACGCGACTCCCGCACAGTTCCGGCGTCAGCTCGAGTTGCTCGCGCGCTACGGCACGCCGATCGGCATCGACGAGCTCGTGCGCGCGTTCGAAGGCGCGCCGCTCCCGAAGAATCCGGTCATGGTCACGTTCGACGACGGCTATCGCTCGTGCCACGACGTCGCGCTCCCGATCCTGCGCGCGGTCGGCATGCGCGCGACGTTCTTCGTGCCGACCGCGTTCGTCGGCGAACGCCGGCTGTACTGGTGGGAGCGAGTCGCGGTCGCGCTGTCGCAAGCGCGGACCGCGCACGCCTCGCTCGCGTATCCGTATCCGTTCGAGGTCAACACGCGCGATCCGGGCGCGCAGCGCGTGCTGACCGATGTCATCAAGAACACGCCGTCGCTCGACGTCGAACGGTTTCTCGCCGGCCTGTGCGACGCGTTCGGCGTCGAGTGGAACCACGAGATCGAAGCGCAGCACGCCGACAACGTCGTCATGACGTGGGATCACCTGCGCGCGCTCGTGCGCGCGGGCATGGACGTCGAGTCGCACTCGCGCCGGCATCGCGTGCTGCAGACGCTCGACAACGACGAGCTGTTCGACGAGCTCGCCGGTTCGCGCGCGGAGCTCGAGGCGCAGCTCGGGCGGCCGATCCGCGCGATCGCGTATCCGGTCGGCCGCCGCGTCGCGCACCAGGCGCGCATTCGCGAGGCGGTCGCGGCCGCGGGCTATCGCGTCGGGCTGTCGAACGCGAGCGGCACGACGCGGCTGTGGTCGGGCGTGCTGCGCGAGCTATGGCCGGCCGATCCGTATGACGTCAAACGATTGTCAACCGATCGCGAGATGTCGGACGCGATGTGGCTCGCGCAGGTCGCGATGCCGCAGTTCGCTTATATAGGCCGGCACGGGTCGTAAACTGGATCCGCCTCGCGCGGCTGCCCGACAATTTCGGGATGCACGACTTACGCAGGAGCAGCCCGCGGATCGAGGTCGAAGCGCTGTGCTGGGAGCTCGTCGGCGATCACGAGGTCAGCTCGTTCGTGGTCGACGTGTCGGGCGACGGCATGCGGCTCGAGCGACCGTTCGTCGGCGGGCGGATCGCGCGCGAGGTTCCGCTCCAGCTCGAGGTGCCCGGCATCGACGAGGTGATGTGGGCGCGCGGCGACGTCGTGTTCGACCAGCTCGTGCCGACGCAGGCGCCGAACGGCGGGCCGTACGGCCTCCTGCGCCGCACCGGCATCCGCATCGCGATGGCCGCGGCGCGCGACCTGCGCCTGCTCCGCGACTACGTCTACGCCGTCGCGACCCTGCAGGAGATCGAGGACGAAGAAGAGCCCGATTTCATGGCCAGCTGCTACTTGCGCGGCTGACGGTACCTCCACGTTCCACCGCCGCCGCGGTTGCCGGGACTTCCCCTGACCGCGGCGCCAGCGATCTCGCATGGCTGCGCGCGGCGCACAGGTTGCTCTACACGAGCCCATGCGTATTTCGATCTGGCTTGCCGCGCTCGCCGCGTGTTCGTCCACCAGGTCGTCGAGCCAGCCCGATGCGGCGGCGGCGTCGCCCGATGCGCCGGGTACGCCCGATGCGCCGGTGATGACCGCGCCGCATCAGCTCGGCACCGTGACCGCGGCGACGTACGTCGCGCAGTGCACGAACCCGGGCGCGACCGGCTCGACCGCGGCCGGCTTTCGCTGCGCCGAGCTGACGGTGTCGTGCCCCGGGCTCGACGACGCGCAGGTCGAGGTCGCGCTCGCACCGGCGAGCCGCACGCCGAAAGGCGTGGTCGTCACGCACAGCGGCAGCGACGGCATGACGTTCATCGGCAACCAGCTCGAGGGACCGTGGCTCGAGGACGGGTTCTCGCTCGCGCAGATCGCGTGGTTCGCACCGTGGGAGTGCGGCAAGCACGCCGGCAGCGCGTGCGCCGTGGACACGACGCCGCCCGCGGAGCGCGCGAGCATGGTCGATGCCGGCTGCCGGCCCGCGACCGTGATCCAGTGGATCCACGACTCGGCGCAGCTCGCCGACGGCACGCCGTTCCTGCCGTCGGGCACCGCGCTGTGCGGGCACGGCGCGAGCGGCGGCTCGGGCGCGTTCTGGTACTCGCTGCTCCAGTACGGCCGCGGCGCCGCGCTCGACTACGTGATCCTCGCCGCGAGCTCGCCGTTCGGCCGCATCGACATCGGCTGCGACGCGAACAACGCGGCGACGCAGGTGCCGGCGCCGTGCGACAACTTCGCGACGCCGCCGATGGCGTGGGAGTACGACGACGCGAATGGCGCGGGCTCGACCGCCGCGTTCAACCGCTGGCTGAGCACGACGACGTGCGGCGCGGCCGGCGGGCCGAGCGCCGACGAGGCGGCGCTGTTCGCGCGGTCGAGCGTGCTCGCCGACGGCGCCGACCTCGACATCGCGACGCCGGTCACCACGTACGATTGCGTCGACGCGGCGTCGCTCAACGTCGTGCCCGGCGGCGGTCACTTCGTGCACGACGCGCTCCGCGCGAACGATCCGACCGGGGCGAAGTGGAAGGGCGTGTGCGTCGTCACCGGTGCGGGCGGCAACGGCACGTGCAAAGGCGAAGAGGTGTTCCAGGATCCGACGATGCGCGCGACCGCGATCGCCGACATGGAGACGAACTGCGTCCCGCTGCAGCGCTAGAGCGTATTGCGTCGCGCCGATGGTGGCTCGTATGGGCCGAGCAGGAACCCCGCGTCGTTCTACTGAGCGACCGCGCCCGCGTACAGCGCGAGGTACGCGTCGACCATGCGATCCGCGCTGTAACGGGCGAGCGCGACCGCGCGCGCGCGGCGGCCCATCGCGCGGGCGAGGTCCGGATCGGAGACGAGGCGGCCGAGCGCCGCGGACAGCGCGGCGGCGTCGACCGGCACGACCAGGCCGGTCTCGCCGTCGTCGACCACGCCGGGCAAGCCGCCGACCGCGGTCGCGACGATCGGCAAGCCGACCGCCATCGCCTCGGGCACGACGAGCGGCAGGCCCTCGGTGCGCGACGACAGCGCGAACACGTCGAACGCGGGCACGAGGCGCGGCACGTCCATGCGGCGGCCGGTCAAGACGACGCGGCCCGGATCGGGCAGCGCGGCGACCGCGGCCTCGACGTCCGCGCGCGATGGCCCGTCGCCGACGATCACGAGCCGTACGCGCTCCGACAGGTGCGGCGCCATCGCGCGCACGAGCAGCGCCTGATTCTTGTGCTCGTCGAGCCGGCCGACCGTGCCGACGACCCACGCGTCCGCGAGGCCGAGCTCGACGCGAGCCGCCGCGCGCGCGTCGGGATCGGGGCGATAACGATCGAGGCGGATCCCGTTCGCGATCGTGTGCATGCGCGCGACCGGCGCGTCGCGTTGCGCGCGCGCTTGCTCGGCGGTCGTGTCGGACACCGCGACGAACGCGTGGACGAGCTGCGCGGCGGCGCGCCGCAGCGCGCGATGACCACGCGATCCGGGATTGACGCCGTGCTTGGTGTGGATCGCGGCCGCGCCGGCCAATCGCGCCGCCGGTGCCGCGTAGATCAGCGGTAGCGGATTGTGCGTGTGCACGACCTCGGCGCGGCGCGCGCGCAGGACGCGCACCAGGCGCGGCACGAGCGTGACGTCGAGCCCGTCGCGCTTCGCGACACGCTCGGCCGCGACGGCGTGCTCGCGAAACTCGTCGAGCATCGCGCCGTCGGGCGGCGGCGCGAGCGAGATCACGGCGACGTCGTGGCCGCGCGCGCGCTGGCCGAGCGCGAGGTCGAGTGCGACGCGCTCCTGCCCGCCGACGCCGAACGACGACAGCACGTGGACGATCCGCACGTCACTGGCTAGCGCGCACGGTAGGCGAGTGCCATGGTGCGACCATGCACGATGCCGCCGCTCCCGCCGATCGCGAGCTGTTCGCGGCGATCGGAGTCGCGCCGGCAGACGGCGAGCTGCGCGTGGCGTGCGCGCGCATCGCGCGGCAGATCCGCAGTGCAGGTGCGCGCGTCGTCGGCTTCGTGCCGAGCGACGACGCGGTCGCGGTGCCGCCGCTGCTCGTCCATCTCGGGCTCGCGCTGTGCGAGCTCACCGGCGCGACGATCGCGGTCGTCGATGCGAACGTCCGCTATCCGGCACTCGCGCATCTGACCGGCGGCCAGCGCGGCCACGACTCGGTGTTCGCGACGCGCTGGCTCGGCGGATCGCTCGCGCTGCTCTCGCCACCGCGCGTCGAGCGCGCCGGCGAGGTCGTGCCGCAGCTCGCGCGCGCGCTGAGCACGGGCGCGGAGCTGTTCGCGCACGTGCTCGTCGATCTGACCGGGTTCGAGCTGCTCGGCGAGCACGCGAGCGCCGCGGCGTGCATGGATGCGGTCGCGCTCGTCGCGGGCGCGCATCGCTCGAAGGAACGCGAGCTGGTCGAGCTCGCGCAGCTGATGCCGGCCGGGCGGTTCCTGGGCGTCGCCCTCGTGGGCTAGCTCGCGACTCGCGCACTGTGACGCGCGCGCACGCTTGTCGAGTACGACATTCTCGTGCTCTGCTTTGCGCGATGCGTCCACTCGAACAGGAGAAGATCGCGGTCATCGGGCTCGGCTACGTCGGCTTGCCCGTCGCGCTCTCGTTCGGCAAGAAGCTCCCGACGGTCGGATTCGATATCCGCCAGCGTCGCGTCGACGAGCTCAAGCGCGGCCACGACGACACGCTCGAGGTCACCGCCGATCAACTGCACGCCGCGACCAAGCTCGAGCTCAGCGCCGATCCTGCAAGACTCGCGGATTGCACGTTCTACATCGTCGCGGTGCCGACGCCCGTCGATAGCAACAACCGCCCCGATCTCGGACCGGTGATCAGCGCGTCGAAGACGGTCGGTCCGCACGTCAAGAAGGGGGACGTGGTCGTGTTCGAATCGACGGTCTATCCCGGCGTCACCGAGGAGGTGTGCGGGCCGATCCTCGACGAGAAGAGCGGCCTCAAGAACGGCACCGACTACTTCCTCGGCTACTCGCCCGAGCGCATCAACCCCGGCGACAAGGAGCACACGTTCGAGAAGATCCTCAAGGTCGTCTCGGGCCAGAACGAGGAGACGCTCGACCGCGTCGCGCGCGTGTACGGCTCGGTCGTGCACGCGGGCGTGCATCGCGCGCCGTCGATCAAGGTCGCCGAGGCGGCGAAGGTGATCGAGAACACGCAGCGCGATCTCAACATCGCGCTGATGAACGAGCTCGCGCTGATCTTCGATCGCATGGGCATCCGCACCCAGGACGTGCTCGACGCTGCCGGCACGAAGTGGAACTTCTTGCGCTTCGCGCCCGGCTTGGTCGGCGGCCACTGCATCGGCGTCGACCCGTACTACCTGACCATGAAGGCCGAGGAGCTCGGCTACCTGCCCGAGGTGATCCTCGCCGGACGCCGCGTCAACAACAACGTCAGCCTGTTCATCGCGCAGAAGTGCGTGAAGCTGCTGACCTCGCTCGACGTGCCGCTGCGCAAGGCGCGCGTCGGCATCCTCGGCCTCACGTTCAAGGAGAACGTGCCCGACCTGCGCAACTCGAAGATCCCCGACATCGCCGCCGAGCTGGCGCAATACGGCATCGACGCGATGGTGCACGACCCGCTCGGCGATCCGCACGAGGCGCTCGAGGAATACAAGATCGAGCTCGCGCCGCTCGACAAGCTGACCGGGCTCGACGCGGTGATCCTGGCGGTCGCGCACAAGGACTACATCGCGAACCCCGACGCGATCTTCGCGCGCGTGCGCGATGGCGGCGTCGTGATCGACGTCAAGAGCGCGCTGCCGCGCAAGCCGCCCCGCGGGATCCGGATCTGGAGTCTATGACCTCGCGCTACGACGACGTTTGCGCGGATCTGGTCAACAAGCCGCGCCGGTGGCTGGTGACGGGCGTCGCCGGATTCATCGGCTCGGCGCTGCTCGAGCGCCTGCTCGACCTCGGCCAGACCGTCGTCGGCGTCGACAGCTTCATCACCGGGTACAAGAAGAACCTCGACGACGTGCTCGCGATCAACCCCGACGAGCGCCTGCAGTTCGAGTTCATCGAGGGCGACTTGCGCGACCCGACGCTCGCGAATCGCGCGTGCCGCGAGGTCGACATCGTGCTGCATCAGGCCGCGCTCGGCTCGGTGCCGCGTTCGATCGCCGATCCGATCGCGTCGCACCAGCACAACGTCGACGCGTTCTTGAACGTGCTCGTCGCCGCGCGCGACGCGAAGGTCGGGCGCGTCGTCTACGCGTCGAGCTCGTCGGTGTACGGCGACCACCCCGGGCTGCCGAAGCACGAGGATCGCATCGGCAAGCCGCTGTCGCCGTACGCGGCGACCAAGCGCGCCGACGAGATCTACGCGCAGGTGTTCCACGACGTGTACGGCCAGGAGCTGATCGGGCTGCGCTACTTCAACGTGTTCGGCCGGCGCCAGGATCCCGACGGGCCGTACGCCGCCGTGATCCCGCGCTGGATCGCCGAGCTGCTCGACGGCAAGCAGTGCGTGATCTACGGCGACGGCACGAACAGCCGCGACTTCTGCTACGTCGACAACATCGTGCAGGCGAACTTGCTCGCGGCGACCGCCGAGCCGGCGGTCACCGGGACCGTCTACAACTGCGGCTGCAACGGCCGCGTCGACCTGAAGCAGCTGTACGCGATGATCCGCGACGCGCTCGCAAAGGAGCATCCGGAGGTCGCGAAGGCCGAACCCGCGTTCGAGCCGGCGCGCCCGGGCGATGTCGCCCACTCGCAGGCCGCGATCGACAAGATCTCCGCGGCGCTCGGCTACACGCCGACGCATCAGGTCGCCGAAGGCATGGCCGAGACCGTGGCGTGGTTCGCGCAGCGCAGTCGCAAAAAATGATCGTATGCTCGGGCGCGATGTCCGACGACGCGCTGCCGAAGCCCGAGCCCAAAGAGATCGACGAGAAGCTATCGCTGCAGCTCAAGCACCTCGCCGAAGATGCCGTGCTCAAGGGCCAGCCGTACGGCGAAGAGAAGTGCGGCAACTGCCTGTACTACCTGAACACCGACGACAAGATCGCGTACTGCTGGCACCCGAAGCTCCGCATCCTCGTCGGCACCGAGTGGTGGTGTCAGTGGTGGGAGAAGATCGAGGACTAGTGTGCGCGCGCAGGACAAAGAGGTCGACGGGCGCGAGCTCGAGCGCGAGCAGCGGCTCGCGGAGTCGGAGCTCGACAAGCGCGACGACGACGAGCTCCCCGAGGTGCACGCCGAACAGCAGCGCGACCTCGCGCGCGGCGAGCGCGCCGGGCTACTCGCGGCGATGCGCGCGATCCTCGATGGCGAGCACGTCATCGTCGCGACGCTGCACTTGCCGGCGCACGAGCTGCGCGCGCTCGAAGCGCTGCAAGAAGCAGTGGAAGGCCGCGACACCCAGCTCGACATGTTCGTGTACGCGACCGATCGGCGCGGGCTGCTCGAGCAAGCGCTCGCGATCTTGCAGCCGAACCTCGCGTACGACGACGAGACCTACGTCGAGCTGGTCGCGCGCGTCGGCGAGCTGCGGCGCACGCTCGTGCACCTCGAGGAAGCGCAGGACGAGCTCGAGGACAGGCACCCGGTCGCGAAGGCGAAGCAGCCCGACGCGAAGCCGCCGACCGAGGTCGATCCCGACGCGCCCGAGCCGGCGAGCACGCTGTCGGTCGGGCCCGAGGTGAAGGACGCGCCGAAGCCGGCGAGCACGCTCGCCGGCGGCCCCGACGTCCAGGAAGAGGCGAAACCGGCGACGAGCCTCGGCGACGAGAAGGAGATCGCGGCGGCGCAGGCGGACGAGGTGCCGAAGAAGAAGTCGTGGTGGAAGCGGATGCTGTCGTGACGCCGGCGTGGCTGTCGAAGAACGTGTTGTACATGCGCTGGTGCGCGGAGCTCGCCGTGCTCGAGCGGCTCGACGCCGGCAGCGGCTTCACCGACTCGCGGGCGCCGGCGCAGATCTTCTTGAACGATCCGGCCGCGCTCGCACGGATCGCCGGCGGCACGCTGCGGCCGCATGGCACGCATACGGAAGCGATCGCGCAGCTCAAGCAGCAGATCGCGATGGTCGAGACGCCGTGGGAGGGCACGCCGATCGATCTCGTGGTCGAGCGATTCGGGCTCGACTCTGCCAGCGCGGTGCTGATCGCGTGCGCGCTCGTCTACGCGGTCGATCTCGACACGCGCGAGCTGTTCCACGCGCTCGCGCATCGCCGCGCGCCGGCGCTGTACGTCGATGCGTGCGTCGCACTCCACGCGCCGATCGCCGCGGTGTTTGTCGAAGCGCTGCTGCCGGGCTCGCCGCTGCGCCGCTCGCGCTTGCTCGCGATCACCGGCGATGGTCTCGCCGCGTCGATCGAGCTCGCGCCGCACGCGCTCGCGTGGCTGCTCGGCGACGACCGGCTCCGGCCGCCGCTCGCCGCGATCTGCGAGCTGCACGCCGCCGCGCGCGACGACCGCGTCGTCCTGCCGCCGGCGCTCGTCGCCGCGATCGACGCGGTCGCGCCGCGGCTCGTTGACGACGCGCGCATCGCGGTCGCGCTGCGCGGACCACGCGGATCGGGACGCGCCGCGGCCGCGCAGCGGCTCGCGGCCGCGCTCGGTCGGCCGCGCGCGACGATCGCGATCCCCGCGCTCGTCGCCGCCGAGAAACGCGCGCAGCAGGCGATGCTCGCATCGGCGCTCGCCGCGGCGCGCCTGCGCGGCGCCATCCCGTACCTCGCCGATGCCGACGCGCTCTTCGACGACGCCGGCCGGCTCGCCACCGATCACGCCGACGCGCTCGAGCACTTCCCGGGCGCCCTGCTCGCCGGCACGACCGGCCGCGGCGGCCACCTCGATCTGCGCCGGCCGCAGCTCGAGATCGCGATCCCGCGCGCGGAGCTCGCCGATCGCGAAGCGGCGTGGCGCGCGAGCCTCGCCACCGCGAGCGGCCCCGCCGGCGACGCGCCCGAGCTCGCCGCGCGCTACGTGATCGGCCCGGGCGCGATCGCCGACGTCGTGCGCGAAGCGAGCGCGCACGCCACTGCCGCCGCGATCCCGCTCGATCGCGACGCGATCGAGGCCGCGACCCAGCGCCGGCTCGCGCTGCGCATCGGCACGTTCGGCGCGGTCGTCGCGCGCAAGGCGCGCATGGCCGAGCTCGTGCTGCCCGACGACGTGATCGACACGCTGCGCGACATGATCGCGATGGTGCGCGAGCGCGCGCAGATCCTCGAGCGCTGGGGCTACCAGCGTCACCTCGGCATCTCGCGCGGCGTGTCGGCGCTGTACTCCGGCGAGCCCGGCACGGGCAAGACGATGGCCGCGTCGGTCGTGGCCTCCGAGCTCGGGCTCGAGCTCGTGCGCATCGATCTGAGCGCGGTCGTGTCGAAGTACGTCGGCGAGACCGAGAAGAACCTCGCGAAGATCTTCGACGAGGCACAGGACGCGCACGCGATGCTCCTGTTCGACGAGGCCGACTCGCTGTTCGGCAAGCGCACCGAGCTCAAGACCGCGCAGGATCGCTTCGCGAACCTCGAGATCAACTACATCCTGCAGCGCATGGAGACGTTCGACGGCGTCAGCGTGCTGACGACGAACGCCGAGGCCGCGATCGATCCCGCGCTGCAGCGCCGCCTCAACTTTCGCATCCGCTTTCCGGAGCCCGACGTCGACGAGCGCGCGAAGCTGTGGCAGCAGCTGCTCCCGCCCGGCGTCGGACTGCACGCCGGCACCGACTTCCGCGCGCTCGCCGAGCGCTTCGACATGACGGGCGGTTACATCAAGAATGCGGTCGTGCGCGCCGCCGTGATCGCCGCACGCGCCGGCCGCGCGATGCTCGCCGAGGATCTGTGGCAAGGAGCGCATCACGAATACGTCGAGATGGGGAAGGTGATGCCGCAGCCATGACGGCCTCGCCGCCGCCCAATCGTTGGCTCGCGATCGCGCTCGCGCTCGCGTCGGCCGGCTGCCTGGCCGCGGCGGCGCTGACGTCGCGCTGGCTCGTGAGCGGCGAGGTCTACGACGAGATCCGCGTCGGCCTGCGCGCGATCACGACGTGCGGTTCCAGCCTCGGCGGCGCCGCGTGCACGGACACGTCGAACGGCGAGCTCGGCGGCGCGTTCGCGTCCGCTGGGCTCGCCACGTTCGTGACGTGCTTGATCTCCGCGTTCGGCGCGCTCGTCGCCGCGGTCCTCGCGATCGCGCGCAAGCGTCCCGACCTCCCGCTGGCGCCGACGACGATCGCGCTGGTCGCGTGCATCCTCGCGCTGATCGCCGGCTTCGTGTTCGTCGCGACCAAGCCGGAGGCCGCGGCGTACCTCGGCCTCGGGCCCAGCTTCTACGCGTTCGCGGCGGGCGTGCTGCTCGGGTTCGTGAGCGCGCCGATGCTCGCGAAAGTGAACCGCCCTCCCGATCCCGATCTGCTCGACGACGCGATGAATCCCGACCAGTTCTAGGCGTAGGTCGGTGCTAAGCTGCGCCGCGCAATGAGCCTGCGTGGCAAGACCCTGTTCATCACCGGCGCGAGCCGTGGCATCGGCCTCGCGATCGGCCTGCGCGCCGCGCGCGACGGCGCGAACGTCGCGATCGCCGCGAAGACCGCGGAGCCGAACCCGAAGCTGCCCGGCACGATCTTCACGGCTGCGAAGGAGATCGAGGCGGCCGGCGGGCGCGCGCTGCCGCTCACGTGCGACATCCGCTTCGAGGATCAGGTCGCGGCGGCGGTCGGCAAGACGGTCGAGACGTTCGGCGGCATCGACATCCTCGTCAACAACGCGAGCGCGATCAGCCTGACGCCGACCACGGCGACCGACATGAAGCGCTACGACCTCATGCACGGCATCAACACGCGCGGCACGTTCCTGTGCAGCAAGCTGTGCATCCCGCACCTGAAGAAGGCGCAGAACCCGCACGTCTTGAACATCTCGCCGCCGCTCAACATGGAGACGCGCTGGTTCGCACCACACGTCGCATACACGATGGCGAAGTTCGGCATGAGCATGTGCGTGCTCGGCATGGCGGGCGAGCTCAAGCCCGCCGGCATCGCGGTCAACGCGCTGTGGCCGCGCACCGTGATCGCGACCGCCGCCGTGCAGAACCTGCTCGGCGGCGACGCGACGATCCGCGGCTCGCGCAAGCCGGCGATCATGGCGGACGCCGCGTACGTCATCTTCAACCGCCCCGCGCGCGAGACGACCGGCAACTTCTACATCGACGACGAAGTGCTCGCGTCGGCCGGCAAGACCGACCTGTCCGAATACGCGGTCGATCCATCCGCGACGCTCTTGCCCGACTTCTTCGTCTAGCGGGCGAGCTACATGTCGAAGTTGCCGCCGAGCCGGTAGTACTGCTTCGGCTGTCGCGCCCTCACCAGCTCGCACTTGCGGGAAGAGCTGCCGCGGTCCAGGCAGTCGCGTTTGAGGCAATAGAGCTCGCCGCCGCGATCACATGCGCGTTGATAGAGCGAATGTGCGTGCTCGCGATCGCGAGCGATGTTCGAGACGCCGACCCGGTAGATGTCGCCGAGTGCGTCGCAGCCGGTCGGGATGCCCTTGTCGCAGACCGCGGAGAACAACTGCATCGCGCGCGGCGCGTCGCTCGCGAGCAACGCCTTGCCGAGATCGAAGCACCCGTCGTCGTTGCCGTGATCGCAGGCTGTGGTGAACAGCCCGATCGCGCGCGGCGGGTCGGCGGCCACGCCGTAGGCTTCGACGAGCGCTTCGCCGAGATCCCGGCACCCCCGCCACTCGCCGTGCTCGCATTCCTTCGCGAGCAGCGTGTCGCCGCGGGCGGGATCGGCGTTCACGTGCTTCGTTCCGCCGAGCAAGTCGTTGCCGAGCTGGATGCAGCGGTCGTGATCGCCGCGGTTGCACAGCTTGTCGAGGATCTCTCCGGTGTGCACGGCATCGGCGTCGAGGAGATGGTCGCAGCTGTCCTTGTCTCCGCTGTCGCACAGCTTCGAGAGCGGCGCGATCGAACGCTCGGGCTCGACGACGGCGCCGGCAAACGTACGACACGCGTCGAGGTCGTTTCCCGCGCACGCTTCGGCGAGCGCGGCGATGCCTTCGTCGAGCTCGAACTTGGAGTCCCGGACGTTGTCGCCGCCGCTGACGACCACCATGTAACCGAACCGCGCGCAGCTCGCCTGATCGCCGAGCTTGCAGCCGCGGTGGTAGTAGTCCTCCGCGGTGTTGCCGTTGCTGAGCAGAAACGCGAACAACCCGTCGTCGCGCTCCTCGTAGAAGTGCCCGACCGCGAGGCAATCGCGTGCCGATCCGTCTTTGCACGCGTGCTTCGACGAGCACTGCCGGACGTCGCACCACGAAAACGCGAACACCAGGAGCGCGAACGGAAACACGATCGTCATCAGCCACACCTTGAATCGCCACTCCATCAGGCCGAGACGGAAGTTGCCCACGATCGCGATCGTAACCCGACGCGATCGCCGCCGACACGAACGCGCCGGGCGAATCTACTTGATCGGCTTGAGCGCGGCCGCCGACGCCGCCTTGCCGCCGCGAGGGCGCGCGCCCAGGAATCCGAACGCTGCGCCGGTCGCGCCGCCGACGAGGTGTGCGGTGTGCGAGATGCCATCGTTGGCGCGGAACTCCGCCACGAGCTCCCCGCCCATGAACACGACCGCGATGAGGATGAGCGTGAGCGGGATCTCGCCCGCGCGCACGTTCGCCATCGACGCGAGCAAGATCATCATGAACACGACGCCGCTCGCGCCGAGCAGGCCCGTGTTCGACAGCACGAGGTTCGCGAGGCCGCCGACCAGCGCGGTCACGAGGATCATCACGAGCAACGGGATCGAGCCGTGGCGCTCCTCGAGGATCGGGCCGATGAGCAAGATCAGCATGAAGTTCGACAGCAGGTGCTGCCAGTTGCCGTGGCCGAGCACGTACGCGACGAGCCCGACGTAGCTGTGCACGTCGGTCAGCTGCGGCCGCGCGACAAACCACGAGTCGCGCACCGCGTTCGGCAGCAGGTACACGACCACCGCTGCGAGCGTGAACGTGAGCACGACCGGCGAGTTGTATGTGATGCGCAGTCTGGCCACGATCCAAGCGTAGCAAATCCCCACGGGCGCGCTTGCTCTTCCCCACCGCGCGGTCCAGGCTCCAGTCATGGCGACCGTCGAGATCACCGCCGACAACTTCAAGGACACGATCGAGAAGGGCGGCATCGTCCTGCTCGACTTCTGGGCGGAGTGGTGCGGTCCGTGCCGCGCGTTCGCGCCGGTGTTCGAGAAGGCATCCGACGCACATACCGATGTCGTGTTCGGCAAGATCGACACCGAGGAGCAGCAAGAGCTCGCCGGTGCGGCCGGCATCCAGGCGATCCCGACGCTCATGCTGTTCCGCGACGGCATCTTGCTGTTCCGCGAATCCGGTGCGCTCCCGCCCGCGGCACTCGAAGATCTGCTCGCACAGGCCAAGGCACTCGACATGGCGAAGGTGCGCGAAGAGGTCGCGAAGCACGAGCACGAGCACGAGCACGAGCACGAGCACGTCCACGGCCCGGGCTGCGATCACGACCACTAGAAGTCTGAGCGTGCACGTGCACGCGCACGTACCCGGATGATACGGTCGCGCCGTGAGGCGGATCGCGTTGCTGGCAGTGTGCTTGGCGCACGCGGCCCACGCCGATAACCCGCGCGACGTGTTCGGAATCCCGGCGAAGCCCGCCGACGCGCCGCTCGATTGCAGCGATGGCCGCGCGTTCGGCTGCGTGTCGGCGACCGATCCGCTCGCGTTCGACAACGAGGCGTTCGCGCTGTCGACCTGGCTGTCGGGTCAGTACCTGATGTCGCTGCCGACCGCCGATGCGACGCACGATCAGGTCGCCTACTACGCGCTCGGCGCCGGCCGCGACGAGGCCGGCCCGACGTTCGGCGGCGCGACCGGCCTCGAGAACCTGTGGACGATCGAAGGCGCGCAGAGCACGAACCTTCGCACCGGCGCGAGCGAGACGCCGGTGCCGCTCGCGTTCCTCGACGGGATGCTCGTCACCGCCGGCGGCTTCTCGGCGCGCGATCGCGCCTCCACCGGCGGCACGATCGACGCCCGCCTGCGCCGCGGCACGAAGGATCACGAGCTCGAGACTTACGCGTGGCTCACGTACAACGCGCCGGCGGCGCAGCCCGAGATCGCGGCCGACACCTACCAGGTTCGTCACGGCTACGTGTCGCCGTCGTCGCGCGCGACCGCCGCGATCGTCGCGACCGGCCCGCTCGGTGACTTCGACGGCGGTCACGCGTGGTACGCGGCCGGCCTGCAAGCGAGCCTGCAGGCGACCGACTTCACGTGGAAGGCGTCGACGCTCGTCGACACCAACCAGGATGGCGTGCCGGATGGAATTCCCGGCGAGGCCACGCTGCACCTCGTCGAGACCAGCGCGAAGACGCCGCTGACGTGGAACGTGCCGTTCATGGCGCGGGCCGGCTGGGATGCCGGCGTCCATCATGTCGAGCTGACGCTGATCGGCTCGACCTCGACGTCGACCACCTACCTGTTCAACTCGACGATCCAGGCCGCCGGCATCGATCAAACGACGCTCGAAGGCGACGGCATCGCGACCTGGCATGCCGACTGGACCGACACCCACGCCCGCGTCATCGCGGCGTGGCATCGCGCGAATCGCTGGCAAGCCGCCGCCGATCCGCGCGCCGCCAACATCCCGCAGGTGCTGTCCGCGTACGTGCCGGATCCGCTGCCGGAGGATCCGGCGCTCGGCGGCGCGTGCACCGACATGAGCGGCGATCCGTATCCGAAGATCCCGAACTGCCCGGTGCCGCTCGGCTACTTCGCGAGCGGCGGTGCCGGCCTGCTCGCCGATTCGGTTGCAGATCGGCCATCGATCACGGCCGACGTCTCGCATCGCGTCGATCATCACGTGCTGCGCCTCGGCGCCGTGGAAGAGGACTCGCAGCTCGAGACCAGGTCGCGGTTCACCGGCGGCGATCAGATCCGCACGCTGTTTCCCGGCGAGACCGCGACGCGCCAGTTCCTCGATCCGAACATCCCGTGCTCGGTCGATCCCGCGATCGCGTGCCAGACCGTGCTGCAATCGGTGCTCGACTGGCGTACGAGCTACGCGGCCGCGTACGGCGAGGACACCTGGCACGCGACGCCGAACATGCTCGTCGACGGCGGCGTGCGCTGGGAGCTGATGTGGGTCGGCCCGTATCTGCACTTCTCCCACGAGCTCGCGCCGCGCTTCGGCTGGAGCTGGGATCCGCTCGGCAATGGTCGCTCGCACGTGTGGGCGAGCGGCGGCCGCCAGTTCGCGGTGCTGCCGCCGGGGCTCGGTCAGACCATCATCAGCTCGAACCGCACGGTCGACGACATCGAGTCGTCGTTCGGTGGGCCCGGCCGCATCCTCAATACCGGCACGCCGATCGCGACCGGCGCTTACGTCGCGCCGATCACGCAGGACGAGCTCGTCGCGGGCGGCGACGTCAACCTGGCGCGCGCGGTGCGTGCGCGGGTGTGGGTGCAGGGCGTGTGGCTGCGCGACGGCCTCGAGACCACGTCCGAGGGCTACTTCGATAACCCCGGCAGCTCGCCGAGCGACGCCGGCCCGGCGACGCGCGCGACCGGCCTGGTCGCGGCCGAGCTCGAGACCGCACCGACCGCGACGCTGAAGCTGCGCGTCGGCTACGAGTACTCGCAGACGTTCGGCAACTGGACCGGCCCGTACGATCCGCGGCAAGGCGCGAACCTGTACGCCGGCACCGACTTCGACACCGGCGCGTACAACCTGACCGGCGCGCTGCCCAGCCAGATGGGCAACCGGGTCTACGTCGAAGCCGAGCGGCACGGCCAGGTCGGCTCGGTCGGCTGGGTCGCGGCGCTCCGCCTCACGCTCAACAGCGGCCGCCCGCGCGACGCGCTCGGCGACACCCAGGACGGCGAGTTCGTCTACCTGATTCCGCGCGGCGCGGCCGGTCAGTCTCCGATGATCTCGCAGGTCAACGCGCGGATCGGCGCGAGCTGGCGCGGCTTCGACGTCCGGCTCGACTTGCTGAACCTGTTCGATCGCCGCGACGAGACCAACGTGGCGACGGTGTATGCTGCCGGCCAGCTCCAGCCGATCGGCAACGGCACGTACTCCGACCTCGTGTTCTTGACCGACATCTCCGGCTCGCCGGCGCTGCGCCAGACGACATACGGCATGGCGACGGCGTTCCAGACGCCGTTTTCTGCGGTCCTCGGCGTCCATCACGCGCTGTGAGCTGTTACGATCGCAAGTCGCGCCGCCGAGGAGCCCATGGCCGACCTGTCTCGATTCAAGGAAGCCACCGACGCCGTCCGACACTCTCCGCACGCCGTGAGCGCGTGGGAAGAGGCGGAGGGCTTGGCCGCCGATCTCGACAAGCCCGACGAGATCGCGGCGCTGTACTCCTCGACGCTCGCCGACAAGGTCGAGCCCGAAGTCGCCGAGATGATCGGGGAACGCGCCGGCGCGTTCTGCGACGAATGGTTCGGCGACGATCCGAAGATCCTCGAGAAGATCCTGTCGCGGGTGCTGGAGCTCGCGCCGTCGTCGGATTCGGCGCTGCAGCGGCTCAGCGTCATCTACACGGTGGCCGAGCGCTGGGCCGACACGCTCGCGCTCTACGACCGCGCGCTCGCGGCGACGAAGGACAAGGCGCGGCGCGTGCGCCTGATGCGCGAGGCTGCGCAGCTCGCGAAGGACGTCGCGAACCAGCCCGAGAAGTCGATCGCGTACTACCAGCAGCTCTTGCCGCTCGTCCCCGACGACGCGCAGGTCGGCCAGAGCCTCGAGCGCTTGCTCGAGCGCCACGACCGGTGGGCGGATCTGATCGCGCTGTGGGAGGGCCGGCTCGAGACGCAGTCGAAGAAGGAGCGCGAGAAGTCGCGCGCGCGCATCGCGGCGTGCTGGCTGGACAACCTCGGCGATCCGCAGAACGCGCTCGCCGCGGTCAAGCCGCTGCTCAACGAAGCCGACGACGACAAGGAGCCGTGCGCGCTGCTCGAGCGCATCATCGAGGCACCGAAGGCGACGCGCGGCGTGCGCGACGCGGCGCTCGATCTGCTGCGCTCGCACTACGACGCGAGCTCGCGTCCGCGCGAGGTCATCCGCGTGCTCGAGCGCGTGATCCAGCTCGATCCGCAGAACACGCAGCTGCGCGAGGAAGCCGGCACGCGGCTCGCCGAGCTCGACGATCTGCCGGCCGCGATGGATCACTACGCGGCGCTACTCGCGATCGCGCCCGAGTCGAACGCGATCGAGGAGAAGCTGCGCCAGCTCGCCGACCGCGGCGGGCACCACGACCGCTACGCGAACGGTATCGCGGCCGCCGCGCGCGCCTCGCGCGACGCGACGCGCAAGGTCGAGCTGCTCGGCGAGGCCGCGCGCGTGCGGCTCGAGCGGCTGAGTGACATCGATGCCGCGATCGGCCTGCTCGTCGAGGCCAGCGCCGAGACCGGCGCGGTCGAGCACGAGCAGCTCGCGATCGCGCGCCGGCTCGCGCAGCTGTACGCGCAGACCAATCGGCCGCGCGAGCGGCTCGCGGTGCTCGAGCGCCAGGCCCAGCTCGACGCGAACGATGCCGCGCGCTCGGCGATCCTCGCCGAGGCCGCAAAGCTCGCCGAATCGCTCGGCGAGACCGACCGCGCGCTCGAGTTGTGGGGCCGGCGCATCGACAGCGATCCGTCGGACATGTCGGGTCTCGACGCGCGCATCGGCATCCTCGAGAGCCAGCAGCGCTGGGACGACCTCGTCACCGCGCTCGAGAGCCGCGCGGGCAAGGTCAGCTCGCCGAACCAGAAGCGCGCGGATCTCGTGCGCGTCGCGCTCGTCCATCACCAGCAGCGCAAGGATCTCGACGCCGCGATCGCGGCGTGGAAGCGGGTCGTCTCGGAGAATCGCGACGACGAGGAGGGCGTCTCCGCGCTCGCCGACTTGCTCGCCGAGACCGGCCGCTGGAAGGAGATGGCGGATCTGCTCGAGGGCGCGTCGGGGCGCGCCACGCAGCGCACGATCGGCCGCCTGGTGCGGCTCGGCGACGCGTTGCGCGAGCACCTGAACGAGGCCGGGCGCGCGCTCGTCGCGTACCGCAACGCGATCGCGATCGATCCGAGCAGCAAGGAGGCGCGCGCCGGCCTGACCGCGTTGCTCGACGTCGCGCAGACGCGCGCGGCCGCCGCCGACGCGCTCGCGCAGGCCATGCGCACGACGAACGACGTCACCGGCGTGCTCGAGCTGTTGCCGGCACGGCTCGCCGAGGCCAAAGACGATCGCACCAAGCTCGCACTGTTGCGCGAAGCCGCGCAGCTGCGCCTCGAGCACAAACACGACTCGGCCGGCGCGCTCGCCGATCTCGCGCGCGCGTTCCCGCTCGCGCCGCGCGACCAGCTGATCGAGAACCAGCTCGAGCAGCTCGCGAAGGCAACCGGCGACTTCACGACGCTCGGCATCGCGTACCTCGAGGCGATCGGCGCGCTCGGCAACGACGAGCGCGAGGCCGCGCGCCTGCGCTTCGCCTACGCCGACCTCGCGGCCGATCGCTTGAACGACAAGCCGCAGGCGGCGCAGGCGTACGATCGCGTCGCGGCCGTCGAGCCGGCGAACCGCCGCGCGGTGCAGTCGTTCGCGAACCTCGGCAGCGAGCTCGGCAAGTGGAACGAGGCCGCGAACGCGGTCGTCCGCTACTGCAGCGTGCGCGAGGCGTACGACGACGAGCTGCTCGGCATTCTCGAGACCGCGGCCGCCGCAGTCCATGACACGGGGGCGCACGATCAGCTCGCGTCCGCGCTCGCGACCGCGCTCGACGCGCACAAGCTGCCCGGCGCGGTCGGCGCGCAGTTCCATTACCGGCTCGGCGTGATGCATCGCGACCGCCGCGGCGATCGCGTCGCCGCGATCGCGTCGATGCGCCGCGCGCTCGAGCTCGGCGGCGAGCGCCAGGCGTGGCTCGCCGATCTCGTCGCGATGGAGCGCGAGAACGGCGTGTCGTCGGCGCTGCTCGACTCGCTGCGCCGGCTGGCCGATGCCGACGGCCGCGATCTCGACGCGCTGGTCGGCGCGGCCGAAGCGGCCTCGAAGCTCGGCGAGCGCGAGCAGGCGCTGCAGTCACTGTCGGCCGTGCTCGGCCGCGCGACCGCGGCATGGCGCGGCACGGCGGCGATCCGCTCGGCGCGCTCGGTCGATGCCGTCGCGAAGTGGGCGATCGACGGCCTCGTCGATCTCTACCGCACGGGCGGCCGCGCGCGCGCCGCGGTCGACACGTTGATCGAGGCGTCGCGCCTGCCGTTCGATCAGGCCACGCGCCGCGACATGCGCATGCGCGCCGCGCAGCTCGCGACGACCGAGCTCGGCGATAACGCGGCCGCGATCGATCTCTACCGCTCGATCCTCGCCGAGCAGCGCAACGACGTCGAGGTGATCGACCGGCTCGCGCACCTGCTCGCGCTCGAAGATCGCGTGCCCGAGCTGCTCACGCTGCGCCAGATCCAGCTCGGCCTCGAGAGCGACACCGAGAAGAAGCTCGACCTCCGGCTCGAGCTCGCGAAGCTGGTCGGCGTCGTCGAGGAACGCGGTGGGCGCCTCGACGCGCTCAAGGCGAACCTCGAAGATCGCCCGGGCCACGAGGCGTCGATCGAGGCGATCGCGCATCTGCTCGCGGGCAAGGGCCAGCACCGCCAGCTCGCCGACCTGCTCGAAGCGCAGGCCCAGCGGCTCGAGAGCGCGAACGACACCGCACGCGCTGCGAAGCTGTGGGCGCGGTTCGCCGGCGTCGCCGAGCACGACACCAAGGAGATCGAGCGCGCGATCAGCGGCCACCGCCGCGTCGTCGCGCTCGCGCCGACGTCGGATTCGCTGCGCGCGCTCGCGCGGCTGAACCTCGAGCGCGGCCAGTCGGCGCAGGCCGTGCCGTGGCTCGAGAGCCTGCTCGGCACCGTGCCGGCCGGCGAGCGCCTGCTCGTCGTGCAGCAGCTCGCGAAGGCGCACCTGTCGGCGAACCAGAGCGATCGCGCGATCGCCGCGATCGAGACCAACCTCGACGACAAGGAGCCGGCGCTCGAACTGCGCCTCATGCTCGCCGACCTGTATCGCAAGGCCGACCTGTGGGAGCCGCTCGCGCGCCACCTGACGCGCAGCCTTCCGCTCCTGCAGGACGAGAAGATCGCGCGCGACTTCGCGCGCGAGGCCGTCGCGCTGTACCTGACGAAGCTCGGCTCGCCGGCCGCGGCGATTCCCGCGCTCGAGAAGGCGCTCGCGCTCGATCCGACCGACAAGGATCTGCGCACCGCGCTCGCGATCGGCCAGCGCGTCGCCGGCAAGCTGCCCGAGGCGCGCGCGCTGCTCAAGGAACTGATCGAGGACTTCGGCCGCCGGCGCTCGCCCGAGCGCGCCGCGCTGCACGTCGAGCTCGCCCGCGTCAGCCAGGCCGAGGGCAAGATCGACGAGGCGATCGCGGAGATGGAAGCGGCGTCGAAGATGGACGTCTCGAACACCGCGATCCAGAAGGAGCTCGCCGAGATGGCGCGCGCGGCCGGCCAGGTCGACAAGGCCGAGCGCACGTACCGCGCGCTACTCCTCGTCGTGCGCCGCACGCCGCCGGGCGACGACGAGAACGCGGTCGGCGCGAGCGAAGTGCTCTACGAGCTGCACACGCTCGCGGCCGCGCGCAACGAGAGCGACCAGGCCAAGGAACTGCTCGAGAGCGCGATCGAGACCGCGATCCAGTCCGACGTCGGCGTGCACCGCCTGCGCCGCAGCTTGCTCGCGCACGGCGAAGCGAAGCTGTTGCTCGACGTGCTCGAGAAGCGGCTCGCGACCAACCCCGAGGCGAGCTCGCAGGCGCGCTTGCTCGCCGACATGGCCGAGACGCTCGACCAGCAGCTGTCGCGGCCGACCGACGCGCTCGACGCGTTGATCAAGGCGATCGGCGCGATGCCGTCGCGCGTCGACCTCCACGATCGCGCGCGCGAGCTCGCGAAGAAGAACAACGCGACGAAGAAGTTCGTCGACGCGGTCGAGACGATCGTCGATCGGCTTCGCCGCAAGGACGATCCGCCGCTGATCGCGAACCTCCTGATGCGCGCCGGCGAAGCCCTCGAGCAGGACGCGAACGACCTGCGCGGCGCGGCGAACCTGTACCGTCGCGTCGAGATCCTCGGCGAGAAGCTCGCCGAGGCGTTCTACGCGCAGGCGCGCGTCGCGGCCGCGCTCGGCGACACCGCCGAGCAGGCGCGCACGCTCGACAAGATGTTCGAGCTCGCCGGCACCGACACCGAGCCGACCCCGCAGCAGGTCGATGCGCTGTACCGGCTCGCCGAGATCTTCATCGGCAGCGACACGCGCCGCAAGCAGGGCATCGACCTGCTCGAGCGCGCGTTCGCGGCCGAGCCGCGCTGGGGCCAGGCCGGCCGCCTGTTGAAGATGGCCGCCGCGGCCGCACCCGACGAGAAGATCCTGACGATGTACGAGCGCGTCGCCCGCAACGGCGGCGATCACGAGCTGCTGCTCGACTTCCTCGAGCGCCGCGCCGCCCAGCCGGGCGCGACGCCGAAGGACATCCGCGAGGCGGTCGATCTCGCGGTCGAGCACGGCGAGGACGAACGCGCCGAAGCGCTGCTCGTGCGCGCGGTTGCCGCCGCGCGGGAGACCGTCGACGGCATCGCCGGCGCAGCGTGGGCGGTCCTCGGCCTCGCCGAGCGCCGGCTCGCCGCGAACGACCTCGCGCAGGCGCGCGATCTCACGTACGAGATCGCGCCGCTCGTCACCGAGCCGGAGGCCATCGACGGCCTCGCGATGCGGATCGCGACCCGCGCGCTCGCGCATCGCAAGATCGACATCGCGGGCGACGTCTACGAGTTCCTGCGCGAGCGCAACCCGGCCGAGCGCGCGGTGTGGCAGCCGCTGCTCACGATCTATCGCGAGCTCGGCGACGGCGACCGCCTGTCGGCGGTGATCTCGTCGACGCTGCCCGCGCTCGTCACCGCGGCGGAGCGCAACGCGCTGCGCATGGAGCACGCGAAGTTCCTGATCGAGAACCTCAAGCGCCACCACGACGCGCTCGACGTGCTGCGCGACGCGCTGCGCGACGACCCCGACAACCTCGAGGCCGCCGAGCTGTACGAGAAGACGCTGCGCGACCTCGGCGACGACGATGGCATCGCCGAGTTCCTGTGGGCGCGCTTCGAGGACGCGCAGCGGCGCGGCCACCGCGACTCGACCGTCGACGTCGCGCTCCGGCTCGGCACGCTGCTCGAGAAGCAGGGCGCCGCAGGCGCCGCAACCGGGGCGATTTCACATGGCGACGCGATCCGCGTCTACCGCGCCGCGCTCAGCGTCGCGCCCGACGATCGCGAGATCCTGCGCCGCGTCGTCGCGCAGCTCGACGTTCACGACAACCCGCGCGAAGGTGCGCTGCTGATGGAGCGGTTGCTCGCGGTCGAGACGCCCGACAAGGCGCCCGAGCTCGCTGGCCGGCTCGCGACGATGTGGCAGGCCGCCGGCGACTTCAAGGGCGTGCAGCGCACGCTCGAGCTCGCGCACAAGTCCGCGCCCGACGATCGCGCGATCCACGATCGCCTCGAGCAGTGGTACCGCGACAACGAGCTGTGGGCCGAGCTCGCGGATCTGATGACGCGCGACGCCGAGCGCATGTCCGACAGCGCCGCGGTCGAGCGCCTGCGCGAGGCCGCGACCGTGTACTCCGGCCACCTCGGGCAGCCGCTCAAGGCCGCCGAGGTGCTGCGCAAGGCCCGCCAGCGCGAGCCGCATCGCGCCGATCTCGTCACCGATCACGCGGCGGCACTCGCCGCGGCCGGCGAGCTCGATGCCGCGCAGCGCGCGATCGGCGAGGCGCTCGCGAACGTCAAGGGCGCCGAGCGCACCGCGCTGCTGCTCCTCCGCGCGAGCTTCCGCCAGCAGCTCGGCGACGACGCGTCGGCCGTGCAGGATCTGACCGAGGCCTACGACCTCGACAAGGAGCGCGTCACCGAGAGCCTCGTCAACGGGCTCGAGCGGCTGCGCGCGCGTGCCGAGCGCGACGGCGACCTGCCGACCGAGCGCACCGCGACCTTGCGACTCGCGAAGCTCCTCACCGAGCACGGCGAGCTCGAGCGCGGCCGCGCGTTCCTCGTCGCCTGGATCGAGCGCGACCCGCGCGATCCCGAGCCGCTGTACATGCTGTGCGACCTCGATCAGTCGATCGAGCACTGGGAGGGCGTGAGCGCGGCCGCGACGCGGCTCGCGTACGTCACCGAGACCGACGCGCAGGTCCAGGCCGCATTGCGCGCGTGCGACGCCGCCGCGAAGGCCGGCCGCCCGGCCGATGCCGTGCCCGTGCTCGAGCTCGTGCACCAGCACCAGCCCGGCGTGCAGATCCTCCGCGACAAGCTGCGCGAGACGTACGAAGCGGCGGGCGAGTTCCGCCAGCTCGCCGGCATCCTCATCGCCGACGCCGATCACGGCGACGACGCGGCCGCGAAGTACGCGAACTACAAGCGCGCGGCCGAGCTGCTGCTCTACGAGCTCCAGGATGCAGCCGCCGCGCAGGTGCCGGCGCAGAAGGCCCTCGAGCTCCAGCCCGACGATCACAACGCGCTGATGCTCAACGTCGACGTGCTGATCTCGTCGAGCCAGCTCGAGGACGCCGGCCGCACGCTCGAGGCCGCGATCGCCGCACAGAAGAAGCGCACGCCCGAGCTCGCGGTCATGCAGCAGCGCATGGGTCGCGTCGCGGCGATGCTCGGCGACAAGGAGGGCCAGCTCAACTGGCTCAAGAAGGCGTTCGACGTCGACCGCAAGAATGCGGAGGTCGCGGCCGAGCTCGCGCAGCTCGCGACCGAGATCGGCGACTACGAGCTCGCGCTCAAGCCGCTGCGCGCGATCACGCTGATGGACAACCCGTCGCCGGTCACGCGGCCGATGGCGCTGCTCTGGGAAGCGAAGATCGAGCACGCGCGCGGCAACCGCGCGAAGGCCGAGCTGTGGGCGAAGAAGGCGTTGCGCGAGGATCCGCAGTTCGCGGACGCGCAGCAGTTCCTCGACGAGATCGGCGGCGCCTGAGGTGCGCCATGCGCGCCTGGGTGCTGTACGAAACCTACATCGCTTGTAGGGCGTAGCCGACAACGCAACTGGTTCGGATCTGGTTCGGCGCGCGTGTTCGCGTGGACAAACGTGATGCCGCTCGCGTGGTCTCGTTGTTGAAGAAGCGCCGCTTCAACCAACAGGAGAAGCCATGCGCGGAATCAGTCTGCTCGCTGTTACAAGCCTGATCGGATGCGGTGCGACCGACTCGTCGGCGTTGACGGCCGACGTCGAAGCGCAGTGCGTCCAGGTCAACCAGCAATCGATGGTCGAGACCGACACGACGAACATCGTGACCGAGGCGCGGTTCAGCCTGAAGAAGGTGTTCAACGCGATCCGCACGAGCACGCCGTCGGGCGTGACGATCCCGTCGAGCCCGACGCCGATGTTCCAGGAGCTCTACGCGGCGTTCGGCGATTGCACGAGCGGCGGCGGGATCGATCCGAACGGATACGGCCTCAAGTGTCGTCCTGCCGAGGAGAGCCTCGACGCGCTCGATCCGTTCACGACGAAAGCCGGCGCGCTGCACTACACGCCGGTCGCGCTGACCAACCGCTTCGATCTCGCGCCCACCGACTTCTCGTACTGCGGCGAGTCGCGCATCGTGTTCTGGAAGACGTCGGGTGCAGCCGGCCGCGCCTCGATCATCACCGAGATGCGCACGCCTGCGGTCATCGACCCCACGACGACGAAACCGACGTGCGTGCCGGTCGCGAACTTCTGGGCGAGCCTGGCGTCGGTCACCGATCCGACGAAGCGCGCCAGCATGCTCGAAGACTTCTACTTCAAGGGCCTGCCCGGCATGCCGTTCCCGCCGGTCAGCGCGCACGGCGCCGGCTACGGCGGCGCGGGTCAAGTGCGGCTCAACAGCTTCGTCGACGACGTGCAGTGGAACCTGCGCGAATTCAAGTGGCACTCGGTGTGCCCGCCGGACGCATCCGGACCGTGCGCCGCCCACTTCGTCGAGCAGACGGTGAAGAACAACCCGTCGCAGCTGTTGTTCGATGGCAAGCACGCGAAGGCCCCGGCGTTCCAGACCTGGTATCTGAAGAACGCGGTGCCCGCGCTCGCGGCGGCGACCGACGTCAACACGATCGCGCTCGGCAACCCCGACGGGTACAACACGTTCGAGAGCATCTCGCAGCCCGAGCCCGGCGATCCGACCGACCTCGACTACGACGGTGACGCGACGAGCGCGCTGCGCACCAAGATCCAGGGCGTGCTCGATGGCATCCCGGGTAACAAGCTCACGGTCGACAACATCCTCGCGCGCACGACCACGCAGACCTGCGGCGGCTGCCACCAGGTCTCGGTTGGCGCCAACCTCGGCGGGGGCCTGTTCTGGCCGAACAGCCTCGGCTTCGCGCAGATCGACGAGCAGAGCAACCTGTCGCCGGCGCTCGTCAACGACTTCATCCCGCACCGCGAGACCGTGCTCGAGGACTTCCTGTGCGGCAGCGGCGGTGCGCAGCCGGGTGACGGCACGCAGACCGTCGGCGGCGTTCCGGTCGGCGCGCCGAACTAGGGGGCTGTCCCTAACGCGCGGCCTGTTCGAGCGCGAACCACTGCTCGAACACCGACATCGCATCGCCGCTCGGCCCGCCGAAGTGGTTGCCGTTCTCCATCGTCGTCATGAACGGCGCGCTGTTCGAGAAGTTGTCGGTGAGCGCCGACGTCGTGAGATCGACATACGTCGACCCGGCGTCGGTGCCCATGAACGCGACCCCGTCCGACGTGTGGCACGACTGGCACTGCTGAACGAGCACCGGATAGACCTGCTCGTCGAAGTAGGTCTCGGCCTGTTGTTGCGGCGTCGGCGGCCCCTGGTCTGCACACGCTGCCGCGCCGAGGAGAACGAGCGTGTAGATCCTCATGTGCCCTGGCGTTGCAACGCGAGTACCACCGAGGACACCAATGTTATCGGTCAGTAATCGGCGCCGAGGGCGGGGAGTCCAACCCCGATCGTGGGTCGGATGGTCCTGCTAACAGCTGTCAGCGACGACCTCGACCCTTCAGGGCACGGCGACGACGGTCACGTCGATCTCGCGATGGCCCTCCGCGGCGTCGAGGTGCAAGCGGGTCTTGCCCGGCGCGCGGCCGATGACGACGACCGCGGATGCGGTCTGCTCGCGAGTCCAGCCCGCGCTCTGCATCTGCGCGAGCGCGGCCGGCCGCACCTCGGCGATCGCCGGGTTCTCGGAGACGACGTGCAGGTGCTCGCACGGCCCGCCGTCGCGGCAGTCGAACGCGAGCGCGACGCCGTGCGAGACCTCGAGACGATACGTGTCGGCGTGCCACGCGTGATGAACCTCGTCGAGCCGCGCCGCGCGGCCGGGCGGCGCGACCGAAAGCTGTGACAGATCGGGATCGCACGCGGCGAGCGCGACGAGCAGCGCGACGAGCTTCATGGCACCACCTCGACGTCGATCGCCGTGCTCGCGTCGCCGAACGCGACGGTCACGGTCGAGGTGCCGGGCGCACGCGCGCGAATGCGGCGGCGATCCGCCGAGCCGTCGCGCAGGACCGCGATCGGCGCGTCCGCGCTGTTCGTCCAGGTCACGTCGGCGTCGCCGCCGAGCCGCTGCGCGCCGTTCCACAGCGACGGCACGAGCGTGACGTCCTCGCCGACCGTCATCGCGATCGTGCCGGTGACGCGCTCGCCATCGCGGCGCGCGAGCACGAGCTGGGTGACCGGCGCTGCCCACACCAGCTCGAAGTCGACGACCGTGCCGTCGTCGGTCGTCATCAAGATCGTGCTCGCGCCGGCACGGCGGGCGACGAGCTGGCCGCCGTCGAGCTCGATCACGCTCGGATCGACGCTCTCGAGCTTCAGGCTCGTGGCGGCGCCGTCGAGGTCGGCCGTGACCTCGGGTTGAAAGTGCGCGCCGATCGCGATCGGCGCGAGCGGATGACGCTTGGAGCACGCGGCATCGGACTCGGCGCACTGGCCCACGAGGGTGGCCTGGTGCAACGCGCCCGGACCGGCGCAGCCGGCGACGGCGACTAACCAACAAAAAACGCGCATGCCGGACGAACGGGTCCGGCATGCGCGTCTTACAGGCAACGTCTGGCAGTGCGTTCGGCTCAGATCACGTACGCCGAGACCGACGCGCCCGAGCCGATGATCGTGACCGACGCCACCGGCGTGCCATCGGTCTGGAGGTCGAGCGCGGGGAAGCTCGCGTCGAGCTCCTGGCCGACCGCGATCGTCTGCGTGCGGCCGTCCGAGTACGTCACGATCGCTTCGCGCACGAACGTCGCGCCACCGCTCGAGGCCAGCTCGATGCCGTTACCGGCGAGGTTGCCGAGCCCGATCGTCATCGCGCCGTCCGCGAACGGAGTGGCGACGTACACCGGCGCGCTGCCGTACACGACCACCGGCGCGTGGAAGAAGCCGATGCGCAGGAACGGGCGCTCGAGGCGCTCGCGCAGGATCGGCCGCTCCCAGCCGGCACGGACGTAGTGCTCGGTGCGAACCGGCGCGGCGCGAACGGGACGCGCGGGCGGCGTGTAGCGCACCGGGCCGCTCCAGCGCGCGGGCTCGTGCTGCGCGACGGAGGTGACACGCACCGGGCCATGACCCAACTCGTGAATCGGCTGCGCGAACGCGGCCGCCGACGAACCGAGAACCAACATGGTGATGAGCGCCTTGATCTTCATGACCGTATCTCCTTCGAGCCCTCGAGATTGCAGCGGCCGCGCCAGCGCAAGTCGCGGATCCCGCGATGCGTAAGTGCGCGTGGCTGCAGGGTTCGCAGAGCAGGCCTGCAGATCTCGCAGATCGCTCAGTTCGCGTTCTCGAGGCCGATCCAGGTCTCGAGGATTTCGGTCTCGTTCGCGGTCCACGCCGCGTAGTGGGCCCCCTCCGGTACCGTCACGAGTGGCTCGATGCCGCTCGTGCCGTCTGCGGTCAGCGCGGCATAGGTGGCGGTGGCGGTGGGGTAGATGAAGCCCGTGCCGAGGTTGCCACCCACTGCGTGGCAGCCGCCTTGCCCGCAGTTCTGCACGAGCATCGGATAGACGTTCGTGTCGAAGTAGGCCTCGGCGCTGTCCGGCGGCGTGCCCGGAGGTGGCGTCGTCGTCGACGAGGGAGCGTCTGCCGCGCAGGCTGCCACGCAGACGGCGACACAACCCAGGATGGTCCGCATCCGTTCATGCCGTGCAATGCGAGCGCCAGCGCCGCAGCGTGGTGTTGCGCGCGGTTGCGCGTCGCACGCCGGAGACACGGCTCCCCGGTTAGGCTGCGGCATGCTCGAGGCTGTCCGCTACGAATCCGACGGCGCGATCGGTGTCATCACGCTGCAACGGCCCGACAACCGCAACAGCATGACCCCGGAGCTGCTCGACGCGTTTGCCACCGCGAGCGAGCGCGCGCGCCGCGATGCGAGCGTCCGCTGCGTGATCGTGACCGGCACCGGCGCGAGCTTCTGCGCCGGCGCCGACTTCAAGGCGACGCTGCAGCGTGCGGAAGGCGCGCCGCACGTGCGGTCGTACGCGATGTACGAGCCGTTCCTGTCGCTGCTCGATCTTGCGGTGCCGGTGATCGGCGCGCTCAACGGCCACGCGATCGGCGGCGGGTTCGGTCTCGCACTCGTGTGCGACGTGCGCATCGGCGCCGAGGACGCGAAGTACGGCGCGAACTTCGTGAGGCTCGGGCTCGCGCCCGGCATGGCGATCAGCTACCTCTTGCCGCGGCTCGTCGGCGTCGCGCGCGCGAGCGAGCTCCTGTACGCGGCGCGGCTCGTCGACGGCCGCGAGGCCGCCGCGCTCGGGATCTTGAACCGCGCGGTGCCGGCGGCTGCCGTGCTCGCGGAGGCGATGACCCTCGCGCGCGCGATCGCCGACAACGCGCCGCTCGCGGTGCGCGCGACCAAGGCCGCGATCCGCCGCGGCCTCGATCTCGCGGTCCGCGACGCCGCGCTCGCCGAGGCCTACGCGCAAGCCGAGACCGTCGCGAGCGACGACGCGCGCGAAGGCATCGCGGCGCTGCTCGAGAAGCGCGCGCCGCGGTTCACCGGGCGCTAGTCGCCGCAGTGGCGATCGCGCCACCGTGAACCGCGAGTCGCGCCATTGCCACCCCGCCGCCATCGTTATCCACCGACCGCGTAACGGCCTACGCAGCGAGGCTAGCTAAGTCGCCGTCGCGCACGTGATTCTCGCCGTTTACGACGCGTCGCGTCTCGCCCGGCTCTTGCAACCCACTCGGGGCGGATGGAAATCGGCGTCATCACCAACCCGAACAGCCGAAAGAACCGTAACCGGCCAGACCGGGCGGAGCGGCTGCAGCGGATCGTCGGAAGCATGGGCGAGGTTCACGAGACCACGTCGCTGGACTCGATCAAGCCCGTGCTCCGCGAGTTTCTCCGCAAGCGCGCGCGCTACTGGGTCGCCGACGGCGGTGACGGCGCGCTGCACTGGATGCTGCGCATGGGGATGGAAGTCCTCCAGGAGGACGAGTTCGCCGATCAGTCCGTCACGCTTCCGACCACGCTGCCGACCAAGGGCGGCACGATCGACTTCGTCGCGAACAACGTCGGCATCGAGGGCGACGCCGAGGGCATCCTCGCGACCCTGCGCCGCGGCCTCGAGCGCGGCACGATGATCGAAGAGACCGAAGTGGACTCGATGTCGATCGACGGCGTGCAGCTGATCGACGGCGTCGAGGTTCCGTTCCGCACCTACGGCTTTGCCTCGGCCGCCGGCGGCATCGGCCAGCGGTTCTACGCGAAGTACTACGACCACGCCGATCCGAACCCGCGCACGATCGTGAAGGTCGTCGCGAACACGGTCGCGTCGGCGCCGATCGCGCTGTCGCCGCTGGCGCGCCTGCCGCTCGGCAACCTGTCGACGTATGCGCGCGAGATGTTCCAGCCGACGTCGTGCAAGGTCACGCTCGACGGCATGGTGCTGCCGGGGACCTCGTTCACGGGCGTGCACGTCGCGTCGATGTCGATCAACCTCGGCAACGTGCTGCGGTTCTTCGGCAAGGCCGATCAGCCGGGCCTGATGAACGCGATCGTCGGCACGCCGACCCCGTGGGGCATCATCCGCAACATCCCGCGGATGGCGCGCGGCCAGGAGATGCGCGGCCGCAACGTGCTCGATCGCCCGTGCCGCGAGATGATCATCGACGCCACCGGCGACGAGCTGCTCGCGCCGATCATCGACGGCGAGTACTACCGCAACGTCAAGAAGCTGTCGTACCGCGTCGGCCCGCGCGTGCGGATCCCGAAGGTTGTCGCGCCCAAGGCGGCGTAACAAGATTTCCCGCGACCTCGTGAGCCGGGCCGGCTCGTTCCGGCATGCGGCGCGTGTTCGCTGTTTTCGCACTGGCGGCGTGTGGCCACGCGGCCGCCGATCGGCCTGACTCCGCTTCGGGTGCGCCCGACGCGAGCGACACGGGCAGCGACGCGGCGAGCATGCCGGACGCCGGCCTCGACATGAGCCCCGGCGTCGCGTGCTTCTACGACTGGGCGACGCTCGGCACCTGCCCGGCGCCCGCGATCGACGCGGCGTACCTCACGACCGACTGCCTCGGCACGACCGGGGTGTTCGTGGTCGGTCACGGCTTCGAGTCCGCGAACCAGTTCATGGTCGGCAACGGCTGGATGCCGTACGGCCCTGCGGCGGCGAACACGGTGAAGCTCGACAACTTCTGGAACGAGCTCACGCCGACGTTCATGTGCATCACGACCTCGGCCGATCCCGGCTACTGGTCCGGCTTCGCGCTGCAGCTGAAGAACCCGGACGGCCAGCTGTCGAACACGGTCACGGTTCAGAACCTGCTGACCGCGCGCCCGCAACTGGCATCGACCGGCAGTGACGACCCGTTCGATCCCGATGCTTGCCTCGACACCGGCATGAGCGCGGGAGTGGCGCTGTCGACGTTTCCCGTCGGCGCGAGCACGTCGACGGTCACGCGGGTGACGATCGTGTCGCACACGCGGTCGTGCAACGCGGCGACCGGCTGCCTCGCCTGGAGCGCGCCGACGATGGTGGCGGCGAACGTCTCGATCGGGCTGTCGATCACCGACGGCGGCTCGACGATCGACACGATGCTCGGCGACACCGACTGCGGCGTGCTCGGCGCGAACGACGAGACGATCACGCGAAACTTCTGTGCGATGCCGAGCCAGATGTACAGCATGCACGTCGCCGATCACTGCGCGCAGGTGTGGGCGACCGAGCGCACGACCGTCGCGAACGACGGCAGCTACATGCAGACCGACTACGGCGCGATCGGCCGCTACTGAGCGGTCGCTAACCTTTCTTCTTGCACCGGATCGTCGCCGGTCCACCGCCGACGATCTTGCAATCCTTCACGGCGCAGCGCGCGGCGCTGCACGCCACCTTCTTGCTGCGAAAACACTTGCGTCCGACGACGTAGAAGCAATCGCTGCGATCGCCCTGATAACGCCATCCGCCCCATTTCGAGCTCGGCGGATCGATGTCGCCCGTGGCCTTCGCCTCCGCGAGCTGCTTCTCCTTCGCGGTCTGGGGCCCGCTGGAATCGGCCTGCGGGCCGGCACACGCGACGAGTGCGGCGAGCACGATGCAGCCGAGACGAAGACCCATTCCGCGCGATCATGCCATAGTCCCGAGGTGGCCGATGACGATGCGGTGCGCGCGAAACTGGCGGCATTGGAGGCCGAGGTCAAGGCCGATGCCGATGCCCAGCGCGCCCGCAAGGAGGCCGCGCTCGCCAAGCTGCGCGAGCAGAAGGCGGCCCAGCAGGCCGAGCGCGAGCGGCAACTGGCCGTCGTCGCCAGGAAGAAGAAACCCGAGCCCGAGCGCGAGCTCGATCCCGAGCCCGAGCCCGAATCCGACGAGGGCCTGGGCGGGGCGCTCGAGCTCGCGTCGCGCGCGAACAAGGTCAAGAACGAGCTCGCGCGCAAGCCGACGAAGGGCCAGAAGTCGTGGATCGTGTCGAGCGTGGCGTCGCTCGTGCTCGGACCGGTGGGCTGGCTCTACGCGGGATCGCTGCGCGAGGCGATTCCCGCCACGGCCGGCTGGCTCGTGCTGGCGACGATCGCGAGCAAGATCCTGCCCACGTTCCTGCTGATGCCGGTCCTGCTCGTCGTGATGCCGCTGTCGGCGATCGCGGGACTCGTCTACGCCTTGCAGTACAATCGTCACGGTGGGAGGCAGCGGCTGTTCGACAAGGACAAGGACAAGCCGAAGAAGCAGCTGCGCGGTGGGTGACAGTCATACCGGGCTCACGGAACCCTCACCCGACGTGTAAGCCGGGTTCCATCGCGCTCTCGACGTGATCGCTACGCTGCTCATGATGACCCTTCGCCTCCTCGTCGTGACGACCGCTCTCCTGGCCGCGCCCGCGCTCGCTTCGGCAGACCGCATCAAGGTCGCGGTCGTGCCCGGCATCGCGGTCAACCTCGACGCCGGCCGCGTCGACGCGCTCAGCCAGGATCTCGCCGAGGCGCTCGCCACCGAGCTCGACGTCGACGCGATCGGCGGCCTCGAAGTGCGCCGCAAGCTGCCGCCCGACGGCCTGCCGCCCGAGTGCGTGGCGACGCCGAGCTGCACCGCCGACGTCGCGAAGCGAGTCGGCGCGAACCAGCTCTTGTTCGTCGTGATGGTCGACAGCGGCGGCGCGGTGCAGATGGACGCGACCTGGATCGAGCCGGCGGCGGGCAAGCAGGCGCAGCGCCCCGCGATCGATCTGACGAGCAGCGTCGACGAGGCGGCGAAGGAGAAGTTCCAGGCAGTCGCGCGCCAGCTCCTGCCCGACGCGCCGGTGCGCGCGAAGCCGCAGGCACAGGCCGCGCCGAGCTCGGTGAACCTGAAGATCGACACCAGGATGACCGAGGCGACGCCGCGCCACCTGACGCTGCCCGCGTACATCACCGGCGGCGCGACGATCGCCGGGCTCGGCGTCGGCATCGCGTTCGGGCTCGCGACCCGCTCGAAGTACGACGCGTGCGACGACGCGGCCGCGCCGTGCAGCGATGGCAAGAAGTCGACGATCCGCAACTTCGCGCTCGCGGCCGACGCCGGCTTGTTCGTCGCGACCGGCGCGGCGATCGCGACCGCGGTCCTGTGGGCGACCTCGTCGGAGGGCCCGCACGTGATCGTGACGCCGACGCCCGACGGCGGCGCCGGTGTGACCGCGGTCGGGAGCTTTTGATGGCCAGCGAGGTCCCGGAGCCCGTCGAGCTGATCGGCCAGGTCCTCGCGAATCGCTATCAGATCGAGTCGCGCATCGGTGAAGGCGCGATGGGTGCGGTCTACAAGGCGCGCCACGTCAAGGTCGGCCGCGCGTTCGCGGTCAAGGTGCTGCACGCGCACCTGCTCGCCGAGCCGAAAGTGCTGCAACGGTTCGAGCGCGAGGCCGAGCTCGCGGGCCGGCTGCGCCACCCGAACGTGATCGGCGTCGTCGATGTCGGCGAGCTGCCCGACGGCACGCGCTACATGGTGATGGACTTCGCGGCCGGCCCGGACCTCGCGGCGCTGCTCGCCGAGGCGCCGATGGCGCCGTCGCGCGTCGTTCACCTCGCACGCCAGATGCTCGAGGGGCTCTATCACGCGCACGAAGCCGGGCTCATCCACCGCGACTTCAAGCCCGAGAACGTGATCGTCGAGCGCGACACGCACGGCGCCGAGGTGCCGCGCATCGTCGACTTCGGCATCGCGATCCTGCGCGAGGGCGGCGACTCGAGCGACGCGCCCGGCCGGCTCACCACGAACGGCCTCGTGCTCGGCACGCCAC
>Ga0335083_10000318_pt1 | contig 75905 bp, 71 predicted proteins | sample Lox_Sample_42_FD_206716 | JGI IMG/M metagenome (GOLD analysis project Ga0335083, IMG submission 206716) | Soil microbial communities from Loxahatchee National Wildlife Refuge, Florida, United States - Lox_Sample_4.2 | ecosystem: Environmental > Terrestrial > Soil > Wetlands | place: USA...
AGACCTTCGGCAATCTCGATGGCCACGTGAAAGGCATGGATAACGTCACCAAGCTGTCGCAGTGGATCCAGACGCAGTTCGATCCGGCGCTGTCGTGGAAGGACGTCGAGTGGCTGAAGTCGATCTGGCCGGGCAAGCTGATCATCAAGGGTATTCTCGACGTCGAGGACGCCAAGATGGCGGTCAAGCTCGGCGCCGACGGCATCGTGGTGTCCAACCACGGCGGACGCCAGCTCGACGGCGCCTCCTCATCGATCGCCGCGCTGCCGGCGATCGCCGAGGCGGTCGGATCCGAGGCCGACGTGCTGTTCGACGGCGGCGTGCGCACCGGCGCCGACATCGTGCGCGCGCTCGCGCTCGGCGCCCGCGCCTGCATGATCGGCCGCGCCTACATCTACGGGCTCGGCGCCGGTGGCAAGGCGGGCGTCGCGCAGGCGATCGACATTTTGAAGAAAGAGCTGTCCGTGAGCATGGCGTTGACCGGCGTCAACACGATCGGCGGTATCGGCCCGCAGGTGCTGGTCGGCGGCGCGCCGAAGAAACCGGCGCGCAGGCGCAAAGCCACCTGACGCCTACTCCTCTTTCAAGCCGTAGGCGAGCGCGTTGCCTGTTGCGCCGTAGTATTTGTACGGCAGGAATTTGCCGGTCATGCCGATGGCAACACGGTCGCCCTTGGGGTCGGCCTTGCGCGTCACGTCCATGTCGAAGTCGATCGCCGACATGATGCCGTCGCCGAATTCCTCCTCGATCAGCGCCTTGAGCGCCGGACCGTTGACCATGATCAGCTCGTAGAAGCGGTAGATCAGCGGGTCGGTCGGCGGCATCGGCGTTCCGGTGCCGCGGAATGGCACCTCGTTGAGCAGCGTTTGCTCGCTCTTGGAGAGGCCGAACAATTTCGCCGCTGCGGCGGCCTGCGGCTTGGTGAGCTTCATCTGTCCGAGGATCGCCCCGGTGACGAGCAGCGGCGACATGCCGCCGATCTCGCCGCAGATGTATTTCCAGGTCCAGCCCTTCTCGCGCTTGATGTCGAGAAGTTTCTCTGTCAGCCCCTCGCGCGTCATGGTCGCTCTCCTCAGGTTATGCGAGACGTGGATCGATCTTGCGTGTTGGTGGCGGCCCAGGGGACCCCGGCAGCTCGGCTTTTCGCAGCCGGCATGGCGAGCGCGCGACCGAGCATCACCAAGAGCGGCCCGGGAAGATTCTGCTCGGCGAGGCGCGACGGCAGCCGGCATGCGGTGTCGGCAACCGCGACCTGATCGGGCCGCGTGGCGCGCGCGATGGCAAGCGCCGGCGTATGCGGATCGAGACCTTGCTCGATCGCCCGGCCGATGAGCGCGGCGAGCGTCTTCGCCGGCATGTAGATGGCCGTGGTGGTGGCGGGATCGGCGAGCGCGCGCCAATCGATGTCCGCCGGCAATTTCCCGTGGCGCGCGTGGCCGGTGACGTATTGCAGGCGGCGCGATCGTTCGCGGCCGGTGAGCGGCAGGTTAAGGCGCGCCGCAGCGCCTTGCGCGGCGGTGATGCCGGGTACGACCTCGACCGCGATTCCGGCCCGCTCGCAGGCGGCGATCTCCTCGGCGGCGCGGGCAAAGATCAGCGGGTCGCCGCCCTTGAGCCGCACCACGCGCTTGCCCTGCCGCGCGAGGCCGACCATGAGCGCATTGATGTCCTCCTGCCGGCAGGAGGGGCCGAAGCCCGTCTTGCCGACCAGCATCTTCTTCGCCTCGCGGCGGGCGAAGTCGAGCACTTCGCGCGAGACCAGATCGTCGAACAAAATCACATCGGTCGATTGCAGAGCGCGCACGGCACGCAGCGTCAGCAATTCCGGATCGCCGGGACCGGCGCCGACCAGCGTCACTGCGCCGGCCTCGGTTTTGCCGCCTTGCCCGGAGACTTCGGCGACGAAGCGGTCGAAGTCGTGCTGGCTCGGCGCGCTCGTAGGATTGGCGACGGCGTGCGCGGCAAAGAGCTGCCAGAACCTGCGACGACCGGCAAAGGACAGGCTCGTCGCCTTCAACGCCGCGCGCCAGCGTGCCGCGGCGGCCGCCCAATCGGCAAACCCTTTGGGCAGCAGCGCTTCGAGCTTGGCACGGAGCGCTTGCGCGAAGACCGGCGCGGCGCCGTCGGTGGAGATGCCGATGACGAGCGGCGAGCGGTTGACGATGGCGCCGAAGAAAAAATCGCAGAAAGCCGGCTTGTCGATGACGTTGACCGGAACGTGCGCGGCGCGGGCGGCGGCGGCAAATGCCGCCGCGGCGTCATCGTCCTCGAAGCCGCCGACGGCGATGGCGGCGCCACGCAGGTCCTCTGCGGCCCAGGGCCGACGGCGCAGCACGACGGCGCCATGGGGCGGTTCGACAACAAGCCGCAGCAGCTCCTCGCAAGTTGCTTCCGCAAAGACCTCGACTCTTGCGCCCGCCGCTGAGAGAAGCTCCGCCTTCCACGCCGCCGCGGCGCTGCCGCCAGCGAGCACCGCACGCTTGCCTTGGAGCGCGATGAACACCGGCAACCGCGCGAGAGCGTTCATGCGCGCGGGGCGGATTTCGGAGGGTGTGCGGGTTGCGGTCACGGGTCCAATCTCAATAGACGTCGAGCTGATAGCGGTCGTTCTTCTTCAGCTCGGCGACGAAACGCGCGGCATCCTCCAGCGATCGCTTACCGTGCTCAGCGACGATGTCGATGAGCGCCTTCTCCACATCCTTGGCCATGCGCAACGCGTCGCCGCAGACGTAGATGTGCGCGCCCTTGCCGATCCAGTCCCACAGATCGCGGCCGTCCTGACGCATGCGGTGCTGCACGTAGATTTTCTCGGCGCTGTCGCGCGACCAGGCGAGCGTCAGCCGGTGCAGGTGGCCGGACTTGCGCATGGCGTCGAATTCTTCCTTGTAAAAGAAGTCGTAGTCGCTGCGCTGATGGCCGAAGTAGAGCCAGTTCGGGCCCGGCGCCCCGGTGGCGATGCGCTCCTGCAGGAAGGCGCGGAACGGCGCGACACCGGTGCCCGGCCCGATCATGATGATCGGCTTCGCCGGGTCCTTGGGCAGCGCAAAGTGCTGCGCCTTCTGCACGTAGACCTTGATCTTGTCGCCGGGGTTGATGCGGCCGCCAAGAAAGGTCGAGGCGACGCCGAGGCGCGTGCGCTCCCTGATGCGGTAGCGGACGGCGTCGACGGTAAGCGCGACGCGGCCCGGATTGGATTTGAGCGAACACGAGATCGAATAGACGCGCGGCTGCAGCACGTCGAGCGCCTCAACGAAGGCCTCGGGATCGGGGCGAATGCCGGCGAATTTCTCCAGCGCCGCGAGCACGTCGAGGGTGGCGGCGTCGCCATCCGGGTCGCGGCCTTCGGCGAGAGCCTGCGCTTTTTTGCGTCGCTCGCCGCCGGTGAGATAAGAGATGAGCTGGAATAACATATCCGGCGCCGGCGACAGCGATACGCTGTCGCCGAGCACCGCGCGCAACGTACGGCCGCCGATCGGGAATTCGGCCGGCGCCTCGAGCGCAGCAAGGATCGCCTCGACCAACTCGGGATCGTTGACCGGATAGATGCCGAAAGAGTCGCCAACTTCGTAGTCGAGGCCGCACTCGGCGAGATCGAATTCGATATGCCAGGTTTCCTTTTCCGAACCCTCCTTGTTGAGGCGGCGCCGGGAAAGGAATGTGGCGGTCAGTGGGTTGTCGCGAGAGCGGCCCGGCGCGGCGAGCGGCGTCGCCGTCGGCGCGGCGTCGGACTTCGCGGCGCCGCCGTCGAGCTCGGCATAGAGTTGCTTGAGCATGCGCGCGGTGTCCTTGCCGCCGGGCACGCACAGGTTCAGCCGCTTTTCTCCTCTGGCGAACAGCGCGTCGGCGTAATCCTTGCAGTTGTAGCCGCACTGGCCGCAGTCCTGCTGCGCCATCGCCGCCATCATGCGCCGCGGCAGCGGCTTGCCCTCGGCAAGCTTCATGCGTTCGGTGAGTACGATGGTGGGGTCGTGCCAGGGCGCGCCATCGTCGGCCGGCGCCATCGCTTCGGTGGGCGCGGTCACCAGCCCGGGGACGAGCTTAGCGACATCGGCGCCGGACAGTGGCGTCGCGCCGCCTTCCAGCCCGAACAGCCCGGCGAACAGGCCGTCGAGCCAGATGCGCTGCTCCGGCGTGAACGGGGCGCTTTCGGGAAGAAACGATGGAATCGGGCGCGGCGGTGTGATGCTCATGCGGCCGCCTCGCGTTCTGCGGCCAGGGCCTTGAGGTCGTCGATCTCGTGCCGCCGGGCAAAGACGATGAAGGTTTCCTCGCGCGAGGCGCGGTGCGCGAGATAAGCCTTGAGCAGGCGTTCGACTGTTTTCGGCGCGTCCTCTGCCTTGACGTCGCGATAGATCTCGCGGCCGAGCGCGGCATCGGGGCCGAAGCCGCCGCCGATCAGCACGTGATAGCCCTCGACCGCATCGCCCTCTTCGCTCGTCGGCACCTTGCAGGCGAGCAGGCCGATCTCGGAGACAAAATGCTGGGCGCAGGAATGATGACAGCCGGTAAGATGAATGTTGACCGGCGTGTCGAGATTGACGCGCGTCTCGCACCATTGCGCAATCTCCTCCGCATGACGCTTGGTGTCGGAAGCGGCAAACTTGCAGCCGGTGTTGCCGGTGCAGGCGACGAGGCCGGAGCGGATAGGATTGGTTTCGAGCGAGAGGCCGATACCTTCGATCTTGCTCCTGGCCGCCGCGAGCTTGGCGTCTGGAACACCCGAAATAAGCAAGTTCTGCCAGACGGTGAGGCGTATGTCGCCGTCGCCGCAATCGCGCGCAACCTCGGCGAGCCCGCGCATTTGCGCAACCGTCATGCGGCCGACCGGCACGACGACGCCGACCCAGTTGAGGCCCTGCTGCTTCTGCGAATGAATGCCGATATGCGCGGTGCGCGAGAAGGCGGGCCGCGGCAGGACCGCGCCGGGCACAGCGCGGGTCAATTTGCGGCCGAGCTTTTCCTCCATCAAGCCGAGGACTTTCTCGACACCAAGGCGGTCGATCACGTATTTGAGACGCGCCTTGGTGCGGTCGGTGCGGTCGCCGTGGTCGATAAAGACGCGCACCACGGCATCGGCAACGAGCGTCGCCTCGGCCGGCTTCACCAGCACGCCGGTGTCGCCGGCGAAACTTAAATGGCCGGTGAGGCCGCCGAGGCAAAGCCGGAACCAAATGCCGGGCTCAAGCCCAAAGCCGTCTTTCACCTCGACGGCCTGAAAGCCGATGTCGTTGGTATCCTCAAGCACCGGGATCAGGCCGGCGCCGTCGAAGCCGACGTTGAACTTGCGCGGCAGACCGTAGAGCGAGCGGTCATTCAAGATATGGAAGTGCCATTCGCGCGCGTAGGGGCGCGTGTCGATCAGTTCTTGCGGATCGATGCCGGCGGTCGGCGTGCCGGTGACATTGCGGATGTTGTCGGCTCCCGAGCCGCGCGAGCACAGACCCAAATCCTGCACCGCCTCGACCATGGTGACTGCGTTTTTCGATTCAATCTCGCGGATCTGGATATTGGCGCGCGTGGTGACATGCGCGTAGCCGCCGCCGTAGCGTTCGGCGAGATCGGCAAGGCCGGCAAACTGATGCGCCTTGAGGATGCCGTTGGGAATGCGCAGCCGGCACATGTAGGAATTCTGATTCGGCGCGACGTAGAACAGCCCGAAGAAGCGCCAGCGGAAATTATCCGGAGGCTTGGGATATTCGTTCTTGGCGACATGGGCTTTGAGCCGCTCGTAGGTATCGAACGGGTGTTCCTCGCGCTTGAATTTTTCCGGGTCAGAGAGCTTGCCGCCTGCGGCGATGACGCGATTCTGCGCCTTCAATGCCGCGGCATCCGGACCAACCGGTTCGGCCGTAAAAGCAGTGGCGCCGGCACCAGGCGCAGCGGTCCCGGCGCCGGCCGCTCCCTTGGCCGTCTTGGCGATCTGCAGGCCGGCGACGAACCCTTCCAGATAGCGCTTCTGTTCGGGTGCGAAGTCGCCGCTTGCTGTTTCGCCGGCCAGTTTGCTGCCGGCTTCCGTCGTCATTCCGCCGGGACCTGAGCCGGTGCCTTGAGCGGCGCCGGCGCCGTGCGCGGCCGATGCGTGATGTAGATGGCAAGGCCGGTAAAGATGAAGCCGCCGACCAGATTGCCGAGCGTCACCGGAATCTGATTCCACAGCCACCATTCGGCGACCGTGACTTTGGCGCCCATCATCATGCCCGTGGGGATGATGAACATGTTCACCACCGAGTGCTCGAAGCCTTGGGCGAAGAAGATGAAAATCGGCATATAGGCGCAGGCGATCTTGCCGATGGTGGAGGTGGTGGTCATTGCCGCGACGATCGCGAGGCAGACCATCCAGTTGCACAGCATGGCCTTGACAAAGACCGTGATCAGACCGGCAAAGCCAATCGCCTCGTAGCCGGTGGTCTTGGCCTGCGCGATCGCAATAATGGTGGCTGCGACACCGGTCGGCGCCGCCGTGCCGAAATTGGTAAGCACGATGGCGAGCATGCCACCATAGGCGACGCTACCGATCAGATTGCCGAGGAAGATCCAGGCAAAGTTGGCGAGCAAACTTGGCGTGCCGGCGTCCCGCTCGAGCCAGGGCAGCGGCACCAGACCGAAGGCGCCGGTCACGAGGTCGAGCCCAAGCAGCACGATCAAGATCAAGCCAACCGGAAAGATCAACGCGCCGACCAACGGCACGTGGGTTTGCACCGTGCCGGTCAAGGCAAGGCTGGTGGCGGCGGCCAAAATGGCGCCGGCGAGAGCGCCTCGAATGACAAGGTCGACGGGCGATAGCGCAAGCTTGCGCCGTCCGGCCTCGACCATTGCGCTCGCGACATCGGCAGGCTTGACGTAATCCATCTCTCGACTCCCTTTGCTCAGGGCCGCCAAGATCCTTTTTGACAAAGTCCGGCCGGCCCATGCTCCATGCTGCAAAGCAGCAAATTCCATGCCAGCGCTGAAAGTTCTGATTTGTCCGTGATATTTTCTGCGAAATTAAACGGCTGCCACGCAAAGCAGCAACGGCGTCGAAAATAAAGGCAATCCGCAAAGGTTACTTTGCGTACAAGGAAGGCGCATGAGCGGCGAAGTTTCCATCGGGAAAGGCGGCCAGCTTTCGGCACATGCATTGCGCGCGGCGGTGCTGGGCGAGGTGCACGCTCGGCCGTTCACGCCGATCGAGGCGCCGCGGCGCATCCTGCATTTCGCCTTCGACACCACCGGCGATGCCGGGCGACTCGACCGCGCCGCGCTTGCCGAGTTCTGCGCGCGCCGCCGGCTCGAGCCGCTGAAGACCGACGCCAAGCATCACCGCGTCACGCTCGGCGGCGCCATCCTGCGCTGGGAGCAGCATTCCGAATTCACCACCTACACCTGGGAGCTCGGCTCGACGGCTGCGACGCCGTTTCATCCCGCCGCGATGTCGCTTGCGGCGCCGATGGCGAATCTGCCGCAGCCGGGGCCGCTTCTCGTCGCGCTCGACCTGCACCTGCTCGAGGGCAAGAAGAAAACCGCGTTGGACAGACTGTTCGACCGCGCCAGTCTTGCCGCCGCGGAAAACGCCGAGGGCGACGCGCTGTTCGCGACCGACTTCAAGCCGGACGCGGCCGGCTTCGTGCGTGTCCTGGTGCTCGATCGTGGGTTGAGTGCCGAGCGTGCCGGTGCCCTGGTGCAGCGTCTGATCGAGCTTGAAACCTACCGCACGCTCGCTTTGCTTGGGCTGCCCGAGGCGCAGCGGCTGACGCCGTCGATCAACCGCATCGAGAAGCGGCTCGGCGAGGTCACCGAGGAAATGCGGCGCACCGAACGCCTCACCGACAATCACCGCCTGCTCGACGAGCTGACCGAGCTTGCCGCCGAGCTCGAAGCCGGCGCCGCGGCGAGCCTGTTCCGCTTCGGCGCGACCCGCGCCTATAACGAGATCGTGCAACTGCGGCTGTCCACCATCGGCGAGCGCAAGGTCGAGGGCTGGCCTACCTGGTCGTCGTTCCTAGCGCGGCGCATGGCGCCCGCCTTGCGCACCTGCGCGACGACGGAGGAGCGGCAGGCGAACCTGTCGGAGAAGCTCGCGCGCGCCGCCAATCTCCTGCGCACCCGCGTCGACGTCGAGCTCGAGCAGCAGAACCGCGATTTGCTCAAATCGATGAACGAGCGCACGCGCCTGCAACTGCGCTTGCAGACGACAGTCGAGGGGCTCTCGGTCGCCGCCGTCAGCTATTACGTGGTGGGGCTGTTCGGCTATCTCGCCAAGGGCGCGCAGGACGAGGGTGTCCCGATCAACATCCCGGTCGCGACCGCGGCCTTCGTGCCGATCGCCCTGCTCGTGATCTGGCTGTTGGTGCGCCGCATCCGCCGCCGGCATATTTCCGGTGACAAATGAGCCAATTGTCATCGTCCGCGAGAACGGGCGGTCCGGTAATTGCGGCCGCTTGCCGGGACGCGCCGACGTCTCATTGATAAAGTAGTGATTACTGATGCTCCTGCTTTCGCGGAGCATGACGGGTTTGATGGCGGGGTTAAGCCATGAGCATCATGTATCACGACGGCAACCGCGAGCTGCAGGATCGCTTCGACAGCCGGCGCATCGCCGACCGGCTCGAGCAAAAGCTCACGCGCACGGCGTTCACCGCCGACGACAAGGCCTTCGTCGAAAGTTGCGCCTATTTCTTTCTCGCCACAGCGAATGCCGAAGGGCGGCCAGACTGCTCGTTCAAGGGCGGCATGCCCGGCTTCGTGCGCGTCACCGGCGCCGCCGAACTTGCCTTTCCGGACTATGACGGCAACGGCATGTTCAAGAGCCTGGGCAACATCAAGGTCAATGCCGATGTCGGCCTGCTGTTCATCGCCATGCACGGTAAGCCGAAGCGGCTGCGCGTCAACGGCATAGCACGCGTGTCCGATAACGATCCGCTGATCGGCGAGACGGTTGGCGCGCAACTGATCGTGCGCGTTAAGGCGCGCGCCATTTTCCCCAACTGCCCGCGCTACATTCCCACCATGGAAATGACCGGTCCCTCGATCTACACGCCGCAACCAAGATGCGACCCGCCGGAGCCGTCATGGAAATCATCCGACGACTTCAAGGATGTGGTGCATCCGCGCGCGCCGACCTGGAAAGGCTAGCCCCCATGCGCACCGAGCGTTTCGATTTTCCCAACAGCAAAGGCCAGAAGCTTTCGGCGCTCATCGATCTGCCGCTCGGCAAGCCAGTTGCCTACGCGCTGTTTGCGCACTGCTTCACCTGTGGCAAGGACAACCTCGCCGCCAAGCGCATTGCAGAGCGGCTCACCGCCGCCGGCATCGCCACCCTCCGCTTCGACTTCACCGGCCTCGGCATGAGCGAGGGCGAGTTCGCCAATACGCATTTTTCCTCGAACGTCGAGGACCTGATCATCGCCGCACGGTATTTGAAAGAGAAATACGGCGCCCCGGCAATCCTCATCGGCCACAGCCTCGGCGGCGCCGCGATGATCACCGCCGCGCCGAAGATTGCGGAGGCGCGCGCGGTGGTCACCATCGCCGCGCCGTGCGATCCGAGCCACGTCACCAACCTGTTCAAGGAGCATGTCGACAAAATCCGCGAGCAGGGCGAGGTCGAGGTGGCGCTCGCCGAGCGGCCGTTCCGCATCAAGCGCGAGTTCATCGACGACGTCGCGGAAAAGCGGCTGAATGAATCGCTCGCCAATTTACGCAAGGCGCTGCTCATCTTCCATTCGCCGACCGATGCGCAGGTCGGCATCGACAATGCCTCGCATATCTTCGTCGCGGCGCGGCACCCGAAGAGCTTCGTCTCGCTCGCCGGCGCCGACCATCTTTTGAGCAAGAAAAGCGACGCCGAATATGTCGCCAATGTCATCGCCGCCTGGGCTTCTCGTTACATCGATCAGCCGCCGGCGCGCAGCGAGACGGAAGTCGAGACCGGCACCGTGCTGGTACGCGAGACCGGCGGCGGCAAGTTCCAGCAGGAAATTGTGAGCGGCCCGCATCGTCTGCTCGCCGACGAGCCAGTGAAGGTGGGCGGCCTCGATTCCGGGCCCGGACCTTACGATCTCTTGCTCGCGGCGCTCGGCGCCTGCACCTCGATGACGGTGAGGCTTTACGCCGAGCAGAAGAAGTTGCCGCTGCAGCGCGTGTCCGTCCGGCTTACGCACCACAAGGTCCATGAAAAGGATTGCGAAGATTGCGAAAGCAAAAACAGCAAGCTCGACCGCGTCGAACGCGCCATCACTTTCGAGGGCGCACTCGATGAGGCGCAGCGCAAACGGCTCCTGGAAATCGCCGACAAATGCCCGGTGCACCGCACGCTGGAAGGAGGGGTCGACATCCGCACAATGGAGAAGCCGGCCTGACGATCGGCAAACAGAGGCCGCGCCAAAGATACGCATGGCGCGGCCCCAGCCGTTTGCCACGGTTTGGCTTCTTTTGGCTGAAAGCCCCCGTGTGCGGAAGCAAAATGCGCGGGCTGAAAGAAAAGTTGTGTCGGGTGACGGACCCAGCCGCATTAAAATTTAGTCCCGGAGCGGCACGAATTGAGCCGCGGATGACGAAGCGGCTCTTTTGCGCTAAAAGCCGCGGCCATGCATCCCGCCGCTCCCGCACTGACGCGGCAGTTCCTTGCCTGGGTCGAGGAAGCCCCGCGCAGCTATGCCGACGCCGAAGCGTGGCGGCGCAGCTGCCCGCATCTGTCGATCTGGGAAGACGCGATCTCCGACGGCCTCGTGCGTTTCGAGAACGGCGCCGGCATGCAGCAGTCGCGTCTGGTGCTGACGCCGCGCGGCAAGGCCTTTTTGCAACAGTCTAGCTGAGGGCGCTGACCAGGACCGTGCCATCGATCGGCTCGGTCGGCGAGGCGAGCAACGGCCCGAGGTTCTCCTTGATCCACGGCATCAGCTTCTGTGTCGACCCCTCGGCCGTCGCCTTGTTGGTATAGAGCGACACCGCGATGATGGTGTCGTCGGCGCCAGCGATCAGATAATAGGCCTTGAAGCCGTCCATCTTCTTCATCGCCGGCAATGCGCCGGTCTCAACGCGTTTGGCGAATTCTTGCGCCATGCCCGGTTTGACTTTGCCGCGCCGGATCGCGGCGAAGAGTTCAGCCATTGTTGTGCCCCCTTTTTCCTGCGCGGACGATGAAGCGGGAATGAGCGACTCACAAGGGGAATGACGGAATTCGCCCTCGTTGCGCTCAAGCGGCTCGATTGGTCGGGTTCTCCACCCTAGGCATAGGGTCGACCGCTGCGGCGCGCCCCCCATGCCTTGCGGCTTGACGGGGCGAGGGCTTCGAGTCCACACTAGAACAAATAGGGAACAATAGGAGCCGGAGCACCCTGCCATTTGGCCGGATTTCTTCGTGTCTCCAGAGGCTTCCATCATGCTGGAGCAACTGCGCCAAACCTTGCGCGCCTTGGAGAAGCCCGCCCTCTTGGAGGACGCGGCGGGCTTTTCTCCACTGGGTATTGAATCCATCGACGCCACCCTCGGGGGCGGTCTCACGTACGGCACGCTGCACGAGATCGCGGCGGTGAGCGAGGCGCATCTGACCGCGGCGACGGGCTTCACGCTGGGGCTGGTTGCGATGTCTCCCTCTCCCCGCGTGCCCACCCCTGTCATTCCGGGGCGCGAGCGCAGCGAGCGAACCTGGAATGACGAAGAGAATGCGAGAGGTAAGGGCCTCGTCTGGATCGCCGAGGACATGGGTCTCGCCGAAAGCGGCGCGCCTTACGGCGGCGGCCTCGAGGCTTTCGGCCTGGCGCCGAAGCGGCTGATCACTGTCGCCGCGGCAAAACCGCGCGACCTGCTCTGGGCCATGGAAGAGGCGCTGCGCTGCCGCGCCGTTCGCGCCGTGATCGGCGAATGGCGCCATGACGCGATCGACGCGGTCGCGGTGCGGCGCTTGTCGCTGGCCGCCGCCGAGACCGGCGCGCTGGCGCTCATGTTGCGCGCTTCGCCCGCGGATGACGCTTCCACCGCCGCGACACGCTGGATCGTCGGCGGGACGCCATCTGCGGCGACCGCGCACGGTCCCGGCGTACCGCGCTTTGCTGCCGAGCTTGTGCGCAACCGCCGCGGGCCGCTCGGCGCATGGATTCTCGAATGGAGTGACAGTGATGGTTTCCGCCTCGCGCATGCTCAGCCTCTGGCTTTGCCGCTTCTCGACCGACCGCATCGTCCGCGCTCGCGGCGTGTCGCCTGAAGTCCCGCTCGCCATCTACGGCAAACGCGGCAATGCCGAGCTTCTCATTGCCGTCGACGCGGCGGCGGAAGCGATCGGCCTTTCGCCGGGCCTCGCGTTGGCGCAGGCCCGCGCCATGCATCCGGACATCGAAGCGATCGAAGAAGAGGCCGAGGCGGATGCCGTTTTGCTCGAAACCGTCGCCGAATGGTGCCTGCGCTATACGCCGCTTGTCGCCTGCGATCCGCCCGACGGCCTGCTGCTCGACATCGGCGGCTGCGCGCATCTGTGGGGCGGCGAGGATGCACTGATCGCGGATCTTGGGAGCCGACTCGAGCGTGCCGGCTTTGCCTATCGTTTTGCCATCGCCGGCACCATTGGCGCGGCTTGGGCCGCTACGCGGCACGGCGAACCGGCGAGCTATCCGGCCGGTGCCGAGCGCGATTTGCTGTCGCCGCTGCCGCTTGCGGCGCTGCGGCTCGACGGCGCAACCGCCATCTCGCTTGCCCGCGTCGGCCTGAAGCGCATCGGCGATATTCTCGACCTGCCGCGTAGCCCGCTCGCCGCCCGTTTCGGCACGGAACTGCTGCGCCAACTCGACCGCGCGCTCGGGTTAGAACACGAGCCGCTCAATCCGCGGCTGCCGGTTGCGCCATACGTTGCCGAGCAGCGTTTTGCTGAGCCGATCACGCGCGAAGAGGACGTGCTCGGCACCGCCGAGCGGCTCGCCGGGCGGCTCAAAGTGGCGCTGGAACGGCGCGGCGACGGCGCCCGCCGCATCGAGCTTGCGCTGTTCCGCACCGACGGCGATGTGCGCCGCATCGCCGCCGGCTGCTCGCAGCCGTTGCGTGATCCGAGCGATATTCGCGCGCTGTTTTCCGAGCGGCTCGCCGCGCTTGCCGACGAATTCGATCCCGGCTTCGGCTTCGACATGGCGCGGCTTTCGGTGCTCGTCGCCGAGCCGTTACCGCCCAAACAGGTCGGCATCGGCGGCAATGACGATGCCGCCGAAGTCGATCGCCTCGTCGATCGCCTGAGCGCGCGGCTGGGCGCGCAGCGCGTGCGGCGGCTCATCGCACAGGACAGCCATATTCCCGAATTGGCCGCCGTCACCCTGCCGGCGCAGAGCGCACGTGCCGCCGGCTGGGAGGATTTCCGCCGCTTCCGTGATGAGGTTGATCTTGCGCCGCGGCCGCTGCGGCTGCTGGCGCAGCCGGAGCCGATCGAGGCGGTCGCCGAAATCCCCGACGGTCCACCTTTGCGCTTCCGCTGGCGGCGCGCGCTGCACGAAGTGGTCGCTGCCGACGGCCCCGAGCGTATCGAAGGCGCCTGGTGGAGCGAGCACGGTGGAGCGGCGCGCGACTATTTCCGCGTCGAGGATAAAGCGGGCCTGCGCTTCTGGCTGTTCCGCGCCGGCCTCTACCGCGATCTTGCTTACGGCGCCGCCACGCCGACCTGGTTCCTGCACGGGCAATATGCGTGAGTTGAGTATGCGTGATGCGTTATCTGGAATTTGCGGTTGCTTCTAACTTCTCCTTCCTGCGCGGCGCCTCGCACCCCGAAGAGCTGATGGTGCAGGCGCAGGCGATCGGACTTGCCGGGCTGGGGCTCTGCGACCGCAATTCGGTTGCCGGCGCGGTGCGCGCGCATCTCGCCAAACGCGAGCAGGACCTGGCGCTGAAATATCACCCCGGCGCGCGGCTCGTGTTCGCCGACGGCACGCCCGACATCCTCGCCTACCCGCGCGATCGCGCCGGTTGGGGCCTGCTGACGCGCCTGCTCACGGCCGGCAATCTGCGTGGCGAAAAAGGCGAGTGCATTCTGCATCTCGGCGATCTCATCGCACACAGCTTCGGGCTCGAATTGATCGTCATGGGCGGCAACGCGCGGCTGCTCGCGCGACTGCGCGAAGCCGCCCCGCGCCGCCTGCGGCTTGCCGCCTCCATGCTCTATCGCGGCAACGACCGGGCGCGGCTGCTCCGCGCGGCCGCGCTGGCGCGCGAGGCAGGCGTGCCGCTGATCGCCGTCAACGACGTCCACTATCATCACCCGGAGCGTCGGCCGCTGGCCGACGTACTGACCTGCATCCGCGAGAAGCTCGTCATCGACCGCGCGGGACGCAAGCTCGCCGCCAATGCCGAGCGTTTCCTGAAGCCGCCGGCGGAAATGGCGCGGCTCTTTCGCGACGCGCCGGAGGCGATCGAGGAAACGCTGCGCTTGAGCGAGCAACTCACCTTCTCGCTCGACGAACTGCGCTACGAATATCCCGACGAGACCATCGACGGTTTTGCCGATGCACAGACCGCGCTGACCCATCTCGCCTTCGAAGGAGTGAAAAAGCGCTATCCGCAAGGCGTACCGGAGAAAGTGCGCACCGCCATCGAACATGAGTTGGCGCTGATCGCGCAGCTTGGCTACGCGCCCTACTTCCTCACCGTCTACGATATCGTGCGCTACGCCCGCTCGCAGGGCATTCTCTGCCAGGGCCGCGGCTCGGCGGCCAATTCCGCGGTCTGCTTCTGCCTCGGCATCACCGAAGTCGATCCCGACCGCGCCGACCTCCTGTTCGAGCGCTTCATCTCGCCGGAGCGGTGCGAGCCGCCGGACATCGATGTCGATTTCGAGCACGAGCGGCGCGAGGAGGTCATTCAATATATCTACGGCAAATATGGCCGCGAGCGCGCCAGTATCGCCGCGACCGTCATTTCCTATCGCGGCCGCTCGGCGATCCGCGAGGTCGGCAAGGCGTTCGGCTTGAGCGAAGACACGATCGGTGTGCTGTCATCCTCGATCTGGGGCGGCGGCGGCGGCAATGTGTCGCAGGACGCGGTTAAGCGCACGGGGCTCGATCCGGAAAGCCACCGCATGCGGCAGATCGCGGCGCTCGCCCAGGAGATCAACGGCTTCCCGCGCCATCTCTCCCAACACGTCGGCGGCTTCGTCATCACCCGCAGCCGGCTCGACGAGGTCATGCCCATCGGCAACGGCGCCATGCCCGACCGCACCTTCGTCGAATGGGACAAGGACGATCTCGACGCGCTGGGCATTCTCAAGATCGACGTGCTCGGCTTGGGGATGCTGAGTTGCCTGCGCAAGGCGCTGGACTTGGTGGAGAAAAATTACGGCGAGAAGCTCACGCTTGCGACAATTCCCGCCGAGGATCCCGCCGTCTACCGCATGCTGGGCCGCGCCGATTCACTCGGCGTCTTCCAGGTGGAAAGCCGCGCGCAGATGACCATGCTGCCGCGGCTCAAGCCTGCGAACTTCTACGACCTCGTCATTGAAGTGGCGATCGTGCGCCCCGGCCCGATCCAGGGCGACATGGTCCATCCTTATTTGCGCCGGCGCAGCGGCAAGGAGTCCATCAGCTACCCGTCGGAAGCGCTACGCGCGGTGCTGCACAAGACGCTCGGCGTGCCGCTGTTTCAGGAGCAGGCGATGAAGATCGCCATCGTCGCCGCCGGCTTCACGCCGTCGGAGGCCGATAGGCTGCGGCGTGCCATGGCGACCTTCAAGCGCGTCGGCACCATCGGCACTTTCCAGCGCAAGATGATCGACGGCATGTTGGCGAACGGCTACGCGCGCGACTTCGCCGAGCGCTGCTTCCAGCAAATCGAAGGCTTCGGCGAATACGGCTTCCCGGAAAGCCATGCTGCGAGCTTTGCGCTCTTGGTCTACGCCTCAGCGTGGCTCAAGTGCCATTACCCGGATGTGTTCGCGGCGGCACTGCTCAACGCGCAGCCGATGGGCTTCTACGCACCAACGCAGATCGTGCGCGATGCACGCGAACACGGCGTCGAAGTGCGTCCGCCCGACGTCAATCGTTCGAAATGGGATTCGACGTTGGAGCCGGGGCCGCATGCGGCGGAGCGGCTGCATGAGTTGCACGCCGAGATGCGTGGCGACATCCGCTCGACCCACGCTATCCGCCTCGGCCTGCGCGAGATCAAGGGGCTGAAGGAGGAGGATGCGAGGCTGCTCATCGTGACATCTTTCTTTAACGGCCAAGGCGTGGATGCCCGGCACAAGGCCGGGCATGACAAGTTTGAAATCCCCTACGATTCCGTGCGCGATGTCTGGCTGCGCACGGGCCTTAGCCCGCGCGTGCTGGAGCGGCTCGCGGACGCCGATGCGTTCTCGTCGCTTGGCCTCAAGCGCCGCGACGCATTGTGGGCGGCCAAGGCGCTCGGTCGCGTCGGCGACCGCGACGACAACCTGCCGCTGTTTGCGGCGCAGAGCGCCACCTCAGCGCTCCGCATTGTGTCGCGCGAGCCCGACGTCGCCCTGCCCCCAATGCCGCTCGGCGAAGAAGTCGTCAACGACTATCGCTTCCTGCATCTCTCCCTACGCGCGCATCCGGCGCAATTCCTGCGTGCTGAGCTTGCCGCGCGCAACATCCTGCGCAACGAGGCACTGCGTGGCATCCACTCCGGCCGCTACGCGCGCATCTCCGGCCTGGTCACCTGCAGGCAGCGGCCGGGCTCGGCGAACGGCGTGGTGTTCATGACCATCGAGGATGAGAGCGCGGTCGCCAACGTCATCGTCTGGCCGAAAGTATTCGAGCGCCTTCGCCCTATCGTGCTCGGCGCGCGCTATGTGGCGGTCGCCGGCCGAGTGCAGGAGGAATCGGGCGTCATCCACGTGGTCGCCGAGCAACTCAAGGATCTTACATTGCTGCTGGCGCGGCTCGCCGAGCATGGTGCCTCGATCGACAGCATCGCTCGCTGCGACGAAGTGCGCCGGCCTATCGAGGAATTGCGCGAAGCGCGCGTCGCCGGCGGCCGGCAGAACCGCCTCGTGCGTCTGATGCGCGAGATGCCCGAGCTTGCCGCCGACCTCGGCGTCCACGCCCGCGGTTCCGCGCACGCGCCGTCGCGCCGCGCGGGCTAAGGTACCACGTCGCCGCGCCCGACATTGACGCGATTGGTCTCGTACGAGCCGTCCGCCTTCTTCGCCGCGCGGGGAATGGCGATATGCGCGCCAGGCTTGAGCTCGCTTCTGTCGCCGATCGCATAGGCGCGGATCACCGCATCAGCCGGCACCACGATCTTCTGCTCGCCGCCCTTGTATTTGACCATCAGCACCGGACCGTTGACGCTGGTCACCGTCTGGTCAACGGCGCCGTTGGTCATCGTGCTGTTCGGCCGGTCCCACGGACGGTGCCCCTCGCCGACGCCACGTTGCTGCTCGGTGAAAATCGTGATCTGGATCGCGCGCTGGCTGCCGTCCGCCTGCGGCGCGGCGCCGACGCCGATATAGGCGCCCGGCTTGATCTCGGCGACCGTCGCCTTCGTCACGCCGAATACGTCGCTCTTGTCGGCCAGGCTGATCTTTGCCTCGCCCCCCTTCGCCGATTTCACGGTCAGCATATGCCCGTCGAAAGCCTCGACGGTGCCTGCAATGCGCTCGCCGGGTGGCTGCTGTGCGAACGCACTAACGCTCAGCGCCAGCGCGGCGGCGGCTATGGCGATGCGAGCAATCATCCGTTACATCGCCGGTTTCACGCCACGGCCGAGGTAGATGACCTTGGCCAGCGCCGAGCCATCCGGCTGCTTCTCGGACGCCATGATGATGATCGACGTCCCCGCCTTGAGCTCGTCCTTTTTGCCGGGCGCAACGGCGGCGATCACCGTCTGCGGCGTGGTGACGATTTTCTTCTCGCCATCCTTGTATTTGACCATGATCGTCTCACCATCCTTCGAAGCGACGACGCTTTCCACATAGGCATTGGTCATGGTGCTGCCGGGACGCGCATCCCATGCTCCGTGCCGGTCAGGCACGACGCCGCGCTGCGCAGGCAGGAAGATGTGGATTGAGAACGCCTGAATGCTGCCGTCAGCCTGCGGCATGCCGGCAACGCCGATGAAAGTGTCCGTCTTGATATCGGCCATCGACGCTTTCACCAGCGCCGCGACGCGCGCGTCGTCTGCGACTTTGATGTTCATCGTGCCGCCGTCGTTCGTCTTCAGCGCGAGCATCGCGCCGTCGGCTTTTTCGATTTCGCCGCGGATACGGCTCGGCTGCTGCGCCGAAGCTGCGCCGACAAAAACGAACGCCATGGCGGCTGCAAATGCAAAAACGCGCCGGGTGATTGTGGACATGGTTCCCTCTCGCTGGCCGCCTCGTTTGGGCCTGCAGTCAGCCGTGGGAACCCCGATCGCCCCGCTTTATTCCAGCGCGGTCGTGGCGAGAAAATTCATTTGTTCTTAAGATCGGCCTCGACCAACGCCCGCAATTCCGGCGTCACTTCCGGGCGCACGCCGAACCACAATTCGAAGCCGCGCACAGCCTGATGCAAGAGCATGCCGAGCCCGTCGGCGATGCGTAAGCCCCGCTCGCGGGCGCGTTTGAGCAGGTCGGTCTCCAGCGGATCGTAGACGAGATCGGCAACTACCAGCGACGGCGGGCAGCGCAGATTGAGCTCGAGGGGTGGCTGGCCGACCATGCCGAGCGTCGTGGTGTTGATGAGAAGCCCGGCGCCGCCGAGCAGCCCGCTCGTCTCCTTCCATTCGGCAAGCTGCACTCTGGCTCCGAACTTTTTCTTCAGCTCATTCGCCCTAGCCGCTGTGCGGTTGATCACGGTGACGCGGCTGGCGCCGCGTTGAATGAGCGCGAACACCACGGCGCGGGCGCCGCCGCCGGCGCCGAGCACCACCGCGTTCTCCAGGCCGCGATCCCAGCCGGGCGCCGCAATGTCGAGATTGTCGAGAAAACCCTCGACGTCGGTGTTGGTCGAGCGCAGCGTGCTGTCGCTATACCAGAGTGTATTGGCGGCGCCGACGGCAGTGGCGCGCTCGTCGGGCTTGGTCAGCGCCATCACCGCCTGCTTGTGCGGCAGCGTGACATTGGCGCCGATATAGCCGCGCTCGCGCAGATGCGCGATGAAATCGGCAAGCTTCTCCGGCGGCACGCCTTCCTTGCGGTATTCGGCGTCGAGCTTGTGCTGCTTGATCCAGTAGTTGTGGATCAACGGCGAGCGCGAATGGCCGACTGGCCAGGCGATGATGCAGACGGCTTTGTGCTGATCGCTCATTCGTTGTTCTTGTTTTTTCAGTCTTTCCGGTTCCGGCAATTTTTGGCCCGCTGCATCTAGGCTGCGCACGCCGGATCGTCAACGAGGCCGTTGCACAGGCCCAACGCACCGCTTGACCGCGCGATCCTTTCATCACAGACATTTTCCGCGCCAAAAGCGGAGAGCCCTTGAAGTCCATTTTTCTCGATTGCAACAAGCAGCTTGCGCCGGTGTGGAAAAGCGTGTTGCGCGGCGACGATCCGCCGATCGACGTCAACGACAAGGCGTTCGCGCGCGATGATTTGCCGCGCGTCATCAAGGGTTACGACATCGCTATCGACGACCATTCCTACATGCCGACGCCGCTCGTCGCGCAGTGCCCCGAGCTCAAGCACATTGTCTTCCTCGGCACCGGGCCGGCGAGCTACATGAACGTCGGCGAGCTCGAAGGCCGCGGCGTCAGGGTGCACATCATCAAGGGCTACGGCGACACCGCGGTCGCCGAGCACTCGATCGCGCTGATGTGCGCGGCGGCGCGCGATATCGCGCGTATGGACCGCGAAGTGCGCGCCGGCACCTGGACGCCGCATGAGGGCGTGCAGCTTTTGGGCAAGACGCTCGGCGTCATCGGCCTCGGCGGCATCGGCCGCGAGGTCGCGCGCATCGGCGCCGGCATGGGCATGAAGGTGATTGGCTGGAACCGCACTAGGCATGCCGACATCAAGGTGCCGCTGGTGGAGGTCGACGAGCTGCTGGCAAACTCCGACGTCGTGTCGATGAATCTCACGCTCGGCGACGAGACGCGTGGCTTCCTCAGCAAGGAGCGTATTGCGCGCATGAAAACGGGCGTCATTTACGTCAACACCGCGCGCGGCGCGCTCGCCGACGAGGCGGCGCTGGTTGCGGCGCTGAAAAGCGGTCACATCCGCCACGCCGGCCTCGACGTGTTCCACGAGGAGCCGCTCAAGGCGGATCATCCGCTAGCGCAACTGCCGAATGTGACGCTCACGGCACATGCCGCCTTCCGCACGCTGGAGGCCTCGCAGACGCTGCTGCGCCGCGCGATCGATATCGTGAAACGGCTGGTTGGATAGCCGGACTGCGAAACTCCGCTCATTCCCGCACAAGCGGGAATCCAGGAGCGACAGCCGCGGAGTTTGCCGCCCTGGGTACCTGCTTTCGCGGGGATGAGCGGAGGTTAAGTTCGCGCTTCTAGACCAAGCCCGGCGTAGCGCCACCGTCCACCGAAATCGCCGTGCCCTGGATGTGCCGCGCCTTCGGGCTGGCAAGAAACAGCGCCAGCTCCGCAACATCCTCCGGCTGGCCGATGCGGCGAGTGCCACTCTTCTTGAGCGAGTCCTCGCGCACCTGTTCCGGCGTCTTGTTCTGCGCCTTGGCGAATTGCTGGAACAAGGTCACGACGCGGTCGGTCTCTACCATGCCGGGATGGATGACGTTGACATTGATGTCGTCGCGGTTGCCGAGCGCGGCGAGGCCCTTGGCAAAATTGGCAAGCGCCGAATTGACCGAACCGCCGATCAAAAACTCCGCGCCCGGCGTGCGTGCGGCGCCGCCGATGATGGTGATGATCGAGCCGTGCGCGGCCTTGAGCAGCGGCCAGAACAATTTCGAAAGCCGCACCGCGGCGAAATATTTCAGTGCGAAGCCGTCGACAAAAGCGTCGTCCGGCAACTCGAAAAAATTGCCGCCCTTGGTCGCGCCGGCGTTATTGACCAGGATGTCGCAGCGCTTGAACCTGTCATTGACCACCTTGAAAAGCTGCTCACAGCCGGCAAGCGTGCGCAGATCGGCAGCGACGGTGAGCGGCGCTAACGCGCCCGCCTCCTTGATCGCCTTGGCCGCCTTGGCGAGATTGTCGGCGTTTGCCGCCGCCAGTACAGTCTGCGCGCCCTCGCGCGCAAAGCCTGCAGCAATGGCGCGGCCGATGCCGCGGCTGCCGCCGGTGACCACAACGACTTTTCCTTGATACTCTCCGGCCATCTGTCCCCTCCCAAAACGACAGGGCGCTTATACGCGCCGCGCCGCTTTCCGGCGAGAGGGGGCGCAATTGACCTCTTCACGAACTCGGTCACAATACGCGCCAAGAAAAATCGGGGAGGATATTTCGTGAAGCCGGCGCCGTTCGCCTATGCCCGGGCGCGCACTGTCGACGAGGCGGTTGCCTTGTTGGGCGAGAAAGACGCCAAGCTCCTGGCCGGTGGGCAGAGCCTCATCGCCTCACTCAATATGCGGCTTTCCGCGCCGGCGCTGCTCATCGACATCAACGGCCTTGGCGGGCTCGACGGCATCGCCAAGAAGGGCGACATGATCGAAATCGGCGCCTTGACGCGGCACGCGAGCGCCGAGCGTTCAGACATGCTCGCGCAACATGCGCCGTTGATTGCCCGCGCCATGCCGCATATTGGCCACGTCGCCATCCGCAACCGCGGCACGCTCGGCGGCTCGATCGCTTTGGCCGATCCGGCGGCGGAATTGCCGGCATGCCTATTAACGCTCGGCGGCGAGATTGAAGTCAGCGGGCCGAAGGGCAGGCGCAGCGTCAAGGCCGACGATTTCTTCAAGGGTCTGTTCGAGACGGCGCTGGGTCCGCAGGACATGGTCACCGCCATCCGCGTGCCGGCGGCGGATAAAGACACGCGCACCGGATTTGCCGAGCTGGCGCGCCGCCACGGCGATTACGCCATTGTCGGCCTGGCGGCGAGCGCCAAGGCCGACGGCAAGAACCTCAAGGACGTGCGGCTTGCGTTCTTCGGTGTCGGCGCGACGCCGGTGCGGACGAAAAAATCGGAGGCCGCGCTCGCCGGCGGCGACGTCGAAGCGGCCGTCACCGCGCTCGATCTCGATCCACCCGACGACGTGCAGGCCACCGGCGCCGCCAAGAGGCATCTCGCCGGCGTGCTGCTGCGCCGGGTGGCGAAGCAACTCATGGAGGCGCGGTGATGAGTGAACGCGTCCTCGACATCGCCCTCACGGTCAATGGCGAGCCGATCGCCGAGCGCGTGGAGGCGCGCAAGACGCTGGTCGACTTCCTGCGCGAGGACTTGGGGCTCACCGGCAGTCACGTCGGTTGCGAGCACGGCGTTTGCGGCGCCTGCACCGTACGCGTTAACGGCACCATCGTCCGCGCCTGTCTCATGCTGGCGGTGCAATGCGATGGGGGACGCGTTGAGACCATCGAGGGGCTATCCGATTCCGGCGAGCTCGCCGACCTGCAGGCCGCCTTCGAGCAGCGCAACGCCCTGCAGTGCGGCTACTGCACGCCAGGCATGCTGACCGCGGCGCAGGATCTGTTGAAACGCGCCGGTGTGCCGAGCCGCGAGGATATCCGCGCGCACATGTCGGGCAATTACTGCCGCTGCACCGGCTATCACGCCATCGTCGACGCCATCGAGTCGGTCGCGCAGGCGCGCTCCTCTTCGTCATTCCGGGGCGCGAGCACAGCGAGCGAACCCGGAATCCAGAAAAGGGCTCTGGATTCCGGGTCCGGCGCTTCGCGCCGTCCCGGAATGACCGGAGAATCGCGATGAAAATCACCGACGACTCGCCGCCCGTGCTCAGCGCACTCGACCGGCCAAACTCCTATATCGGCCGCTCGGTGCCGCGGCCGAATTTGCATCGCCTCACCCAAGGGCGCGGACAATACGTCAGCGACGTCACACTGCCGCGCATGACCCATGTCGCCTACCTGCGCTCGCCGCACGCTCACGCCAAGATCGCGTCCATCGACGCGGCCGCGGCTAAGAAGGCGCCCGGCGTTGTCGCGGTAGTCACCGGCGCCGAGCTCGCCCAGGTGATGACGCCGTGGGTCGGCGTGCTCACGCATTTGAAGGGTCTTAAATCGGCGCCGCAGCCGCCGATCGCCGTCGACCGCGCCTGCTGGCAGGGCGAAGCGGTGTGCGCCGTGGTGGCGCGCACCCGCGCCCAGGCGGAAGATGCTTGCGAGCTGATCGAGGTCAACTACCAGCCGCTGCCCGCGGTCACCGACGCCGAAACCGCGCTTCGTCCCGAGACGCCGGTGATCCATCCTTCGCTCGGCGACAATCTGTGCTTCGAGCGCAAGCTCGACGTCGGCAAGGTCGATGATGCGTTCAAAGAAGCGGACGCCGTGGTCGAGGCGACCTTTGTCACCGGCCGCCACACCGGCGTCACCACCGAGCCGCGCGCTATTGTCGCCGACTGGAACGAGGGTGAACAACGCCTCACTGTTTACCAGGGCACGCAAGCGCCGCACATGATGCAGAACCTGTTCGCCAAGCACCTCGACCTTGCCGAGCATCAGGTGCGCGTCATCACCAAGGACGTTGGCGGCTCCTTCGGCATCAAGGTGCACACCTACGCCGATGAGATGGCGACGGCGGCGCTGTCGAAGCTGCTCAGGCGGCCGGTCAAGTTTGTCGCCGACCGCATCGAAAGCTTCGTCACCGACATTCACGCGCGCGACCATCGCATCAAGGCGAAAATCGGCGTCAAGAAAGACGGCACTATTAGCGCTTTCGAGATCGACGATCTGACCGGCATCGGTCCCTACTCGGTCTATCCGCGCACTTCCGGCATCGAGGCCAACCAGGTGGTGAACCTCGTCGGCGGCCCCTACACCTGCACGAATTATCGCGCTTCGGCGCGTGTGGTGTTCCAGAACAAGAATGTGATGTGCCAGTACCGCGCCGTCGGCCATCCCATCGCCGTTGCGGTCACGGAAGGTCTCGTCGAATTGGCCGCCGCCAAGATCGGCATGGACCCGCTGGAGATCCGCCGCCGCAATCTTTTTTCCGACGAGGGCTATCCGGCACAGTCGGCCGCCGGGCTGAAGTTCGAGAAACTGTCGCATCACGAGTCGCTGGCGCATCTTGACACGATGATGAATTACGCCGCTCTGCGCGCCGAGCAGAAGAAGCTGCGCGTGCAAGGCATCTACCGCGGTATCGGCTTTGCGAGCTTCATCGAAGTGACCAATCCGTCCGCCGCCTTTTACGGCGTCGGCGGCGCCAAGATCTCCTCGCAAGAGGGCGCCACCATCAAGCTTGACGCGCAAGGATCGATCGTCGTTGCGATCGGCGTTTCCGAGCAGGGCCAAGGCGCCGAGGCGGTCATCGCTCAGGTCGCCGCAACCTCCTTCGGCGTCCCGATCGAGCGCGTTCGCGTCATCATGGGCGACACCGACAATACGCCCTACGGCGGCGGCACCTGGGCCTCGCGCGCCGCCGGCATCGGCGGTGAAGCCGCCTGGCAAGCGGGCAAGGCCTTGCGCGGCAATGTGCTCAGCGGCGCCGGGGCGATGCTACAGGCGAAACCAGAGACGCTCGACATACGCAACGGCGTTGTGGTCGACGCCGCAACCGGCACCGAGCGGCTGCCGCTCGAGGAACTGGCGCGTGTTGCCTATTTCCGCCCCGACACGCTGCCCGCCGGCGTCCAGGCCGAACTGATGGCGACCCGTCATTACGTGCCGCGGGCGTGGCCCTTCGCCTTCACCAACGGCATCCAGGCGAGCTATCTCGAGGTCGACGTCGATACCGGTTTCGTGAAGCTTTTGAGGCACTGGTGCGTGGAGGATTGCGGCACCATCATCAACCCACAGCTGGTCGACGAGCAGATCCGCGGCGGCGTGGTGCAGGGCATCGGCGCGGCGCTCTACGAGCAGTGCCTCTATGACGAGCGCGGACAGATGCTCAACGGCAATATGGCCGATTACCTGGTGCCGATGGCGGCGGAAATGCCCGACATCGAATGCGGCCATGTGGTGTCGCCGACGGCGGACTCAGAGCTCGGCGCCAAGGGGGCGGGCGAAGCCGGCACCGCCGGTGCGCCGGCCTCGGTGATGAACGCCATCAACGACGCGCTGCGGCCGCTTCGCGCGCAGCCGCTCACCGACATGCCGTTTACGCCAGATAAAATTCTCAAAGCCCTCGGAAAAATCGCGTAAATACGCGTGGCTATATGTTGTCGCGCGACCCGGGCCCGGTCACAATGGGCCGGCAAACGACGATGGAGTGAGACATGCGTTACCCGGTCGTTCTGGCGCTAGGTCTGCTGGTCGCCATCGCAGGCATGAGTTCACCCGTCCGTGCGAACGGCCCGCGTTATGGCGGTTTCGCCGATACGGACAAACCGCGCCCGCAAGAAAAGAAACCCCAGGTCCACGTCATCAATGACTTTCCGCTCCATACGGTTCACTTGACACAATGCGGTTCTCACGGCGGCGGCAATGCGGGAGGCAGCGGGCGTCTCAACACCGCCGCAAAGGACAAGGTGCACTCGAGCAATACCGGTGGCGGCGGGCACACATCGTCCTGCCCCAAGTGACCACCGACGGGCGCTTCCGGGCGTCCGACCAAAGCCTCCTCAGAACTTGATCATGTCGCTGCGCGTCAGCGTCACCATCTTCCCGAAGCCCGGGCCGTTGGCGAGCTGCCACACGGTGAGCTGCTCGGCGTAGAGAGCCTCGGACGACAACCCGTCAACGGGCACGATCACCTTCATGCCGCGCAGCGCAGCGCCGGTTCCCGTGTAAAGCACGGCGCCGTTTGCCGCGGTGCCATTCACGATCACAGTCTGGATGCCCTTGTCCTTGAGAATTTTTTCCAAATCCGTGTTGACGAACTTGTCGGCCTTGGATTTCACCACCGGCTCAGTGCCGATGGGCGCAACATCCGCCAGAATATCCTTGGCCGCAAATTTTCCTGCGACACTATAGATCACGGTCATGTCGTGCAGCCGCGCGTCTGCCAGAAAACTCTTCATGGCTGGAAGCGTCGCGACGCAGCGCGGATCGTCGCTGCAGTAGAATGACGGAATAAAATCAAGCATCAGTAGCGCCGTGGTCTTGGGGTCGACGGTCACCGTCTTGACCTCCGGCGCGGCCGGCGCCTTCACGCTCGACCACTCAGTGATGATGTCGGCGGCTTGCGCAGGCAGCGCCAGCGACGCAACCAAGGCGGCGCCAATCGCCGCAGCGAGATGGTCCTTCATGACCACGTTCCTCCCCTTGTAAACGCCGTTTCGAGTGGCGTGTTCGCGCTTCGATGATGGGAAATTTCCATCGTCCTTGTCAAAGCGGCCCCGCTTGCTGAAACACCGCCGGCCTCGCATTATTGCGCCGCCGCGGCCGGGCTGACACAGCTATCGTCTGCGAAAACGATAAACGCCAATTACGGGGAGCCGCTCGATGAACATCAAGGTCGGTAAGCAAGCCATCGCCGAGGCCTCGAAAAAACTGTCCAACTGGGGCCGCTGGGGCAAAGACGACCAAATCGGCACGCTCAACCACGTGACGCCCGAAGACATCGTCAAGGCGGCGAAGCTTATCCGCACCGGCAAGGTATTCGCGCTCGGCATTCCACTCGACCGCCACGGGCCGCAAACCGGACTGTTCGGCGGCCGCTTCAATCCCATTCACCAGATGCTGGCGACCGGCACCGACGCGGTTGCCGGCCAGCAGGACTGGAACAAGATCCGCTACGCCGACGACACGCTGATGCTGTGCGTCCAGGGCGCGACGCACTGGGACGCTCTGGGCCATTTGTTCTACGAGGACAAGGCCTATAACGGCTACGACGCCAAGCTCATCGACTCGCGCGGCCTCTCCGTGCTCGGCATCGAGCACTCCAAGAGCAAGATGGTCGGCCGCGGCGTGCTGCTCGACATCGCCCGCTTCCGCGGCGTCAAGTGGATGCAGGACGGCGAGTCGATTGCCAACGACGAACTCGACAAATGCGCGAAGGACCAGAACGTGTCGATCGGCCGCGGCGACTTTGTCATCGTACGCACCGGGCAGATGGAGCGCTGTCTCGCCGAGAAGGACTGGGGCGGCTACGCCGGCGGCGATGCGCCCGGCGTCAAGTTCGAGAATTGCTACTGGTGCCAGGAGAAACAAGTTGCCGCCATCTGCACCGACACCTGGGGCGTCGAGGTGCGCCCGAATGAGACCAAAGAAGCCAACCAGCCGTGGCACTGGGTGGTGATCCCGGCCATGGGCCTGTGCATGGGCGAGATCTTTTATCTGAAGGAGCTCGCCGAGGATTGCGAGGAGGACGGCGTCTACGAGTTCTTCTTCTGCGGTCCGCCGCTGATCATCACCGGCGCCACGGGAAGCCCGATCAATCCGCAGGCGATTAAGTGAACTCTTAATCCCTCCCCGCTTGCGGGGAGGGTGGCGAGCGAAGCGAGCCGGGTGGGGTCGCTCTCAGCCATCGCACCGATACCCCACCCGGCTGCTCGCTAACGCTCGCAGCCACCCTCCCCTTTCAGGGGAGGGATAAGAAAGGAGACCACCATGCCCCGCTGGCTCAAGCGCGGAATGGACGCGGGCGCGATCAAGGCCGCCGACGCCAAGGTGCGACAGACCGTCGAGGATATCCTCGCCCACGTGGACGCGCGAAAAGACGCCGCCATCCGCGAGCTGTCGGAAAAATTCGACAAGTGGTCGCCCAAGGACTTCAAGCTTGCGCCCGCCGAAATCGAGAAGGCCATCGCGCAGGTCCCGAAGCGCGACCTCGATGACATCAGGTTCGCGCAGGCGCAGGTGCGCAATTTCGCGCAGAAGCAAAAGGAGACGATGCGCGATCTCGAGGTGGAGACGCTGCCCGGCGTCGTGCTTGGCCATCGCCATATTCCGGTGAACTCGATCGGCTGCTACGTGCCGGGCGGGCGCTATCCGATGGTCGCCTCTGCGCATATGTCGATCGTCACGGCGAAGGTGGCGGGCGTGAAACGCATCATCGCCTGCGCGCCGCCGTTCAAGGGCGGGCCGCACCCGGCGATCGTCGCGGCGATGCATTTCGGCGGCGCCGACGAGATTTTCGTGCTCGGCGGCGTGCAGGCGGTCGCCGCCATGGCGCTCGGCACCGAGAGCATCTCGGCCGTCGACATGCTGGTCGGCCCCGGCAACGCCTATGTCGCCGAGGCCAAGCGCCAGCTGTTCGGCCGCGTCGGCATCGACCTGCTCGCCGGGCCAACCGAGACGCTGGTGATCGCCGACGACTCGGTCGATGGCGAGCTGTGCGCCACCGACCTGCTCGGCCAGGCCGAGCACGGCCCCACCTCGCCCGCCGTGCTGCTCACGAATTCGGACAAGCTTGCCCGCGAGACCATGAGCGAGATCGAGCGCCTCTTGAAGATACTGCCGACCGCCGATGCCGCGGGGCAAGCATGGAAGGACTACGGCGAGGTCATCGTCTGCGACAGCGACGAGGAGATGGTGCGCGAGGCTGACCGCGTCGCCTCCGAGCACGTGCAAGTGATGACGCGCGACCCCGACTACTTCCTCGACAATATGAAGAATTACGGCTCGTTATTCCTCGGGCCGCGCACCAACGTCGCTTACGGCGACAAGGTGATCGGCACCAACCACACGCTGCCGACCAAGAAGGCGGCGCGCTACACCGGCGGGCTGTGGGTCGGCAAGTTCCTCAAGACCTGCACCTATCAGAAGGTGCTCACCGACGAAGCGTCCGCCAAGATCGGCGAGGTCTGCTCGCGGCTGTGCATGCTGGAGGGCTTCGTCGCCCACGCCGAGCAGGCCAACATCCGCGTGCGCCGCTACGGCGGCCGCAACGTGCCCTACGGCCAGGCGGCGGAGTGAGCGTCGATCTCACCAAGACCGCCTCCTTCCGCCTCGATGGGCGGCGCGCGCTGGTGACCGGCGCTGGGCGCGGCCTTGGCCTCACCGCGGCGGCAGCGCTGGCGGAGGCCGGCGCGCATGTCACGCTTGCCGCGCGCACCGCGAAGGAAATCGAGGAGGCCGCCGACGCCATCCGCGCCCGCGGGCAGAAGGCCGATACGCTCACGCTCGACGTCACCGACATCGAAGGCACGCGCAACGCGCTTGGCGCCCGCGAGCCCTATCAGGTGCTGGTCAACAATGCCGGCACCAACCGGCCGAAAATGCTCGCCGACGTCACCGTCGAGGACTTCGACGTCGTCATGGGGCTCAACGTGCGCGCCGCCTATTTCATGGCGCAGACGGTGGCGCTGCGCCTCGTCGCGGCCAAGCTCCCTGGCTCGATCATCAACATCTCCTCGCAGATGGGCCATGTCGGCGCCGCGCGGCGCACCGTCTATTGCGCCTCCAAGCACGCCATGGAGGGCTTCACCAAGGCGATGGCCATCGAACTCGCACCGCACAACATCCGCGTCAATTCGCTGGGGCCGACGTTCATCGAGACGCCGATGACCAGGCCATTCTTCGAGAACAAGGCATTCCGCGACGAGGTATTGTCGAAGATCAAGCTCGGCCGTCTCGGTCAGCTCGAGGAGCTGACCGGCGCCATCGTCTTCCTAGCGTCCGATGCCTCCTCGCTGATGACGGGTTCGGCGCTGGTGCTCGACGGCGGCTGGACGGCGGAGTGACTTTTATCCCTCCCCGCTTGCGGGGAGGGTGGCGAGCATCGAGCGATAGCGAGATGCGAGACGGGTGGGGACTGCAAAGCCAACCCCACCCGGCTCCGCGCGGCGCGCGGAGCCACCCTCCCCCTACGGGGGAGGGATTACGAGAGCTTCGGCAAATCCGCAAAATACTCCGGGTTCTCTTTCTCGACCTGCTGCATGAACTCGGGGCGGAACAGCTTCGGCACGTCGAGCCGGGGCGCGCCCTTGAGCGTGTTCATCAGCACTTCGTCCTCAGCATTCTCGAAAGCCTGCAGCACGTTCTTCGACATGCGCGGATCGAAGTGGATGTTTTTGATCGATTTCTTGCCGATGGCGACGTCGGTGCCCGGTACCCACTTGGCGAAAATCTCCACGGCCTCGTCGGGATTCTTGCGGGTGAAGTGCGAAGCCTGCGCCAGGCCCGCCGCGATGCTCTTGATGACCGCGGGCTTGGCCGCGATGGTCGGCCCATGCGCCACCGCGACCATCACGTAGGACATATGTTGGCCGCCGCGAATAACGAGATAGGAATCCGGCACCTGCGTCAGCGCCTGCGTCACGTAGGGCTCCCAAGTGACGATGGCATCGACCTTGCCCTCCTTCAATGCCGGCGCCAGGCCGAACTGCGACCAGATGTTCTCGATTGTGACGTCTTCGTACTTCACGCCGGCGCGGCGCAGCACCATCTTGAAATATTCGTCGGAGGTCTGCCCTTTGGCGAGGCCGATTCTCTTGCCGCGCACGTCGCCGATCTTACCGACATTGATGCCCGTGCCCTTCTTGGTGACGATCGCCAGCGGCGTGTCGCAGTGATCGTCGGTAGCATCGTTCATGATCAGGCCGATGACCTGGAATGGATTGCCTGCGTGCACGGCCTTCAGGTACGTCGTCGTGCTCATGTCGCCGACCTGCGCCTCGCCATTGTGCAGAGCGTTGACCATGTCGGTACCGGTGTCGACCACACGGAAGCTCGCGTCCACGCCGTGGCCCTTGAAGAAGCCCTTCTCGGCGCCGACGAACATCGGCAGATGACCGAAATTATTGGCGATTACCACGCTGAGCTTGGGCAAATCTGCCATTGTCGTCCTCCCTTTCTGCCGTCGTCCCCGCGAAGGCGGGGACCCAGTATCCGATGCGTTTCGGTTTTCTAGCAACGCCGAGATTACTGGATGCCCGCTTCCGCGGGCATGACACCTCGTTTCAAAACTTGCGGATTGACGCAATTCGGCGGCGTGCGGCCGGCGAGCAACGCCTCGATATTGTCGACCACGATATTGGCCATCTCTTCGCGCACCTCGCGGGTGGCGCTGCCGAGATGCGGCGTCAGCACGACGTTTTTCATGCGCCTGAGTTCGGCCGATACGTTGGGCTCGAACTCGAACACGTCGATCCCGGCGCCGGCGATTTTCTTCGCTTTCAGCGCGCGCACCAGCGCTGTCTCGTCGACGATGGGCCCCCGCGCCGTATTGACGATGAAGGCGGTCTTTTTCATGAGAGCAAACTCGCGGGCGCCGATCTGGTGACGGGTTTCGGCGTTGAGCGGCGAGTGCACGGAGACAAAATCGGACTGGCGCAGCAGCTCGTCGAGCGGCGTGAAGATCAGGCCGAATTCGCGCTCGAGGCCTTCGTCCTTGCGCCGCGGCGTCGAGTACAACACACGCATGTCGAAGCCGTTTGCGCGCTTGGCGACCGCCTTGCCAATGAGTCCGCCGCCGCCGATCAGGCCGAGCGTCTTGCCGTGGACGATCGAGCCGATCAGGTGCCGCGACTGCCCGCCAGGAAACTTGCCAGCGCGCACAAGTTTGTCGCCTTCGATCATGCGACGCGCCACCGCCAGCATCAACCCAAAGGTCAAATCCGCGGTCGCTTCCGTGGTCACCGGCGGCACCACGGTCACCGGGATGCCGCGCTTGGTCGCCTCGGCAACGTCGATATTTGACGGCGTAATCGACTGCGCGGCGATGTGGCCAAGTCGCGGATTGGCGGCGATTACCGAGCGGTCGATTCTGTCGTGCAGCAGGCAGAACAGAATATCCGCCTTTTTTACGGCGGCAACCAAAGTGCTGTGCGGAATGATGCGGCTGTCGTCGGGGAACAGTTTCACGCTGCCGAGCGCCTTCAGCCGCTTGAGCGCGCCGTCGGCGATCGGCTGCGTGACGAAGATGCGTGGCCGGCTCACTTGAGCCACCGCACGATGCCGGCGACGCCGTCGACGGCGCATTGCGCGCCGTCCGGGATCTTGCGCGTCGCATCGAGCACGCCGAGCACCATCGGGATGCCGCGCTCGCGCGCGAGCGAGGCAAGGTGCGAGGTCGAGCCGCCGAGCTCGGCAACGACGCCGGAGACGCGCGGCAAAATATGGCTCAGTGCCGGCCCGGCGACGCGCGTCACCAGCACATCGCCGGGCGCTACGCGCGACAACTCGCATTCGCAGTTGACCACGATGGCCCGGCCCGAACCCCAGCCGATGCCGGCCGGGTGGCCGCGCACGCCCGGATGCTGCAGCCAGATGGCGTCGGGCACGATTGGCGCCTCGACCTGCAGCGGACGCGATTGCAGTAGCTTGAAGCCGGCGTCATCCATCGCCCATTCGATCTCCACGGGTGAGCCGGCGAGCTGCTCGCATTTCTTGAGCAGCCGGCCGAGCGTCACCGCTTCGCCGGGTGTTAGGCACGGTGCACTCACCTGATCCTGCGGCACGAGCTGCGGCGCGGCAACGCCATGCGCACAGGTGTCGCGATGATCTTTGCGACCCGCTTCGATGGTGCGCAGGAAACCGGCGCGCGACAGCACGATACGGTCGGGCACGACCTCGCCCTGCGCGATCGACGAACCGAGGCCCCAAGTGGCGGAAATCAGCATGTTGCCTTCCGCGGTCTCGCTCAAAGCGCCGCCGGAGGCCTTCGCCGCAACGAGCGGCTGGATGAGCACCGCCATCGCGGTATCGGCGGGCGACAGATAATAGTTGTCCATGTAGCGGCGCGCATGCGAGGTCCACAGCGCCGCCCAGCAGGCGCGCACCGCGGTCAGGAATTCACCTTCGTCCGCGAGGCCGAGGAAGCTCTCGAACTGGCCGGCGAAGTTTGCGCCTTTGCGGTCCTCGATCAACGCCGAGGAGCGGACCGCGACAACCGCGCCGTGCGCGCGTAACGCGCGCCAGCCAGCGAGCAGCGGGTCAAGAATCGCCGGCGCGATCGGCTGCTGATAGAGCGCGAGCCTTATCTGCACCGACAATTTGCGCGCGGCCGGCAGATCGGCGGTCTTGTACGCCTCGACTAGCTCCGCAATGCCGAGATGCTCGATCTGGCGGCGGTAGGCGTCCGCGGTGAGGGAAAAGCCGCCGGGCGTCGGCAACCCCGCCTGTGCAAGGGCCGCCAGATTCGCCGCCTTGGGGCCAACGCAATCGGCGTCGGTCGCGATGGCGTCAGTGAGCGGGAGGATGAATTTATCCATCAGCTTTGATTCCCGGCGGAGCGGCAGTTTCGGCGCGCTCCCTCTCCCCTTGGGGGAGAGGGTTGGGGTGAGGGGGCAAGTGACTCTCGATAGTGTGTAACCCCTCACCCGCTCGCTTCGCTCGCGACCTCTCCCTATGGGAGAGGTGAAGCAAGAATCACTTCACATGATCGCCGTAGCCCGGGAGCGGATCGACCACGGTGATCTGCTTGACCGGGAAGTTAGAGACGATCTCGATGCCGTCTTTCTTCACGATCAGCATTTCCTCGATGCGCACGCCGTAGCGGAATTTCTTGCCGTGCTGCGTCTCCAGCGCGAAAGTCATGCCCTCCTGGATGTCAATCGGATGGTCGAGCGACCAGATGCGCGAGATCACCGGCGGATCGTATTGGGCGAGTCCGAGGCCGTGGCCCCAGAGGTTTGCTGCCGCCTGGTCTTCGTCCTCATAACCCCAGGTTTCCATCGCCGACGGCCACTTCATGGCGATGTCGCGCGTGGTGGCGCCGACCTTCACCGCGCCGATCGAGTCGTAGAGCCACTTGAACGCGGTGTCGTAGGTTTCCTTCTGCTCCTTGGTCGGTTCCTTGCCGACGCAATAGGTGCGGTAGTAGCAGGACTTGTACCCATTCCAGGTCAGCGCCGCCAAGTCCATGAACACGATGTCGCCCGGCTGGATGATGCGGTCCGAGAAATTGCGCCAGTTCGGCCAGGTATTGGGGCCCGACGAAACGATGACGTCCTCGACGTCTTCCATGCCGGCGAAGTTGTAGAGATATTCCATCAAGTGCGCGGTCACCTGGTTTTCGGTGATGCCGGGGCGCAGGAACTTCATGCATTCCCAGTGCGTAGCGTCGCCGATCGCGCCGACGATGCGGAAGCATTCCTGCTCGTCTTCGTTCTTGACGGCTCGCGCGTCCATCATCGCGCTCATGCCGTCGGTCCAGTTGATGTTCTTCTCCTTGAACACGTTGATCATGTTGATGTCGATGAAGTCGCAGCCGAGCTTCTGCCCGGCGACGCCGTTCTCCTTCATCGCCTGCGTTACCGCGTTGACGAATTTGTTGACCTGCTGGGTCGAGGCGGGGCCGGCCGCGCCTTTGATCCAGGCAAACGAGTGCCGCACGTTTTCCTTCGGGATCCACGGAGAGTGCCGCTCGATCTGAAAGCCGAGATCGCCCTGCTCGAACAGAATCGGGGCGCCGTCGCCGCACAACATGGCGTAGCGCAGGCCTGGCTTCAGGCGATTCCAGCCCGGCGTCAGCGTGCCGGTGAGGTAGCGCACGTTCTCGTCGTACATGCACAGCACGGCGCCGAGCCCGTGCTTCTTCATCATCGCACGCGCGCGTTCGGTCCGGTATTTGCGCAGCCGGTCCCAGTTGACCCGCTGCTGCCAATCCATGCCGACGGTGCCGAAATTCGCAGTGCCCATGAGCGTCCTCCCGACTGGCGCTTAACGCGCCGATTGCCTGTTGGTTGGCGGAAATCTTAAGGCCGTTGCGGGGGCAAGCCAAAATAATATAATCTGCGCCACCTCATTACATTTCCTAATAGTCGCAAATGCGTCAAATCCCCCTCCGCCAGGTCCGTGCCGTCATCGCCGTATGCGAGGAAGGCTCCTTTACCCGCGCTGCCGTGCGCGAAAACGCCACGCAATCCGGCATTTCCCAGCATGTCGCCGCCGTCGAGAAGAAGCTCGGCGTCAAACTGTTCGAGCGCACGCCGGGCGGCGTCAGCGCCACACCCGCCGGCCTGCGCTACTACAAGAGCTGCGTCGAGGCCGTCGGTGCGCTGGAAAATGCCGCCGAACAGGCGCGCTCGCTGTCCGGCCAGGTCACCGGCGAACTGCGCATAGGGCTGATGCCGACCTTTACCCGCGCCGTGCTGGCGCCGGTGCTCGACGATTTCGTGCCGCGCTGCCCAGAGGTGCGTTTGCACATCGTCGAGGGCTATAGCGGCCTGCTCACCCAGATGGTGCTCGATGGCGAGCTCGACTTCGCCGTGGTGCCGGCTTTCGAGGGCGCGCTCGGCTTGAAGTCACGTCTGCTGGTACGCGACCGCGAGATGCTGATCTCCGGACCCAAACGCAAACTGCCGCCGCTGGCGCCGCTGCGGCTTGCCGACATCAAGCCGCTAAAGATCGTGGTGCCCGGCCCGGACAACATCCGGCGCCGCAACCTCGACACTTATTTCCAGAGTCACGGCGTCGAGGTCGACGCGGTGCTGGAAATGGACGCGATGATCGGAACGCTCGAATTCGTCGCGGGCTCGGACTGGGTGACGATCCTACCGAGCGTCATTTGCGTCAACGACGTCGGGCGGGGCGAGTTGACCGTCAACCCGTTCGTCGCGCCCGAACTGCACGCCGAGTTCGTCGTCATCCAGCCGACGCGGCGCTCACTGTCGACGCAGGCGCGCCTGTTCCTCGAGCGCTTCGAGGCCGAGGTTGCGCATATCCACGAGGTGTGGGACGCCGCTATCGCCGAGCCGAAACGCAAGCGCGCCTGATCAGAAGTGGTAATTAACGCCGAGGCGCATGACGGCATCGCGCAGGCGGGCATTGATCGTGCCGACCACCGGCAAGGTCAACGCGCCGACATTTCCGGTATCGAAATAGAGACCCTCGAGCTTGAGGCTCCACTGCTGCGCCACCATCCATTCGACACCGACGCCGCCGACAAAAATATCGCTGCGCGTATAAGTCTGGCTGACCGTGACCCCCAAAGCCGTCGCATAGGGTTCGTAAGCACCATAGGCAATCCCGGCGGTGGCGTAAGCCATGACGCAGCCGCAGGTGAAGGCGTAGCCAAGCCGCCCGCGGACGGTTCCAAAATACGGAATCTTGTGCCCGAGGGTCACGGTGCCGACGACCGGCAAACTCGCGGTGGCCTCGTTGCTCTGGTTCGATGCTTGAATATCGGCTTCGATGCCGAACACTACGCTGCCGGACTGGTAATTATAGCCGATCTGCCCGCCGCCGATGACGCCGTACATCGCGCTGTCGACGGCGATCAGCGTGCTGTCGCTAATGCCGGCAATGCCGTAGCCGACGTTCAAGCCGGCATAAAGGCCGGTCCATTGCTGCGCCGGCACCGGCGGCAGCGCCTCGGCGCGCGCGTTGCGGGCTTTGCTCGGCATCTCCAGCGCCCGAGCCGTCGGCGTCAGCGACAACAGGACTGCTGCGGCGGCGGCGATGCGGATCGCGTGCAAAATTCGTCTCCCCTTGTGAGATTGCTGGCCCCGGACAGAGCGCCCGTCAGCACGCACGCGGTCGCGAACTTCGCGGAGTTGTTGGGAAAAGACGCTACGGCAGCGGGACTTGAAGCGCCTGCCACCATGAATTCATCATGGTTAATGAATGCCTAACAAAATGACGAGGAGCAGGCCGCTGCTATTTCGCCACGCGGCCCTTCACGGCATTCGCTCTTGAAGCAAAGGTGACGCGGCCCGAGGCGTCTGCCGGCAAGCGGTCTCGCACCCGTGCTTTCAGCTTGGCGCCGTCAGCCGCCGGCAAATTGGCAATGATCACGCCGGTGCTGCCCGAGGCAAGCGAAGTCGTCCAAAACTCGTCGAAGCTCGCATAGGTCCGCTGTACGGTGAATTCCCGCGTCTCGACGGCTTCGAGACCGCCGTCCTCCCATAGCTTGCGCAAGGCCGCCAGGCGCGACACCTCCATACTCGGCGGCAGCGGGTATTTGATCCCGAGCGCGCGCAGCTCGGCCTGCAGCGTTTCGAGCGGAAAGCCGCCACCAAGCATGTCCCACATGTAAGCGGCGACCATGCCGCCGGGGCGCACGACACGCGCCATCTCCGCGAGGCCTTTCGCCGGATTGGCGACAAAGACGATGACCAGCGTCATGAACGCCACGTCGAAAGAGTTGTCGGCGAAGGGAAGCGTCTCCGCGCTACCCTGTTGGAACGTTGCCAAATCAGGTCGCGTGCGTGCGCGCGCAAAGGCGAGCTGCCCTTGCGATGGATCGATGCCGACCACACCCGCCGGTTTGCAACGTTCGATCAGCAATTCGGTAAAAGCGCCGGTACCGCAGCCGACGTCGAGGCAGCGCAGACCGGGCGGGAGAGAGAGCCAGTCGAGAAATTGGCCGCCGACAAGGTGGCTCCATACGCCCATCATCTTCTCGTAGGCGGCACCGTCGTCGAAGCGGATCGGCGAATCGATCATTTTCACCTTCACCCAAATATATCGTCTGTCCGCCGACTCGGTTCAGGCCTGCGCCTGGTCATTTCGGCACGCGCCCCTTAACCGCATTGGCACGGCCGTAAGTGATAACTTGGCCGTCCGCATGGGGCGGGAAGCTGGCGCGGACGCGTGCTTTGAGCTCTTCGCGTTGCGCCTCGCTCATGGCGGTGACGGTCTGCGTCATCGTGCCGCTCAGGATGCTCGTCTGCCACATCTCCTCGAAGCCTGGATAGGCGCGCTCCGCAGCAATAATCTTGGTTTCGATATCGATTAGGCCAGCCCCCGCCCACAGCTCGCGCATGGCGTCGAGCCGAGAGAATTCGGCGTTCGGCGGTAAGCCGGCCGGCAGGCCCATGGCGCGAATTTCCGTGAGGAAAGCCGCATGCGGCAGTCCACCGGCGGTTTGGTCCCACATGTAAGCGGCCACCGTACCGCCCGGCCGCACCACGCGCGCCATTTCGGCGACGCCCTTTGCCGGGTCAGGCACAAAGACGATGACCAGCGCCATGATTGCGGCGTCGAATCTGTTGTCGGGAAAGGCGAGCGCCTGCGCATCGCCCCGCTGGAATTTGGCGACGCGTCCGGCCGCCCGCGTGCGGGCAAAGGCAAGCTGCCCCTCCGAAGGATCGACGCCGTGAACCTCCGCCGGCGCGCAGCGTTCGATCAACAGCTCGGTGAAGACGCCGTTGCCGCAGCCGACGTCGATGCATTTGAGGCCCGGCGGCAGCGCCGCCCAATCGAGAAAGATCGAGCCGACGATGCGGCTCCAGGTGCCGATCATGCGCTCGTAGGCGGCGCCGTCATCGAAGCGAACCTGCAGATCGGCCATTCAAACCTCCATCCACGCACCGTTGGCTTCGGCCGAACGGAAAACGGCTTCCAACGCCGCCGCCGTTTGCAGAATACCTTCGGGGGAGATCGGAAAGGTGCCCTGCCCTAGCGCGGCCCGCGCGAAAAAATCGAGATTGCGGCCGAGGTGGTTGTCGGCTGGCTTGTCGATCACCTCCGGCTCCTTCCCGGCAAAACGGACGATAGCGCGCGTCTCGCTCACGCTTTCGGCGCGGGCCTTCTCGCCGTAGATGGCGATGCGCCAGTCGAACGGCGTCTTGATCGTAGTGCCGAGCGTGCCGGTCGCGCCGTTCTCGAATTCGATGAGCGCTGCCGTGGTATCGCCGGTCGGCAGGTCGAGTACGCGCGCCTTCGACAGCGCGGCAATGCGCTTCATTGGCCCGACCATGTCGCGGAAGCAATCGAGCACGTGGATGCCCATGCCGGTCATGCCACCGGCGCGGCTTTCCTCCGCCTGCATTCGCCAGCTGTCGCGCGGATAATCGGCGAGCCAATCGTGGCTGTAATTGCCCTCGACATGCATGATGGCGCCGAAGGCGCCATTGTCCTTGAGCTCCGCCAGAACTCGCATCGACGGCATCAGCCGGAAGTGATGGCCGATGCCGAGCACCTTGCCCGTCGGCTTCCATGCCGCCAGCATTTCAATCGCCAGCTTCTTGCTCAGCGCGAACGGCTTCTCGCAGTAAAGGTGCTTTTTCGCCGCGGCGATCGCCTTGACCTGCTCGGGATGCTTGGTATGCGGCGTCGCCAGGATGACGGCATCGATCGCCGGATCGGCCAGCACTTCGTCAAGAGAGGTGCCGAGGGCGATGTTTTGCTCGGCGCAAAACTCCCGTACTGTGTCCGGCTCAAGCGAAACCCCGCGCGCAAATTTAAGCGGCGCACCGAACTCGCGCGCGGCCGCGACCAGCCGCTTGCCCCACCAGCCAAGGCCGACGATTGCGGTGTTGAGCACGTCAGACCGAGGCGGGCGCGCCGGGCTGCTTCAGCGGATGGGCGCGGGCGAAGGCGTCGTTCTGGAAGCAGGTGTCGACGATGCGCTTGAAGATCGGATAGCGCGTGATATCGGCCTTGAAATAGGCGGCGCCGACCGACTGCGCGGCAAGGCAGATGTCGGCGATGGTGATTTGGTCGCCTTGCGCGTAGCGCCCCGTTTCCTTCGACGACAGCACCGTCTCCAGCGCTTTCAGCGCCGTCTCATGCCAATGATGTCCCCATTTGTTCACGCCGGCCTCGTCGATCTTATATTCATGCGCGAGATATTCGCGCACCCGCGGCACGATGAGCGGGTGCGTGTCGGCGGCGCAGATTTGCGCGATGGCCCGCGCCCGGGCGCGCGCCTTCGGCTCCTTCGGCAACAGCGGCGGATTGGGATGCGTCTCGTCGAGATATTCGAGGATGGCAAGCGACTCGATGAGCACGGTGCCATCATCCTCGACCAGCGCCGGGATCGCCATCATCGGATTGAGCTTACGGAAGTTCTCCGCACGTTGCTCGCCCTTCGGCAGATTGACGTCGATGACTTCGTCGGGCGCGATGCCCTTGAGGTTGAGCGCGATGCGCACGCGGAACGTCGCCAGCGAGCGCCAGAAGGAAAACAATTTCACAGGTCGCCTCCCTTAATTTTTATTTCTTGCGGCTCGACCAATAGACCGGCTGGCGCGCGCCGTCTTCGCCGCCGAAGCCCTTGGCGTTGGCTTCCTCGAACGAGGCAAGCGCCGCCTTGGTCGCCGGCATATCGGCGCCTTTCGCGACGCCAGTCTCGACCATGGTGCGCAGGTCTTTCACCGCATTGGCGATTGAGAAGGTCGTGGTGCCGGGGTCGCGGCCTTCCATCATGGCGATCATCATGTCCTTGCGCATCTTCAGCGCATTGTTGGCGCCGTTGCTTTCGGCAAAGAGCTCGAGGAGACGCTTGGGCTCCCAGCCGACGTCGCGGGCAATGGCGAAGGCTTCGCCGTAGGCCTGCCAGGCGACCATCAGCGGCAGGTTGATGGCAAGCTTCATAGAGGAGCCGGCGCCGACGGGCCCGCAATGCTCGACCTTGCGGCAAAGCTGCTCGAGGATCGGCTTGGCGCGCGCGGCATCCGCCGGTTCCGCGCCCATGAGGCCGAGGAGCTGGCCCTTGCGTGCCGGAGCGGTCGAGCCACCGACCGGACATTCGACGAAAGTCGCGCCCTTCGAACGGACCTTGGGGGCGAGGTCGAGCTCCACCTTCGGCGGCACAGTACTCATCTCGATGAACAACTTTCCTTTCACATTGTCGGAAAGCAGGCCGTCCGGCCCGTTGTACACGGCGTCGATGGCCGTGCCATCGGTGAGAATGGTGATGACCGCTTCGCTCGCCACGGCAACGGCCGCGGGATTGGCGGCGACCTTGGCACCGGCATCGGCGAGTGGCTTGGTCTTGCTGGCGGTGCGATTCCACACCGTGACCTGATGGCCCACTTCGATGAGGCGCGCGGCGATTGCAGCACCCATGGCACCCAGACCGGCAACTCCGATTTGCATGGTCCCTCCCGATATTCTTTTGCCAGTGACGATAGGCGATCACCGCGCGTCGTGAAAGCCGCCTGTTAGAACTTCCACTCGACAGGCTCCGAATCCGCCCGCATAAGAGGCGGCAACGCGCGATTTGCGCGTTTCGTTTTGAGAGCGGGGATGGCCGGCATGGCGGCGAAAAGACAGAAGGGCGCGGTCGGTGTCATCGGTCTCGGCATCATGGGCGGCGCGTTCGCCAAGAACCTTGCCGCGGCCGGCTGGCGCGTATTCGGCTATGACATCAGTGCCGCGCGATGCCGCGAAGCCAAGCGCGCCGGCGTCATTATTCTCCACAACGCCGCTGAGGTGGCGGCGAAAGCTCCGGTCATCCTCACCAGCCTGCCCAGCCCGCAGGCGCTCGCCGTCACGGTGCGCAAGATCGCCGCCGCCAAGCTGCCGCGCAAGGTCGTCGCGGAAATGAGCACCTTCGCCATCGAGGACAAGGAAAAGGCCAAAGCTGTGCTGAGCAAGGCGGGACACGTCGTGCTCGACGTGCCGGTGAGCGGCACCGGCGCGCAGGCCGCCAAGCGCGACCTCGTGTTTTATGCAAGCGGGGAGGCCCGGGCGATCAAGAAGCTCAAGCCGATATTCGATGCCTTCGGCCGCCATCTCTACGACGTCGGCAAATTCGGCAATGGCAGCCGCATGAAGTACGTGGCCAATCTCCTTGTTGCCATCAACAACGTCGCCGCCGCCGAAGCCATGGTGCTGGGCATGAAGGCCGGCCTGCCACCGCAGGTGATCTTCGATCTCGTGAAGGCTGGCGCCGGGAATTCCCGTATCTTCGAGTTGCGCGGGCCGATGATGGTGAAGGGCAAATATGGAAACCCCACCATGAAGATCGACATCTGGGACAAGGACATGCGTGTCATCGCCGACCATGCCAAAAAGATTGGCGTGCCGACGCCGATGTTCGATGCCTCGAAGCCGATTTACCTTCGCGCCATGCAGACCGGCCACGGCGAGGAAGACACCGCCGCGGTCTGCGCCGTGCTGGAGCGCATGGCGAAGTTCAGGCGCGGGCGCAAGGCGGCGCGTTAGGCACGCCGTCATCGCCCGCGAAGGCGGGCGATCCAGTAATCGCCAAGGCTCTTTGCTTAACGACAGCGTCGGTGGATACTGGATGCCCCGCTTGCGCGGGGGCATGACAAGAAACTGACGGGGAGGCAACCATGGCCGCGCTGGTGCAGCGCTCGGAAGTCCGCGACGGCATGCGCATCGATTGGGACGTGCCGGTCGAGATGGACGACGGCCTCGTTCTGCGCGCCGATATCTTCCGGCCGGTGAAGGACGGCAAGTACCCCGTCATCCTCTCCTATGGCCCTTACGCCAAGGGCCTCGCCTTCCAGGACGGCTATCCCAGCGCCTGGGAACGCATGGCGACCAAACATCCCGACGTCGTCGAAGGCTCGAGCAACCTCTATCAAAGCTGGGAGGTGGTCGATCCGGAGAAATGGGTGCCGCACAACTATGCCTGCGTACGCGTCGACTCACGCGGCGCCGGCTGCTCGCCCGGCTTCATCGACCATTTCTCGCCGCGCGAAACGAAAGACTTCTACGATTGCATCGAATGGGCCGGCGTGCAGCCGTGGTCGAACGGCAAGGTCGGCCTCGACGGCATTTCCTATTACGGAATCAACCAGTGGCATGTGGCCTCGCTACAGCCGCCGCATCTTGCCGCGATGTGCATCTGGGAAGGCGCCGCCGACTGGTACCGCGACATGACGCACCACGGCGGTATTCTCTCGACGTTCTGGGAGAACTGGTACGACATGCAGGTCAAGACGGTGCAATACGGAGCCGGCGAACGCGGCAAGCGCAGCCGCGTACATGGCGAGCTGGTCTGCGGGCCCGAGATTCTCTCGGACGCCGAGCTTGCCAAGAACCGCGCCGACTTCGGCGCCGAGATCGTCGCGCATGCGATGGATGACGCGTATCACAAGGCGCGCTCCCCACAGTGGGACAAGGTGGTGACGCCGCTTTTCACCGCCGCCAACTGGGGCGGACAAGGCCTGCATCCGCGCGGCAATTTCGAGGGCTTTATACGCGCCGCCGCGAAAGACAAGTGGCTCGAGGCGCACGGCATCGAGCACTGGACGCATTTCTACACCGACTATGGCCGCGAGCAGCAGCTCGCCTTCTTCGACTATTTCCTGCACGGCAAAAAGGCGAAGTGGGCCAAGCAGCCCAAAGTGCTGCTGCAGGTGCGCCATCCAGGCGAGAAATTCGTCGCGCGGGCTGAGAACGAATGGCCGCTGGCGCGCACGCGCTGGACCAGGTACTTCCTCGATCCGGCGGGCATGACGCTGACCACGAAAAAGCCGACGCGCAGCGCCAAGCTTTCCTTCCCGGCGATGAGCGACGGCCTCACCTTCATGACGGCGCCGGTTGCCGGCGACACCGAGATCACCGGCCCGTCGGCGCTCAAGCTCTGGGCTTCCTCGTCGACGCGCGATGCAGACTTTTTCATCGTGCTGCGCGTGTTCACCGGCGACCTGAAGGAAATCGTATTCCAGGGGGCGATCGATCCGCACACGCCGATCGCGCAAGGCTGGTTGCGCGCCTCGCATCGCAAGCTCGACAAGAAACTGTCGAAGCCGTACCGGCCCTACCACACTCACGACGAAAAGCAGCCGCTTGCCAAGGGCAAGCCGGTCGAGCTCGACATCGAAATCTGGCCGACCTCGATCATGGTCCCGGCGGGCTATCGCATCGCGCTCTCGATCCGCGGCAGGGACTACGAATATGGCGGGGCCAGCGGCGGTAAGCTCTCCAACTTCAAAAACGAGCTGAAGGGCTGCGGCCCGTTCCTGCATGACGATCCGCGCGACCGCCCACCCGCTGTGTTCAACGGCGTCACCACCTTGCATTTTGGCGGGGCGAAAGCACCCTACGTGTTGTTGCCGATCATTCCGCCAAAAAAACAGGCAGGGGCGCGCAAGCGCCGCCGCTCATAACACGGAACCATGCGCCGGCGGCCGGCGCTGCCCACCACATTACAAAATCCATCGAAGCGGTTTTGGGGCTTCATTCCCGCGCAAGCTCAGGTAAGCTTCGCGATAACCTTCGAGCAACAGAAGGGTCCAGGGGGATTATGAATACGCAATTCTGGGTGATTCAGGCCTTCAACGGCATATCCTACGGCGCGCTGCTGTTTCTCGTCGGCAGCGGTCTGTCGTTGATTTTCGGCGTCATGCGCATCGTCAATCTGTCGCATGGCTCTTATTTTCTGTGGGGCGGCTACATCGCGCTGTCGGTGATCTGGGCGACCGGCTCTTGGGCGCTGTCGTTGCCCGCCGCTGCTCTTGCGGTCGCCGTGATCGGCTTGCTGATGGAGCGGCTGTTTCTGCGCTCGGAAGGCTTCGCCCCGTTGCGCAATGCGCTGATCGCGGTCGGCGTTGCGGTGCTGATCGGCCTCGCAGCCAACCGTTGGGGTAATTTCTTCGGCACGCCGCGTATCCAGTTCCTTGTCGTCACTGCGATTGCCGCCGCGATCCTTTACCTGCTGTTTGGCCGCATCTCCATCATCCCGATCGAGGCTGACCCGCTGCGCCAGGTGCTGCTTACCGTCGGCTTTGCCTTCCTGTTCCAGCAGGCCGCGCTCGACATCTGGGGCGGCGACAACATGGACATCACGCCCGACGCGTTCCTCAATCGCAGCCTCGTGATCGGCGGCATCTATTTCCCCGCTTACCGCATGTTCATGATCGTCATGGCGCTGGTGATCGGCGTCGCGCTCTGGCTCGCCATGGAAAAAACGCGAATGGGCGCCGCGGTGCGCGCAACCGTCGACGACGCTCAGATGGCGCGCGGGGTGGGCATCGACACCAGCCGCATCTCCATGTTCATCTTTGCCCTCGGCGCCTTCCTCGCCGCGCTCGGCGGCGTCATTGGCGGCGCCTTCCTCGGCATCTACCCGGGCCTCGATTTCGAGATGCTGCCGCTCGCCTTCGCCGTTGTCATCATCGGCGGCATGGGCTCGCTCGGGGGCGCAGCGATTGGCGCCTTGTTGGTGGGCCTCGCTGACAATTTCGGCAAGGCGCTGTTTCCGGAAGTCTCCTATTTCACCCTCTACGCGCCGATGGTGCTGATCCTCGCTATCAAGCCGACCGGCTTGTTCGGACGCGAGTGAGCGCGATGGGCACGCAACGCGCCAAGCTGCTCATCGTTGCCGCGATCCTCGCCGCCTATCTCTATGTCGTGCCGCATTCGAGCTCGTTCGTTGTGCTCTTGGCAACGCGGGCCATGGTGTTTGCCATCCTGGCGATGAGCCTCGACATTCTGCTCGGCTTCACCGGCCTCGCCTCGCTCGGTCAAGCCGCCTATTTCGGCGTCGGCGCCTATCTCACCGCCATCCTCGCCTCGAAGTTCCATTTCGGCCTCGGCTGGGATTTCTGGCTCGTGGTACTGGCCGGCATGGCGATCGGCGCGGTGCTGGCAGCCTTCTTCGGGCTGTTCGCGATCCGGGCTACCGGCGTCTATTTCCTGATGATCACGCTGGCGCTGGGGCAATGCGTCTGGGGGCTCGCCTATCGCTGGAATTCGCTGACCGGTGGCGACAACGGCATCAACGTCACCGCGCGGCCGAGTTTCGGCCTCGACCTCACCAACGAGCGCACCTTCTTCTTCCTCGTCTTTGGTTTCTTCGTATTCACGCTGGTGACTCTTTATCTGCTGGTGCAGTCACCATTCGGCCGCAGCCTCACCGGCATCCGCGAGCGCGAACTGCGCATGCAGATCCTCGGCTACAATACCTGGCTGCACAAATACATCGCCTTCATCATCGCCGGCGCCTTCGGCGGACTGTCCGGCGTGCTGTGGGCGCACACCAACGGCCTGGTCAGCCCGGAAACCGTGGTGCTCACCACGTCGGTCGATGCGCTGCTGATGGTGGTGCTCGGCGGCGCCGGCACGCTGGTCGGCGGCGCCATCGGCGCCGGCATCGTGTTTGGCCTGCGCGAATATCTGAGCACGCTCGTGCCGTGGTGGCAGTATGTGCTCGGCGGCGTCTACGTGCTTACTATTCTCTACCTGCCGACCGGCCTGATGGGCATTCCGGCGCGGATCCGTCAGGGGCGGGGCGCAGCGAAAACGACGCCCAGCCAATCGGGCAAAGGCGAAAAATTGGCATCGGTTCCGACAGTATAAAGGGGTAACATCCATGCGAATGAACAAGCGGCCGTTTCGCGCTCTTATTGCACTTGGTGTGCTCGCTCTCGGCGCCGGTGTTGCGGCGCCGGCGCACGCGGACGATTTACGCATCGGATTCCTGGCGCCGCGCACCGGAATCTTCACCGCCATCGGCACCGACATGCTCAACGGCTTCCAGATGTATCTGGACGAACACAATGGCATGCTCGGCGGCGACAAAGTGACCCTGATCGTCGAGGACACGCAGGGCAAGCCGGATACCGCCGTCACCAAGGCGAAGAAACTGATCCTGCAGGATAAGGTGCAAATGATGGTGGGCGGCTTGCTCGCCTCCACCGCCTACGCGCTCGGGCCGGTATCGACGGAAATGAAGACGCTCTATATCGGCTCCTCGGCAACCGCCGACGACCTCGCCCAGCGCCAGGTCGCAAAATATCCCTATGTCGCCTTTTCCACCTGGACACCCTCGCTGCCGAACCATCCGCTCGGGCAATGGGCCTGCGACCAAGGCTACAAGAAGGTCGTCGCCTTCGCGGCCGACTATGCCTTCGGCTACGAGCAACTCGGCGGGTTTCAGCAGAGCTTCGAGGACTGCGGCGGCAAGGTCATCCAGAAGATCTGGGTGCCGCTCGGCAGCAAGGATTTCGGCCCCTACATCCCCACCATGAAAAGCGATGCCGACGCCATCTTCACGCTGATGGTCGGCCCGATGTCGCTGCAATTCCCCAAGCAGCTGCGCGCGACCGGCAACAAGAAGCCGATCGTCGCCGGCGGCACCAGCTACGACGAATTCGTGCTGCCGTTCATGGGCGATGAGGTTATCGGCGACGTCTCGGCGCTGATGTATTCGGCGGCGATTCCGACGCCGAAGAACGAGGCCTTCGTCAAGCGCTACCGGAGCAAGTACAACAAGGTGCCGTCCTATTACTCGGAGGGCAACTATTCGACCGCGCAATGGATCGACGAGGCGATGGCCAAGCACAAGGGCAAGTTCCCGGGACCGGTCGAATTCATCAAGACCATGTCGTCGATCACGCTCGATGCGCCGCGCGGGCCGGTGAAGCTCGACCTCGCCACCAAGAGCCCGATCGAACTCGACGACATGCGCAATCCGATCGAGAACGTCTACATCAAGAAAGTCGAGAAGAAGAAAATGTTCGGCTACGACAAGGACGAGCTCTGGAACACCGTGATCAAGACTTACCCGGCGGTGAGCGAGTTCTGGCACTACGACAAGGCCAAGTTCCTGGCGCAGCCGGTCTACAGCCGCGACTTTCCGCCGTGCAAATATTGCGAGTGAGGTAGAAAAGAGGGCGATAACGCCAAACACGACAATCAGGGAGGAATGACAATGACGAACAGACTGCCAATGAAATCTCTGCTGCTGGGGGGCGCGTTCCTGCTCGGATTGAGCCTCGCCCCAGCGCAGGCCGACGAATTGCGCATCGGCTTCATCGCGCCGATGACCGGCATCTTTGCCCAGATCGGCAAGGACATGGTCAACGGCTTCCAGATGTACCTGGACGAGCACCAAAACAAGCTCGGTGGGATGGACGTGAAGTTCATCGTCGAGGACAATCAGGGCAAACCCGACGCGGCGGTGACCAAAGCCAAGAAGCTCGTGCTGTCCGACCACGTGAACATGTTCATCGGCGGACTGCTCGCTTCGACCGGTTATGCGCTTGCCCCGGTGAGCAACGAGGAAAAAACGCTCTACATCTCGTCGGTGCCGGCCGCGGACGACCTCACCCAGCGGCAGCTCAGCAAGTATCCCTACTTCTTCCGTACCACGTGGTCGAGTTCGCAGCCGACGCACGCGATCGGTCAATGGGCCTGCGACCAGGGCCACAAGAAGGTCGTCACCATCGCCGCCGATTACGCCTTCGGCTACGAGCAGGTCGGCGGCTTCCAAAAGGCCTTCGAGGACTGCGGCGGCAAGGTCATCCAGAAAATCTGGCCGCCCCTCGGCACCAAGGACTTCGGACCGTACATCCCGCAGATCAAGGGCGACGCCGACGGCATCTTCTCGCTCATGGTCGGGCCGATGGCGCTGCAATTCCCCAAGCAGCTGCGCGCCTCCGGCTTCAAGAAGCCGATCATCGGCGGCGGAACGAGCTATGACGAGTTCGTGCTGCCGTTCATGGGCGATGAAGTCATCGGCGACGTCTCCTCGCTGATGTACTCGGCCGCAATTCCGACGCCGAAGAACGAGGCCTTCGTGAAGGCCTATCGCTCCAAGTACGGCAAGGTGCCGTCCTACTATTCGGAGGCCAATTACACGACGGCGGAAATCATCGACATCGCCATCAAGCAGGCGGGCGGCAAATATCCCGGCGCCGACAAGTTCATCGATATCATGTCGGGGCTGAAGATCGATGCCGTGCGCGGTCCAGTGCATTTCGAGGACCGCAACCCGGTCGAGAACATCTACATCAAGAAAGTCGAGAAGACGAAGATGTTCGGTTACGACAAGCCGGAGCTCTGGAACGTCGTGATCAAGACCTATCCGAACGTCAGCCAGTACTGGACCTACGGCAAGGAGAAGTTCCTGAAGCAGCCCGTGTACAGCAAGGACTTCCCGCCCTGTAAGTACTGCGAATAAGCGCAAACAGCGCCGGGGCCCCGCGCAAGGACCCCGGCGTTTTTCATACCGGGAGCAAGAGATTGAGCGGCGAGGCGCGAGCAAACGGCGGCGACGTGCCGGTTCTTGAACTCAAGGGCCTGTGCAAGAGTTTCGGCGGCCTGCAGGCGACGCGCGAAGTGTCGTTGCGCGTCATGGCCGGCGACCGCAAGGCCATCATCGGTCCCAATGGCGCCGGCAAGACCACGCTGTTCAACCTCATTACCGGCATCTATCCGGTGACATCGGGCCAGGTGCTGCTGTTCGGCGAGGACGTGACCAAGTGGCCGAGCCACCGGCGCACCGCGCTCGGCATGGCGCGCACCTTCCAGGTGACCAGCCTGTTCCCCAAGTTGACCGTGCTCGACAACGTGCTCTTGGCGATCAAGGGCCTCAAGCCTTCGAAATTCGTCATGTGGCGCCCGCTATCGTCCTATCGCGAGGTTTATGAAAAGGCCTACGGCCTGCTCGACAGCGTCGGCTTCCTCGATCGTAAGGACGTCGAGGTACGCAATTTGTCGCACGGCGAGCAGCGCCAGCTCGAGATCGTGCTCGGCTTGGCGAGCGATCCCAAGGTGCTGCTGCTTGACGAGCCGGCGGCGGGGTTGTCCTCGGGTGAATCGACCGAAATGGCGAAATTCCTGATGAAGCTCGATCCCGAGCTCGCCATCCTGCTCATCGAGCACGACATGGACGTTGTGTTCGACGTTGCCGAGCAGATTTCGGTGCTGCATTTCGGCGAGATCCTGGAGACCGGCACGCCGCAGCAAATCCACGACAGTGCCCGCGTGCAGGAAATCTATTTGGGCACAGACTAGCGTATGATCCGGAAAAGCGGGCACCGGTTTTCGGAAAAGATCATGCGTCAAGGAAAATGATCGATGGCCATTCTCGAAGTCCAGGACATCCACACTTATTACGGCGACGCCTACGTGCTGCAAGGTCTGTCGCTCGCCGTCGAGCAAGGGCAGATACTCGGCCTCCTGGGCCGCAACGGTGTCGGCAAGACAACACTGGTCAATTCGATTGTCGGCTTCAACCCGCCGCGCCGCGGTAGGGTCGTGTTCAAAGGTGACGACATCACCCACATTCCTTCGTTCGAAACCGTGCGCGTCGGAATGGGCCTGGTGCCGCAGGGCCGGCGCGTATTTCCGACCCTCAGCGTCGAGGAAAACTTGCTGGTTGCCGAACGCAGCCTCGATCGGCACGGCTGGAATCTCGAGCGGGTCTACAAGCTGTTCCCGCGCCTCGAAGAACGCCGCAACCAGCGCGCCAAGACGCTGTCCGGCGGCGAGCAGCAGATGCTGGCGATCGGCCGCGCGTTGATGACCAACCCGGACTGTCTGATCATGGACGAACCCTCCGAAGGTCTAGCCCCCATCATCATCCAGGGGCTCTGGGAGGCGATCGGCAAGTTGCGCGAACAGGGCCTTTCCATCCTGCTGGTCGAGCAGAACGCCAACCTCGCGCTCAAGCTCGTCGATTACGTCCACGTGATGAGCAAGGGCCAGGTGGTCTTTTCCGGCAAGCCGGCGGCGCTTAAAGCCGACGAAAAGATCAAGTCGAGCTACCTCGGCATCTAGTTTCGTTTTCGGGAGGCGGGCTTGCCCGTTGAAACCCGCAAGCGCCGTAGCCTCGCCATCCTCGCGGTGTGCCAGGTGTTCGGCATGTCGCTGTGGTTCTCGGCTTCGGCGGTCTTGCCGTCGCTGCAGGCGCAATATGCGATCAGCGGCGCGCAAGCGGCGGCGCTGTCCAGCAGCGTCGCCTTCGGCTTTGTCGGCGGCACGCTCATAAGCGCGGTGTTCGGCCTCGCCGACCGGCTGGAGTCGCGGCGGTTCTTTGCCGGCGCGGCCGTCGTCGGCGCGCTCGCCAATGCCGCAGCCATCGGCATCGACCCCACCGGTATTTCGTTCATCGCTTCGCGCGCGCTGGTCGGCGCCTGCATCGCCGGTATCTATCCGGTTGGCATTCGCATGGCGGCGACTTGGGCGAGCGCCGACCTCGGCATGCTCGTCGGTTTTCTTGTCGGAGCCACCACGCTCGGCAGCGCGTCGCCGTTTCTGCTCGCGGCGCTCGGCGGGATTGACTGGCGCTACGCGGTCATCGGCGCCTCCACGCTCGCGATGATTGCCGCGGCGTTGATCCAGTCTTTCACGCCCGGCCCAAGGCACCGGCGCGCTAGCCTATTCCAGGCGCGTTACGTGCTCGATGCGTGGCGGCGGCGGCCCTTACGGCTCGCCAACCTCGGCTACTACGGTCACATGTGGGAGCTTTACGCGATGTGGGCCTGGATCGCCGCCTTCGTCGACGCGAGTCTCCAGCAGTCCTCCCCGGCGCTTGCCGCGCCGTTCTGGGCCAAGCTTTTCGCTTTCGCGACGATTGGACTAGGGGCAGCCGGATGCCTTGCCGGCGGGCTTATCGCCGATCGTTGGGGGCGCACCACGCTGACCATTGCCGCCATGCTGATCAGCGGCAGTTGCGCGGCGCTGGCCGGCTTCCTCTTCGGCAGCCCGCCGTGGCTGCTGTTTACCTTCTGTGCGGTCTGGGGCATCGCCGCGGTCAGCGACTCGGCGCAGTTTTCGGCGAGCGTCGTCGAACTGTCCGATGCCGAGCATGTCGGCACCATGGTGACAGTGCAGACTTGCGCCGGCTTCCTGCTGACCATGCTGTCGATCCATCTGGTGCCGCCGATCAACGCCGCGGTCGGCTGGCACTGGACATTTTTGTTTCTCGCCGCCGGCCCCTTCCTCGGCGCCTGGGCGATGCTTGCGCTCAGGCGCGATCCGCTATCGAAGAAGCTCGCCGGTGGCAGGCGCTGATCGCTAGGCAACGCGCTTGACGCTGCCGGAGCGCGCCCAGCTGATGGCGTCTTCCAGCCGATCGTCGCCCCAGAACAATTCGCGTCCGATGGTGAAGGCCGGCGAGCCGAAAATGCCGAGTTCGCGCGCCGCATCGGTTTCCGCGGTCAGCGCCGCCTTGGTCGCATCGGAATTGGCGATCGAAATCACGCGCGCGGGATTCTGCCCGATATCGCGCAGGCTTTCGCAGACGTTGGCTTCCTCTCCGGTCGGTTGCCCGAGCACGAACCAGTGCCGGTAGGCCGCGCGCACGAAATCTGCGCCCCAGCCTTCGCGCATACCGGCCGTCGCCACCAGATTGGCAAAGATCGACTGCTTGCACGGATAAGGCGCCGGCACCTTGACCGGGATGCCGTACAGAGCCGCGCGGCGCTCGATGTCGCGCCACATGTAGGCCATCTTCCGCGGCTTGTCGGCGAACGGCACGTGCTTCATCTCGTTCAGAATCACCAGCAGATGAAATGGCCGCCAGCGGAAGGTAAGCCCGCTCTCGCGCTGCACATCGGCCAGGCGCATCACGCTGAGGAACGAATAGGTGCTCCCCATCGTGAACCAGAAATCGATCGGCTCGGCCATCACGACCTCCCGTTCAGCGGGGTTTGTCGCCGGCGAGCGTCACCCGGTGCATGACGCGGCGGAAGCCGTGATAGTCATTCACCGGGTTGTGCAGCGTGCAGCGGTTGTCCCAGAACGCCAGCGAACCGACGCGCCAGTTGAAGCGGCAGGTGAATTCCGGCCGGGTCTGATGCTGGAACAGATAATCGAGCAGCGGCGCGCTTTCCTCGACCGTCATGTCCTTGAAGCGCACGGTATGGCCGACATTGACGTAGAGCGCCTTGCGCCCGGTCTCCGGATGGGTGCGCACGACCGGATGCTCGCTGACAAATTCCTTTTTCGCCTCGCTCTTGCCGCTGTCGCGGATGCGGTCCTCGCGTGTGCGCGTCACGTCCGCTTTCGCCGAGTGGTTGACCGCGATCAGCCCGTCGAGCATGCGCTTCATGCCCCCGGACAAGGTCTCGTAGGCAAGATAGGCGTTGGCGAACAAGGTATCGCCGCCGTAGGGCGGCACCTCGCGCGCAATCAGCATCGTGCTCATCGGCGGTTGTTCGAGATAGGCGGTATCGGTGTGCCAGATGCCGCCGAAATTGGTTTTCTCATGCTCGAGCTTCACCACCGGGATAATTTCGGAAAAGCCTTCGATGCCTTTGACGAAGGGATATTCGACCGGCTGGCCGAAGCGCCTGGCGAAGGCGAGAAATTTCGCCGGCGGCAAATCCTGGTCGCGGAAGAAGACGACGTTGTGCTGGAGCCAGACCTGGCGGATTTCGCCGATGACGTTGTCGCCGGGCTCGGACGCAAGGTCGATGCCCAGGATCTCCGCGCCGATGCCGCCCGACAGGCGCCGCACTTCAAAACCATTCGCCGCCATGATCGCCACCTCGACGCCGCCTGTGTTGCGCCGTCAATCTAACATAGGCGGCGCCGCGCTGCCCACCGCCGACCACCGGGCTTTACATCGTGGATCGCCTTGGCCGATGATGGCTCCGGTCCAGCTTTCACCGTGGAGATCGACCGCTGCCGATACAGATGATCGGAATGCAAAAAGGCTGTTGAAGGCCGATCGTAAAAGCAGCCCGGAAGGGGCGACAGAGGGAGGAAAACGCAATGTCTCGCAAGTTCACCCGCCGCAAATTCATGGCTTCGACCGCCGCCGGCGCCGCCGCCGCGACGTTCCAATTCCCGATGCCGGCGATCGCGCAAGCGGCGCCGTTCAAGCTCGGCCTGCTCACCGTCAAGACCGGCGGACTGGCCGAAGGCGGCATCCAGATGGAACAGGGTGTGCGCACCTGGCTGAAAGTGCACGACAACAAGATGGCCGGCCGCCCGGTCGAGTTCTTCTCCGCCGACACCGGCGGCAAGCCGGCGGGCACCAAGACCAAGGCGCAGGAGCTGATCGAGCGCGACAAGGTCGACGTCATCCTCGGGCCGCTCGCCGCGTTCGAGCTGCTCGCCATCACCGACTATGTCCGCGAGCACAAGACGCCGACGCTCAGCCTTGCCGGCGCCGACGATCTCACCCAACGCAAGCCGAACCCGTACTTCCTGCGCCCCTCGGCCTGTTCCTCACAGGCCATGCATGTGATGGGCAGCTATGCAGCCAAGGAGATGGGCAAGAAGAAGGCCATCACCATCGACTGGGATTTTGCCTTCGGCTACGAGCAGGAAGGCGGCTTCCAGGCGGCCTTCCAGAAGGACGGCGGATGCGTCGTCAACAAGCTTTGGACGCCGTTGGGCACGCCCGATTACACGCCGTATATCGCCGAGATTAAGGATTGCGACGTGGTGTGCCAGGGCTTCCCCGGCGGCGTGCCGCTACGCTTCCTCAAGCAATATTCGAGTTTCGGTCTCAAGTATCCCCTCGTCACCGGCGAAACCGGCGGCGACGACGCGCTGCTGGTGTCCTTCGGCGACGAAGCCGTGGGGCAGATGAGCTGTTGCCCGTACACGCTCGACCTCGACACCGACGGCAACAAGAAGTTCGTCGCCGCGATCCGCAAGGAATTCAACGTCGTTCCCGGATTCTATGCCGCCGGTCTCTACGTCAACTGCGACGTGGTCAATGCCGGCCTCGAAGCGGTCGGCGGCAAGACCGATGACAAGGACAAGCTCATGGCCGCGCTCAAGGCCGTCAACCTGAAGGACACGCCGCGCGGGCCGATCAAGTTCGACCACCTCGGCAACGTGATCGGCAACTTCTATGTCCGCCGTTGCGAGAAGCGGTCGGATGCGCCCTACGGCCTCAAGCTCTGGAACAAGACGGTCAAGACCTACGAGAACGTCAGCCAGTTCTGGACCTGGTCGGAGAAGGAGTTCCTGGCGCATCCGGTTTATTCGCGCGACTATCCGCCGCTGAGCAAATGCTGATCTGACGCTTTTACTCCGCTCATTCCCGCGCAGGCGGGAATCCAGGGTCACACCGGCTATGTCGGCTAATTTCGCCCTGGGTCCTCGCTTTCGCGGGGACGAGCGGACGGAGCGACAGCAACTCTAAGCGGACAATGAGACGATGACCTTCTGGCTGCTGCTGACGGTCAACAGCGTCACCTTCGGCGGCCTGCTGTTCCTGTTGGCGGCCGGCTTCTCGCTGATCTTCGGCCTGATGCGCATACCCAACCTGACGCACGGCTCGCTGTTCATGCTCGGCGCCTATTTCGGCGCCACTTTTGTCGGCGGCTATCTGGCGGTGACCTTCGACTTCTGGATCGCCGCGCTGATCGCGGTCGTGCTGGTCGCCGCCTTCGGCACGGTGATCGAGCGCTTCCTGCTGCGCCGTCTGCCGGGGCAGCAAATGGCGCAGGTGCTGGTGACGCTCGGCATTTCCTTCATCGTGGCCGATTTCTGCCTGATGGTCTGGGGCGGCGATCCGGTGCGCGTCGACACGCCGCCCGGCCTCACCGGGGTCTTTCACTACGGGCCGCTGGTATTTCCGCACTACCGCATCGCCGTTATCGTCATTGCGGCGTTGACGGCGCTCGCCCTTTGGCTGCTGCTCGACCGCACCCGGCTCGGCGCCATGATCCGCGCCGGCGTCGACGATCCTGACATGGCGCGCGTGGTCGGCATCCGCGTCTCCCAGTTGTTCACCATCGTGTTCGCGCTCGGCGCCGGATTGGCGGCGTTCGGCGGCATCATCGGCGCGCCGATCCTGTCGGTCTATCCCGGCCTCGACCAGGACATGCTGCCGCTCGCGCTGGTCGTCGTCATCCTCGGCGGCTCGGGCAGCCTGCTCGGCAGCTTCGTCGGCAGCCTCATCATTGGCTTCATCTACAATTTCGGCCAGGCGCTGCTGCCTGAACTGTCATATTTCGTGCTGTTTCTGCCCATGCTGATCGTGCTGATCGTGCGGCCGCAGGGCCTGTTCGGCAGGTTCGTGCCATGAGCGGACGCCTTTTCTTTTACGCCGCCGCTCTCGCCGCCTTGCTTACAGTGCCCTACTGGATTCACGGCGACTACTACGTGAACGTCTCCAGTCAGATCCTGTTCTATGCAATTTTCGCGATGGGCCTGAATATCATCGCCGGCTACGGCGGGCTGGTCTCGCTCGGCCATGCCGGGCTGTTCGGCATCGCCGCCTATTCGACGGGTTACGTCCTGCAAGCCGGCTTCGGCCATCCGCTGGCCATCCTCACCGCGCTCGTCTTGGGCCTTGCCTCGATGGCGGTCTATGCCGTGCTGTCGCTGCGCACGACCGGCATCGGCTTCATCATGATCACGCTGGCGCTGGGGGAGATCATCTGGGGGCTCTGCTACCGCTGGATCAGCATCACCGGCGGCGACAACGGCATCAACCTGCACGGGCGCCCGCATCCGTTCGGCCTGTCCGTCGATTCACCGACCGCCTTTTATTATGCGACGCTTGCGGTATTTGTGGCGGCGCTTGCTTCCGTCGCGCTGTTCGTGCGGTCGCCGCTCGGCGCCGCGCTGATGGGCACACGCGACCAGCCGCGGCGCATGAACGCGCTCGGCTTTCACGTCTGGGCGATCCGCTTCTGGGCCTGCATGTTTTCCGGGCTGCTCACGGCGATCGCCGGCATCCTGTTCGTCTACTACACGCAATTCATCAGCCCGCAGGCGGTGGACCTGACCTCTTCGGCGGAGGTGCTGCTGATGGTGATCGCCGGCGGCGCCGGCACGTTGTTCGGGCCGATCGTTGGCGCTGCGCTGGTGGTGACTGTCAAGAGCGTGGTGAGCGGCTTCATCGAGCGGTGGAACATGCTGCTCGGCGCTATTTTCGTGACCATCGTCATTCTGATGCCGGAAGGCCTGGTGCCGGGTACGGCGCGACTGTGGCGGCTCGGCGTGCGCAAATTCGGCGGAGCCGGCAAACCGGCGGTTACCGGAGCGGAGCCATGAGCGCGCTGAGCGTCAGCGGACTGAGCAAGGCCTTCGGCGGCCTGCAGGTGACGCGCAACGTCGACCTCGACGTTCAGCCGGGCGAGCGGCGGCTGATCATCGGTCCCAACGGCGCCGGCAAGACCACCCTGTTCAATCTGATCACCGGCGAGCTCTCGCCCGATTCCGGCTCGGTAACGCTGTTCGGCGAAGACATCACCCGCGTACCGAGCCGGCGTCGGCCGCATATGGGCATGGCGCGCACCTATCAGATCATCACGCTGTTTCCGCATGACACCATCATCCATAACGTGTCGCTGGCGTTGCTCGGACTTTCGCCGCTGCGCTGGAACCCGTTGATCGAAATGAAGCGGCAGGCGCATATCGCCACCCACGGACACGAGGCGCTCGAGCGCGTCGGTCTCGCCCACATCGCCGAGCGGCCCTTGTCGCAAACCTCCTATGGCGAGCGCCGCCGCGTCGAGATCGCCATGGCGCTGGCGCAGAATCCGAAAGTGCTGCTGCTCGACGAGCCCTTCGCCGGGCTCTCGATCGACGAACGCCGCGACGTGCACGAATTGCTGCTCGCCATTCCGCGCGACGTCACCATGGTGATGATCGAGCACAACATGGACGTGGCGCTGGAATTTGCCGAGCGCATCACGCTTTTGCATTTCGGCGAGGTCATTGTCGAAGGTAGCCGCGCCGAAGTGGTAGCCGATCCGCGCACGCGGGAGGTCTATCTTGGCCACTGACGCGCTGTCGCTGCGCAACATCGACGCTTATTACGGCGACAGCCACGTGCTGCACGGCGTCTCCCTTGCCTGCGGCGAGGCAAAGCTGCTCGGTCTGCTCGGCCGTAACGGCGCCGGCAAAACCACCTGCATGAACGTCACTATGGGCCTTTTGGCGCCGCGACACGGCGCGGTCGAGGTGTTCGACGAAGAGGTCACCGGCTTCTCCCCCGAGGTGATCGCCGCTCGCGGCGTCGCCTTGGTGCCGCAAGGCCGCCGCGTCTTCAAAAGCCTCACGGTGCGCGAAAATTTGAGCGTCGCCGCACGCAAGCCGGCAAACGGCAAGCATGCGCCGTGGACCGAAGAAACCGTGTTCCGCATGTTTCCGCGGCTCGCCGAGCGCCACCGGCAGATCGCCGCGCACCTGTCCGGCGGCGAGCAGCAGATGCTGGCGATCGGGCGCGCGCTGATGGGCAATCCGCGCGTGCTGCTGATGGACGAGCCGTCGGAGGGCCTCGCGCCGCAGGTGGTCGCCGAAGTGATGGGCACCATCCGCAAGCTGAAAGAGAGCGGACTTTCGATCGTGCTGGTCGAGCAGAACCCGAAGCTGGTATTCGACGTCGCCGACGATATCGTCATCCTCAATAGCGGCCGCGTGGCCGTGGTGTCGACGCCGACGCAATTGAACAAAGAGGGCGTAGACCTGCACCAGCACCTCGGTATCTATTGAATTCTGCATGCAAAGGGGCAAGCGACATGGCGGACGTCTGGAATAAATATGCCGATACGGCGGCGCGCAAGCACGGCAAGCCAGGCCGCGAAGTGCGCCCGAAAAGCCTCACCGTCGATATGCACTGTCACGTCGCGGTGCCGCGCGTGGCGGAGATCGTCGCGCCGCATCTGAAGAATGCGACCGATCCATTGGTCGCCGCGTCGACACCGGAGACGCAGGCGCTGATGGCAAAGCAGGCCGCCGACATCAAAACGCGCATCGCGACGACCGCCGAGCGCTTCGGCGTCATGGACGAGATGGGCATCGACATGCAGCTCGTCTGTCCGGCGCCGCCGCAGATTTATTATTACCTGCCGCTCGAGGTCGGCGTTGCGGCCGCGCGCGCGCTCAACGACGGCATCGCCGAGTATGTCGGCAAGCACAAGGACCGGCTGGTGGCGCTCGGCGGCGTGCCGCTGCAGGACGGCAACGAGGCGGCCAAGGAGCTCGAGCGCGGCATGACCAAGCTCGGCTTCAAGGGCGTCGAAGTCCTCACCAACGTCAACGGCAAGGAGCTGTCCGACCCGGCCTTCGCGCCGTTCTGGAAGAAGGCCGAGGAGCTCGACGCGCTGGTCTTCATCCACCCGACCGGCTTCACCCAGCCGCAGCGTTTCGCGCGCTTTTACTTCAACAACGTCATCGGCAATCCGCTCGACACCACGGTGGCGCTGCATTACCTGATCTTCGACGGCGTGTTCGAACGCCATCCCAGGCTGCGCGTTCTCGCCGCCCATGGCGGCGGTTTCCTCGGCGCCTATTCAGGCCGCATCGATCACGCCTGGGGCGCGCGCTCGGACGCCCACGGCAGTTTGCCGAAACCGCCGACGACGTACCTGCGGCGCAACGTCTATCTCGACACCGTCGTGTTCACGCCGCACCAGCTCGAAGCGCTGGTAAAGACCTACGGCGCCGACCGCATCGTGCTGGGCACCGACTATCCGTTCGACATGTTGGAGTACGATCCGATCGGCCATGTCGCCTCGGTGAACAGCTTCGACGATACCACGCGCGCCGCGATCTGCGGCGGCAATGCGAAGACATTGCTGAAGTTGTAGCTCGCTCTCCCCTCTTGCGGAGAAAGGTGAGGAAACGGCTACGCGTACAAAAAGTCCAGCACCGCCGTTTCCGCGAGCACGGCTTCGTCGGTCGCGTGCCGGCCGGCGCGCGCCTGCTCGGCTTCGGTGCGCGTTGCCTGCAGGAAGGCGCCGAGGTGGCGCGCGCGCTCGATGATACGGAAGTTTTCCTTGAGCCGCGCCGCCTCGAAGCGCTTGAGCGCGGCGGCAACATCCGCCTCCGCGGCGAGCGCCTCGACCAGGGCCGCGGCGTCGTCGGCCGCCTTCGACACGCCGGCCGCGACGTGCGGCCGCGCCACGAAAGCGGCGTCGCCCAGAATGGCCACGCGGCCAAAGGCCATCCGCGGCGATTCAAGGTCGTAGATCGGCTGCAGGATCGGCTCGTCAATCAGCTTCACCACCTGGCGGAACTGCGGCCCGAGCAGGCGCTCGGCGTCGGTGCGCATCTCCGCAATCGCCTCGCGGCGGATGAGCGGCGGCGGGATCGAGATCGAATGCGTCACGCCGCGTTCGTCGGTGAGCAGCCATTGCAGCTTGGTCTTCTCGTCCGCCGGCCGATACCACACAACGTTGTAGCGGCGATGGCCTTGCCGCAGGTCATTGTCGGGCCCGGCGACGGGGTAGCCCAGAAATTGCTCACCCGGCGGCAGCGTGAAGATCATGTATTCGAACAGGTCGCGGTGCACGGCGGGCGGAAAGGCGCTCTCCGCGATCAGCGCGCGCCATGCCGAATAGCCGGCGTAGAGCGGCACGACGTCAGGCGCGCATTGCTGGCGCACGGTCGAGCGCAGGCCGTCGGCGCCGATGAGCAAATCGGCGGCGATGCTTTCGCCGCCGGCAAAGCGCGCGGTAACCCGGTCCGCATCTTGCGCGAAGCCGGCGAGCCCACGCCCGCGATGATAGTGCTCGCCCGGAAAGGCATCACGCAGCAGCCGGTAAAGGCGCTCCCAGGCGGTCAGCACCTGCGGGCATTCGATCTCGTGGGTGAAGCGGCCCTGCGCGTCGAGGATCTTGCGCGTGGTAATGTGCACGCCGAGCTCGTCGGTGGACAGGCCAAGCCCGCGCACGCGCTCGATCAGCTCGGCCTGCGCCACGATGCCCGCGCCGCGGCCGGAGAGTTCGCTCTCCACGCGCTCGTAAATGTCGACCGCCCAGCCGGCGCGCCGCAGCAGCAGGGCGCCGAGCAACCCGCTCATCGAGCCGCCGACAATAATGGCGCGCCGCTTGCTCGAGCCGGTCAATCGAACGCCCTCAACGTTTGAGTTTCGCGGACTATGCTATATATAGCGGCAAAGATCAGCGGAGGAATTTTTCATGGCTCTTACCATGCACGACAAGGCCGCCGAAGTCAGGCACAAGAAGCCGTGGTCCGCGGACATCGTGGCCGAATTCGAACGCGAGACAAAAAATCCGAATCCTTGCGTCGGGTCCGTGCTGCTATCGGAAAACGAACGCACGCGCGTGTGGATGATCCGCCTGGCGCCCGGCGAGCGCTGCGGCTTTCACCGCCACGTCCTCGATTATTTCTGGACCTGCATCAACGGTGGCCGCGCCCGTCAACATGTGCATGACGGCACCACGCTCGAATGCGGCTATGCGGCCGGCGAGACTCGCCACGAGAGCTACGGCAAGGGCGAGTTCAAGGTGCACGATCTGGAAAATCTCGGCGACACGGAGATCGTCTTCATGACCGTCGAGTTCAAGGACAGCGCCAACAAGCCGTTGCCGTTGCCGGCCGGCGTGCGCCCGCAAGCCGCCGCCTGATCGGCGAATTAAAGCTCGTACGACGCCCGCCGTATTCGCGGCGGGCAATCGACTTTTACGGCGGCCGCAATCCCTGGTCCGTTCATTCGGGCTAGCCAAGCCCCTCCGCTTCCTGCAAACTGCGCCGCAATTCCGGGGCGCAAGCATCCCAGTGAACGGGTGCTTCGAAAACCAAGAACCGGTTCAGAGGGAGAAACGTCGGCCATCACGCTCATTCGTCTCTTGGGCGCTTGCCCGCGTCGAGCACGCCTCGGGGGACGGCGATTTATTGCGGCCGCGATCGCATGGATTTCGATTTTAATCTGCTCATCAACGCGATCGTCGCCGGGCTCCTGCTCGGCGGCTTCTACGCCGCGGTCACCGCCGGCATTTCCATTTCCTTCGGCATGCTCGACATCGTCAACATCGCGCATCCCGGTTTCATTATTCTCGGCTCCTACATCGCCTTTCTTTTGAACTCCAATTTCGGCATCGATCCGATCATCGCCAGCATCCTCATGCTGCCGCTGTTTTATCTGCTCGGCACTTTTGTCTACCAGGTCTATTACCAATCGTTTGAGCGCCGCGGCGCCGAAACGCTGCGCGGGCTTGCCTTCTTCTTCGGCCTGCTCTTCGTCACCGAAGTGATCCTGCTGCTTGTCTTCGGCGTCGATTACCGCTCGGTCGACGCGAGCTATATCGGCTCCAGCCTGCGGCTCGGCGCCATCGAATTTCCGCTGCGGCTCTTGATCCCCTGCCTTGCGTCGCTGGCGATGTTTATCTGCCTGGAGATTTTCCTGTCACGCACCTTCATCGGCCGCGCGGTCATGGCGGTGTCGCAGGATCCGCAGGCGCTGCAGCTAATGGCGGTCAACCCGACGCGAATCAAGCGCATCGCCTTCGGAATTTCCATCGCCACCGCTTCGCTCGCCGGCGCCTTTCTCATCATCATCCAGCCGGTCATTCCGTCGGTCGGCCGCGACTATATCGGCCGCATCTTCGCGATTTGCGTGCTCGGCGGCCTCGGCAGCCTGCCGGGCACGCTCATTGCCGCTTTCCTGCTCGGCGTGGTGGAAAGCCTCACCTCGGTTTTCTACGGGCCCTCGTGGGCGCCGGCGGTCGCCTTCGGCACCCTGTTACTGACGCTGGCCGTGCGGCCGTCCGGCTTGCTGGGGCGCTGATCTCGTGCGCACGCCGGTCTTTATCGCCATTCAGATTGCCATCGCCGCGGCGCTCTATTTTTCCTTCCGCGCGATCAACAACGACTATCTGTTTTTTGCCGGCTACACGGTGCTCGAATTCGTCGTGCTGGCGACCGCCTGGAACATCCTCGGCGGCTATTGCGGCTATGTGAATTTCGGCAGCGCCGGCTTTTTCGCGCTCGGCGCTTATTCAGCGATCTTCCTCTATACCGTCGGCCAGAGCGTGGACGACCTCTTCCCGGAATCGCTTGCCGACGTTATGAACTTAATCTTTCCGCTGCCATTACCGATCATCATCCTCGTCGGCGGCGCGGTGGCGGGGCTCGTCGGCCTCGGCATGGGTTATCTCACGCTGCGTTTGCGCGGCGTCTTCTTCGCCATCGGCACGCTGGCGCTCGCCGTCGTGCTGCAGACTTTCATCGTCAACTGGTCCTTTGTCGGCGGCTCGCGCGGCGCCTATGTCATTCCGCCGGAAAAAATCCCGGTGTTCGGCCCCTATATTCAATTCCTGTTCGTGCTGATGCTGATCCTCGTCATCGTCTCGCTGACGACGGCGCGATTGATCGAACGCTCGCAGCTCGGACTCGGTTTCGCCACCATTCGCGACGATGAGCTCGCCGCGGAAGCCTCCGGCGTGCCGACCCTGAAACTCAAGCTTATCGCCACCGTGGTCTCCGGCGCGCTGATGGGCATGGCCGGCGCGCCGTTCCCCTTTTACATCGGCTATGTCGAACCGGGCTCGGCCTTCGATCTGTCCTATGCCGTCAACTCAATCGCCATGCCGATGATCGGCGGCACCACCAGCTGGCTCGGACCGCTGATCGGCGCGCTTTTGCTCGGTACACTGCAACAGGTCATCACCGTCACTATTTCGTCGGCGGCGAACCTCCTGATCGTCGGCATGCTGCTCATCGGTTTCGTCATTGTCGCGCCGAACGGCATCGTCGGACTATGGCAGAGCTTGGCGAAGAAATGGGCAAAGGCATGAGCGCGCCGATTTTGCAGGTCGCCAACGTCGGTAAGCGCTTCGGCGGCTTCGTCGCGCTTGAGGACATCATGCTCGAGGTCGGCGCGGGCGAGCGCGTCGGCCTCATCGGCCCCAACGGCTCCGGCAAGAGCACGCTGGTCAACTGCATCTGCGGCACCTTGCGCAACGACACAGGCAGCGTCACCTTCGCCGGCGAGGCAATGGATGGGCTGGCGACGCATAGGCGTACGCGCCGCGGCCTCGCCCGCAGCTTCCAGCTGCCGCGGCCGTTCATGAGCATGAGTGTCGCCGAGAATATCCGCGTGCCGCTGCTTTACACCGTGAACGCCCGTTCCGGTTCGCGTCTGGCGCATGGCGAGCTGCATGACCGCTGCATGGAGCTGCTCAAGCTGGTGGCGCTGGATGCCAAGGCCGTCAAGCTGCCGCGCGACCTGACGCAGGTCGAGATGCGCAAGCTCGAGCTTGCCCGCGCCATGGCGGCGGAGCCGAAGCTGCTGATCGCCGACGAGTCAATGGCTGGACTTTCGCATTCCGAGGTCGAGGACATCGTTGCGCTGCTCATCCGCCTCAACGAGCGCGGCGTCACCATCATCATGATCGAGCACATCATGCGTGCGGTGATGAGTTTCTCACAGCGCCTGGCCGTTCTTGTGTCCGGCAAAAAGATCGCCGACGGCAAGCCTGACGACGTGATCAAGAACAAGGACGTGGTGGGAGCCTATCTTGGCCAATAGCGGCAACAGCATCAACGTCGACAAGATCGACGCCGCTTACGGCGCGGTACGCGTCCTCGAAGACGTTTCGCTCACCGTCAACAGTGGCGAGACTGTCGCTTTGCTCGGCACCAACGGCAACGGCAAATCGACGCTGATGAAATGCATCATGGGCATCGTGCGGCCGCGGCAAGGCAGGATCACCGCGCATATCGACGGCCAAGAGCACAACCTCGTCGGCTTAAGAACCGAAGACATCGTCGATCTCGGCATCGCTTTGGTGCCCGAGGGCCGCCGCTTGTTCCCGCGGCAAACCGTCGAGGAGAATCTGCTGCTCGGCGCCAGCCGCAGGAAGGCGCGGCCGCAGATCAAGACGAACATGGATTTCTGCTTCGAGGTTTTCCCGCGTCTGGCTGAGCGCAAGCGGCAGCTGGCCGGCTCGATGAGCGGCGGCGAGCAGCAGATGCTGGCGCTTGCGCGCGCGCTGATGCTCAGCCCGCGCATTCTGCTGATCGACGAGCCGTCGGTTGGCCTTGCGCCGGTACTCGTCTCGCGCACCATCGACGCCGTCAAGCAGCTCAAGGAGCACTACCAGCTCACGGTGCTGATGGCGGAGCAGAACTTCATCCAGGCGATCCGCATCGCCGACCGCGGCTACGTCATCGTGCACGGCAAGATCGCCTTCGAGGGTGGCTCCGCTGAGGAGCTCAACAACAACGATCTGATCCGCGAATTTTACCTCGGCCTCGAGGCGTCCAATTAAAAAGGCGGTTTGCCGCGGCGCCTCGCGGTTTAGGGACGAGGTAAGAATAAAGACGGCGCGGGAAACGCTCCCGCGCCGTCCGCATTCGATGCCGGGCGGTTACTTCGCCATATGCGCCTTCTCATAGGGATAGATCACCTTGCCAGTCTCCAGATTCGGCGGGAACAACACCGTCTGGTAGCTCATGCCGCGCCAGGTATCGAGGTTCGCGGCATCGGTGATGTCATGATACTGGACCTCGAGCATGCGGCCTTGCGCCCATTCGCCGTTCTTGCCGAACTTGATCGGGCCCATGACGGTCTGGAAGGTGTGGCTCTTCAGATAGGCGGCGAGCTTGTCGTCGTTGATGCTCTTGGCGCCCTTGATGGCATCGCCGAGAATCTGCATCTGCGCATAGCCCCAGCCGCCGAGATAGTAGCCGAGCGGATCCACACCGGCGGCGGCGGCGCGTGACTGATACTCTTTGAAGAACGCCTCGGTGCCCTCGTACATCTGCTTCTTGTCCGGCACCCAGGTCTCGTAGTTGACGATGCCGTTGAGCTTGGTCTTCAGCTTGTTCTTGAATACCAGCGCCTGCAGGCCGACCAGCGCGCCGCCGAACATTTTCGGGGTCAGGCCGATTTCGTTCGCAGCTTCGACGATACCGACCGAGTCGGCGGGATAGGCGCACACCACGACCAGATCGGCATTGGCCGCTTTCAGCGCCTGCACGATTGGCGTGAAGTCGGTGGTCTTCGGCGGCGGCGGATAGCTCTTGTCATAGACGATCTTGAAGCCGCCCTTCTTGGCATTTTCGCGCGCGCCTTCGCAGGCATTCTGCGAGAATTCGGCGTCGGCATAAGCGAGCGCGACGGTCGCCGGCTTCGGCTTTTGCTCTTCGGCAATCTTGAAGAAGCCCTCGGTGAATGAGGTCTTGGTGTTCGGGCCGGTCGGCAATACCGAGAAGTACTTCGGATAATGGAACTTGCCGTTGGCATCCAGCGCAAACAGGCTGATGAAGGTCTTGCCCTTGCGGATGATGACCGGCATCGCCGGCGCCACCTGGTTGGTGGCGTAACCGCTGACCACGAGATCGACATGATCGACGTCGAGCAGCTTGGTGTAGATGCCGGGCACTTCGGCCGGCGAGCTCTTGTCGTCGTAGTACTTGAGCTCGACCTGACGGCCGAGCAGACCGCCGGACTTGTTGACCTCGTCGCGCCAGATTTCCGCACCGACCAGCGCTTGCTTGCCGTTCGGCGACAGGAAGCCGGTGAGCGACTGGCCGAAGCCGATGACGATCGGCTTTTTCTCCTGCGCATTGGCGCTGAGCGCCATCGCGCCGGCGGCAAGGGCGACCGTCGCCCCCGCAATCCAGGCAAAGCTTCGCGATTTGAGGTTTTTGATCATCTACTCCTCCCGAGTGGTGTTATTTTTTGTCATCTTACGCGTATTCGACCGGCAAAGGCCAGAGGCAAGCCGCGGTTTCGTAGTGGGCTAAATCCCCTCGACCATCACCGTCTCTACTTCGCCGGCGCCGTTGGCGCGGCGGAATGCTGCGGCGCGGTCGTATTCCGGCGATCTGAAGCAGGCGGCGCCCTGCTCCAGCGTCGGAAATTCAATCACGATGAAGCGGTGAAATTTCTCCGGCCCTTCCATGATCTGAAAACGGCCGCCGCGCGCCAGCACCTTGCCTCCATATTTGGCGATGATGCCGGGCACCAAATCGGTGTATTTTTTGTACTCGACGGGATCATTGATCTTAGAGCGCGCAACCCAATAGGCGGGCATTGTTGACTCCATGACATTCGCCGTGTCCGGCCGCAGCGCCACAGTATAAGTGCGGGAGCAAATAATGAAAAACCTGAAGATCGATCCCGAACGGCTGTGGGACGACCTAATGCAAACGGCCAAGTTCGGCGCCACGCCGAAAGGCGGCATCTGCCGGCTCACGCTCACCGAAACCGATCGCCTGGTGCGCGACTGGTTCAAGGCGCGCGCGCAGACGTTGGGCTGCAGCATCACCGTCGACGATATGGGCACCATGTTTGCGCGCCGTCCGGGCCAGCGCGACATTCCGCCGATCGGCATGGGCAGCCATCTCGACACCCAGCCGACCGGCGGCAAGTTCGACGGCGCGCTCGGCGTGCTCGCCGCGCTGGAGGCGCTCGCCGCGCTGCATCGCGCCGGCTACGACACCTTCGCGCCGATCGAGGTCATCAACTGGACCAACGAAGAAGGCTCGCGCTTTTCCCCGGCGCTGATCGCCTCCGGCGTTTTTGCCGGCGCTTTCACGCGCGATTGGGCGCACCAGCGGCAAGACCGCAGCGGCGAGAGCTTCGGCGCCGCGCTGGAAAAGATCGGCTATCGCGGGCCGGAACGCTGCGGTGAGCACAAGCTGTCTGCGTTCTTTGAGCTGCACATCGAGCAGGGCCCCTACCTCGAAGAGGCCGGCAAAGAAATTGGCGTCGTCACCGGCGTCCAGGCAATGCGCTGGTACGAGGTCACGGTCGCTGGCCAGGACAGCCATGCCGGCACCACGCCGATGAAGCGCCGGCACGATGCGCTCGTCGGCGCCGCACGGCTCGTCGAGGCCATCGACTCCGGCGCGCGGCGCTTTCCCGTGGCCGTCGGCACTGTCGGGCTCCTGGAGGTCAAGCCCGGCTCGCCGAACGTGGTCCCCGGCGAAATCTATTTCACCATCGACCTGCGCGATCCCGACACCGCCGTACTCGACAGCATGGAAAGCGAGATCGCGGCGACGGCAAAACGTGTTGAAAGCGACCTTGGCCTCACCGTCGCCATCAAAAATATCTGGACGCAAGAGGCGACGCAGTTCGATGCCGGTTGCGTCGCCGCGGTGCGCGCCGCGGCCAAGGTGTCCGGCTATTCGACGCGCGACATGATCTCAGGCGCCGGCCACGACGCGGCTTACGTCTCGCGCGTGGCACCGGCCTCGATGATCTTCGTGCCGTGCAAGGACGGCATCAGCCATAACGAAGCCGAGTTCTCCTCCAAGGAGCAATGTGCCGCGGGCGCGCAGGTGCTGCTGCAGGCCGTGCTCGACTACGACCGGCAGCTGGCCGAGCGGTACGGTAAGTAAGCCCCTACGCCGTTGCCGCTTTGCGCGCCGCGAGCGCCAAGAGCAGCAGCGCCCAGCCGCCGAAGATCATGTTGATGCCGACCAGCAGGCCGAGCGCCCAGGCCGCGGTGCCCGGCAACCCGGCAAAAATGATCGCGGCAAGGGCGAGATCGACGATGCCCGAGAACAGCATCCAGCCCCATTGGCCGGTGAGCTCGCGCTTGTGCTCGAGCGAGAACATGATGGAGGCGACGCCCTCAACGATGAAAAACGCGATCAGCACCAGGGTCAGCGACACCGCGCCGCCAATCGGCCAGCCGAGCAGCGCCAGGCCGACGACAAGCGCGAGCACGGCGGACAACAGCGACCACCAGAAGCCGGGGGCGTGCCGCAGCATGAAGCTGGTGTACAGCCCGACGATGCCGCTGATCAGAAACAGCCAGCCGAGCACGATGGTCACCGCCAAGGTGGCAATCGGCGGCACCAGAATGGCAATGAGCCCGAGCACAATGAGTAGGACGCCTTCGGCTACATAAAGCTTCCAATGCTGGTGCAATGCGTTTTGCACTGCGCGCTGAATTCCGGCAACGTTCGACATGACAAGCCTCCGCTCGTTTCCCCAGTGCGCGCAGCATATACCCGCCGCTGTGACAGCGATATATCCTTCGCCTACTCCAGCCAGTCGGCGCATTTCTGCACCGCGGTCTCGGTCCCCCACGGCATGATCGGCACCGAGGAGGTCGAGTTCTTCGGCGAGCCTTCGATCAGGCGGTCGCTGTAGACCATGTAGACCAGCACGTTGCGCTTGGCATCGCAGCCGCGCACGATCTGCATCTTCTTGAAGATGAGCGAGCGGCGCTTGCGGAACATGTCATCGCCTTGGGCGAATTTTTCCTTGAACTTGATCGGGCCCATCTGCCGGCACGACAGCGAAATGTCCGACACCTCCTCCGCCACATGCAGCCAGCCTTTGACGCCGCCACGCTCCGGCACGGTGAAGTGACAGGCGACCCCTTCGACGTCGGGATCGTCGATGCCATAGGTGGCGAGCTTGTCGTTTGGCGTCAGCAGCTTGAACACCGTCGACTTCCTGAAGATGAGATCCGGCTGCTCGGCCGCATGAGACCAAAGCGCCGGCAAGCTGGCCAGCGCGGCAATGATGCAGGCAAAGAGTATGCGCAAGAGACCCTCCTTCGAATATCTTGCGCAGATAGGAACGCCGCGGAACCTAGGAAAGGGGCGCTAGGCCCACAGCCGCTCTTTCTCCAGCCCCTTGTAAATATCGGCGACGTATTCGCCATAGCCGTTGAACAGCTGCGTCGGCACGCGCTCGCCGGTGCCGATGATTTCCTCCGTGGCCTGGCTCCAGCGCGGGTGCGGTACCTTGGGATTGACGTTGGCCCAGAAGCCGTACTCCGCAGGCTGCAAGGCTTCCCACATGCCTTTCGGCCGCTTGTCGGTGAAGGTGAACTTGACGATCGACTTGATCGACTTGAAGCCGTACTTCCACGGCACCGCGAGGCGCAACGGCGCGCCGTGCTGCTTCGACATCGGATGACCGTAGGCCCCGGTGGCGAGGAAGGCGACCTCGTTGGTCGCCTCCGCCATCGTGAGGCCCTCGACATAAGGCCACGGGAACCAGCTCTGCCGCTCGCCGGGCGCGACCTTCGGATCCATGAAGGTCTCCATGCGCACGAATGTCGCCGAGCCGAGCGGCTTGGCGAAGTCGACAAGCTTGGCAAAGGGAAAACCGGTCCAGGCGATCGCCATGCTCCAGGCCTCGACGCAGCGGTGGCGATAGGTGCGCTCCTCTAGCGTCATCTTGTGGATGAGGTCGTCGATGTCGACCTGCATCGGTTTTTCCACCATGCCGTCGATTGTCACCGTCCATGGCCGGATCGGCAGTTTCTGCGCCTGCGCCGAAACCTCCTTGCTGGAATTGAATTCGTAGAAATTGTTGTAGTGGTCGTTGATGCGCTCGTCGGTGATCGCCCGGTCGAGCTTGTATTTGTCGTCGCGCTTGGCCGGATAGAGATCGGCGGTGGGGTCCGGCAGATCGGCGACGCGCTGCGCCCTGGCGGCGAGAGGCGAGAGCGCCAAAGCGCTGGCGCCCCCGGCGAGAACCGCACGGCGGCTGAAGACCAGGTGTTCGGGGGTGACGAGGCGGTCGGGCAGCGCCCAGCCGCGGCGGCGAACGACGGTCATGACATTTCCCCTCCGGAATCGCTGCGCAAGGGTTAGGGCGCAGGCGGCTCACAGGCAAGTCACGGCTGCGGGAGGAACCCGGCTTCGGGAGCCGGCGTTTTCACTGCGGAGCAGGCGACATGGATGAGACCGGAAGCCGAAAATACCCCGTTGACGAGCACTTTCGCTTTCAACGGCGCACCTGGATCGTCGAGCGCGTCGGCTGGGTGGTGTTGATCGCGATCTCATTGGTTGCTTTGACCGGACTATTCGGCACCGGCGGCCCGTTGGAGTCGGGTCTTGTCACCGGCAAAACGCTGTCGATCGACTATCAGCGCTTCGAGCGCCGCACGCGCCTGGCGAGATTCATCTTCCGCTTTTCCGGCGGCTCCGCCGAGCATACGCTGCATTTGAACGATGCGTTCCGCAACACCTACGAGATCACCGATATCCAGCCGAGACCGGCGGGCGGCGCGGCGGAGGCCCACGGCTACGATCTGACGTTTTCGAGTAAAGCATCTTCGCCGGGCGCGGTGACCGTCTGGGCGAAACCGCACAGGATGGGCGTCATCCACATTGCGGCGAGCTCCGGTGACGCGCCGCCGCTCGATTTTACGGTCCTCGTTTATCCCTGAGGCGGCGATGGATACCGTCATCAAGGCCGCCGCCGTCTACTTCGTCCTCTGGGCGATCATCCGTATTTCCGGACGGCGCACTTTAGGCGAAATGACCGCGTTCGATTTCATTCTCTTTCTCATCATCGGCGGCTCGACGCAGCGCGCCATCACCGGGCAGGACTATTCGCTGATCAACGCGCTCGTCCTGGTGTCGACCTTCGTCAGCATCGAAGTCCTGCTGTCGCTCGTCGAACTCAAATCTCCGCTGATGCGGCGCATCTTCAACGCAACGCCGACGATCCTGGTCGAGAACGGGCGCATGATGACGTACCGCATGCGCCGCGCCCGCGTGACCGAAGACAACGTGATGGAAGCGGCGCGCCGCCTGCACGGCATCGAGCGCGTCGATCAGATCAAATACGCCATCCTCGAAGCGACCGGCGACATCTCCATCGTCCCGGCCGCGCAGCCGGGACAATCCGAGCCGCTGCCGCGTCCGAAGGAGCTGCCGTCTACTCCGCAGCCCGCCGCGCCGCGATGATCTGATCCGCCGTGCGCCCGGTCAGCTCCGCCATGTGGTCGAACTTGAAGGTGAACGAGCCGACACCGGCGGTCGCCGAGCGCACCTCGACGATCAGGTCGCCGATCTCGGCCTCCGCCATCTGCGCGCGCACCATGTCCCAGCCGTCCCAGCCCTCGCGGGTATCGAAGCCGAGAATTTGCCCGCGGCGGCCGGAGAGGATGGCGTTCATCTTCGCCGTGGCCTCCGAAGGACAGACAATCTCCACGAGATGGATCGGCTCGAGCAGCACCGGCTGGCATTGCGGCAGCCCGTCGTGGACGGCGATGCGGCCGGCGGTGCGGAAAGCCATGTCGGATGAATCGACGGTATGATAGCTGCCGTCGATCAAGGTCACCGACAGATCGACCACCGGGAAGCCGAGCGGACCCTGCTTGAGGCCGTCGATGACGCCCTCCTCCACCGACGGGATATAATTGCGCGGCACCACGCCGCCGGTGATCGACTCCGCGAACTTGAAGCCGGAGCCGCGCGGCAATGGCTTGATGTCGACCACCACGTCGCCGAACTGGCCGTGGCCGCCGGACTGCTTCTTGTGGCGGCCGCGGATCTGGATCGGCTTGCGGATGGTCTCGCGGTAGCCGACCGTCGGCGGCCGCGTCGATACCGGCACCTGGAAGCGTTCGGCGAGGCGCTCGGTGGCGACCCGCAGGTGCATCTCGCCCTGGCCCCAGATCACCACCTCATGGCTCTCCGGATCGTGCACGATGGTCAGCGAGGGGTCCTCCTCGGTGAGCTTGCTGAACGCGGCGCCGAGCTTGACGTCGTCCTTGCGTTCTTTGGCATGCACGGCGATCGCCAGCACCGGCGGGTAGGGCTTGATTTCGACCAGCGCCGGGTGAGGCTGCTTGCCGGTCGACAAGGTGTCGCCGGTCTTGGCGTGATCGAGCTTGCCGAAGGCGACCGTCTCGCCGGCGCTTGCCGGCCCGCGTTTGTCGTGCGCCTGCCCGAGCAGCTTGAACACGCCGGCGACGCGGCCGGCCTCGCCGTTGGGTGTGTTGAACACGGTGCCGTCGCCGGCTTGTCCTGAGAGGACGCGGGCAATCGACATCTTGCCGCCATGCGCCGTATGCAGCGTCTTCAGCACCAGCGCCACCGCCTCGTCGGTGTCCTTGACGCCGAGGCGTTTCGCTGTCTGCGCCACGCCGGGCGATTCATGCCGCAGCGCCTTCAACAGGCGCAGCACGCCGTTGGTGCGCGAGGCAATCCCCATCAGCACCGGGCAGACCTGGCCCTCGCGCATTTCCTTGGCGAGATCGTCGAACACCTTGTCGCGCGGCGGCTGGATGTCTTCCAAGAGCTGCGTCATCAGCTCGTCGTCGTGATCGGCGAGCGTCTCCAGCATGGTGAAACGCGCCGTCTTCTCGCGCTCGAGCGCGTCGCCTTTGAGCTCGATGACCTCGGAGGCCGCATGTTCCTTGTAGACAAAGGCGCGCTCCAGTGCGAGGTCGACAAATCCCGTAATGATGTCGCCGTTGAAGGTCGGCAGTTGCCGCACCAGCAGCTTGCAGCGCGAGGCCGGCTGCAGCAGCTTGAGCATGTCGTGCACCGACTGGTCGGCCTTGTCGATCTTGTTGACGAAGAGGAAGTGCGGAATATTAAGGTCTTCCAGCTCGCGCAGGATCAATTGCAGTTGCGCGATCTTTTTCTCGTCGAGCTCGCAGACCACCACCGCGGCGTCGACCGCGGGCAGCGCCGCGCGCATATCGTGGATGAATTCAACCGAGCCGGGACAGTCGAGAAAGGTGTAGTTGTCGCCCATGAAATTGGCGGTGGCGACGCTGAGCTCGACGCTCATTTTATGGTGGCGCGCCTCCTTGCTGGCGTCGCCGACGGTGGTGCCCGCTTCGACGGAGCCCTGGCGCTGGATGGCGCCGGTGCGGGCGAGAATGGCTTCGAGGAGTGTGGTCTTGCCGCTTTGAAACGGGCCCACCAGCGCGATGCACCGGGGACCCCTGGGACCCGTGCCGTTTTGTCCCATGGATACCTCCCTTGCCGGCCGGGAGTTGGACCTGTCCCGGCCCGTTGAGCGCCATCGTCTCAGGAGCGGGTGGCACTGGCAAGAGGCGGCGGTGCATCAAAATGAAGCGACCGCCCGGAGGCGGCCGCTCGAGCGTGCAGTGTTAATGTTCGCTCAGCGCGCCGGAGTGAGCTCAAGTGCGGCAACGCCCCCGGCCACATTGAAACCGGTCTGCCCGCTCACCGACAAAGGCTGCAGCGCGATGGTGCGATTGGAACCGCCAACCAGCACATTGGCGCCGAGGCCGACCGCAAAGGTTGCTTCCGCGGTTGCGCCGGCATAAACGCCCGCCAGCGCGCCGGGGGCCCATTGCGTCGTCGGCGCATAGACTGCCCAGATAATCTGGCCGGCCGTGGTGGCGCCGATATCGACGCCGAGTTTCTTGATCGTGCCGTAGTAAAGCTCGGCGGGCGGCGGCGGCGCCGGCGGCGCCATCTGCGACGGCGCGAAAGTGCATTGCACCGCCTTCTGCGAGGCGATGATCATGCCGATACCGCCCGACACGTCGCAGATCAACGTGCCGACCTCGACCGGCCGCGATTGCGCCGCCGCACCGTTCACCGCCGCGATGGAGCCGAGCGCAAGGGCGCCGAGGCCCAAGATCAATCGTCGCATGGGATCCCCCCGTAAATGACAATCTCTACGGACGATTGTGGGCGGAACTTTGCGTCAAGTCAAAGCGCCGCGCGCCTCTCCCCGCGTGCGGGGAGAGGGAAGAAGCAGGTCACTTCAAATTGCCGCAGAAGCGCTGGATGCGGCGGCAGGCCTCTTCCAGGTCCTCGGTTTTGGTGGCGTAGGAAATGCGGAACGCCGGGCCGAGCCCGAAGGCCGTCCCCTGCACCACCGCGACGCCCTCCTCGTCGAGCAATTCGGTGACGAAGTCCTCGTCGCCCGCGAGCTTCTTGCCGGATTTCGCGGCTTTGCCGATGGTGCCGGCGCAGGAGGGGTAGACGTAGAAGGCGCCCTCGGGCGTCGGGCATTTGATGCCGTTTGCCTGGTTCAGCATGGAGCAGACGAGGTCGCGCCGTTCCTTGAAGATCTTGTTGTGCTTGGCGATGAAATCCTGCGGCCCGTTGAGGGCTTCCACCGCCGCCCATTGCGAAGCCGCCGCCGGATTGGTGGTCGACTGCGACTGGACCATCGCCATCGCCTTGATCAAAGGCTCGGGCCCGCCGGCGTAACCGATCCGCCAGCCGGTCATGCAGTAGGCTTTCGAGGTGCCGTTGATGGTCAGCGTGCGCGGATAAAGCGCCGGCTCGACCTGCGCCGGGGTGAAGAACTTGAAGTCGTCATAGACGAGATGCTCGTACATGTCGTCGGTCATGACATGCACGTGACTGTGCTTCATCAGCACATCGGTCAGCGCCTTCAGCTCGGCGCGCGTATAGGCGGCGCCGGTCGGGTTCGACGGCGAGTTCAACAAAAACCACTTGGTCTTCGGCGTGATCGCCTTTTCCAATTGCTCCGGCTTGAGCTTGAAACCGTTTGCCATGGAGCAGACGACCTCGACCGGCGTGCCACCGGCGAGCAGCACCATGTCCGGGTAGCTCACCCAATAGGGCGCCGGGATGATCACCTCGTCACCGGGATTCAAAGTCGCCATGAAAGCGTTGTAGAGCACCTGCTTGCCGCCGGCCGACACCGTGATCTGCGACGTCTTATAGTCGAGGCCGTTCTCCCGCTTGAACTTTTTGGCGACGGCCTCCTTCAGCTCCGGCAACCCGTCGACCTGCGTGTATTTCGAGGCGCGGCCCTCGCGGATCGCCTTGATCGCCGCGTCCTTGATGTTGTCGGGGGTGTCGAAATCCGGCTCGCCGGCGCCTAGACCGATGACGTTGCGGCCGGCCGCTTTCAGCGCGCGCGCCTTGTCGGTCACCGCAATGGTCGGTGACGGCTTGATACGCTTGAGATGCTCGGCAAGGAAGGCCATCTCGGGCTCCGAATCTCATATCGGCACGTTGCGATAATGTCGTATCGGGCGAAGGCGGCCGCAGCAAGACGCAAAGAAGTGATTGTTTCATCAAGCCTGTTGATGGGCGCCTTCATTCCGGGCTCGCCGCCGCGCGGCGTCCCAGAATGACAGAACGTTAAGCCTGCCCTGCTAAACCCGGTGCATGGCCGATTTCATCGAGGTCCTGCGCTCCGGCGCCTGGCTCACCCGCGAGCGCGTGCGGCTGGTGGCATGGCTGCTGCTCGGCTTTTCACTCGCCGCCGTGATCTTCGTCGCCGCCACCTCCGACGGCCTCAATGACCGCTTCGGCCGCCCGCTCGGAACCGACTTCTCCAATGTCTACGCCGCCGGCACCTATGTGCTCGATGGCGAGCCCGCCGCGCCCTTCGACCCGCCGCTGCAATATGCCCGCGAGCAGGCGATCTTCGGTCAAGCCACGCAATTCTACGGCTGGCACTATCCGCCGTTCTTCCTCGGCCTCGCCGCGCTGCTCGCCACCACGCCCTATTGGCTGTCACTGCTGCTGTGGCAGGGGACGACGCTCATTCTTTATTTGCTCGCGATCCGCGCGGTTCTTTTTTCTTCACCCTCCCCTGCAGGGAGAGGGTCTCGCGCCGAAGGCACGCGGGGTGGGGTGAGCGGCAGCGCAGGTTCACCCCCGTCCGGCGAGCTGCGCTCGCCGACCTCCCCCCTCCAGGGGGAGGTGAAGAAAGAGTGGCTCGTCCTCGCTCTCGCCTTCCCCGCCGTTCTTGTCTGCCTCGGCCAGGGTCACAACGGCTTCCTCACCGCCGCGCTGTTTGCCGCCGCGCTGACGCAGCTCGATCGCCGTCCTCTGGTCGCCGGGGTGCTCATTGGCCTCATCGCCTACAAACCGCAATTTGGACTGCTCATCCCGCTGGTGCTCGCCGCGAGCGGACGCTGGCGCGTGTTCGCCGCCGCCGCCGTCACGGTCGCGCTGCTCGCCGCGCTCGTCACCTTCGCTTTCGGCGTCGATGTATGGAGCGCATTCCTTGCCTCGACCAAATTCACGCGCAGCGTCGTGCTCGAGCAGGGCGACACCGGCTGGTACAAGATCCAGAGCGTATTCTCGTGGGTGCGCATGTGGGGTGGCGGCGTCGATCTCGCCTACGCCTTGCAAGGCGCGGTGACGCTTGCGGTGGCGGGCGCGCTGTTTTGGCTGTGGCGCAGCGAGGCCGCCTTCGCGCTCAAGGCGGCCGCGCTCACCATCGGCACGCTGTTGGCGACCCCCTACAGCCTCGACTACGACCTGATGCTGCTCGCTCCGGCGGTGACCTTTCTCGCCCGCCGCGGCATCGAGCGCGGCTTTGCGCCCTGGCAGAAAACAATTTTGGCAGCCCTGTGGATTGTGCCTCTGTTCGCCCGTTC
>Ga0335083_10000320_pt1 | contig 75839 bp, 76 predicted proteins | sample Lox_Sample_42_FD_206716 | JGI IMG/M metagenome (GOLD analysis project Ga0335083, IMG submission 206716) | Soil microbial communities from Loxahatchee National Wildlife Refuge, Florida, United States - Lox_Sample_4.2 | ecosystem: Environmental > Terrestrial > Soil > Wetlands | place: USA...
CACGTCCCGGCTCTCGCGCATCGACCACCACCGAGGCTGCGGGACTCCCTTCGACGTTCTTGACCTTCCGACTGGTCGACGACGACTCGAAGTAGAAACAGCCGCCCTCAAAGAGAAACCAGATCGGGGTCAAGTGAATCGTGTCGCCCGGGTCGTGCGTCGCGAGCACCGCGCAGCGTCTTTGCTCGAGGAACGACCGCAACTCGGCGGTCAGCTCATCCACGAACGACCGCCTCCCCCGGAGTGATGAGCGAAGAGCACGTGCTGATCTTGCCCGAGCTACCAGGCGGGCGTCCGGTCAAGGCGCAGGGATCACTCCGGAACGCTGGCCCAGTCGAGCGACCCTCTCGCCGAGCCCTCGGTTGCAACGATGTTGCAACGATGGTGTGCGGCGAGCTAAGTTCGAAGCGTGAGAGCGAAACAACTGATGTGGCTCTTCCGTGTGGGGATCGCCGCAACCTCACTGTACGTCGTCATAAAGAAACGCCCTAAGCGCTCGTCGACCTAGTCGGTCGCCGCCTCCGTCGCTGAGCTGCCGCCGGCCCCATCGCTCGGTGGTCATTCCCGAACACCGGCCCGGGCGAGTGTTCTAACGCCCGACCTGGTCCAGCAGCTGCTGGGCTCGTTTCACGTCGCCTGCTGCGACAAATATCTCCAGCGCCCCTCCGCGGGTGAAGCCATCCGCTGCTGCGCCGACATTGGTCTGCTGGTATCCACACGCGACTCCGTTCGCCCGAAGCATCCCGCAGAGCACCTCAGCCTCAGCTTCGCTCCGAACACATCGTCAGCGCGACCATCGTGGACGAGAGCGTACTCCGTGCTCAGGAGTCACTCCCCATGCTGTGGCTCGCCGACCGGCGCGAGCGCCGGCAGGCGCAGTAGAACTCACCCGTAGCCCTAACGGGGCTCTTCGTGTTCCGCGACGGACTCGATGCTGGTGGCAGTGTCGTCGATGGCGCGATAGAGGCCCGGCTGCATCGAAAACGACGTGTCGTCCGCTCCCGCCGCTCGCCCCTGGAGGCCTTCCTTCAGGAGCTTTTCGTCGTGGCGGCGCCACCTAGCCTTGAGACGTGCCATGAGGTCCATGGCAGCGAGGTTACCCTCCCCGCAGGCCCGCGACAAGCCGTCGGTTCAGGCATGTGACGACGCACGCGGTGCGTGCCGTATAAGGAGTGCGATGAGAAGGCTCCTACGGGTCGTGCCGCTCGCCCTCCTCGGGCTCGCGGTGGCCGGCTGTGCAGGCAGTGGCGGCAGGCACACGACGACCAGAACGCGGACGGCCGACACGCAGGCTCCTGCCGCTCATCGCAGTGCCCTCCCTCCGCCTCTGGTCGCGATCGGCCGAACCGCTCTGACCGGCGTCAACCTCCGCGACGGCGCGAGCCTCCTCTCGCCGAGACGTCTCGCGATCGTGACGGTGGGAAGCGGCTCCTGCCCGGCAATTCCGGACAGGCTGGTGGTTCAGAGCCCGCACACCATCCGGATTCACCTCACGCTGGGAACCTGGCAGCCGATCGGAAGCTCCCACCGGCTGCGTCTCGTGGCGCACGCTTCCCGCCACACGATCTGCACGGCAGATCTCACGACGACACCGATGGTCGTCGCCATCGACCCGAAGCGGGTCGACGTCCGGCACCGGCTGACGGTCTACCTCGACTACTACACGAGCAAGAAGCCGATCGTTCGGTACGCAACCGCGCTCTACGTGCGGTAAGTAGGCTCGAAGCTCCGGTCTCGTGGGAAGGAACCCGATGAGCTCGAGGCGGTACAGCGTGCTGACCGCGATGATCTTCGCGGTCGCGATGATGTCGATCGACCAGACGATCGTCGCGATCGCCGCCCCGACGATCCAGCGGCACCTCGGCCTGACCTCGACCGGACTGCAGTGGGTGATCAACGGCTACCTACTGGCGCTCGCCGCGCTCTTCGCGCTCGGCGGCAAGGTGAGCGACGTACTCGGACACCGGAAGATGGTTCTCGTCGGAACCGTCGGCTTCGCCGTCGCCTCGGTGCTGTGCGGCCTCACGCCGACCGGCGCGATCGCGCAAGGCTGGCTGATCGCGGCGCGCATCCTCCAGGGGGCGTTCGGCGCGCTGCTCTTCCCCGCGGCGCTGGCCATCGTCTTCAACGCATTCGCCGCCCGCGACCGGGGGAAGGCACTCGCGGTCTTCTTCGGGATCAGCGGCGCGCTCACCTCGATCGGGCCGATCGCCGGCAGCTTCCTGCTGCCGTGGACGTGGCGCGCGATCTTCCTGATCAACGTGCCCGTCGCACTGGTCGCGCTCTGGCTGACCTGGCGCGCGGATCCGGAGGAGACGCGCCGGCCGGTTCCGATCGACTGGCGCGGGGCGATCCTCGTCTCGTCCGGGATGGGCCTCGCGGTGCTCGGACTGCAGCAGGCGGGAACCTGGGGCTGGAGCTCGGTCGCGACCTGGGCCTGTCTCGCCGGAGGATGCGTCCTGCTCGCGGTGTTCGTGCGGTTCGAGCTGCGCCATCCGAGCCCGCTGATCGAGGTCGGGATCTTCGCGCACCGCGGATTCACGGCCGACAACGTCGTGATGGCGCTCGCGTACGGGTGCTTCCTGCCGCTCTTCTTCTTCGCCTCGGTTTATGCGCAGGTCGTCCTCGGCTACAACGCGGGCAAGACCGGCCTCTACATCCTCGTCATCTTCATCGGCTTCGCCGCCGCGACGCAGCTCGGGGGACGGATCCTCGACCGCCGCGGCGCCCGCCCGGCCGCCGTGATCGGCTCGGCGCTCGGCGCGGTCGGCTTCTACCTCTGGGCGGGACACCTGCATCAGCCGCTCGGCTCGCAGTGGTCGTTCATCATCATGGCCGGCGCCGGCATCGGCTTCGTCCTCACGCCGGTGACCACGGATGCAGTGAACCGCGCGCCGCGCGGGAGCTACGGCGAGGTCACCGGCGTCACGCAGACCGTCCGCTACTTCGCCGCCAGCCTCAGCCTCGCCGTCCTCGGCAGCGTGCTGATCCACCAGACGCGATCGCACGCGAAGGCGTCACTTGCCGCGCTCCACATCCCGCATGCGATCGCCGGAAGAATCGTCGACTCGATCAACACCGGTGCCGGCACCACGCCGCCGCACCGAGGAGGAGCGTCCGCCGTCTTCGCCGCCATCCAGGGCGACTTCGCCGACGCGACCCGGGTGGGCTACTTGGCCATGGCCGGGATCATGGCCGCGAGCTTCCTCGTCGCCCTCCGCCGGATGGAGCGCGGCATCCCCGCCGAGGTCACCGAAGCGGTCGAGGCGGAAGCGACGTTCGACCCGACGCTGTGACGGTCGTCAAGCACAGCCCCTGGCCGGTCGAGGAGACCGTCGAGCGGCTCGAGCGGACGATCTCCGCGAAGGGCCTGAAGCTCTTCGCCGTGATCGACCACAGCGGGGAAGCGAAAGCGCGTGGCCTCGCCCTGCGCGAGACGAAGGTCGTCGTCTTCGGCAGCCCCGAAGCCGGAACGCCCGTCATGGAGGCTCACCCCCAGGCCGCGCTCGATCTGCCGCTGAAGGTGCTCGTGTGGGACGACGACGGGGAAACGCGACTCGCCTACGCGTCGCCGGCCGAGCTCGCGGCGCGCTACGGCCTCGAGGACGAGCTCGCGGCACGGCTGAGCGGGATCGACGCGGTCACCGATGCCGCACTCGTGCCGTAGGGGACTCGCTCAACCGAGGGGTTCCCGTCAAGCCCGCGCCAACTCCGCCGATGTCCGATGTGAATGCGCCTGCGGAGCGGTCTCATCCTTCTTGTCCTGCTGCCGGCGGCGGCTTCCGGCGCTTCGTCGGCCTTTGCCAGCGCAATCGTCGGCCGCAACGTTACGCGGCCGACACTCGCGATCGACCGCCAGGGACGCGCCCACGTCAGCTACGACGTCGGCGGCCGCAGGACGACGCTCGTCGCCTGGGGCGCCATCAACGCGCGCACGCCCAATAGAGAGGTCAAGCAGGTCAGGTTCCAGATCCGCTACGGACAACGCGGCGGAGGAGTCTGCCTGCCCTATGACGGACCGCCGCTCGCCTGGCTGGTCAAGGCCTGCAAGGCGCCGGACGGAAGCTACTGGGCGCTTCAGTCCTGGCAGAGGCTCAAGCCCAACTACGGCGGCCGCACGGGGAGCTGGGAGCTCCATCTCTCCCACTGGCGCGGTGCGCTCGCGCAGCTCGTCATCTACCAGAACTGGGCCTACGGCGGGGTGCGTCACCTCTTCGGCAGGCTCACGTACGACGGTGTGGGCGTCTACGGCTTCAGCGCCACTCCCCACGGCAGTCCACTCGACAGCTACGGCCGCAACATCTACGTCGACACCTTCGACTCGGCCTACGGCAAGGGCTGGCATCGTGAGAACAGCTTCCTCACCCATCACCGCGGCCACACGCTCGGCGACTTCTGTTACGGCTTCTACCGGCACGGCGGGCATCCGAGCGGCGACGGCACCCAGTACCGGGCGACGGCCGAAGGCCCCGGTGTCACGCCCGACGTGATGTGGGGGGCGAAGGACATCGGCCCACTCGACCCGGATCTGCAAAACCAGATGCGCTCGCTGGAGCGAAGCTGGGGCGACCCGAAGTGCCGGGTCTAGATCATGCGCGCGTGCCGCTGAGCACGTCGACGACGCGCTCCTCGGCGCCGTCGCCGTAGTTCGCGCCGAGCTTCTCCTCGAGGATCTTCCGCAGCTCGCCCGTCTCCCCGAGCTCCTGCGTGATGTCGGCGCCGCCGACGAGCTCGCCCTTGACGAACACCTGCGGGATCGTCGGCCAGCCCGACACCTCCGCGAGCTCCTGCCGGATCGACGGGTCCGGGAGGATGTCGATCGCCGTCACGGGCGCCCCTGCCGCCCTTAGCGCCTCGAGCGCGCGGCCCGAGTTGCCGCACATCACGAACTGCGGCGTGCCTTTCATGAAGAGCGCGACCGGCTCGTTCTCGATCACGTCCCTGATCCGTTCTCCCAACTCGGTCATGTCGTCCCCTTCGTCTTGATCCGTAGCTCGTGGATGGTGCCGTCGCGCAGTGGCGCGGCCAGCGCGTCGTTGACGAGCCGGTGCTGCTCGAGCAGCGGCAGCCCGTCGAAGCGCGGGCTCTCGACGGTCACCTGGAAATGGTCGCCCCCGCCGGTGCGGTCCTCGACACGCAGCTCCGGCGCGTCGGGAAACGCGTCGCGGAGGAGCGATTGGAGGCGATCGACGGCCACGCCCGGAGGGTAGCCCGCGGGTCAGCGCCTGTGGGCGATGAAGTCGAGCAGGTCCGAGCGCGTGAGGACCCCGACCGGCTTCCCCTCGCGCGCGACGACGACGGCGTTCGTGCCGCCGGTCAGCGTCGCGAAGACCTCGTCGAGCGTCGCCGACGCCTCGACGGCGGCGAGCGGCGGCTGCATCGCGGCAGCGACGTCCTCGTGCACCGCGTCGGGATTCCCGAAGACGCGCTCGAGCAGCGCGCGATCCTGGAGCGAGCCGATCAGGTCCGCGAGCGACTCGCACTGGCCGTCGCGCACGACCGGCAGCTGTGAGATCCCGTAGCGCCGCATCGTGTCGATGCCCTCGCCGACCTTCGCGTGGGCGGTGATCGTGACGAGCCCCGGAACCTCGCCGCCGTCCTTTGCGACCAGCACCTCGTCGACCGTGGGCAGCGTCGTCTGCCGCTCGACGAAGCCGTGCTCGAGCATCCAGTTGTCGTCGTAGAACTTCGACATGTAGGAGCGGCCCGAGTCGGGGGTGATCGCGAGCACGGTCGCGTCGGCGGGCAGCCGCTCGGCGACCCGGATCGCCGCCCAGAGCGTCGAGCCGGCCGAGCCTCCGGCAAGGATCCCCTCCTCGCGCGCGAGGCGCCGCGCCGTCAGGAACGAGTCACGGTCGGAGACCTTGATCCACTCGTCGACGACCGTCAGGTCGATCGTGTCGGGCCACGTGTCCTTGCCGATCCCCTCGACGAGGTAGGGGTGGAGCTCCGAGTCGTCGTGCGCGGTGTAGATCGAGCCCTCCGGGTCGACGCCGACGATCTTCACCTCGGGCTTGCGCTCGTGGAACCAGCGGCCGACTCCCGAGATCGTGCCGCCGGTGCCGACGGAGATGACGATCGCGTCGAGCTCGCCGCCGGTCTGCTCCCAGATCTCGGGCGCGGTGACGTCGTAGTGGGCCTGCGGGTTCGCCATGTTCGAGTACTGGTCGGGCTTGAAGCCGCCGGGGATCTCCTCGGCGATGCGCGACGAGACGGAGTAGTAGGACTCCGGCGAGTCGTGGTCGACGGCGGTCGGCGTGATCACGACCTCGGCGCCGTAGGCGCGCAGCATCGAGATCTTCTCCTGGCTCATCTTGTCGGGCATGACGAAGACGCAGCGGTACCCCTTGCCCGCCGCCGCGATCGCGAGGCCGACGCCCGTATTGCCGGAGGTGGGCTCCACGATCGTCCCACCGTGCTCGAGCTTTCCCTCGCGCTCGGCCTGCTCGATCATCGCGAGGCCGATTCGGTCCTTCACGGACCCGCCCGGGTTGAGGAACTCGAGCTTGGCGAGGATCCGCGCGTGACCGGCCGGCGAGAGCCTGTCGAGCCTGACGATCGGCGTGCCCCCGACGAGGTCGAGGACGGTCGGATACTCCCGCGGCATCGCGGGAAGCCTAGATCAGTGCGCCGGTCTCGTTCTACCCAGCGCTGCGCGGGCGGCAAGGTAACCGCACATCCCGTGCACGCCGCCCCCGGGAGGGGTCGAGCTCGAGCAGAGGTAGACACCTTCGAGCGGCGTCGCGTAGGGCACAGGTCGAAGCACGGGGCGCGCGACGAGCTGGCGCAGCTCGTTGGAGCCGCCGCCGATGTCTCCTCCCACGAGGTTCGGGTTGCGGCGCTCGAGGTCGGCGGGAGCCGAGGCGCTGCGCGCGAGGATCCGCTCGCGGAAGCCGGGCGCGAAGCGTTCGATCTGACGCTCGATCGCCTCGGTCATGTCGACCGTCGAGCCGTTCGGGACGTGGCAGTACGCCCAGGCCGTGTGCCGTCCCTCGGGGGCTCGCGATGCGTCGAACAGCGACGGCTGCGCGAGCAGCACGAAGGGGCGCTCGCTCGTCTCGCCGCGGGCGGGAGCTCGCTCGGAGGCGGCGATCTCGTCGAGGGTGCCGCCGAGGTGGACGGTGCCCGCCCGCGCACACGCCGGTGCCGTCCAGGGGATCGGCCCCGACAGCGCCCAGTCGAGCTTGAAGACGCCCGGGCCGTAGCGGAAGCGCTCGAGCCTCCGCCGGTAACGCGGTGGCAGGCGCTCGCCGGCCAGGCGCAGGAGCTGCCGCGGCGTGACGTCGCAGAGGACGGTCGCCGCCGACAGCTCGTCCAGTGACTCGACGGGCGCGCTCGTCTGGATCTCGCCGCCGAGCGAGCGCAGATACGAGGCGAGCGCGTCCGCGATCCGCTGCGACCCGCCGCGCGGCAGCGGCCAACCCACGGCGTGCCCGGCCGTCCCGAGCACGAGCCCGAACGAGGCGCTGCCCACGTTGTCGAGAGACAGCGTCGAGTGGCCCGCGAGCCCCGCGAACAGCGCGCGCGCCGGTTCGCCCCCGAAGCGCCTGCGGGCGAGGGAGGCGGCCGGTTGCAGCCCCGAGAGCCCGAAGCGCGCGAGCGCGAGCGGGTGGCGCGGCACGCGCACGAGCGGGCCGAGCACGGCGGACTCCAGCTGCGTCCAGCTCGCGACGAGAGGTCCGAACAGGGCGCGGTAGCTCTCCGCGTCCGCCCCCAGCCCGTCGGCCGTCTCGGCGACGGAGCGAAGGAGCACGGCGGCCTCCTCTCCCTCGAGGGGATGGGCCAGAGGAGCCGGCGGCTCGATCCACTCGAGCCCGTGCTCCGGGAGCGGGAGCGTGCGAAAGAACGGAGACGCAACCCCCATGGGATGGATCGCCGAGCACAGGTCGTGGACGAAGCCGGGGAGGGTCAGCTCGCCGGAGCGGAGGCCGCCGCCCACCGTCTCCGCCGCTTCGCGGACGAGGACCGAGCGGCCGGCGCGGGCCAGCTCGATGGCGGCGGCGAGCCCGTTCGGGCCGGACCCGACGACGACGGCATCGTGCTCGCTCACTGCGGATCGCATCGTATGAAAGACGAGGGGCCCGGTTTCCCGGGCCCCTCGTTACTCCGTGTTGCTCTGAGCTGTTAGCTCAGCGCACCACCACGACGTGAACCTTGCCGACCGTCTTACCGATCTTCAGGTTCGACACCTTCACGCGATGGTTGGTCTTCACGGTCCGCATGACCTTCTTCATGAGGTGGTTGTGCTTGCTCATGAGAGAGATGCGGATCTTCGCCTTCTTCATGCTCTTCGGCGAAAGGACCTTCACGTACAGGACGCGGCCGGACCGGCTCAGCACGAGCTGAACCTGGCCGACGTGTGCCGCGACCTTGTGGGCCTTGCCCCGGCTGACCGTGACGTCGTTGCCGTGACCGGTCGTGGTGGTGCTGCCGGTCGTGCTGCTGCCGCCACCGGTCGTGGTGCCGCCGCCACCAGTCGTGGTGCCGCCGCCACCGGTCGTGGTGGTGCCGCCGCCACCGCTGCCACCGCACGGGCCAGGAGTGCTCGACCCGTTGCCGTAGACGATGCAGGCGTCACGCACGATCTTCTCACCGGTGAACAGGGCGCCGATGTCCATCGTGCCCTGGGTCGTGAGCAGATCGGCCTGTGCCTGTGCCGGCACGCCCGGGCCACCACCGCTGAGCCACACGCAGATGGTGTTGCTGCCCGTGCCCTCGCCGATATTGCCGTTGGCGTACTCGAACCAGGTGCCGTCCCCAGCGCTTCCCTGGGAGTTGAGGCAGACCTGCTCGCCGTTCATCACGGACCCGTTCCCGTCGATGTCCTGCGCGGTCACCGTGCAGATGTAGCCGGTGATGCTGCCGTCGGGGTTCCGCTCGGCAACGCAGGAGACCGTCTTGTGGAACAGGTTGCTGATGACCTTGGTGATCGTGCCCGACACGGCGGTCGGGTTGGCAGTCGGCTGGTACGGATACTGCGCCGTTGCCGAGAGCGTCTGGTTCGGGAACGTCACGCCCTCGAGGTCGCAGCCGCCCTTGCCGTTGTTGTTGGCGTAGTTCGCGAAGAAGTCCGCGTCCTCGCCAGGCTGCCACTGAGCCCGAGCCTCACCATGCTCGTCGGTGAACTCGACGACCTTGGTGGCCCCGGTGTTCAGCTGGCGGTCCCGGCCGTTCAGCAGACAACCCGAGTCGCCGCCCGCGCCCTGCGTGAGGACGTTGGCGATCTGCCAGAAGTTGTACTCGCCGTACCAGCCGGCGAACGCCTGGAAGTTGTCGGTCTGGAACGCCGAGTCGATGCCCGAAGCCGCACCCAGTGGATCACGCGACGTCGACGGGATGTACTCCCCGTAGTACGGCGCGTACAGAGCGTGCGCCTCGCTCTCGTGATGCCCCGTCGCGACGCACAGATCGTCCGCCGGGTCGGAGTTCACGTTGTAGACGCATGCCTTCCGGTTGAGCACGGAGTCGTCGAAGCCACCCATGCCGCCCGCGGAGTTGTAGGTGATCTCCAGCGCCGGCATCGGAGCGTCGGCCGCGTTCAGCCTTCCATCACTCAGCAGAGTGGTGGCGAAGGCCGGGTCGAACGGTCCGATTCCGGAGACGTTGTAGTCACCGAAGAGCCGCGAGAACGACCAGCCGCCGACGCAGTTGTCGACCTGGTCGATGTACAGGCTCGGCGTGCTGCCAGGACACGTGTACTGGCTGGCATGGACGTCCGGCGAATCGGTGACGCCGAGTGCTGCAGGCGCCGACGAGTCGTGGATGTCCCAGAACGCCGATGGGTCCACTCCGTAGTACGGGTTGACGCTCAAGCCCTCGCAGTAGCCCGCGGTGGCAGGAGCATCGGTGCTGTAGTCATTGCAGATGTAGTAGGGCATGTTGGCCGACGCCATGCCGCTCGTGGCCCACTCGGCCCAGTCGCGCGGCAGAACCAGCGTCGCAGGCAGGCCCCAGTCCTGCTGGAACTCGCTGTTCAGCGGGATCGAGCCCGTGACCTGAACGTTGGCCGAGTTGCCCGGCTCCTGGCCCGGCACATCGGTGACCGATCCTGCGTTGGTCATCGTGGCGCTGTTGATCGCCATCCAGCCGACCATGAAGTCGTGCTGGATCAGGACGACTCCGTTGTAGGAGACCGTCAGCTTCGCGATCAGGATTCCCGGCTTGTCCGAGATCCACGAGCCACGTGCGCAGAGCCGGCCGTTCGCGTAGTCGTAGAACACGCTCGCGGCCGGTGAGGACACCGGCTTCGGCAGGGCGAGGACATCGTCCTCGGGCCCGCTGAAGGCGTACGGCTCCACGGTAACCGACAGACCGTCGTTCGATCCGCTGTAGCCGTCGCCCTTGCCTTCGGGCGTGATGTTCAGCCCGAAGCCGCCCGGGTACGAGTTCTGGTCGTACGGAATGCAGCCGACCAGGCGCACCATCTCACCGCGCCAGGCCAGATACGGGACGTTCGTTGCCAGCGGGTCGAACGCAGCGCCCGTGTTGGCGGGCAGTCCGCTGGCATCTGCAGGTGGCGACTCCGCCGCGCGCGCGCTGCCGACGAACATGGCAGCGAACGCGAGGAGGGCGACACCTGTGACGAGGCCGAGCTTCAGCCTCGTCGAGCCTCTCCCGATTTTCATTACCTCCCCCTCGCTTCAGTGATTTCGATGTTGGTCTTGCGAGGACTCCCTAATACCCTCAGACCCCTTGGTAGAGCCGATTGTCTGACCCCCTCTGCTCCTCCTCTCGTCCCTTCGCGAACGCCCGGTAGGCCGGGACACCGTCGCCGCCGGGCGTACCGGCGGGGGCAGGCGTGTTCTACAGGCTCAGGCGGGCAATTTCAAGCGGTTCTCACGACGTCTAGCCAAAGGGGCAGGTCCGCGTCGTCCCTAGGTACCACTGTCCGTAACAGCGCGTAGAATTCGGTCGCGTGAGGCGTCGGGTCGGTCTCCTTCTGCTCGTTCTTGTCGTGGGCGCGCTCGCCAGCGCCGGCCTGGCCGGGGCGTTCAACCCCAACGACAACGACTGGACGATGAAGTGGGGGCTGGGACGCACCAAGATGGCGCTCGCCTGGAACCTGACACGAGGCAATCGGCACGTGATCGTGGCGGTCGTCGACTCGGGCATCAACCCGAAGATCCGGGACTTCAGAGGGGCTCTCGTCCGAGGCAAGGACTTCATCTCCGGCGGCTACACGAAGGTCGACAACGACGGCCACGGGACGTTGGTCGCGAGCATCATCGCCGCGCGCGGCAACAACGGCTCCGGGATCCCGGGCTACTGCTGGGGTTGCAAGGTGATGCCCGTTCGGGTGTCCGACGGCACGGTCGTCAACACGGCCGTGGGGGCAGCGGGAATCAGGTGGGCGGCAAATCATGGGGCCCGCATCATCTCGCTCAGCTGGAGCGAGACATCGTCCGACCCGAACATCGCGTCCGCGGTCGCCTACGCCGCCCACAAGGGCATCCTGGTGCTCGCCGGCGCCGGCAACACCGCGGGCTCCGGCTACACGTATCCGGCGGCCGACCCAGGGGCCTACCCGGTGGCCGGGACCAACAAGGCCGACCAGATCTCTCCCTGGTCGACAAGGGGGAACTGGGTCCACCTCGCCGCACCGGGCTGCCAGCTCGCCCTCTCGAAGAACGGCGAGGGCATCGAGCCGTGCGGGGCCTCGGTCAGTGCGCCGGCGGTCGCGGGGATCGCGGGGCTGATGCTAAGCGTCAACCCGAGCTTGACCCCCGCTCAGATCATCTCGATTCTCGAGCGCACCTCGAAACCTGTCGCCGGTATCGCAGGCGGTCGCGTCAACGGCTATGCGGCCGTTCGTGCCGCCGCCGCTTCGGCGGCGCTTCGTGCCGGTGAGAAGGCTGTCCGCCTCAGTCGGTTCCTCGGGGGCCGCTGGAACCTCGGGCTGGCGGTTCAGGGCAAGCGGGTCGCCGTGACGCTCCGCTCGCCCAAGGCGCCGTCGTGCTCGCTCAGCCTGGCGTCGCCCGACGGGATCTGGCTCACGAACAGGCGCGGGCGCAGCTCGGAGTCGCTGAGCGCCCGGATCGCGGGAGGCAAGTACAAGCTCGCTGTTTCGTGCAGGCTTCGCCGCCTGCGCGCGGCGTCCCTGACGCTGCGCGCGCTATCGCACTAGCGCTCGGCTACACCGAGCAGGGAGCGTGCCCCGACAGGCGGCGCTCGAACAGACGGCGCGCGGCCTGGGTGCGGTTCGTGACGCCGAGCTTCTTGTAGGCGTTCGCAAGGTGGTACTTGACGGTCCAGCGCGTGACCCACAGGCGCTGTGCGATCTGGGCGTTCGTGTAGCCACGGGCCGCGAGGCTGACGATCTCGAGCTCCCGCTGTGTCAGCGCCGGGCCGGCCACGTCCCCGTTCACCACCGGCCTCTGTTCACCGCTCAGACAAGCCTGCACTGTCTCGACCAGCTTCGAGGCGGTCACGGTCTTCGGCAGGTAGGCATCCGCTCGCACGCTCGCGGCCGCGCTGAGGTGAAAGGTGTCGTCGCGCGAGGCGAAGACGACGAGGCGGAGACCAGGCCGGCGCTCGCGGGCCCGCCGGAGCAGCTCGAGGGCCTCCATCTCCGAATCGGCCAGCTCCAACGGCGCGATCAATGCGTCCGGCTGCTTCGAGCAGACGAGCTCGAGAGCAGCCTGCGCCGAGGTCGTCTTCCCCGCCACGCGGATTCCCGCGCCGGTGAGGATGGTCTCGAGAGCCTCCACCCAGATCGGGTGCTCGTCGAGGATCACGACTTCTCCGCGCGCGCCGCCGGCACGCGGCTTGTCTGGCGTGGTGATAACCACCTCCGCAGTACGCCTTCCGTGGCCTTGGCTCGAAGTATCAGTGCGACTGCCCATGTGGCTATCCCTTGTCTGAGGGATTAAGCCCGCGCCCGGCCAGCGAGAACGACCAAGGAGGCTGACGGGGCCCGCTAAAGAGAAGGCGCGGCCGAGCCGACCTGGATTTCGTGCCGCCGCGTGAGCTCTGCCGCCGCTTCTCACCCGTCGTCGCGTTGCCGGCGATCCTCGCCGTCTCTGCGCTCGCGGTCGTCGTCACGGCGCGCGCGGCGACTCAGCCGACCACCGGCTACACGAAGCTGCTTGTCGCCGCCGACCGGCCCGGCGAGACTCGAGCGCTCGCGCGCAGGGTCGAGACCCTGTCCGGCCGTTCCGTGCAGCTGATCCGCGGGCCTAGCCTGCTCGCTGTTCGCGTCCGGCGCGGCGACGCCGACGTTCTCAGCCGCCGGCTGGCGCAGGTTCCCGGCGTGCGCTTCGTCGAGCGCAACCGCACCGTGATGCGAACCGCGGGCTGGGTCCAGGCGCTGCCCAGCGATCCCCTCTGGCGGAAGCAGTGGGGGCCCGCCCTCATCGGCGCACCGGCGGCCTGGGCGGTGACTACGGGATCTCCGCGGGTCGTGATCGCCGTGCTCGACAGCGGGGTGGACTTCTCACAACCCGACCTGCGGGGCGCTCTCGTCCCGGGCTACGACTTCGTCAACGGAGACAACGATCCGAGCGACGACAACGGCCACGGGACGCGGACCGCCGGGATCGTAGGCGCGCGCGCGGACAACGGCCTCGGCATCTCCGGCGTTTGCCCGCGCTGCTCGATCATGCCGGTGAAGGTCGCCAACGCGAACGGGACCGCAAGCTGGCTCGACGTCGCCTCCGGCATCTCCTGGGCGGCGGACCACGGTGCGTCAGTGATCAGCATGAGCCTCGGCGGGGGGTCGAGCGACGCCGTCGCAGCGGCCGTCCGCTATGCGGAGAGCAAGGGTGTCCTGGTCGTCGCAGCGGCGGGCAACGGCGGAAGCTCGCAGCCGTTCTATCCCGCTGCCGATCCCGGAGTCCTGAGCGTGGCCGGGACAGCGAAGACCGGTCGGCTGTACCCGTGGTCGAACTACGGAAGCTGGGTCGACGTCGCCGCTCCCGGCTGCGACACGACGACGTACGTCGGCGACGACTTCGGCCAGTTCTGCGGTACCTCCGCGAGCGCGCCGGTGGTGGCCGGCCTGGCCGGCCTCGCGTTCTCGTACGCGCCTACCTCGTCCCCCGAGACGATCGAGCACGCGATCGTCTCCAGCGCTCACCACGTCGCCGGCGTGACCGACGGTCGCGTCGACGCTGTCGGGACGCTGGCCGCGCTCGGGGCGAAGTTCCGGGCCAAGCCCGCCACACGGTCGCGGACACGCGCCAGGCTCACGAGCGCCCGGTCGGCTACGGGCACGACGGGGCGCCGGGCGCCGCACGCCCGCGTCACCCGCGGTGGGCTACGGACACGCTGGCATGTACGGCTGGCGGTTTCGGGCGGCCGGGTCGCAGCGACGCTCCGCTCGCCGAAGGCGCAGTCGTGCTACCTCAGCCTCCGTTCCGGCAACGGCCTCTGGCTTTCCAGCAACCGCGGCCCGACCGCGGACGCACTCGTCGCGCGACTCGCGGGCGGCAAGTACCGGCTCGACGTGCAGTGCACGACCAGCCGACCGCGTCCCGCGTCCCTGATCGTGCACGGCGCCCGCGTGCCCAAGCATCAGCCCGGCCCCCAGCGTCGTAGAAGTCGGAAGGGGTGGAGGGGGGCGCCGGTTCCGGTGGCACTCCGCTTCAAACCCCTTTAGGGTCCCGCCGTGCGCCGGAGCCTGCTCGTTCTCGCCGTCGCCGCCGCCGCTGCTGTTCTGCTGGTGAGCGCGGCCGTTGCTGCCCGGCCCGGCGCGAGATTGACGGTCACGCCGCAGGCGAAGACCTCGAACACGACGGCCGTCTTCAAGTGGAAGGCAGGCGGGCGACACGCGCGAACGGTGTGCCGCCTGCGCTGGCGCCCGCTGCAGGGCCAATCCGCCGAGGCGCGGCCGAGCGTGCCTCGCGGGTTCAAGCGCTGCCATCGGCCTGCGACCTGGAGAAACCTCACTCAGGGGCGCTACACCTTCCTGCTCGTCGTGCGCGGTCGCCGGGGACGGGCGCACTGGCTGAGCTACTCATGGGAGATCGTCTCGCCTTCAACGGGCTCGCCCACGTCGCCGCCGACGTCGCCCCCGCCTTCTCCGTCCCCACCCCCGCCGTCTCCGCCTTCATCGCCGCCCGCCCCTGGGACTCCGCCCCCGAGCAGCACGGACTGCGCGCAGTCGCCGTACATGTATCTGTGGCCCGTCAATCCGGGAATCTCAAGTGCAGAGCAGCAGTTCGTGGACCTCGTGAACCAGGAGCGTGGAACGCTCGGCCTGGCTTCACTCACTCTCAACTCAAGCTTGAGCTTGGCCGCGGACAGCCACTCGTACTGGCAGGACGTGACGTTCGGTTACAGCGGGCTCACTCATCAACCCGGGTGCAACGGGAGCACTCCGTGGCAGCGGATGACCGACGCCGGCTTCAGCGCTCCCTTCGAGGGCGAGGTGACGCTCGTCAGCTACCCGCAGGCGTCTGCACAGGCGGCCTTCAACGACTTCATGAACAGCCCTCCGCACAAGGCGCTCCTGCTGTGCCCGTACTTCACACAGATCGGCGTCGGGGAGAGCGCCTACCACTGGACAGGCGACTTGGGAGGCCCCGGCGGGTCGGATTTGTCCGTCTGCGAAAGTTCGTAAATTCCGGATTTCTCTCCTATACTCGGCGTAGGGCGCGGCGCGCCCCGGCGGCAGTCGAGAAGGGGAGAAGGTGGGTCGCAAGCCATATTCCCAGGGGCATTCTCCCCTCGGGCGCACCACGTTGCTCGCGGCGCTCGCCGTCGCCGCGGCCACAACGCTGATCCTCTTCCCGGGCTCTTCGCCCGCTGCCGGCGGTCCCAGCGCAATGCTGACCTCCTCGCCGACCCCGGCGACCGGTAAGGCCCCGCTCACAGTCATTTTCGACGGGTCGGGCAGCTCCGACTCCGACGGGACACTCATGTCGTGGACGCTGGACTTCGGGGATGGAATGTCGGACTCCGGCGCCGGCCCGCCGCCCGCGAACGAGAGCCACACCTACGCCGCGGGCAGCTACACGGCGACTCTCACGGTCACCGACGACCAGGCTGTGTCCGACAGCGCCACCGTCGCCGTGACGGCGAATCCGAACGTTCCGCCCACGGCGGTGCTGACGACGACGCCGACGCCGGCGACGGGTAAGGCGCCGCTGCAGGTCACCTTCAACGGATCGGGGAGCTCGGATTCCGACGGCACCATCGCCTCCTGGAAGCTGGACTTCGGCGACGGCAATTCGACCTCGGACAGCGGACCGCCGCCGTCGAGCACAAGTCACACCTACGCCGCGGGCAGCTACACGGCGAAGCTCACGGTCACCGACGACGACGGCGCGACCGATTCAGCCTCGGTGAGCGTGAAGGCGAATGCGAACGTTCCGCCCACGGCGGTGCTGAAGTCGACACCGACGCCCGCGACGGGGCCGGCGCCGCTGAACGTCACCTTGGACGGGTCGGCCAGCTCGGACTCGGACGGCAGCATCGCCTCCTGGAAGCTGGACTTCGGCGACAGCACTACGGTTGCCTCGGGCAGCGGCCTGCCGCCGTCGAGCCTCCCGCACACCTACGCGGCCGGCTCGTATACGGCGGTGCTCACAGTCACCGACGACAGCGGAGCCACGGACACGGACTCCGTCAAGGTGAACGCGGACGCCCCTCCGACGGCGTCCCTGACGGCCGACCAGACCAGCGGGCCGATACCGCTCGCTGTCAAGTTCGACGGCTCCGGCAGCTCGGACTCCGACGGCTCGATCGCCTCCTGGGCGCTCAACTTCGGAGACGGGCACTCGACCAGCGGCAGCGGCCCGGTGCCGAGCTCGATCTCCCACACGTACACGAGTTCCTGCTCCTGCACCGCGAGTCTCACGGTGACCGACAACCAGGGGGCGCAGAGCACGCCGGCGACGCTCGTAATCCATGCGAACACGAACCAGCCGCCGGTCGCCATCCTGAACGCCACGCCGACCTCGGGCACGGTGCCGCTCGCGGTCTCCTTCGACGGCTCGGCGAGCAACGACCCCGACAACATCCCGCTCAAGTCCTGGTCGCTCGACTTCGGCGACGGGAGCTCGACGAGCGGTACGGGCGCGGTGCCGAACGCGATCCCCCATACCTACTCGGCGGCCGGGACGTACCAGGCGACGCTCACGGTCACCGACAGCAGCAATGCGTCGACCAGCTCGACCCCCGTCACCATCAACGTCAACCCGCAGCCCTCGATCAGCGTTGCGAACGTCTCCCAGAACGAGGGCAACTCCGGCACGACGAACCTCGTCTTCGTCGCGAAGCTGTCCGCGATCAGCACGCACGACGTCACGGTCGCCTACGCAACTGCCGACGGGACGGCCACGGCCGGCTCCGACTACACCGCGACGAGCGGGACGCTGAAGATCCCGGCCAATACGGACTGCACCACGAACCCGACGGGGAACGTCGCCTGCCAGATCGACGTGCCCGTGATCGGCGACACGATCTACGAGAACGACGAGACGTTCATGCTCAACCTCTCGAATCCCACGGGCGCGACACTCGCCAACACCTCGGCGACCGGCACCATCGTCAACGACGACCAACCGCCCTGGGTGGAGATCGAGAACGGTGCGACCCTGGAGGGCAACACCGGCTCGGTGGTCGACGGCGCACAGTCCTGGAGCACCGGCGGGAGCCTTCAGCTGAACGACGCCAGCGGCTTTCCGCAATCGGACGGTGCGCACACGTTCTTCATCTCCACGCCCGGCGCGGCTTCCGTGAGCGGGCCATACAAGTACACCGGCGTGAGCGGGAACACGCTCACCGGGGTCAGCCCGGCCGACTCGGTCGCGGTTGGCCAGATCGCCTTCCAGCCGCGCTTCATCACACTTCCGGTCGTCCTCTGCGACCCGCAGCAATCGCTGGACAAGAATCCGGCGGACTGTGTCCCCACGACGAGCGGCCTCGACACGACGGCGCATTACGCGACGAGCAACGGTCAATCGCTCACAACGTCCATTCCCGTGATCGAAGGGCAGGACTACGTGGCCGCCGCCGGCACGATGACGATCCCGGCGGGGAAGGCCAGCGGGAGCATCACCTTCGAGACGATTCCGAACACGACCCCCGAGAACCCGGGCAACCCGGGCGACGACCTGACGCGGTGGTTCAACGTCCTGCTCACCAACCCCACGAACAGCACGATCGCGTCGAACCTCGGTATCGCGACGATCATCGAGGACGACGGGCTCAACCCGCCCACAGCGACCACGGGCAGCGCCTCGTCGATCGGGACAGACCACGCCACCGTCTCCGCAACGGTCAACCCGAAAGGGGCCGCGACCGACGTCTACGTGCAGTACGGGCCCACGGACTCCTACGGGAGTCAGACGGCGACGCAGTCCCTGGCGGCCGGGAACGCCGACCAAACACTGAGTTTCTCCCTGACCGGCCTCTCGCCCGGGACACTGTACCACTACCAGGTCGTCGCGACGCACGCCGACCACTCAACGGGGTACGGCCAGGACGAGACCTTCACGACGGACGCGGCGCCGAAGGCGGTGCTCACGGCGAGCCCGACCGGCGGGCAGTTGCCGCTGAAGGTCACATTCAAGGGTGCGGGCAGCTCGGACCCGGACGGGTCGATCGCGTCCTGGACGCTCTCCTTCGGCGACGGGACATCAAGCAGCGGCACAGGCTCGGTGCCCAGCGCGATCACGCACACCTACACGGCCGCCTGCCACTGCAACGCGAGCCTGACGGTGACGGACAACCAGGGAGGCCAGAGCGCACCCGCAGTCGTCGTGATCAACGCGGGCAACACGAAGTCGGGGAAGAACCCGATCCTGACCACGGTCGACGAGCAGGTACTTGGACCGACGAGCGTGAAGATCGTCCTCCCGGTGAATCCGAACGGGGCCACGACCCAGGTCTGGATCGAGTACGGAAGGGACGCTAAGTACGGCTCCAACTCGGCGGCACAGAGGATCCCGGCCGACGCCACCAAGACGCTGACGTTCACTCTGACGAAGCTCTCCCCACAGACGCGCTACCACTACCGCATCGTCGCCTGGCATACGACCGACTCTGGGGAAGCCCAGAGCCAGGACCTGACGTTCTCGACTCCAAAGGCAAAGCTCATGTCCGTCAAGGTGGGGCGAATCGTGAGGGCGACCGCCAAGGGCAGCGTCCCGCTGCCCTTCACCTGCAGTGGTAACGCGCTCTCGAGCTGCAAGGGCCGGGCCGTGCTCCAGCTCGGCAAGGCGACCATAGGCTCGAAGTCCTTCTCGGTGTCTCAGGGGCACCATAGGGTGTCCGTGAAACTCAAGAAGCCTCTCATGAGGCGCCTCCTCGCGAGTAGTAATGGTCTCCGTCTCACGCTGAAGATCTCGCTCCAGACAGGTGCCGGAATGGTCAAGACGACCAAGCGCATCACCGTCCTGCCGCCGAAGGCAAAGACCTAGGCGACCACGGGCTGCGTCTCGCCCGGGATCTCGTTCTTCACGAGCGTCACGGCGGCGACGACCGCGGCTGCCGAGATGCCGGCGATGACCCAGAACGCCAGGGCGTAACCGCTCGTGTACGCGGCCGCCGGCGAGTGGCCGGTCTTGAGGAGGGCCGTCGCGTGCGACACGGCCACGCTCGACGCTATCGCGACGCCGATCGCGCCGCCGACCTGCTGTGACGTGTTGAGCAAGCCGGACGCGAGCCCCGCCTCTCGCGGCCCGACGCCGGCGAGCGCGGCGATCGACACGGGGATGAAGGCGAAGGCGATCCCGAAGCCGAACATGAGATACCCGCCGAGCAGGTCGTGCGCGTACGTCCCGTCCACGGGGATCTGCGCGTACCAGATCAGCGCGCCCGTGTTGAGGGCGAGCCCCGTCACCATCACGGGCTTCGGCCCGACCTTCGTGCAGAGCCACTGTGAGAGGCCGGCGACGAGCACCACCGTCCCGGCGGTGGCGAGGAACGTGATCCCGGTCTTCAGGGCCGAGTAGAGCAGCACGTTCTGGACGTAGAGCGTCAGGAGGAAGAAGTCGGCGAAGATCGAGGCGCCGAGCAGCGCGCCGACCGCGTTCGCCCCCGCGAGCGTGCGGATCCGGAAGATCGAGAGCGGCATGAGCGGGTTCTGGGCCCGCCTCTCCCACTCGACGAAGAACACGATGAGCACGGCCGCCGCGATGAGCAGGACGATCGTCGTCGTGTCGCTCCACCCGTCGACGGGCGCTTTCGAGATCGCGTAGACGAGCAAGGTGAGGCCGCCCGTCACCGACGCCGCGCCGACCGCGTCGAAGTTGCGGCCGACGTCCGGCGCGCGGCTCTCGCGGACGATGCCCGGCGCGAGGGCGAGCACGAGCGCGCCGACCGGGACGTTGACGAAGAAGATCCACTCCCAGCCGAGGTACTTCGTGAGGATTCCGCCGAAGAGGACGCCGGCGGCCGCGCCGCCGCCGCCCATCGCACCCCAGATCCCTAGGGCCTTGTTCCGCTCGGGGCCTTCGTCGAACGTCGTCGTGATGATCGAGAGCGTGGCCGGCGACACGATCGCGGCGCCGAACCCCTGTACGGCGCGCGCGGCGATGAGCACGCCCGTCGATCCGGCGAGGCCGCAGACGAGCGAGGCGGCGGAGAAGATGGCCACACCGACGAGGAACATCCGCTTGCGGCCGAGGATGTCCCCGGCGCGTCCGCCGAGCAGCAGGAAGCCGCCGAACGTGATCGCGTACGCGGTGATGACCCACTGCAGCCCCGTCTCCGAGAAGTGGAGGCTACGGCCGATCGACGGCAGCGCGACGTTGACGATCGAGACGTCGAGCACGGTCATGAAGAAGGCGACGCAGACGAGCGCGAGCGCCTGCCAGCGGCGTGGGTCCGGTGTCATCCCATCTCCACTGAGGTCGTTTTCGGGAGCCTAGTGCCGGAAGTGGCGGCGCCCGGTGAAGGCCATCGCCGCGCCGGCCTGCGAGACGGCGGCGATCACGTCCTCGTCGCGGCGTGAGCCTCCGGGCTGGACGATCGACGTCGCGCCGGCGTCGAGGGCGATCTGCGGGCCGTCGGGGAAGGGGAAGAACGCATCGGAGGCGAGCGCCGATCCGGCGGCGTCGTGGCCGAACTCCGCCGCCTTCTCGACCGCGATCCGCACCGCGTCGACGCGGCTCATCTGCCCGGCGCCGATCCCGATCGTCTGCAGATCCTTCGCGAGCACGATCGCGTTCGACGCGGCGTGCTTGCAGACCCGCCACGCGAACACGAGGTCGCCCCACTGAGGCTCGCTCAGCTCGCCCGCTACGAGCTGCCAGGTGTCGCGTTCCTCGATCTCGGCGTCGGAGTCCTGGACGAGCATCCCGCCGAGCACTCGCTTGTAGCTGCGCTCGCCGGGCTCGCCGGCGCGCCGCTCTCCGTCGAGGAGGATGCGCGTGTTCTTCTTCCGGCGCAACGCCGAGAGCGCGTCCTCGGTGTAACCCGGCGCGAACAGTACCTCGACGAACTGCTCCGCGAGCTTCTCGCCGAGCGGCGCCTCGACCTCGCGGTTGAGGACGACGACTCCGCCGTAGGCCGAGGTGGGGTCGGAGGCGAGCGCCTTGTCGTAGGCCTCGTCCACGGTCGTCGCGACGGCGACCCCGCACGGGTTGGCGTGCTTGACGATCACGCATGCAGGAAGTGCGAACTCGCGCGCGAGCGAGCGCGCGGCCGAGAAGTCGTTGAGGTTGTTGAAGGAGAGCTCCTTGCCGTGCAGCTGCTCGACGCGAGAGAGGAGGTGGCGGCGGACGCCGCGCTCGGCGTAGTACGCCGCGCGCTGGTGCGGGTTCTCGCCGTACGCGAGGTCGAGCACCTTGTCGAGCGAGACGACGAGCGACTCCGGGAACTCCTCGCGGGCGTTGAACCACGTCGCGATCGCCGCCTCGTAGGCGGCGGTGTGCGCAAAGGCCTCCGCCGCGAGCCGCCGTCGCGTCTCGAGTGAGAGCTCGCCGGCCGTGCGCAGCTCCTCGAGCACCTGGTGGTACTGCTCGGGCCGGCAGACAGGCGCGCAGTGCGCGAAGTTCTTCGCGGCGCCACGCAGCATCGACGGCCCGCCGACGTCGATCATCTCCACCGCGTCGGCCTCGGTCACACCGCGCCGGGACGTGACTTCCTCGAACGGATAGAGGTTGACGCAGACGAGGTCGAAGGCCTCGATTCCGTGCTCCTCGAGCGTGGCGACGTCCTCCTCCTCGTCGCGGCGGGCGAGGATGCCGGCGTGCACGCGCGGATGGAGCGTCTTCACGCGCCCGCCGAGCATCTCCGGCGACTCGGTGACAGCCTCGACGTGCTCGACCGGCAAGCCGATCGCCTCGAGCGCGGCCGCGGTGTTCCCGCTCGCCACGAGTCGCCAGCCGAGCCCGACGAGCCCGCGCGCGAACGTGTCCAGCCCGGACTTGTCCCAGGTGGAGATCAGCGCGCGCACAGCTCTCTCACCACCTCGGGCAGCAGCCGGTGCTCGACCGCCTGCACTCGCCTGCGGAGGGTGTCGACCGTGTCGTCGGGGAGGACGGGGACGCGCTCGGCCACGATCACCGGGCCGGTGTCGACGCCCTCGTCGACGTAGTGGATGGTTGCGGCGGTCTCGTCGACGCCCGCCGCGAGCACGTCCTCGATCGGGTGCGCGCCGGGGAACTGGGGCAGCGGCGCCGAGTGCGTGTTCACGATTCGGCCGCCGTAGTAGTGGAAGAAGGGCTCGCGGAACAGATGCATGTACCCCGCGAGGACGACGAGCTCGACGCCCTGCGACTTCAACCACTCGGCGAGCGCCACGTCCCGATCCTCACGGCTTTCGTAGTCCCGGGCGTCGAACACGGCCGTCGTGATTCCCGCCGTCTCGGCCCGTTCGAGTGCCCGTACGCCGGGCCGGTTCGAGGCCACCGCCACGATCGGAAGCCCGGCGTCGATGAGCGCCTGAAGGTTCGTGCCCTCGCCGCTGACGAGCACGCCGATCACGCGATCCGCCCGATCACGAGCTCGCCCGGCTCGGCGGCGGGCACGACGGCGCACCAGCCGATGCCGAGGTTGAACACGCGGCGCAGCTCCTCCTCCTCGACGTGGCGGGCGAGCCAGCGGAAGACGGGCGGGCGCTCCCAGGCGTCCCAGTCGATCTCGACCTCTCGGCCCGGAGGGAGGACGCGCTCGAGGTTTCCGGCGATGCCGCCGCCGGTGACGTGCGCGAAGCCGCGCGCCCGGCCGCGGAGGCTCCGCGCTGCGTCGAGATAGAGCCGCGTCGGCGCGAGGAGGTCGGGTCCGTCGTAGTCCTCCTCCTCGAGGACATTGCGCACGAGCGTGAAGCCGTTGGCGTGCACTCCCGCGGAGGGGAAGCCGAGGACAACGTCGCCCGCCTCGATCGCAGAGCCGTCGATCAGCGCTTCTCGGTCGACGATCCCGACGCAGGTCGCGGCGAAGTCGAGCTCGCCCTCCCGATACACGTCCGGCATCTCGGCCGTCTCACCACCGATCAGCGCGACGCCCGCCGTGCGGCAGACCTCCGCAGCGCCTTCGATCAGCTCCGCCACCTCCTCGAGCTCGATCCGGCTGGAGGCGACGTAGTCGAGCAGGACGAGAGGATCGGCGCCGCACGTGATCACGTCGTTGATGCAGTGCGCCGCCATATCGGCGCCGCAGTTGCGGAGCAGGCCGCGGGGACGGGCGACCATCGGCTTCGTCCCGATGGAGTCTGTCGAGGCGGCAAGCAGTCGGCTTTCGTCGAGCGGGTGGAGAGCTGCGAAGGCGCCGAAGCCCACGGCACCCGTCGACTCGACCGCGGCGCGCAGCCGCTCTACGATCGCACCGGCCGTGGCGAGCGAGACGCCAGCCGCGTCGTACGTCCGTCCTTCCTCCGCCACGGCGCGAGTCTATGGCCGCGGCTAGACGAACAGCTCGCCGAAGAGCTCCGGTCTGCCCTGCGGGCCGCCGCGCACGAAGCGGACGACCGTGTTGCCGACCTCCACGCTGCCCCCGTCGCGCTCGGCGTCGAGGATCTGCGCGAGCGCCTTCGCCTTGCCCGCCGGATCGTCCGCCTTCAGATGCAGCTCGGAGAGCCGCAGCTCGTTGCCCTGCGCGAGCAGGTCGTCGATCCACTCGCGCGGCGGGTGGAGCTCGAGCCGGTAGCCGGCGTTGGTGGAGACGAACGTGCGCCGCCCCCCGTGCGCCTGCACGCGCAGGTCGTTCTGCTCGGCCCGCCCGAGCGCGATCTCGAACTCGTCCTCGTCGAGCACGAACCCGAGGTGGTCGACGCGCGGCGTCGGCCACTGTCCGGGCTGGACGACGACGTTGACGGCCCCCTTCTCGAGCTCGGTCAGCCGGAGCTTGAAGCCGATCGAGTCGAGCTCGCTCCACGCGATTCCCGGTTCGTAGGACGTGAGCTCCTCGCCGATCCGGCCGTGCCGCGCGACGAGATCGAACGCGAGCTTGCCGATATAGCGCGCCTCGACCTCGCGGACGCGACTCGTGACGAGGTGATAGTGGAAGAGCTGCACCGGTCGGCCATGGTACGAAGGCACCGACATGGAACGCGTCAGCGGCATCGGCGGGGTCTTCCTGCGCGCACGCGAGCCCGCCGTGCTGGCGGCGTGGTACGCAGAGCACCTCGGCATCGAGCTGGAGGCCTGGGGCGGCTCGGTGCTGCGCTCGGCGGGCGGCGAGACGCTCGTCTGGGCGCTCTTCCCGGCCGACACCGACTACTTCGGCCCGCGCGACCGGCAGGCGATGGTGAACTACCGCGTCCGCGACCTCGACGCGATGGCGGCCCAGCTGCGTGCCGGCGGCCTCGAGATCGAGGGGCCTCAGGACAGCGAGCAGGGGCGCTTCGCCTGGGGCACCGACCCCGAGGGCAACCGCTTCGAGCTCTGGCAGCCGCCCGAGGGGTCCTAGCCCTCCCCGCGCAGCCGGGCGACGTCCGGCTCCCAGCCGTCGATCGTCGCCCCGTGGCCGCGCTCCCGCGCGAGTGCCTCGGTGTCCCGGAAGAGCGCCTGCTGCTCGACGAGGTCGCCGGTCCGACCGATCCGTTCCAGGCGAGCGAGGTCGACGGCGACCGGTAGCGGATGCTTTCGCAGCTCCCACTCGAGCCACTTGTTGTAGGGCCGCACGCGACCGTGGGCGGCGAAGACGAACGCGAGGTAGTGGGGGATCGACTCCTGCGCGTCGAGAAGCGACGCGAGCCCGAGGCCGACGCGCGCGTTCTTGGCCGAGCGGTAATACGAGTTGACGTAGGCGTCGAGCGGCGCCGCGGCCGTCGCCGGGTCGATTGCCAGTGCCGTGCGGAGCGCGGCCGCCACCTCTCCCGTCTTGTCGAGTTGCGGCGTGACACCCAGGAGTGCCGGCCGGGCCCAGTCGGGAATCTCGGCCAGCTGCGCCACGGTCACCTCCGACAGCTCCAGTCCGGATCCGCGCTCGTACTCATAATCGCCGCGCTCCTCGCGGACGATGACGAACGCATCCCAGTCGCTCCCGTCCGTGACATAGGCGTCGCGGCCGCGCGAGCCCGAGTGGATGACCCCGATGACGTTCTCGTCCTCGCGGGCCCGCTCGAGCAGCTCGTCAAGCACGCGCGGGCTCGAACCTGAGCTTCGCGGCCTCGGCGGGCACCTGGGTGGGGTACTCGCCCGTGAGGCACGCTCGGCAAAGGGCCGAGGCCGGCCGCCGCGTCGACTCGACCAGGCCGTCGTGCGAGAGGTACGCGAGCGAGGTTGCGCCGACGTGCTCGCGCACATCCTCGACGGTCCGCGTCGAAGCGATCATCTCCGACGGGTCGGCGAGGTCGATGCCGTAGAAGCACTGGCCGATCACCGGCGGCGACGAGATCCGGAGATGCACCTCGGCGGCGCCGGCGTCGAAGAGCATGCGAACGATCTCGCGGGTCGTGTTGCCGCGGACGATCGAGTCGTCCACCGCGACGACGCGCTTTCCGGTGACCTCGGCCACCGGGTGGTACTTGAGCTTGATCCCCTGCCGCCGCAGCTCCTGGTCGGGCTGGATGAACGTGCGCTGGACGTAGCGGTTCTTGATCAGGCCCTCGCTGAAGGGAAGCCCGAGCTCACGCGCGAAGCCGATTGCAGCCGGCGTGCCCGAGTCGGGGATCGGCAGGACAAGGTCTGCCTCGACCGGCGCCTCCCGCGCGAGTTGCTCGCCCATCCGCACGCGCGCGTTATGCACCTCGACTCCCTCGAGCCGGCTGTCCGGCCGCGCGAGGTAGAAGAACTCCCAGATGCAGAGCGCGCCCCCGTCGGGCCGCGCGAGCGCCTGCGTCGCATGGAGGCCGTCGGCATCGGCCACGACGAGCTCGCCCGGCGAGACCTCGCGGACGAGCTCCGCACCCACGAGATCGAGCGCGCACGTCTCCGAGGCGAAGATCCAGTCCTCCTGGAGCCGCCCGATGACGAGCGGCCGGAAGCCGTGCTCGTCGCGGAAGGCGACGAGCCGGCCCTCCGACAGCGCGACGATGGAGTACGCGCCCTCGAGCCGGCGCATCGCATTCGCCACGGCCTCTTCGAGCGGCGCCGGGTCGTTCGCGATCAGCGCGGCGATCAGCTCGCTGTCCGAGGTCGTCCCGAGCGGAACGCCCGCTTCCCGCAGCTCGTCCCGGAGCTGCCCGACGTTGATCAGATTGCCGTTGTGGCCCAACGCGACCGTGCGCACGCGGCCGTGCTGGACGAGCGGCTGCGCGTTGGCCCATTGCGAAGAGCCTGTCGTCGAGTAGCGGTTATGGCCGATGGCGACCTGGCCGCGCAGGCCCCCGAGCTTCTGCTCGTCGAAGACCTGCGAGACGAGGCCGAGGTCGCGCAGCGCGGTCAGTCGCCCGTGGTCGGAGACGGCGATGCCCGCGGACTCCTGGCCGCGATGCTGGAGCGCGAAGAGCCCGAAGTACGCCAGCCGCGCGACGTCGCGATCCGGCGCGTAGACGCCGAAGACGCCGCACATCGCTAGCCGACCCGACCGATCTGGACGAAGCCGCGCGAGCCCAGCCGCCTGAGCCGTTCCGGCCGGCACGCGAGGATCGCCGCGCCGCGCCGCGAGTCGTAGTCGGCCGGAAGCTCGACGTCGGCCTCGAGGCCGCCGCTCCAGGCCGCGGCCTCGGCGAGGGCCGCACCGGCTCCGCCGCTGCCGACGTCGTGGCAGAGGCTGAGGTGCGTCGCCGCCTTCCAGAGGAAGCGGATCAGCGCCGCCTCCGCCGCAAGGGAGCCGTCCGGGGACGCGGCGAGGAGAACGGCATCGCCGCTCTGCCAGCGGCCGGGCACCCGCCGAACGTCCGGCACGAGCCCGACGCAGCCGACGACCGGCGTCGGCGGGATCGAGGCGCCGTCCGCGTCGTTGTAGAGCGAGACGTTGCCCGAGACGACCGGGATGCCGAGGGTCTCGGCCGCCTGCGCGATCCCCTCGATCGCCTGGGCGAGCTCGTGGGCGATCGCCGGCTTCTCGGGATTGCCGAAGTTGAGACAGTCGGTGAGGCCGATCGGCTCGCCGCCTGCGCACGCAACGTTGCGGGCAGCGCCGAGCGTCGCCTGGACTCCCGCGCGGAAGCCGTCGGTCTCGCCGGGCGCCGGTCCCTGCAATGCGACCGCGAGCCCCCGTAGCGACGGCCGCAGGCGCAGGACGGCGGCGTCGAGGCCCGGCCGGCGGACTGTGCGCGAGCCGACGAGGTGGTCGTACTGCTCGATCACCTCGCGGACGTCGAACTCCGGCCGCTCGAGGTGCTGCACAGGCCGCGTCTCGGCTCGCTGCTCGACGTCGTAGCGCGGGCACCCGTCGGTCAGCAGCCCCGCGGGGATGTCGCCGACGACGTCGCCGTCGTGGAGCGCCCGCAGCGCCCCCGAATCGGTCACCTCGCCGATCGCCGTGCACGGCAGCTCCCAGCGCGCGCATACGCCCCGCACCGCGTCGACCATCTCCGGCCGCACGATCGCGACCATGCGCTCCTGCGACTCCGAGATCATGATCTCCCACGGCTCCATGCCCTCCTCGCGCAACGGCACGCGATCGAGATGGACGTCGATACCTGCATTGCCGGAGGCCATCTCCGAGAGCGCCGACGCGAGACCTGCAGCGCCGCAGTCCTGGAGCGACTCGACCAGGCCCGACTCGACGAGCTCGAGCGAGACCTCGATCAGCTTCTTGCCGGTGAAGGGGTCTCCGACCTGAACCGACGGACGCTTGTCGGCGTCGTCCTCGCTCAGCTCCGCGCTCGCGAGCACCGAGGCGCCGCCGATTCCGTCGCGGCCGGTCGTCGCGCCGTAGAGCACGACGAGCCGCCCGGGCCCGCTCGCCCTTGCCGAGCGCAGCCGGTCGGACTCGAGCAGCCCCACGCACATCGCGTTGACGAGGCAGTTCGAGGTGTACGACGGATCGAAGACGGTCTGGCCGCCCACCGTCGGCACGCCGACGCAGTTGCCGTAGTGCCCGATGCCGGCCACCGCCTGCTGGAAGTGGAAGTCGGGCCCCCCGAACCAGAGCCCGTCGAGGAGCGCGATCGGCCGCGCGCCCATCGCGATCACGTCCCGCAGGATCCCGCCGATGCCGGTCGCCGCGCCCTGGAACGGCTCGACGGCGGAGGGGTGGTTGTGCGACTCCACCTTGAAGGCGACCGCCGTCCCGTCGCCGAGGTCGAGGACGCCCGCGTTCTCGCCGGGCCCCTGGAGGACGCGCTCGCCGGTCGACGGGAGCCGCTTGAGGAGCCGCGCCGAGTGCTTGTAGCCGCAGTGCTCGGACCAGAGAAGGGAGAAGACAGCGAGCTCGAAGTGGTTCGGATCGCGTCCGAGCAGCTCCCGGATACGCTCCGCTTCCCAGTCCGTCAGACCAAGGGCTCGATGAAGCGGCTGGGCGGCGACCTCCGACAGGTGATCCAGTGTAACCCGGGGCGCGGCGGAATCTCACGCGAGCGGGCTACGTTGCGTTCCAGAAGGTAGATGCGTCGGCCGGCCGTCATCCTCGTGGTGCTCGCGCTCATCTGGGGCGCCTCGTTCATGCTGATCAAGATCGCCGACCGCGAGCTGACGCCGGCGACGCTCATCCTCGGTCGTCTCGCCTCGGCGACCTTGCTCCTCGCCGTGATCGCGCTCGTGCAGCTCGGCGCGCCGAAGACGCTCGCCGAGCTACGCGGCGCCTGGCGCTGGCTCGTCGTCGTCGGGCTCGTGAACACGGCACTGCCCTTCTGGCTCCTCTCCTGGGGGGAGAAGCGGATCGACTCCGGGCTCGCCTCGATCATCCAGGGAGCCGTCCCTATCTTCAACGCGCTGCTCGCGTTCGCGTTCTTCCGCGAGGAGCGGGTGGTCGGCCTGCGTCTGGTCGGCCTCGGCATCGGCTTCGTCGGGGTCGCGCTCCTCGTGGGTGCGCAACCGCAGGGGAAGCTGCTCGCGGCCTTGGCCGTGGTGGCGATGGCCCTCTGTTATGCGATCGGGACGTTGATCGCGGGCCGTCACCTTCGCGGCACGCCGCCGCTCGTGGTGGCGCTAGCCTCCACCGCCGTCTCGACGTTCGCCGTGCTGCCGGTCGGGATCGTCCAGGCGCCGGCCGGGATGTGGCACGGCGAGACGATCGCAGCGATCCTGGTGCTCGGCTTCGTCGGCACCGCGATCGCGTACCTGCTGTTCTTCGAGCTGATCCAGCGTGCCGGCGCGAACTACGCGACGCTCGTGACGTACCTGGTGCCTCCGATCGCGCTCGCCTACGGTGCGATCTTCCTCGGCGAGAGCTTCGGTGCGGCGGCGTTTGCGGCCCTGGCGCTCATCCTGGTCGGCGTTGCGCTTGCCACCGGTTCCGTTCGACCGGCCTGGCGTCGGGTCGGTCGAGCTGAGGCGCGTGAGCCGGCCTGACCCGCTAGACCCGGGCCGTGCCCGAATTCCTCCACGCGATGGTGCGGATCACGGATCCGGAGCAGAGTCGTGCGTTCTACGACTGGCTCGGCTTCGGGTTCGAGCGCGAGCCGTACCGCGTCCGCGAAGGCGGATCGCTGATCTGCCTCGTCCAGGATCCGGACGGTCACTTAACAACATTGAGCTGACAGGCGCCCCTTGCTGGAGGAAACCGGGCAGGAAGTGCTCAGGCGTAAGGACGCTCCCTCAGCCGAGGGGCCCTGTCCCTTGTGAGCAGACCAGCTTCCCAGGCCGAGGCTTCAGTTCTGAGCCCCTGCGACGATAAGACGAGGGGATGAGGGCGACCCAGGCACTGGCACTACTCGCGGCTGTTTCCGTCGTCGCGGGCTGTGGCTCCGGAGCGAAGAGTCGGAGAGCACAGGTTGTCTCGGGCTCGATCACCGTCGCCGGGACCACCACCATTTCGCAGGTGAAGACCGGCACTGCGATCACTTGCAGCGGTGGGCAGCCAACCGTGACCGTTCCGGAGTGGCCAGGCGAGTCCGCGGCCGTCTCAGGCCCGAATACCAAGAGGCTTCGGCTCACACGCTCACAAGGCGGAACGGTCGTCTCCTGCACGAGATAGTCGACTCACGCGTTCGACGGGCCTCCCCATTACCGCTCAGGGTCATACCTGACCACTGGCCCAGGCGACGGCCCTTCGGCCGGAGAGTCGCCGTCTTACAAGGGCCGACGTGTGACGGTCACGCCTGTTTCCGAGAATTCCACTTCGCTGAATCCGGCCGCGAGCCAAAACGGCAACGCCTCGCGATTGTTCGGATGAACCTTGGCCTCGAGGTAGTCGGCCCGCTCTGAGCGCGCCCGCACCGCTAGCTCCTCAACCGCCGCTCGACCCACGCCGGCACGTCGCAGACTCGGAATGACCGAGAACTCGGCGATGTTCCAACCATCGCCACGCCGCCGAATCAGGCAGACCCCCGCCGCCTCGTCATCGCTCTCGATCAGAAACGGGACACGTTCAGGCTCTTGCCAATACGCGTTCAGGTACGGATACGGCTCCGTGCGCCCGTCGAACTCGAACAAGTAATCCGCGAGAAGCCGCTCAACCCGGGCACGGTCATCGAGATCGGCCACACGCAAGCGGACCGGCACCACCACGACGGTACAGAACTACCCCGTGAAGCTCCGACTCAGAGGTCACTCCGGAACACTCGCCCAGGCCAGCGGCCATTTCAAAAGCCGGGGGGAATGGTGTTACGGGTGATCTGGGTAGCGACATCCGCCTTGCCGCGTTCAGTAATCAGCTGCTCGCGCGCGGCCTCTGCTTCCGCGCGGGCGGCAACCTGCTCAGCTGTGCGTGGGTGTCGCCTGAACGGATGCTTGATCTTCTCGCTGATCCTCATGCTCGTAGTCTACGCCCGAGGAAGACGGACCCAGCTCAGGGGTCCCTGGCACGCTGGGCCAGTCCAGCGTCCGTCGACCGGGCGGATCGCGGCGAGTTAGCTTCCGAGTCCGGCCCGGTTGATGTAGTTGGCCATGGTCTGGGCGATGCTCTCGATCTGCGATGTCAGGACGGAGTAGTTGTCCCAGGTGCCTTCGAGAACGACGTTGTCCTCGAGCCGACCGGAGGAGAAGGCGAGGACCGCTTCAAAGCCTGGTGGGGCACCCAAGTCGCCACTGACGGTGCCGAGGGCTCCCTTGGCTCCGTCGCCGAGGCTGCTCAGGTCGAGGCCCTGTGCCGGACCGAGGGTACCGTCGATGTCGGCGTTGAAGCTCGCCTGGTTCGCGCTTGGGTACCACTTGATCGCTTGCCTCCCGATCCGCTCAGGGTCATTCGGGAACGCTGGCGCAGCCGAGCCGCCCGTCCCCCGACCCAGGGGTTTCGCGAGAGCAGGCCGTCAGGTACGACCTATCGCCCCTACTTAACCCAGAGCTGGTCGATCAGGACGCCCGCCTGCGGGTTGTGTTGGTAATTCCCGACGCGCTTCGAGACGAAGACGACATCGCTCGGCACGAACGTTGGCACCGCGGGCGCTTGCGCCAGCAGCGACCGCTCGACCTGCTGCCAGAGCACGGCTCCCGCCGGTGGGTCCCGAATCTCGACGGCACTCGCACGAGCCATCTTCGCGTCGATGGAGGGGTCGCACAACCCGGACCCCGTCGACTTCGAGGCAGCGCAACTGTACAGCTGGCGAAGATCGTCGGGGGCCAACGCCGCGTCCCACCCCCAACTTACGTACCCGATCTGGGCTCGTGTCCGGGGGTCGAAGACCTCATTGAAATACGTGTTCTCGTTTGGCACCACCTTGAGCCGAGCGTGGTAGCCGACCGAGTCGAGCACGGAGACCATGTAGTGGCCGTACGCGGCGAGCGTGCGAAATATCCACACGTTGATGTGGGTGCCCGCGGTGCCCGAGCTCCGGACGAGCCGTCGCGCGGCGTCGAGCGCACTCAGTCCGCCGTGGCCGTAGAGACAAGTTGGTCGATAGCCGGGCATGTTGGGCGGCACGAGCCGGCACGTCGGTTCGAATGCAAGGCCGAGCGAATGCGCGAACGCCTTGCGGTTGAAAGCGAGGTTGACTGCGCGGCGCACACGCAGGTCGTCGAACGGTGCGACGCGGGTGTTGAGGAAGAACTGACTCGACCCGAGTTGTGGGTCCAGATGCAGCTGGCTGGGGTAGCGAACCGCGAGGCGGCTGACTTGCCGCTTCGAGAGTGGGGGATAGTAGAAGCCGTCCCCCACATCGGCGCGTCCTCGCTCCACTTCCGCCAGTCGTCGAGCCGGTTTCTTATCCTGCGCCCAGGAGACGGAGATCGCGTTCGGGAATCCGTCGGGCTGAGCGTCTCTCGACCACTCCTTGAACCTCTCGTTGCGGACGAGTCGAACGAGCTTCGCCTGACTGTCGAACGCCGCGATCCGATACGGCCCGGTGGCCGGCAGCGGGCGGCGTCCGACGTCGTGCGCGGGTGTCCCGGGCGGGACGGCGTAGGCGCCCGACTGCGCGAGGTCTGAGAGGAAATCGGGATCGGGAGCGGTGAGCTTGAACGTGATCGTCCGTGCCGCTCGGTCGACGACGATGCCGGCGTCGAGCTTGCAGGGCTTTCTGGCGAGGCAGCGGTTGGCGCCGACGATCTTGCCAAAAGCGTCTTCCCAATCGGGGCGGTCGAGCGTGAGCGTTCGCTCGATCGCCCGCTTGAAGTCACCCGGCTGCACGAGTCGCCCATCCGAGTAGCGGATGTGCGACCGCACCTGGAACGTGTACGTCTTCCCAGCATCGCTCGGGGCCGGCAGCGAGACGGCGAGGTCGGGTACCAGCTCGTCGCCTTCGGCGCCGGCAACTCTGCGGTAGCCGACGAGCCCGTCGTTGGTCATGGACAGGATCTGTTCGGCATAGGATGCGGCTGTCGTCGGATCAACCGAGGGCACGGGCTCGTCCACCAGGACGCGCTCGTCTCCACCCCGATGCTCGAGGCCGGTCGACTGGACCGCTACGTACACACCGTCCGGAGCGAGAGCAAGGCCGCTCGGCGGATTCCGAAGCGGGACGGTCTCGGGCCGTGTGGCGGCGACACTCTTCGACGTGTCGAGGCGCGTGAGCGTCTCACTGCCTTCGTTCGCAATCCAGACCTCGTTCCGCCCCGCCGCGATGGCGTCCGGTTCGCGTCCGACCGTAACCAGGCCGTCGGGGTGTGCCGTCCCCCGAGGATCGATCTTGGACACCGTGCCGTCCGCGCGATTCGCCACCCACACGGCGTTGCCGCTCACCGCAATTGCGCTCGGCTCGCCTCCGACGGGGATTGTTGCCACAACCTCGCCTGAACGTGGATCGAGAGCGACAACACTCGCGGTCGGCGGTGAGGCGATCCAGACGCGGTGGAACCCCACCGCGACGCCGGCCGCGCCGATGACTGCAGGAAAAGCCACCGGCGGCCGCGCCGCGTCCGGGTCGATCCGGGTCACCGTCCCATCGAGGGAGTTCGTCACCCAGACGGCACCTTCACCGTACGCGACGCCGGTCGGCCCGTTGCCCGTAGGAACCCTTTCCACCACGCGGTTCGTGGCGGGGTCGATGCGGGATACGGTGCCGTCGAGGCCGTTCGCGACCCAGACGGCGCCATCCCCAACGGCTACCCCTTCAGGACCGGCACCGACCGAGATCGTCTGCCGGATGGTGTTCGTCGACAGATCGATCCGTGACACGGTGTTCTCGTTCGTGCTCGTCGCCCATACGCTGCGGAACCCGACCGCTACCTCTGCCGGAGCACCGCCGACGGGTATCTCGGAGACGACCTTGCCGCTGGTCGGCTTGATCACCCCGACGGAGTCCGCAATGAGGCCGGCACCTGCAGTCGACCCGCCGCCCTGTGTGAGGGCGACTCCCGCAGCGGTGCCGACCGCGGCTGCCGCGAACGTCGCGGCGATCAGCGTGCGCCGGGCGGGGCTACGCCAGCGGCGCCCCAGCTTCTCGGATGCAGCCTCGGCGAGCTCGCCCTCGCGCCCTTCGAACGGCGGCGGGCCTGTGGTCTTGAGTGCGGGAAAGTCCTCTCGCAGACCCGGCACCACAAGCTGATAGATGCGCTCGGGCCCGTCCATGTCCTTGAGCTGGTGCTCGCCGAGATCGCGAACGCCGACGCCCAGAATCGGATCGTCACGCAGCAACTCACGCGTTGTCTGCGACAGCAGCACCTGGCCGCCGTGGCCGGCGGCGCAAATGCGGGCAGCGCGATGGACTCCCATCCCGACGTACCGCTCGCCACCCATCGCCGGCTCCCCGGTGTGGATGCCCATGCGGACTCGGAGTTCGGCCGCCTCGGGCCACCCGTGCTCACCGAGGCGGCGCTGACAGGCAACGGCCGCCGCGACAGCGTCTTTGGCGCGCCTGAACGCGACGAAGAACGAGTCACCCTGCGTGTCGATTTCGCGGCCCTCGTGCTCGACGAACGTCTCGCGCAGGATTCGCCGATGCTCGTCGAGTGCCTGGCTGTACTGCTCGTCGCCCAACAGCTTGAGCAGGCGTGTTGAGCCCTCGACATCTGTGAAGAGGAAAGTGACTGTGCCAATCGGCAGTTCATCGAGGGAGCTCATAGGCTCGAGTGTCCCACCTGACTTCGACTCGTGCAATCACACTCACCGCAGATCGAGTGGAGCTCCGAGGTGGCGCTGCTCAGGGAACAACGCCGGCCCCAGCCGAGCGTTATCGCGCCCATGAGCAGGTCGGGGCCGTGAGCGCGGGCGAGCTGACTCCTCCACTGCTTGCCGGAGGAGGGCGAGGCTCTTCGGCTAAGCCTTGCGTCGCAAGGCTCTGCGTGCTAACTTGCGTGGCATGGCAGTTGGCTCCACACGGGGAACGGAGCTGCTCCGTGGTGTGCTTGACCTTTGTCTCCTTGCGGTGATCGACGAGGAGCCGGCGTACGGCTACGAGATGACCAAGCGCCTGCGTGAGCGCGGTCTCGCGTTCGTCGGAGAGGGCTCCATCTATCCGTTGTTGGGACGTCTGGAGCGTGACGGTCTGGTCGACACACGCCGGGCCGCGAGTAACGGGGGGCCGCCGCGTAAGTACTACCAACCCTCGGGCGCCGGCCGGCTGGCGCTGGCGCTGGGCGTGTCCGAATGGCGAGCCGCCCGTGACGCCGTCGATGCGGTCCTTGCCCCTGTCACGGTCGAGGTGGCTACATGAGTGATTTCGTCGAGCAGTGTCGCCGCGAGTGGAAGCGCCTTGGCGTCTCCGATCCGCTCGCCGACGAGATGGCCGCAGACCTGGCCTCCGACCTCAACGAGGCTGAGGCCGACGGCGTCTCCGTCGAAGAGCTCCTTGGAAGGACCGCCTTCGATCCCGCTTCCTTCGCTGCCACCTGGGCTACCGAACGAGGAGTCATCCCCCCACCACCCTTGCCACAGCCGCGAAGCTTCTTCCGACGACCCCTGACCCTCGGCGCCGTCGCCGTCCTCGTCTTCGTGGTGCTCTCCTTGGTCGCCCTCTTCGGCACCGTGCTAATCACCCGCGCCGCGCCTCCCACACTCGCCTACCGGAGAGCAACCGCGCCTTCGCTCCGGCTGCTTCCCGGAGCAGGCCAGCCGCTGCCGGGCCAGCCACTGGTCGTTCACGCACACACCTCGGTGAACGCGGTCCCGCTCCTGCTGTTCTTCCTGGTGCTCGGCATCATTGCGATCGTCATCACCTGGCTCTGGACGGCCCGCACCCGCTCACGGGCGCCTTCCGCACCCGTCTAGTCTCAGACCGGGACATTCCAACACTCGCCCGGCCGACCACCGCGACCCTCGGACGCCGAGCCGTCCTGGGGACTCTCTCGTGCGAGCGTTGGCGCCGACGACGTGAGCAGTGTCACCCCGGTCGTCACCGCGTATGCCTTCGAGCAGTGGCGGTACGATCACAGCCGTGGCGCGCTTCCTCCACACGATGGTGCGGATCACGGATCCGGAGCAGAGCCGCGCCTTCTACGAGGCGCTCGGCTTCCGCTTCGAGCGCGACATGGACATCGTCCGCAACGGCGAGCTCGAGGCGACGAACTACTTCTTCGGCATCGGGGACCAGGAGTCGGTGCTCGAGCTGACGTTCAACCACGACGGCCGCACGTACGACCTCGGCACCGGTTACGGCCACATCGCCGTGAGCGTCGACGACCTCGAGCAGTCGCTTGCGGAGGTGAAGGAGCAGGGCATCGAGGCCGAACGCGAGCCATACCGGGTACGCGAGGGCGGCTCGCTCATCTGCTTCGTCCAAGACCCGGACGGCTATCGCATCGAGCTGATCGACCGCAGCGGACGGTAGGGCTACGATCGCGGCGTGGTGGTCGCGATCGCACTCCTGGTCTCGGCCGCCTTCGGCGCGGGCGACCAGTATCTCGGGAGCCTGACGGGCTCGGGTCACGCGTGGGCCGCCGGCTGGTCGAGCGACATCTCGCTCCTGTCGGCGCCGTGGCTCGTGCTGCCGTTCGTCGCCGGAGCCACGCAGCGGGAGCCGCGACGGGCTGCACTGCTCGGCCTTGCGTGCACGTACGCCGCACTTCTCGGCTACGGCCTGATGACCCTGAGCCCCGTGGAGAACGCCCACATCACGCTGGCGACGGTCCGCGGGTTCTTCATCAGTGAGCGTGGTGTGCTCCTCGGTGGCATCGTGACCGGGCCGCTCTTCGGCTGGTTCGGCCGGCAGTGGCGGACGCGGCGCGCGATCACCGGAGCGCTCGTCACGGCCGCCGCGCTCTGCCTCGAACCGCTGGCGCGTCGCGCAACCGTCGATCCGATTCAGCAGCGCGACGTCTGGGTCGCGGAGGTCGCCGTTGGCCTCGCGCTCGCCGCGGCTGTGCTCGTCCGCCGGGTTGGGTCGGCTCTCTAGCCGGACAGCGCCTGCTGTAGCGCCGCCAGCGTCTGCGGGCCGACGATGCCGTCTGCGGCGAGGTTCTTCGAAGACTGGAATTGCTCGACCGCAGTCTGAGTCGAAGGCCCATAGTCCCCGTCAACCTTGACCGGGAAGCCGAGCGCGGTGAGCGACCGCTGGAGGTCCTTCACCTGCGACCCCGTGTCGCCCGGCTTCAGCGACTGCGCCGGAGCCTGCGTCGTGGGGGTCGTGTTGGTCGGAGTCGAGGCGACGGTTGTCGGAGGCGGTGGAGTCGTCGGCTGAGTCAGCGGTGGCGCCGTGGCCTTGGCGCCGTTGAAGACGCCCGCAGCCGCGAGGATCGCGAAGAAGATGGCGAGGAGGGACGCGGCGATGATCACGAGCTGCGTCAGCGTCAGTGTCCTGCCGGCGATCTTGAAGTCCCGGTGCCCCCCGCCGCCGCCGGCCTCCTCCTCGGGCAGCACCCAGACCTCGTCGGCGTCCTCGTGGACGCCGCGGTTGGCGCCGCTCTGGGTTGCCGTCGGCGGCTCGGGCTCGTCGAACCAGTCGTCGTAGCCGGGGTCGCGGTTCTCGCGAGCCTCCATAGGTCGGGACCGTACCGCGTCTCGCGATACGCCGACGTCTGAAGCTCGCTTGCCTTGACACTAGCGTCGCACATTTGCAACACTTACGTTTGATGTCGGCAACACCACAGAAGCGGGCCGTGCCGGTCGACGAGGTTCTGAGACGCGCGACGATCGACGTTCTTCGCGAGGGAGGCTTTTCGGGCCTGACCCTCGAGCGGGTGGCCGAGGTCGGAGGACGTGCGCGCTCGACGCTGTGGCGCCAGGGTCTTTCCCGGGAGGTGCTGATCGGGGCGCTCGTCGGAGAGCTCGCCGCAGACTTCAAGGCGACGATGTACCCGATCCTCACCTCGGCCGGAACCGGGCTCGAGCGGCTGACCCGGAGTCTCGAGGAGCTCTGCGACCTGCTCGACCGCCACCTGCCGCTGATGCTCGCCACCGACGAGGCGTTCCATCAGGACACGGGGCCCGGCGTGCCTCCGGACTATCTGCATCCCTTCATCCAGTTCCTGCGCGAGGGTGCCCGGGACGGGTCGCTGCCGGAGATCGACGACGTCGTACGAGCCGCCGACATCGCGTTCAACATGACCGCCTGGCCGTACGTCCATCTGCGTGGCCGGCACGAGTGGCCGGCCGACGAAGCGAGAAGCCGCGTCGTCGCTGTGGTCCTGCGCGGCATCACGGACACCGCGGGCCCCGCGTCCGCGAGCCGAAGAAAGGAGCCGAGATGAGCACCATGGCACTGCCGTACGTCGAACCGCTCGTGCCGCGTGAGCCGGGCGAGCGGCAAATCCCCGAGCCGCCACGCCGCGGCGAGCCCGGTGGCCCACCGTGCGGGATCTGCACCGGCGAGAGCACGTCGCCGGTCTGGTCGGACGACAACTGGACCCTTCATCCCCCGGTTCAGGGCAGCCTCCCCGGAACCGTGTGGCTCGCCAGCCGCGCACACGTCGATTCCTTCTCCGACCTCTCGGACGAGTCGGCCGCGGACTTCGGACGCGTGGCGGCGCGTGTCGAGCGCGCGATCCTCTCGCTCGGCGACGTCGCGCGGGTCCACCTCTACCGCTGGGGGGACGGCGGCGCGCACTTCCACGTCTGGTTCGTGCCGAGGCCGCTCGGGATGCTGGAAGCCGCCGGGATGGCGCTCCCGGTCTGGGAGGACGTGCTGCCGAACGTGCCGGATGCGGAGCTCCTCGCGGCAGCCGAGCGCGTGGCCGCCGCAATGTGACTGCACTGCTGATCCTCCTCGCGGTCGGCTTCGCCTGGAGCATCGGCGCCCACTACACGGGCGCGGTGATGGGGATGCCGCACGCGCTGCGGGCGATCGGCGCCTGGCAGGCCCTCCTGCTCATGGCGCCGCTCGCGTTCCTCGGCGCGACCTTCGCGAGCCACGCCGTGGAGCAGCGCGTCGGCTCGGGGCTCACCGCTGTGCCGCTTTCGGTCGAGCGGCAGGTGGTCGTGATCGGGGTCGCCTTCGCCGTCACGACCTTCTTCAACCGCTTCCGCATGCCGACCTCGACGATCCAGATCCTCGTGTTCTCCATCATCGGCGTGAGCCTCGCGACCGGCATCGGCGTGAACTGGAGCGCGATCGGCCACTTGGTCATCGTCTGGGCGGCGGCGCCGATCGCGGCGATCTTCCTCGGCTTCCTGCTGACGCTCGGCCTCGACCGCCTTCAACTCGGAGAGCGGATCGGGACGGTTCTGGTCTTGATGGGAGCCATCGCCGCCTTCGCGATGGGCGCGAACGACGTGTCGAACGCGAGTGGCGCGCTCGTCGGCACCGGCACCTTCAGCCCGCTCGAGGCGGGAGCGATCGGCGGGGCCGCCATTGCGCTCGGCGTCCTGACCTGGGGCAAGCCGCTGCTGCGAAGAGTCGCCTTCGAGATCGTGGAGGTCGACCGCGCGATGGCGACGGCTGCGCAGCTCGTGCAGGCCGCGGTCGTGCTGGCCGCCGTCGCCTTCGGTTTCTTCACCTCGATGAACCAGGCTCTAGTGGGCGCGATGGCCGGCGCGGGGTTCGCGCGCGGTCGCGAGACGGTGCACCTCGCGACGCTGTTCTCGATCCTCCAGGGCTGGGTGCTCGGTCCCGCGGTCTCGATCGCGGCCGGCTACGTGTTCGGTCTCCTCGTACGCTAGAGGGAGAGCACCGCGAGGAGCGCCTCGACCACCCGCGGGTCGAACTGTGTCCCGGCACACGCACGCAGCTCGGAGGCCGCCGCCTCACGCGAGAGCGCACGACGGTACGAGCGATCCGTCGTCATCGCGCTCCACGCGTCGCACGTGCACACGATGCGCGCGACGAGCGGAACCTCCTCGCCGGCCAGCCCGTCGGGGTAGCCGTTCCCGTCCCAGTGCTCGTGGCACGACCGCACCAGCGGCCCGACCTTGCCGAGCAGCCCGCCGGCGCGCTCGAGCATCTCCTGGCCGAGGATGGTGTGCGTGTTCATGAGGGCGCGCTCGTCGTCGTCGAGCGGTCCGGGCTTGTTGATGATCGTCCCCGGGATTCGGATCTTTCCGACGTCGTGGAGCAGTGCTGTGAACTCGGCCATTCGCTGCTCGTCTGCGTCGAGGCCGAGCCGCTCCGAGACCGCGAGGACGAGCTCGACGACGTCCCGGCTGTGCTCGCCCGTGTAGGCGTCGTCGGACTCGATCATGTCGCCGAGGAGGTACGACGTCCCCTGGTAGGCGTGCGTCAGCTCGAGCACCTTGTCGTTCTTCTCCTCGCGCTCCCGGCCGACCAGAGCGACGATCAGCACCATCGGCATGAGGAGCAGCAGAGCCGGCGGGTGCCGGTAGGCGGTGAAGGCCGCCAGAAGTCCCAGCGGCGCCAGCATGAGATCGAAGCCGTAGGCGAAGAGCACGCTCCTGAGGTGCGCGCGCGCCGAGATCCGGACGACGGCGCGGGCCACCGCGAACGTCGCGAGGAAGTCGAACAGGAACTGCGCGGCGAGCGCGGCCCCATATACGGGCACGTCTCGCCAGCGCGGGGCGCCGGTCCCGGCGACGTACAGGACGAGCCCGGCGCCGACCGCGGGCCAGCAGGAGGCGATGGAGAGCGCGAGCCGATCCGGCGGGATGCGGCGGCGGAGGACGTCTGGGGCGGCCCCGAGCACCATGGCCCCGCACGCGACGAGCGGGAGCACCGGCAGCGGCAGCACGAACCACATGACGACGAAGATCGCCTCGGTCGGGATCGCGGCGAAGCCGGGGAACTCGACCTCGACACGGGACGCAAGCGCGTACGCCGCCAGTGCGCTCGCGAGCGCGGCGAGCGAGAGCGGCCGGTTCGTCGGCAGCCACAGCGCGCCGAGCGCAACGGCGACGAACCCGGCTGCGAGCAGACCGGTGAACCCCATCCGGGCAAGGTGTTGCGACGCGCTCTCTCGCTGGAGCTCGAGAACCGCGTCCTCCGTCGTGCGAACGGCGTCCGCCCTGATCGTTTCCGTCACTCGACCATGATCGGCATGCGAAGGAGCCGCCCTTGAGCATGGGCGGAGAAACCCTCGTTCGAGTGAACGATGACCCCCTGGTGAGTGATTGTCCGGCGTCCGTGGCGGACGCACGATTTGCGCATTGTTCCTGCGGACGGGGTGACTTACGAATGAGATTGAGTAGGCGTCTGTGGTTCGGCGTCGCGGCGGTCCTCGCAGCGGTCGGCCTTTCGGTTCCGGCGGCTTCTGCTTCCACCGCACGTCCCAACGTGCTGCTCGGGCTGCTGCCCTCGTGCGGCGCGACCTCACAGCCGTTCACGCGCTGGGGGGACTACGACTCCTATTGCGCCTTCCCGAATCTCGGCTTCGAGAGCGGCAAGACGGCGTGGACGCTGACGGGAAGCACGTCCGTCATCGCCGGGAACGAGCCGTGGCACGTCTCCGGGCCCGGTACGCACGCCCTCCAGCTCGGCCCGGGCGCGACGGCCCTCAGCTCGCCGTTGCCGGTCAGCCTCCTCGATCCGTGGATCCGCCTCTTCGCACGCAGCGCCGGCGCGAACGGCCCCCTCCGCGTGCAGGTGGTGTTCCACGGGCTGCTCGGCAACCTGACAGGCCTGCTCAACGTCGGCACGCTCTCGCCGAGTGCCTATTCGAGCTGGCAGCCGACGCAGCGCGTGCTCTCGACCCTCGCGCTGCCGCTCGCGACCACGACGGCGCAAGTGGTGGTGACGTCACGGGCCACTCGGGGCAGCTGGCAGCTGGACGACGTCTACCTCGACCCCTGCAAGATGAAGCTCGGCTAACCAGCTCGTCGGCGAGTCGCCAGGAAGGCGGCACCCACGCGTCACACCCTTCCGGTTAGCGTCCTCGTCATGGCGACGAGGGCGGCGACACCGTGGGGATCTGCGGATCTCGTGGAGGAGTTGACCGTCCCGCAGCAGGCGGGGACCAGGCGGTTCGCGTCGAAGGTGCAGCTGCTCGAGACGGCGAAGGGGGAGAGGCTCGTCCGCTTCTCCTATGCCGGCCCGGGCGGCGGCACGCGCGGCCCGGTGACTCTCAGGGAGCGAGACATCGGACGGCTGAAAGCCGCCCTCGCGCAGCATCCCGCGCTGGCTCAGGCCCTCGGCATCGGCCCCGGACCCGCGTCCTAGATCGCGGCGAACAGTCGGTCGCGGGCGGCGTCGACGAGCGAGGCGAGAAGGAGCGCGCCGTCGTCCGAGCCCAGCAGTGGATCGACCGCGTGCTCGGGGTGCGGCATCAGGCCCATGACGTTGCCGGCCTCGTTGCAGACGCCGGCGATCGCGTCGACGGATCCGTTCGGGTTGTCGAGGTAACGGAGCACGACCTGCGCCGGATCGAGCTCCGCCGGCGGCACGTAGCGGCCGTCCCCGTGCTTCACGGGCAGCAGGAGCCGCTGTCCGGCGGCACAGCGCCCGGTGAAGGGCAGATCGTCCCGCTCGACCGTCAGCTGCACGTCGCGGCAGACGAAGCGGAGCGACTCGTTGCGCAGCAAGGCGCCGGGTAGCAGCCCCGCCTCGCAGAGGATCTGGAAGCCGTTGCAGATGCCGAGCACCGGGCCGCCGGCCTCGGCGAACTCGCGCACCGCCGACGTCGCCGGCGAGAAGCGCGCGATCGCGCCGCAGCGGAGGTAGTCGCCGTACGAGAAGCCGCCGGGGAGGACGATCGCGTCGAGGTCCGGCAGCTCCGGCTCCTCGTGCCAGACCGCGACTGCCTCCGCGTCGAGCGCCGCGAGCGCCCAGAGCGCATCGCGGTCGTCCTGCGATCCCGGATAGGTGACGACCCCGATCCTGGGCTGCGGGCTAGCCAACGATCTCCACCTCGTACGACTCGATCAACGGATTCGCGAGCAGCCGCTCGCACATCCGCTCCACCTCCGCCTTCGCCTCCGTTGCGTCGGACGCCTCGAGCTGGAGGTCGATCACCTTGCCCACCCGCGCGTCGTGCACCTCGAAGCCGAGGTGGCCCAGCGCCGAGCCCACGGCTTCCCCCTGCGGGTCGAGGATGCCCGGCTTCGGCCGGACGAGGACGGTCGCTCTCACCCGAGCACCACGCTCGGGTCGTCGAGGTAGGCCGGGAACGGGATCGTGGTCAACCGCTCGAATGCCTCGTGGTACTTCGCGCGGGTGACCTGTACCACGTCGTCCGGCAGCTCCGGGCCGGGGTCGGTCTTGTCCCAGCCGGTCGTCTCGCAGTAGTCGCGGACGAACTGCTTGTCGAAGCTGTCCTGTGCGCGGCCCGGCTCGTAGGTGTCTCCCGGCCAGAAGCGCGACGAGTCGGGTGTCAGCGCCTCGTCGCCGAGCACGAGGTTGCCGTCGGAGTCGAGTCCCATCTCGAACTTCGTGTCCGCGATGATGAGGCCCGCGCGCACGGCGTGGTCGGCCGCCGTCTTGTAGAGCCGGAGCGCGACCTGCTCGACCTCGCGGAACCGCTCCTCGCCGACGAGGTCCGCCGCCTGCTCGCGCGTGATGTTCTCGTCGTGGCCCGCGACGGCCTTCGTCGCCGGCGTGAAGATCGGCGCCGGGAGCTTGTCCGACTCGCGGAGGCCTTCCGGCAGCCTGTGCCCGCAGACCTCGCCGCTCGCCCGGTAGTCCTTCCAGCCCGAGCCGGCGAGGTAGCCGCGGACGACGCACTCGATCGGCAGCATCTCGAGCCGGCGGCACTCCATCGAGCGCCCGTCGTTGCGGATGGCGAGCATGTGGTTCGGGACGATCGGGGCGAGGAGCGTGAACCAGTAGCCGGAGAGCCCGGTGAGCACGCAGCCCTTGTCCGGGATCTCGGTCGGCAGGACGACGTCGAAGGTCGAGATGCGATCGGACGCGACGAGCAGCAGGCGGTCGTCGTTGCCATCAGCAGAATCGAGAGCGTAGATCTCGCGCACCTTTCCTGTAGCGATGTGGGTCTCAGGCATGTAGCGGCTCCTCCTTGAGGGCTTCGAGGCGGGCGAAGACGGTGTCGATGTGGCGGGTGTACGCGTCGAGGTCGAAGGCCGAGGCGAGGTCGACGCGTGCAGCGATCTCCTCGTCGGCGCGGCAGAGCTCGCGGAAGTCGAGCTCCTCTTCCCAGGCGCGCATGGCGGCACGCTGGACGAGGCGGTAGGCGTCGTCCCGGCTGAGACCGGACTCGACGAGTGTGTTGAGGACGCGTTGGCTGAAGAAGAGGAAGTGGCTCGCCTCGAGGTTGCGGCGCATGCGCTCAGGTCGCACGACGAGGCCCTCGACGAGCCAGGCGAAACGGTCGAGCATGTAGTCGAGCGCGAGAAACGCGTCCGGAATGGCGACGCGCTCGGCCGAGGAGTGGGAGATGTCGCGCTCGTGCCAGAGGGCGACGTTCTCAAGGCCGACGAGCGAGCAGGCCCGGACGACGCGCGCGAGGCCGCAGATCCGCTCGGCGACCACGGGGTTCCGCTTGTGCGGCATCGCCGACGAGCCCTTCTGGCCGCGGCCGAACGGCTCCTGCACCTCACCGACCTCGGTGCGCGCGAGATGCCGGACCTCGAGGGCGAAGGCGTCGAGGGACGAGGCGACGACCGCGAGCGCCGCCAGCAGCTCCGCGTGGCGGTCACGCTGGAGGATCTGCGTCGAGGTAGGCGCGGGCTCGAGGCCGAGCCGCTCGCACGCGAGCCGCTCGAGCTCCGGATCCGTCGCCGCGTAGGTTCCGACGGCCCCTGAGAGCTTCCCGACGCGCATCCCCTCGAGCGCCCGCGCGACACGCTCGCGGCCGCGCGACAGCTCGAACGCCCAGCCCGCAAGCTTGAGCCCGAACGTCGTCGGCTCGGCGTGGACGCCGTGCGTGCGACCGATCTGCAGCGTCCCACGGTGCTCCTGCGCACGCGCGCTGACAGCCGCAAAGGCGCGGTCCAGCCCTTCCAGGATCAGCGTGCCGGCATCGCGCAACTGCAGCGAGAGCGCCGTGTCGACCACGTCCGACGACGTGAGGCCGTAGTGGAACCAGCGCCCCTCCTCTCCGAGCTGCTCGGCGACCGCGTCGACGAACGCGGCGGTGTCGTGCTGGAGGGTCGCCTCGAGCTCCGCCACTCGTTCCGCGCTCGGCGGGGTCGCCTCGGCGATGCGGGCCGCCTCGTCCTCGGGCACGACGCCGAGCTCGGCCCAGGCTGCGGTCGCGGCAAGCTCGACCTCGAGCCACGCGGCGAGCTTCCCCTCGTCCGACCAGATCCTGGCCATGGCCGGGCGGGAGTAGCGGGCGATCACGTGTTCCAGTCTAGAGCCCTCGTCCGCCGGCGCCACGTCCCTCGAACGAGGGGCCACAATCGCGGGAGTCGGGATCCGCTAGGAGCGGAGGATCCGGATCGCGAGCGCGGCTGCGTTGCGCGCGTTGTCGACGCCGACCGCCGCGACCGGCACGCCGGGCGGCATCTGTGCGATCGCGAGCAGCGCGTCGAGACCGTCGAGGACGCTCAGGCTCGAGCGGAGAGGCACGCCGATCACCGGCAGGTCGGTCTGCGCGGCGACGGCGCCGGGAAGGGCGGCCGAAAGTCCCGCACCGCAGATGAGGACACGCAACCCGCGGTCGCGGGCGCTCCGTGCGTACTCCGCGACGGCGTCCGGGGTGCGGTGCGCCGACCGAACCTCGAACTCATAGCCGACACCTGCCTCGTCGAGCAGCGCCGTGGCGCCCTGCATCCGCTCCCGGTCCGAGTCCGAGCCGACGAGGATTCCCACGCGCAGGCCGTCAGACATTGGCGGCGATGTCGGTCCGGAGATGCATGCCGGCGAAATCTATGTGCGCGGCGGCGCCGTACGCTGCGCTCCGCGCTTCCTCGACCGTGGGGCCGAGACCGACGACGTCGAGAATGCGGCCGCCGTTCGTGACGAGCCGGCCGTCGTGCAGCGCCGTCCCCGCGTGGAAGACGAGGGCCCCCGTTGCCTCAGCTGCCTCGACGCCCTCGATCGGCGTTCCCTGGTCGCCGCGCTCGGGATACTCGCCGCCCGAGAGCACGACCGTCACGGCGGCGCGATCCGCAACCTCCGGTTGCTGCGAGAGGTCGCCGGCCAGCAGCGGCAGGAGGTCGCTCTCGAGGCGGGGGAGCAGCGACTGTGTTTCGGGATCGCCGAAACGGCAGTTGAACTCGATCACGCGCAGGCCGTCCCCCGTCCGCATCAAGCCGGCATACAGGAGACCCTGAAACGGTGCGCCGCGCTGCGCCAGTTCGTGGAGTACGGGCAGGTGAACCGTTTCGAGGATCTCCGGCGCCTTCTCGTCGGCCAGGTCGGGAAGGGGCGAGAAGGAGCCCATGCCACCGGTATTCGGGCCGGTGTCGCCGTCGGCGATCCGCTTGTAGTCGCGGGCCGGCGGAAACGCGACGGCCGCCTCGCCGGCGGCCAGCGCGAAGAGCGACAGCTCCGGCCCCTCGAGAAGCTCCTCGACGTGGAACGGCTGGTCCAGCGCCTGCGCCGCCCGCAGACCCGAGTGGAGCTCGTCCCGGGTGCGGCAGACCCAGACACCCTTGCCGGAGGCGAGCCCATCTACCTTGACGACGCAAGGAGGCCGCGCGACGGGCAACGTCCCGGCGGTCGGGACGCCCGCTGCCTCCATCACCTCCTTCGCGAACGACTTCGAGCCCTCGATCCGCGCAGCTGCGGCGCTCGGGCCGAAGACGGCGACGCCGCGATGGCGCAACTCGTCGGCGAGGCCCGCGACGAGCGGCGCCTCGGGGCCGACGACGACGAGGTCGATCCGGAGCTCCCGGGCGAGCGAGACGAGCGCCGCCTGGTCGTCCGCGCGGACGGGATGGCAGTGCGCGAGCGCCGCGATTCCGGGGTTGCCGGGAGCCGCATGGAGCTCGTCGAGGCTGTCGCTGCGGGCGAGCGACCAGACGAGCGCGTGCTCGCGACCTCCCGACCCGACGACGAGCACTCGCACCGTCGGATCCTATTGCGTTTCGATTCTGGAGCCGCGCGCACGATTGGAGCATGAGCGAGCCCCGGCTGAACCGTCACGCGGGGGAAAGCGAGTGGACCTTGCACCGGACGAGATCGCCGGGGCGATGGAGCGAAACGCTGACGAGCTCTCGCCGGGAGCCGTCGTCGCAGCTGCCGTCACCGGCGGTCGCGCCGTCTTCGACCGTCTCGTCAGCAAACCGCGCCGCGGCGGAAGCACCCCTAGACGCCGCCGAGGAAACCTGAGGGCGCGGTTAGATTGGCGGCGATGGACGCGCCGCCATACTCGGCCGCCGCGGTCGACGTCCTCCGGCTTCCCGCCGGCAAGACCGAGCGGGACCGGGTCGCCGTCGAAGAGCCGCTCGAGATCCGGATCGGCGGACAGGCGGTCGCCGTCACCATGCGGACGCCGGGGCACGACGAGGAGCTCGCGCTCGGCTTCTGCATCTCGGAGGGGTTGCGGCCGCGCGACGCGCGTCTGCCCGACGACCTTGCGGCGAACGCGGTCGAGGTCGACGCTCCCGGCTTCGATGCGACGCGCCTCCAGCGCAGCTTCTACACCTCGTCCTCGTGCGGAGTGTGCGGCAAGGGCGCACTCGAGGCGGTCGCGGTCGAGGCTGTGCACGTCGAGTCGAAGCTGCGGTTGCCCGCGCCGCTCGTCGCCTCGCTGCCCGATCGGCTGCGGGAAGCGCAGGCAGCGTTCGAAGCCACCGGCGGGCTGCATGCGACGGGCCTCTTCTCCGGCGTCGGCGAGCCGATGTGCGTGCGGGAGGATGTCGGCCGCCACAACGCGATGGACAAGGTCGTCGGCTGGGCCTTCCGCGAGCAGCTGCTGCCGCTTGCCGAACACGTGCTCTGTGTGAGCGGCCGGCTCTCGTTCGAGCTCGTTCAGAAGGCGGCCGTTGCGGGCTGTCCGGTCCTCGTCGCGGTCGGGGCTCCGTCGAGCCTCGCCGTCGACCTGGCCGCCGACCGGGGAGTCACGCTCTGCGGCTTCGTTCGCGGTGGGGCCGTCAACGTCTATACGGGGCAGTGGCGGATCCGCGCCTGACCGGGATCCTGCTTGTCGGCGGCTCGAGCCGCCGCTTCGGGTCGCCGAAGGCGCTCGCACCCTTCGACGGGGAGACGCTGGCGGCGCGCGCATGGCGGCTGCTCGGCGAGGTCTGCGAGGAGAGGATCGCCGTCGGAGGCAGCGAGGAGCTTCCGTTCCCGGCGCTCTCGGACGAGGGTACGGGCCCGGTCGCCGCGATCGCAGTCGGGCTGCGCGCGGCCGCTCTCGAGCTGGCGGTCGTGATCCCGGTCGACATGCCGCTTCTCACACCGGGCGCGCTGGCCCTGCTGGCCGACGCCTGCCGGGACGCTGCGATCGCGCAGGACGGGCCGCTTCCGTGCGCGGTCGCACGGCGCGCGCTCCCCGCCTTCGAGACCGGAGAGCTGCGACTCCGAACGGTGCTGGAGGGGCTCGACACCGCGCACGTCGAGCTCGAGCCGTCGCTGCTCGCGAACGTGAACACTCCCGTCGACCTCGATACGCTCGCGCCATGAGCGGCGCTTTCCGCGTCGGCGGCGACGCCTACGACGACTTCATGGGCCGCTACTCGAGGGTCCTGGCTCCGCTCTTCGCCGACTTCGCCGGGGTCGAGGCGGGCTCGCACGCGCTCGACGTCGGCGCCGGCACGGGGGCACTCACGGCCGAGCTCGTGGCCCGAGGCGCCTCGGTCGCCGCGGCGGATCCATCTCCCGAGTTCGTCGCCGTGCTGCGCGAGCGCTTCCCCGGCCTCGAGGTCGAGGAGGCTCCGGCGGAGTCGCTTCCGTTCGGGGCGGGCGTGTTCGACGTGGCGCTTGCGCAGCTCGTCGTCGCGTTCATGTCCGACGCTCCGGCGGCAGTCGCAGAGATGCTGCGCGTCGCACGATGCGTCGCCGTCTGCATGTGGGGGGTCGCGGAGGTGGACATGTTCGCCGCCATCGACCGGACGTCCGCTGCGATCGGCAACGCACGCGGCGGCGAGCCGCGCCGCTACCGGACTCCGCAGGAGATCCACGAGCTGCTCGCGCCGCACGGCGAGGTCGAGTCTGCGGAGCTCGATGTGACCGCCGGCTACCGCGACTTCGACGAGTTCTGGCAGGTGATGGACCGCGGCGTCGGTCCCGCGGGTCAGTGGCTGGCAGCGCTCGACGCCGAGGGACGCGAGCGGGCGCACGAGGAGCTGTTCGCGCAGCTCGGCAGCCCCGAAGGGCCGTTCGAGCTCGAGGCGCGCGCTTTCGCCGCCGCCGTCACGCCCGCGTGAGCACCGAAGAGCGCTCGGCGCCCGTGCCGACGAGCGTCACCTCGACGTCGAGCTCGCGCTCGACGAGCTCGACGTAGCGGCGCGCCGCGTCGGGAAGCTCGGCGACCGACGAGCAGCTGTCGAGCGGCTCGTGCCAGCCGTCGAGCGTTTCGTAGACCGGCTCGGCGGCGTGGAAGTCGCTCTGATGCGCGGGGAAGTCGCGCGTCTCGGAGCCGTCGCGGGTGCGGTAGCGCACGCAGACCGGAAGCTCCGCGAAGTGGGAGAGGACGTCGAGCTTCGTCAGCGCCAGCCTGTCGATGCCGTTCACGCGCACGGCGTAGCGGAGGGCGACGAGGTCGAGCCAGCCGCACCGGCGCTCGCGGCCCGTCACCGTCCCGTACTCGCCGCCGAGCTCTCGCATCCGCACCTGATCGGTGCCGGAGATCTCCGACGGGAACGGCCCTTCGCCCACCCGTGTCACGTACGCCTTGGCCACCCCGACGACGCTGTCGATCCGCTGCGGCCCGATTCCCAGGCCGGTCGCCGCACTCGCCGCGACCGGATTGGAGGAGGTGACGAAGGGATACGTGCCGTGGTCGAGGTCGAGGAGCGTCGCCTGCGCACCCTCCAGGAGAAGGTGCTTCCCGTCGCGCAGTGCGGTGTCGACGTAGAGCGACGTGTCGGCGACGTAGGGACGGAGCCGCTGCGCGTAGCCCTCGTACCGCTCCGCGGCCGTCTCGAGGTCGACAGCCTCCGTCTCGTAGACGCGTTCGAGCCAGAGGTTCTTCTCGGCGAGCGCGACCTCGATCTTCTGGCGGAGGATCTTCGGGTCGAGGATGTCCTGGACGCGGATGCCGAGGCGCATCGCCTTGTCGGCGTAGCAGGGACCGATCCCACGCTTCGTCGTGCCGATCGCGAGCTTGCCGAGACGCCGCTCGCTCGCCTGGTCGATGGCGAGGTGCCACGGCATGATCAGGTGCGCGTTTCCGGAGAGGTAGACCTCCTCGGTGGGATGGCCGCGGCCCTCGAAGTCGTCGAGCTCCGCGATCAGCACCTCGGGGTCGACGACGCAGCCGTTGCCGATGACGCACGGCTTCCCGCGGACGATCCCGCTCGGCAGCGCGCGGATCTTGTACGTCTCGTCGCCGACGACGATCGTGTGGCCCGCGTTCGGGCCGCCCTGGTAGCGGCAGACGACGTCGGAGTTCTGGGCGAGCAGGTCGACGATCTTGCCCTTGCCTTCGTCGCCCCACTGCGCGCCCACGATGACGGTGGCCGGCACGAGTGAAGTATGCCGTCGGCGGCCGCCTAGGCGGCCGCGCTCTCGCGGTAGTCGGAGCGCGCATCCACGTGGACCTCGCGGGTGAGGCGGCGGAGCCGGCTCGCGGTCGGTCCCCCGACGCGGGCCGCGAGGTCCCGCCACTCGTGGTTCGTCGTCACGATCACGAGCCGCCGCTGCTGCTCGCGCTGGTTGACGAGGTTGTAGATGCGGTCGCGCGCCCAGCTCGACCAGTCCTCGGCCCCGAGGTCGTCGAGCACGACGAGCTCGTACCCGCTCGGGTTGGGCGGCGGCTCGCCGTCGCCGTAGCTTTCGCGCAGGGCGTTCAGCCAGCCGGGGACGTTGAGGAAGAGCGCGGTCGGCCTCGGCGCCCGGTCGCTCCAGATGACCTCGCGCAGGATCGCAACCGCCAGGTGTGTCTTCCCCGCGCCGGGATTGCCGTGGAGAAGAAGGCCTTGCCGCAGGTCGGTGCCTGCCCTGAACTCCTTCGTCCACTGCCTGCAGACGGCGAGCGCGTTACGCATGTCGGGGACGGGCTCGAAGTTCTCGAACGTGCAGCCGTCGTAGGCGGACGGGACCTGCACGCGGTTCCAGCGCTCGTCGGCGCGGCGCTGCTCGTCGACGACCTCCTCGGCGGCGCGGCAGAGCTGGCAGTAGCGCTCGGCTGCGAACGTCTGGCCGAGGAGGACGACCTGCTCGGTCGTGAACTCCCGCCCGCAGCCGAGGCACTTCGCTGTGAGGCTAGTGGGCAAGGGCGGCGAACTTCGCGTACTTGCTGATGAAGGCGACCTTGAAGTCGCCGGTCGGGCCGTTGCGGTGCTTCGCGACGATCACCTCGGCCACTCCCTTGTTGCTGTCGTCGGTCTCGTCGCGCTCGTAGTACTCCTCGCGATAAAGGAACATCACGAGGTCGGCGTCCTGCTCGATCGAGCCCGACTCGCGCAGGTCGGAGAGCATCGGCCGCTTGTCGTGCCGCTGCTCGGGCGAGCGGTTGAGCTGGGACAGCGCGATCACGGGCAGGTCGAGATCCTTTGCGATCTCCTTCAGCCCGCGGGAGATCGAGGACACCTCCTGCAGGCGGCTCTCCTCGCTGCGGCCGGTCGTCATCAGCTGGAGGTAGTCGACGCAGACGAGACCGAGGTGCGGCTCTCGCCGCTTCAGCGTCTGGGCGCGCGCGCGGAGCTCGAGCAGGCTGAGCGCCGGGGTGTCGTCGACGTAGAGCGGCGCCGACTCGAGCTGGCCGCAGGCCTGTGCGAGGCGCGGCCAGTCGTCCTTCGAGAGTTTGCCCGTGCGGATGTGGTGGGCGTCGACCTTGCCGCGCGAGCAGATCAGGCGTTGTGCCACTTCCTGGCGCGACATCTCGAGGCTGAAGAACGCGCAGGGCGTCTGCAGGTCGACGGCGACGTGGTTCGCGATCTCGAGCGCGAACGCGCTCTTTCCCATGGAGGGCCGGGCCGCGAGGATGACGAGGTTCGCGGGCTGGAGGCCGGCGGTGATCCGGTCGAGGTCCTTGAAGCCGCTGCCGAGCCCGGTCACCTCGGCGCCGGACTCGTAGAGGTGGCTGATCCGCTGGAACGTCTCGACGAGCGTGTCCTTGAAGAGGACGAGCTCGCCCTCGGCGCGGCGCTCGGCGAGCTCGAAGACGAGCTGCTCGGCACGCGCGACGAGCTCCGCCGGCTCGCCCTCGCGCTCCCAGCCGAGCTGCGCGATCTGGCCGCCGGCGAGGATGAGGCCGCGCAGCGTCGCGGTCTCGCGGACGATCTCCGCGTAGTGGCGCGCGTTGGCGGTCGCCGGCACGAGCCTGGCGAGCTCGTGCAGGCGGACACGGCCGCCGATCTCCTCGAGCTCGCCGCGCTGCTCGAGCTCGTTCGTGAGCGTGATCGCGTCGACCGGCTCGTTCTTGCCGTAGAGCTGGAGGGCCGCGCGGTAGATCTTCGCGTGGGACTCGCGGTAGAAGTCGCTCGCGTCGAGGATCTCGGTCACCGCCGCGATCGCGTTGCCCGAGATCATCATCGCCCCGAGAACCGACTCCTCGGCTTCGAGATTCTGCGGCGGCACGTCGCCGGGGACGGAGGCCGGAGCCGGAACGGAGGCGAGAGTCATGCGTGGCGATTCCAGCACTCCACCCGCCGGGTGGCTAGGGGTCCGAGCCCCTGTGGGAATGTCCCTTGTGAACAGGTCTTTTTTGGCCATTTGCAGGAGAAACGGACATCCTTGCAGCCGCGCCGGACGGCGCGCCTGGGGATGGAACAGGCGCTCGGAGCGGGAACTTCCTGCGCAATCCACACCGCCGTGGACAGCGTGTGAACCTTTCGCGACGCTCGCCGGCCGCGCTACCGGATCACCGGTCGGAAGCCCTCGATCGTCGCCGGGGTCTTTCCGTAACCCTCGACCCCGTCGCGGCCGAGCCGGACGCTGAGGATGCCGGTGCGCGCCGTCGCGCCGGACGACGGGAAGACGAAGTTCCCGAGGGTCCAGGCGACGAGCGTGTGGCGGCTCGGCCGGATGACCCGGCCGAAGACGTGCGGGTGCGCGCCGAGGACGAGCGACGCGCCCGCACGGAGGCAGGCGATCGCGAGCTCCTTCTGGCGCGAGTCGGGCAGAGCGTGGAGCTCCACCCCCCAGTGGAAGAAGCAGACTGCGAGGTCCGCCCGGCGCAGCGCCGCGTGGACGTCCGCAGCGATCGCCGCCGGATCCGCCGGTGCGGTGCCCGGCGCGTCGGACGTCGCCGAGAAGCCGGGCGGGTTGACGTCGGAGTAGCCGAGGAAGGCGATCCGGAGCCCGCCGCGGGTGACGATCGCGGGCCGCCGCGCACGCCGGGCGTTCGCGCCGGCTCCGATCGTCTGCATGCCCGCCGCGCGGACCGCGTCGACCGTGTCGAGCAGGGCGGGGCGGCCGAAGTCGACGGCATGGTTGTTCGCCAGGGTCAGAACGTCGAAACCGGCGTATGAGTGGACGGGCCGGAGCATCCAGGGAGCTCCTCGGAACGTGTACTGCTTGACCGCAGGCGTGCCGCGCAGCGAGACCGCCGTCTCGAGGTTTCCGGTCGTCACGTCCGCGCGGCGGAGGAGCGGCGCGACCGACGTCCACGGGTAGCGTCCGCCGAGCCGGCTGAGGGTCGGCCCGACCTGCTCGCCGAACGTGATGTCGCCCACCGCGTCGAGGGTCACGGGACGGATCCGGACCGCGCCGACGCTTACTGTCGCGCCGGCCGTGGTGATGGTCAGCGGATAGTGGCCGGACCGCAACGTCGCGAAGCTCAGCCGGAAGCGGCCTCGAGGCCCGGCGGTGGTGGTGTCGACGACGTGTTGCCGTGCGAGGAGATGGACGACTGCGTTCGCCGAGGCCCAACCGGCCACCCGCACGGGGATGCCGGGCGCGCGCCAGCCGCTGACCTTCTGCGCGGTGAGATCCCACGCGGCTGCAGGAACGCCGGTGAGGCCGACCGCGGCCGCGGCCAGCGTGCAGGCGAGAACGAGCGCGCGATTCGTCGGAGAGCTACTCCTCGGCGAGGGCCGCGTCGGCATCGGCGCGCCACTCGGGCTCGGCGTCCGCTTCTGCCTCGGCTTCGGGCTCCTCGGGCGTCTCGGCCGCCTCTTCCGCCTCCTCGGGCTCCGCAGCTTCGGCTGCGTCGACCTCCGCGAGGATCTCCTCGAGCTCTGCGGACGGCTCCTTGGCCGCCTCCTCCTCCTCCTGCTCGGCGCGCTCGGCCGCCTGCATCGCCTCGAGCTCCTCGTCGGACGGCAGCTCGCCGCCTTCGGGGAAGACCTCGGCCCGGATGTCGACGCGCACGTCCTCGAAGAGCCCGATCGGAACCTCGTAGCGGCCGATCCGCTTGATCGGATCGCTCTCGATCTTGCGCCGGTCGACGCGGATCTTCTTGGTGCTCCACAGCTCGTCGGCGATGTCGGTCGGCGTGACGGAGCCGAACAACGAACCGGTCGGGCCGGCCTTGACCTCGAACCGCAGCACTGTCTGCGACAGCGCCTCCGCGATCTCGCGGGCCTCCTCCGCGGTCTTCGCCTCGTGGCGCGCCCGCATGGTGTCCCGCTTCTGCAGCTCCGCGACCCGCGCGGGCGTCGCTTCCTCGGCGAGCCGACGGGGGAGGAGGTAGTTCCGTGCGTACCCGCGTGCGACCGAGACGACGTCGCCGCGAAGGCCGACGTGCTCGACGTCCGAGAGGAGGATGACCTCCACCTCAGCGGTCTCCCCGGTCCCCGCGATCGCCGCGATCGCCGCGATCGCCGCGGTCGCGCCGGCCGCCGCCGCGCTCCTCGGAGCCTTCGGCGACGTACGGCAGCAGAGCCATCTCGCGCGCCCGCTTGACCGCCGTCGCCACCTGCACCTGGTGCCGGCGGCAGGCGCCGGTGATGCGGCGGCTGCGGATCTTCCCCTTCTCGGAGACGTAACGGCGCAGCTGGGTGACGTTCTTGTAGTCGATCTCCGCGATGTGCTCTTTGCAGAAGAAGCAGTTGCGGCGCTTGATCTGCCCCGCGGGCCCACCGGGCCGCCTCCGCTGCTGCTGCTGCTGATTCTTCTCTCTCGCCATGCTTCTCCTAGAACGGGATGTCGTCGTCGGCCGCGGCCGGGAAGTCGGCGCTCTCCTGCTGGGCTGCGCCCGCGGGCACGAACTGGTTGCCGCCGCCGCCGTCGCCGTCACCGCGGCCGCCGAGGAACTGAACGCTCTCGGCGATGATCTGCACTGCCTGCCGCTTGCCCGAGCCGTCGGTCGCTTCCCACTCGCGCCAGTCGAGCCGGCCGTCGACGCCGACCGGACGCCCCTTCGAGAGGTACTGCGTGCAGCTCTCGGCCTGGTTGCCGAAGACGGAGACGTCGAAGTAGTTCGGCTTGTCGACCCAGTTGCCCGACTCGTCGCGCCGGCGGCTGTTCACTGCCACCCGCAGGCTGCAAACCGGCGTACCGCCGGGGGTGTGCCGCAACTCCGGGTCCTTCGTCAGGTTGCCTACGAGAACGACGCGGTTGATGTTCGCCATCTCTTACTCCTCCTCCTCGGCGGGCTGCTGCTCTTCCTCTTCCGCGCCAGCGTACTCCGGCTCGTCGGCTTCCGAAACGGTCGCGGCCGGGGCAGGCTCGACCGGGGCCGGAATCGCCGCGGCCTCGTCGCGCGGCGCGCTCGTGCGCGAGCCGGCGATGTGGCGCGTCGCCAGATGGCGCAGCACGGCGTCGTCGATCTTGAGGACGCGGGAGATCTCCTCGAGCGTCGCCGCCTCCGCGTCGAACACCACGAGGTGGTAGACGCCCTCCTCCTTGTGCGCGATCGGATAGGCGAGGCGCCGCCGGCCCCAGGCGTCATGGCTGTGCCACGCACCGCCGTTCGTCTCGACGAGCTCGCGCGTGCGCGCGAGGATGTCGTCCTGGCGGGCCTCGGCCTGCTCGGGGTCCAGCAGCAGCAGAATCTCGTAGGTCGTCACGTCCCGATGTCCTCCCTTCCCACGGTCTCGATGTCGGCCCCGACTGCCTGCGCCGCTCGGGACTGAACGGCGCGATGACGGGGCAGGAAGCGGCGGTCACTGTAGCATCGCGCCGATGCGGCGCCTGACTGCATGGATCGGCGGAGCCGTGGGAGCGATCACCGCGTACCGGCTGCTGCGGCGGCGTTCACCGGCCGCGACGGATCCGGTCGCGGCGGAGCCGGACGAGCGGGCCGATGAGCTGCGGACGAAGCTCGCGGAGTCGCGCGCGCCAGAGCCCGCCCCGGAGGAGCCGGTGGCGGAGGAGGCCCCGGCCGTCGAGCCGGAGTCGCCGGAAGAGCGCCGCCGGCGCGTGCACGAAGAGGGCCGCGCGACCCTCGACGAGATGAAGCCCGACTAGCGCCGTAGCCAAGGCCCTGAAGTCTCAAGCCCCGCACGTCACCTGCCGATAGACGCAGCGCCATGGCCGACGATCGTGCGTCAGGTGGCCTCTTGATCTCCGCGCTTGGGTCAGCCGTCCTCGCGGTGTCGATGTTCCTGCCCTGGTATTCGGTCAGCATCACCGCGGCCGGGGCGGCCGCGGCCCAGCAGCAAATGGCCAGCGTCGCCCAGCAGTACGGAAACGCGAACCTGCAGGCGATGGCCGGTCAGGTCGGAGCCGGGTTCGACTCGGTCGTCGGGCGTCAGCTGACCACCGTCAGCGCGCACGACGTCCTGAAGGACCTCAGCGTGATCCTTCTCCTGCTTGCCGGCGTCGCCCTGCTCGTGTCGCTCCTTCGGCTGGCCGACGTCGTCGAGACGAGCGGAGCCCAGATCGCCCTCGTCGGCGGGGCAGCGGTTCTCTGCGTGCTCTTCCGGATGGTCTCCCCGCCCGGGGCCCACACGGATCTCATCTCACTGTCGCCGAGCTGGGGCAGCTGGCTGGCGCTCGTGGCCGCGGCGGCGATCGTCGTCGGAGGCCTCTGGACGCCTCCGGCGGCCTCCCGAAGACGGAGCGGCGTAGGAGTCGAACCTACCTAGCCGTGGGCTGCACGACCGTACGGGTTTTGAAGACCCGCTGGGCCACCGGGCCCGGCCGCTCCGCCCGGAGGCTAGCGAGCTAGCTGTCGCCTTCGAGGTACTGCGTGTCCCAGCCTGCCGGCGCATACGCCTGGCCGGGCGCCGCGGCGCCGATCGCGAGCACGAGCGTCCCGTCTGCCTTCGCGGTCGCCGCGCGCTTCGCCCCCGGCTCCGTCACCCAGACGCACGTCCCGGCGGGCGCGTCGATCTCCTCGCCCTCGACGCTGAACGTCGCATGCCCGTCGGCGACGTAGAAGAGCTCGGGTGCCCCGGTCGCGGACTCGTCGTGCTCCGGCACCGCCGACTCGCCCGCATTGCGGCGGTAGGCGTTCATGCCGAAGCTCTCGATCCCGAAGTGGTGACGGATCGGGATCCAGTGGGGCCACTTGCTCGAGGCCATCTCGTCGATGTTGGCCGTCTCGTAGGCCGCCATTAGACGACCCTAATCCTCGGCCAGCCGTGCAAACAAGGTCTCGGGCGGGAGATCGGCGAGCGAATCGAGCACGAGGTCGGCGCCGGCCTCCTCGAGCCCGAGGTCGCGCGTGACCTCGTTGGGAACGGCGACACAGAAGACGCCGGCCGCCTTCGCGGCGAGAACGCCGTTCGGCGAGTCCTCGAACGCGACCGCCTGGTCGGCTGTCACGCCGAGCGCCTCGAGCGCCTCGAGATAGAGCGTGGGCGACGGCTTTGCCCGCGCCGGATCGCGGTCGGCGGTACAGATCGCATCCCAACCCACCGCTTCCTCGAGGCGCTCGAGGTGCATGTCGACCCAGCTGCGGGGCGAGCTGGAGACGATCGCCCGCTTCAGGCCGCGTCGCCGCACGGCGGCGAGGTACTCCGCGATGCCGGGGCGCAGCTCCTCCGCCTCGATGAGCGCGATCTCGTGCGCGTAGCGCCGCTCGTTCAGCGCCTCGCGCTCGAGCGGCTCGCCGACGAGCTCCTCGAGGTGCGCCATCGGATCGAACGGCGCGTGCGTGGTGCCGACGACCGTCGCCCACAGGTCGGCGGGCAGCTCGTGCCCGTGCTCGCGGTAGAGCTGCTCCCAGCCCGCCCGCGAGGCGTACTCGGTGTCGAGGATGAGGCCGTCGAAGTCGAACAGGAGGGCGTGGACGGCCATGCCGGTGCAGAGTACGGACGTGGCGATCCTCGGCGTCGATGTCGGCGGCACGTTCACCGACGCGGTGCTCGTCGAGGAGGGACTGATCCGGACCGCGAAAGTGCCGACGGCGGTCCGGCAGGAGGAATCGGTGCTCGCCGCGGCGCGCGCCGTCGGCGCGGACGCGGCCGAGCTCGTGCGCTTCGCGCACGGCACGACGGTTGCCACCAACGCGCTTCTCGAGCGCCGCGGCGCGCGCACGGCGTACGTCGGCAACGCCGGCTTCGAGCACCTGCTCCACCTGCGCCGCCAGACGCGGGCGCATCTCTACCGCCTCTGTGCGGAGCATCCCGAGCCGCTCGTGCCGCTCGAACGATGTCACGGCGTCCGCGGCCGGATCGGGCCCGAGGGAGAGCTCGAGCCGGTCGAGCTCGACTCGCTTGCCGACCTGGGCGATGCCGAGGCGGTGGCCGTGTGCCTGCTCTTCTCGTTCCGCGATCCGTCCCACGAGCAGGCGGTTGCGGCGGAGCTGCGGCGGCGTCATCCATGCGTCCACGTCGTCGCGTCGCACGAGCTCGCGCCGGAGTTCCGGGAGTACGAGCGCGCGTCGACCACCGCCGCGGACGCGTACCTCGCTCCCGTCGCGGCCCGCTACCTGCGGGCTCTCGTCGCAGGCGCGGCGGAGGCCGGGCTGCCGGAGCCCGTCGTGATGCTGTCCTCCGGCGGCGTCCTGCCGGCAGAGGAAGCCGCGGCACACCCGGCGCGGCTGCTCGTCTCCGGGCCTGCCGGCGGCGTCGTCGGAGCAGGCCTCCTTGCGCGGCGGGCGGGCTTCGCGGACGCGATCGCCTTCGACATGGGCGGCACCTCGACCGACGTCTGTCTTCTTCCGGGCGGCCGCGCCGAGCGGGTGTCGGAGCGGGAGATCGGCGGGCTGCCGGTCAGATTGCCGTCGGTGGACGTGCACACGGTCGGCGCCGGCGGAGGCTCGCTCGTGCGCCGCGACGCAGGGGGCGCGTTGCGGGCCGGGCCGGAATCGGCCGGCGCGCATCCCGGTCCCGCGTGCTACGGACGCGGTGGGGGCCCGACCGTCACCGACGCGAATCTCCTGCTCGGCCGGCTGCCGGAGGAGCTGCCCGGTGGGCTCGTTCTCGACCGTCACGCTGCCGCGGCGGCGCTCGAAGGGCTCGATCCGGCGGCTGTCGTGGAGGTCGTGAACGCCGAGATGTTGCGGGCGCTTCGCGTCGTGTCGGTCGAGCGGGGACACGATCCGCGCGAGTTCGCGCTCGTCGCCTACGGCGGTGCGGGCCCACTCCACGCGTGCGCGCTCGCCGAGGAGCTGGGGATGGAGGCCGTGCTCGTGCCGGCTGCGGCCGGCGTGCTCTCGGCGCTCGGCCTGGCTGCGGGCGACGAGCGGCGAGACCGCGTCGTCTCGCACGTCCGGCCGCTCGGCGAGGTGCCCGAACTTCCGCCGGAGGGCGAGGCCGACATCCGCTACCACGGCCAGTCGTTCGAGCTGACAGTGCCGCTCGGCGGCGATCTCGCGGAACGCTTCCATCGCGCCCATGAGGAGCGTTACGGCTACGCCGACCGCGGGCGAGAAGTCGAGCTGGTGGCCGTCCGCACCGCGGACGTGATGCCCGGCCCCGAGCTGGAGTTGCCCAGCGGAGAACCGCAGCACCTGTCCGGGCCCGCCTTGCTCGAACTGGACGGCTCCACCCTGTGGATTCCCCCCGGGTGGGAGGGGGCTAGGGATGGTCCCAGCTGGGTCGTGACGCGTGAGTGACGTGATCGCAACGATTCAGCTCCAAGTGATCGGCGCGTCGTTGCGGTCGATCGCGGAGGAGATGGGCGCGGTCCTGATCCGCTCCTCGTTCTCGGCGAACATCAAGGAGCGGCGCGACTGCTCGACTGCGCTGTTCGACGAGCGCGGCCGGATGATCGCGCAGGCGGAGCACATCCCGGTTCATCTCGGCGCGATGCCCGACGCCGTCCGCGCCGTCATGGGGCTCGGAATCGACCCGGGTGGGGTGGCGATCCTCAACGATCCGTACACGGGCGGCACGCACCTGCCCGACGTGACGCTCGTCTCTCGCACCGTCCTCGGCTACGCGGTCTCGCGCGCTCACCACGCGGACGTCGGCGGGATCGAGCCGGCGAGCCTGCCGGCCTTTTCGCGCACGCTCGAGGAGGAGGGCGTAATCCTGCCGCCGCAGCTCCTCACCGACGACGTGCTCGAGCGCTTCGTCGAGGCGACGCGGCAGCCGGAGGAGCGGAGAGGCGACCTCCGCGCCCAGCTCTCGGCTCATCACCTCGCCGACCGGCGGCTCGAGGAGCTGTGCGCTCGCCGTGGGCGGGGCCGCGTCGCGGCCGCCATGGACGAGCTCTACACCTACTCGGAGCGGATGGTGCGGGCCGCCGTCGCTCGGCTGCCGGACGGTCGCGGCGAGGCCGAGGACGTCGTCGAGGCGGCCGACGGCGACCTCCCGATCCGGTGCACGGTGGAGATCGCCGGCGACGCGATCGGGATCGACTTCACCGGCACGGCGCCGCAGTACGACGGCAACCTCAACTGTCCGCTCGCGGTGACGAAGTCGGCCGGCTACTTCGCGGTTCGGTGCCTCACCGAGCCGGATCTGCCGGCCTCGGGCGGCGCGTTCGCTCCCGTCACCGTGACCGCGCCCGAAGGCTGCCTCGTCAACGCGCGGCCGCCCGCCGCCGTCGTCGCCGGCAACACTGAGACCTCCTCGCGCATCGTCGACGTCGTCTTCGCCGCGCTCGGTCAGCTCGTGCCCGTGCCGGCGGCGGGCCAGGGGACGATGAACAACCTCGCCTTGGGCAACGACCGGTTCACGTATTACGAGACCGTGGGCGGCGGCCAGGGAGGCTGCCCGGATGGAGACGGCCCAAGTGGCGTCCACGTAGCCATGTCGAACACGCTCGCCACGCCGGCCGAGGCGATCGAGCTCGAGTATCCGCTGAGGGTCGAGCGCTGGGAGCTGCGGCGGGACTCGGGCGGCGGGGGTGCCCATCGTGGCGGCGACGGGGTCGTGCGCGAGCTGCGCGTGCTCGAGGACTGCCGGATCTCGGTGCTAGCCGAGCGGCGGCGCAACGCGCCGCCGGGCCGCGTCGGCGGAGAGGACGGCGCGCGCGGCCGGACTCTCGTGAACGGGGAGGAACAGCCGCCGAAGCTGACGCGTCAGCTCCACGACGGCGACGTTGTCCGGGTCGAGACTCCCGGAGGAGGCGGGTACGGGTCACCGGAGTAGGCTCCGGGCATGGAGCGCCCGGTCAAGGTCGCGTGCGTGCAGGTCGAGCCCGTCGTGCTGGACCGCGAGGCGACGCTCGACAAGCTCGAGACCGTCGCCGCCGAGGCTGCGCGGGAGGGGGCCGAGCTCGTGGTCTTCCCCGAGACGTTCGTGCCGGTCTACCCGTCGTCGCGCTGGGCCAAGGCGTTCGCCGGCTGGGAGGGTGCGGGCGCGAAGGAGACGTTCGCGCGACTCGCGCAGGAATCCGTCGCCGTCGGCTCGCCGGCCGAGCGGCGGATCGGCGCGGCTGCGAAGGAGCTCGGGATCTGGATCGTGACGGGCGTCAACGAGGTGGAGCCCGAGCGGCCCGGGACGATCTACAACTCACTCCTCTACCACTCGCCGGCGGGCGAGCTCGCGCTCCACCATCGCAAGCTCGTGCCGACGAACCACGAGCGGCTCGTCTGGGGTCAAGGCGACGGCCGCGGGCTCACGGCGGTCGAGACGGGCTTCGGTCGGCTCGGCGGCCTGATCTGCTGGGAGAACTACATGCCGCTCGCGCGGGTCGCCCTGTACGAGTCGGGCGTCGAGATCTACGTCGCCTCGACGGCCGACGACGGCGAGGCCTGGCAGCAGACGCTCGTCCACATCGCGCGCGAGAGCCGCGCATACGTCGTCGCGCCCGCGCACTTCCAGCGCGAGTCGGCCTACCCTGACGACTTCCCGCTCGCCGCCGAGATCGAAGGGGCAGGAACGATCGGCCGCGGCGGCAGCGCGATCCTCGCTCCCGACGGCTCCTATCTTGCGGGTCCGCTCTACGACGAGGACGGAATCCTCTACGCGGAGCTCGACCCGACGCGGCTCCTAGCCGAGCGCCAGCGCTTCGATCCCGTCGGGCACTACAGCCGGCCCGACGTGCTCCAGCTCACAGTTCGCGCGGACGGTGCGACGACGAGTACACGTCCTTCCGCGCAATCTTCCCGCCGCTGAGCGGGAACACGTCGACGCCGTCCCACTCCTTCGAGCCGGTCGACGCCGTCCACTCGCACACGGCAAAGTCGTCTCCGGCACGGAGCGACCGCGTGGTGAACCGCAGCGTCGGGTTGTTGCGGAAGATCTGTGCGATGTGCTCGCGTACCGCCGCGTCGCCCTCGGCGCGCTCGTCGGCCGTGTGGTTGTGGAAGACGATGTCCGCATGGTGGAGCTCGTGGATCGCGTCGACGTCCTGTGCGTTCCACGCGGCGTTGTAGCGTTCGATCAGATCGCGAACAGCAGCCGGGTCCACGATCGGGAGCGTAGTTAGCATCGGGGCATGGCGTCGATGACGCGCAAGTACGACCTCTACAGCGATGCGTTTCGCGCGGACACGTACGCGACCTTCGCGCAGATGCGGGAGCAGGACCCCGTCCTCTGCCAGCCGGGGCTCGACGGCGAGTCGCCGATCTGGTTCGTGACGCGCTACGACGACGCCGAGACGGTGCTGCGCGACGACGAGCGGTTCGTCCGCGATCCGCGGCTGGCGCTGCCGCCGGAGCAGCTCGCCGCGTTCGACGTCGGCCTCCCCAGCTCGATGGCCTTCATCGACAGCAACATGCTCAACCGCGACGGCGACGACCACCGGCGCCTGCGCCGGCTCGTCTCCAAGGCATTCACGCCGAAGATGATCGAGCAGCTGCGACCGCGGATCCAGGAGATCGCGGACGGACTGATCGATCCCGTCGTCTCCGACGGCGAGATGGAGCTGGTGTCGGCGTACGCGTTTCCGCTGCCGATCACCGTGATCGCGGAGCTGCTCGGCGTCCCGCCGGCCGATCGCGACCGCTTCCGCGAGTGGTCGGACGCGATGGTTCGGCCGGCGCTCGCCGCCGGCGAGCTGGAGCGCTTCGGCGTCTTGATGACACAGTTCGTGGAGTATCTGCACGCGCTCTTCGAGGAACGCCGAAGCCGGCCCGGCCAGGACCTCGTCAGCGCGCTCGTCGCCGTCGAGGACGGTGGCGACACGCTGTCCGAAGAGGAACTGTCGAGCATGGTCGCGCTCCTCATCGTCGCCGGGCACGAGACGACGGTGAGCCTCATCGGCAACGCGGTGCTCGCGCTCCTCACGCATCCCGAGCAGCGGGCTCTCCTCGAGGGGGATCCGTCGCTGCTGCCGCGCGCCGTCGAGGAGCTGATCCGCTACGACGGGCCGGTCGAGCGGACGCTGACCCGCTGGGCGGCGGTGGATACGGAGTTGCGCGGGCTGACGATCCGTCGTGGCGAGGCAATGATCGTCGTCCTCGGGGCGGCCGATCACGATCCGGAGCGGTTCGAGGATCCGGACACGCTCGATGTGGCCGCCGAGCGTGGAGCGCGGCATCTCGCGTTCGGTCGCGGCAGCCACTTCTGCCTCGGCGCTCCGCTCGCTCGGCTCGAAGCCGAGATCGCGCTCGGCACGCTCTTGCGGCGCCTGCCCGGCTTGCGCCTCGCGGTCTCGCAGGACGAGCTCCGCTGGCGTCCTGTTCCGCTCTTCCGCAGTCTCGTCGGCCTGCCGGTCGCCTGGGACGCCTAGCCGGTGGAGCGCCGCCGCAGGACTCTGGCGTCGCCGGCTCGGCGGGTCACGCCGTCGGCGTCGAAGCGCTCCAGGTAGAGTTGCGCGCTCTTCCGGCCCACTCCGAGCGCGTCCCGGAACTGGGCGAGCGTGATCCCGTCGAAGAGGATCGCCCGCGCCTGCTCGTAGGCCTCGGGTGAGATCGCGAAGCCGTCGCCGACGCGCACGAGGCGGCCCTGCTCCTCGAGGAACCGCGCGAGCGCGGCATCCTCGACGCGCACCGGTTCGAGCCCGAGCTGCGCCGTCACCGCGTCCGCCGCCGCGGCGCGCTCCCCGAGGTCCGGGCCGGCACCCGGCCGGTAGAGCTTCGCGCCGCGCAGCTCGAGCCCGAGGTGCGGGACGACCGCCCTCGACCACTCGCCCACCGGAACCGGGACGCCCGGATCGAGAGGGTCGGCTGCATCGATCGCGCGGTCGAGGTCGTCGCGGAGCTCGTCGAGCCACTCCGGAGACCAGGCCCAGTCTCCGTCCACCCGGACCGGCGCGTAGACGAGCATCTCGCCGCGCTCCAACGCCTCGAACCGCGCGAGATCGGCGTGGCGCGGCGGTGCGGGATCGAGGACGGTCCCTCCGCCGAGCGTGGAGTCCGCGCGGAGGACGACGTGGTCACCGCGCGCGGCGACGACCGGACGCGACAGGCGCAGCTGGGCGAAACGCTCGCCGGCCCGAGCGACTCGAGCCGTGGTCTCCGCGGTGCCGTGGTGGAGCATGACGCGCGAAGGGATCTCCCCGAGCGGCTCGAGCGTCACGTCGAGCCGGAAGCTCGGCCTGAACGCCCCCGAGGTGACGAGGACGTCGCCCCGCCGCAGCTCCTGCCGCTCCATGCCGGGCAGAGCAACCGCGACGCGCTGACCTGCCTCGGCACGCTCGACCGAGCGGTCGTGCACCTGCACGCTTCGCACCCGCGCGGTCCGACCGCGCGGCTCGACGCGCAGCTCGTCTCCCTCGCCGATCGACCCCGACCAGAGCGTTCCGGTCACGACCGTCCCGATGCCTCGGAGGGTGAAGGAGCGGTCGATGTGGAGGCGGGCCGGACCGTGGGTGTCGTGGCGCGCCGCGTGGCCTGCCGCCTCCGCCAGCGCCGACCGCAACTCGGGGAGGCCGGCGCCGGTTCGTGCGCTCGTCGCGACGACGCGGGCGCCGGGGACGAGCTCCTCCGCCTCGACGCGCGCGAGCTCGAGCGTGTCCTCGTCGGCGAGATCGGCCTTCGTGAGCGCGACGACGCCCTGCTCGATCCCGAGCAGGCGGAGGATCGCGAGGTGCTCGTGCGTCTGCGGGCGCGCCCCCTCGCCGGCGTCGATCACGAGCAGGAAGAGGTCGATGCCGCTCGCGCCGGCGACCATGGTCCGGACGAAGCGCTCGTGGCCGGGGACGTCGACGACGGAAAGAGACGTCCCGTCGGGCAGCTCGAGCGGCGCGTAGCCGAGGTCGATCGAGATCCCGCGCTCGTGCTCCTCCGGCAGCCGGTCGGTGTTCTTGCCGGTGAGGGCCTCGACGAGCGCCGTCTTGCCGTGGTCGATGTGCCCCGCGGTGCCGACCGTCAGCGGCATCGGGCCACGATCGGGTTTCCGAACGACTCGACCTGGAAGCCTGCGCCCTCGAGCAGCGCGCGCCACTGCCCCTCGCTGCGCTCGCGGCCGCCGGCGAGCACGAGCATCAGGAGGTCCAGCCACTTCGCGCCGTCCGGCTCGTCGCCGGGCGCGATCACGGACTCGTTGACGAGCAGCCGAGCGTGCGGCGGCGCCGCCCGGCGAATTGTCTGCACGATCCGGGCCGCGTCGTCGTCGGGCCAGTCGTGGAGGATCCCCGACAGGACGTAGGCGTCGCCCTCCGGCACCGAGTCGAAGAAGCTGCCGGCGACGAATTCCACGCGGTCGCCGAACGTCGACTCGTCCCGCACGGTCTCGGGTAGGTCGAGCACGACGCCGCGCAGCTCCGGGCGCCGTTGGATCAGCTCGACGAGCAGCGCGCCGTTGCCGCCGCCGACGTCGACGACCACCTCGCCCTCCCGCCACTCGAGGGCGGCGAGCCGCTCGGCGGGCCGCGCGCGTTCTCCCGCCATCGCGGCGTCGAAGGCGGCACGCTCGGCAGGGTGGTCTGCGAGCCACTCCCAGAAGCCGGTTCCGAACCGGTCGCGGAACGGCGGCTCGGACGTCGAGGCGTCGAGATCCGTCGCCGCGTCGAAGAAGACGCCGCCGAACAGGTGCGCGAACTCGCTCCAGCCCGGTGCGAGCAGGAGTCGCGAGCTCGGCGTGTGCTCGAAGACGCCGGATTCCGTCTCATGGAAGAGTCCGTCGCTCGCGAGCGCGCGCAGCAGGCGATGCAGCGTGTCAGGGTCGCCCTGCAGCTCCGAGACGGGGCGCGGCCCGTCGGCGAGCGCCTCGGGCACGCCCGCATCGACGACCGCCGCGAGCGCCTTCGTCATCAGGGAGCCGCGAAGGAAGTCCCAGAGCAGGGCCTGGGCTGGACGGTCGCTCATGCGCGTGCCGCCCGAACGGCGGCTGCCGCCTCGTCGGCCTCCTCGTCCGTCAGCGTCAGGCAGTCGAGCAGGAGCCGACCGTCGCGGACGACGCCGACCACCGGAAGCTCGCCGGCTCGCAACGGCGCCGCGAGTGACTCCTCGAGCGCGCACGCGAAGCTCGGCAGCTCGGCGAGCGGCAGCGCACCGCCGCCGACCCGCCCCAGCGTCTCCTCGACCTCGCCGCCGGTCGCGGCGGCCAGGCGTTCGGCGCGTTGGCGCACCCCGTGCGTCTCCTGGGCGAGCGTGCGCAGGACGGGGATCCGCTCCGGAGCCTCGAGGTGTAGGAGGAGCGTGCCCTCGAGCGCCGCGAGCGAGAGCTTGTCGATCCGCAGCGCTCGCTGGAGCGGGTGACGGCGAAGCCGCTCGACGAGCTCGGCCCGGCCGAGGACGATCCCGGCCTGCGGGCCGCCGAGCAGCTTGTCGCCCGAGAAGCAGACGAGGTCGGCGCCGGCCGCGAGCGACGCGTGTGCGGTGGGCTCAGCCTCGACCGGCGCGATCGCGCCCGAGCCGAGGTCGTCGATGAGCGGGAGGCCGTGGCTGCGGGCGACGGCGGCGACCTCCTCGAGCCGGGGCCGTTCCTCGAAGCCCACCACGCGGAAGTTGGACTGGTGGACGCGGAGGACGACCGCGGTCTCCGGGCCGATCGCGCGGTCGTAGTCGGCGGCCCGCGTCCGGTTCGTCGTCCCGACCTCGACGAGGCGGGCCCCGGAACGGGCGAGCACATCCGGGATCCGGAAGCCGTCGCCGATCTCGATCAGCTCGCCCCGCGAGACGACGACCTCGCGTCCTTCCGCGAGTGCGGCGAGCGCGAGGAGGACCGCGGCCGCATTGTTGTTGACGACGAGCGCCGCCTCGGCGCCGGTCAGCCGGCGGAGGACCGCAGCTGCGTGGTCCTGGCGCGAGCCGCGGGCACCGTCTGCGAGGTCGTACTCGAGGTTCGAGTAGCCGCGCGCGACCTCGGCGATCCGCTCGACCGCCTCGCCGGCGAGCGGCGCGCGGCCGAGATTCGTGTGGACGACGACACCCGTCGCGTTGAGCACGCGCCGCAGCCGTGGACGTCGCGCGTCGGTCAGCTCGTCGCGCAGCCGAGCCGCGAGATCTCCCGGATCCGCGCCGGCCTGAATCTCGTCGCGGGCGCGGTCGATCACGGCCCGGGCGGCGTCGACCGCGAGCGGGTCGCCGGCCTCGCGCGCGAGCTCGTCCACCGAGGGCAGATCGCGGAGCTCCATGCCTGCGAACGCTACTGCGCGTCCGCCTTGTGCGACGCGTGCGGGCTCGGCATCCCGTCTGCGGCGGCGTAGGCGTAGAGCACTCTCTCGAGCGCGATCCGCGGGTCGTCCGTCAGCGTGAGCAGCGCGAGATCCTCCGCGGAGACCATGCCGTCGGCGAGCGCGCTGCGGCGCACCCAGTCGAGCAGCGGCGACCAGTACGCCTCGCCGAGGAGCACAACGGGGAAGTGGAGGACTTTGCCGGTCTGGATCAGCGTCAGGGACTCGAACAGCTCGTCGGCCGTGCCGAAGCCGCCGGGGAAGACACAGAAGCCTTCCGCCGCCTTCACGAACATCGTCTTGCGCACGTAGAAGTGGTCGAAGGTCAGCGCGAGGTCGACGTACGGATTCGTCCCCTGCTCGTGCGGCAGCTCGATGTTGAAGCCGACCGACAGCCCGCCGCCCTCGCGGCAGCCCCGGTTCGCGCCTTCCATCACGCCGGGACCGCCCCCGGTCACGACGGCCCAGCCCGCCTCGGCGAAGAGGCGCGCAGTCTCACGCGCCAGCTCGTACGGCCGCGATCCCTCCGGCGCCCGCGCCGAGCCGAAGCAGGAAACCGCCGGCCGGTCGATCCTCTCGACCGCCTCGAAGCCCGTCAGGAACTCCCGGCCGATCGACTCCGCCCGCTCGCGGAGATACTCGGGCGAGTGGTGCGTGCGGAAGAGCTCGCGATCCTGCATCGCGGCTAGAGCATCGCACTGTGTCGGGTCGCGAGGAATCCCGCGACGAGTCCTGCCGCGAGCAGCACGTAGAACGTCGCGATCTGGATTGCACGTGCCCGCTCCGGCGCGTACGCCTCGACCGGGACGCCGTTCTCGTAGCGGATCCCGGGCCGGCGCCATGTCTCGGGGATCGCGCGGAAGATCGTCCCGCCGTCGAGGAAGCCGACCGGCAGGAGGTTCGCGGCGTTGAGCAGGAAGCCGATGTACGCGAGCTGGAGTAGCCACCTGGTGTCCTGGGCGGAGCCGAGCGCCCAGACCACAGCCGCGCCGACGCCGCCGAGGAACGGGCCGGCCAGCGAGACGAGCGCGCTCCGCCAGGGCGCGAGACCGGAGTGACGGACCATGACGAAGGCGCCGACCAGTGGAATGAAGGTCGGCAGCGTGACGTGCAGCCCTTGCCGCGTCGCCTCGAAGACGTGGCCGAGCTCGTGTACCAGGAGAAGCACGACGAAGCCGAGCCCGAGCTTCCAATCGCCGAACGCCAACGAGAACGCGAGGAAGGACGCCGCGAACGTCCCGATCAAGACGACGAGCTCGGTGAGCCGCCCGCGGGAGTGGCCGGTGTCAGGCTGCTTCTCGGTCTCGGTGCTCACGATCCTCTGCCGACCCATTCCTCGCCGCCGGCGTAGACCTCCTTCTTCCAGAGGGGGATCGTCGCCTTGAGCGTCTCGATCGCCTCGCGGCAGGCGTCGAGCGCGGCGGAGCGATGCGGCGCCGAGACGGCGATGACGACGCTCGCCTCGCCGATCTCCACACGGCCGAGCCGGTGGTGGACAGCGATTGCGCAGAGCCCATGGCGCTCCGTCAGCTCGTCGCCGAGCCGGACGAGCATCGGCTCGGCCATCTCCTCGTAGGCCTCGTACTCGAGGTGGACGACGTCGCGTCCGCGCGAGCGGCTGCGAACCGTGCCGACGAAGCTCGCGAGCGCGCCGGCCTCGGGATCCTCGACCTCGCGCAGCACCGCGGCCACATCGAGCGGCCCGTCGACGAGGCGGAACGAGCCCCCGCTCACCGGCGGAATGAGCGCCACCTCGTCGCCGTCCGCAAGCGCCCGACCGCGCTCCACGTACTCCCGGTTCACGGCGTAGAGGAGGCCGGGCGGCTCGTCGCCGAGGCCGAGTGCGGGCCAGACGTCTTCGACTCGCGCGACGTTCTCGAGCTCGAGCCGCGGACGCCCCGCGCGTTCCCGCAGGCCGGCGAAGAGGCGGACAGTGACCTGCATGCCGGGATCTTGCCTGCGTGCTCAGGCGCCGAGGTAGCGCTCGAGCAGTGCCCCCGGTTCCGGCCGCAGGTCCGAGCGGAGCTTGTACGTGTCATCGTCCTCCCGGACGAGCACGAAGCCGGCCTGGCGGAGGATCGCGAGGTGGTGGTGCGAGGCCGCCTACGCCTACGATCTCCCACGTGGCAGCCACAGGCGACCGGCGCACCGAGTCGGGAATCGAGGTCAAGCCCGTCTACGCAGCCGCCGACGCGCCGCGCGAGCTCGAGCCGCCGGGCGAGTACCCCTTCACCCGCGGGCCCTACCCGGACATGTACCGCGGCCGGCCGTGGACGATCCGCCAGTACGCAGGCTTCGCCTCGGCCGAGGAGTCGAACGCCCGCTACCGCTACCTCCTCGAACGCGGCCAGACCGGCCTGTCGATCGCCTTCGACCTCCCGACCCAGCTCGGCTACGACTCCGACGACCCCCGCGCGCTCGGCGAGGTCGGCCGCACCGGCGTTGCGATCGACTCGATCGCCGACATGCAGATCTTGCTCGCCGGGATCCCGCTCGACGAGGTCTCGACGTCGATGACGATCAACGCGCCCGCGTCGCTGCTGCTCCTGCTCTACGAGCTCGTCGCCGAGGAGCAGGGTGTGCCGCCCGATGCGCTCCGCGGCACCGTCCAGAACGACATCCTCAAGGAGTACATCGCGCGCGGGAACTACATCTTCCCGCCCCGGCCCTCGATGCGGCTGACGACCGACCTGTTCGCGTACTGCGCCGAGCGAATCCCTCGCTGGAACACGATCTCGATCAGCGGCTACCACATCCGCGAAGCCGGCTCGACCGCGGTGCAGGAGCTCGCGTTCACGCTCGCGAACGGCATCGCGTACTGCGCGGCGGCGGTCGAGGCGGGCCTGTCGCCCGACGAGTTCGGCGTACGCCTGTCCTTCTTCTTCAACGCGCACAACGACTTCTTCCAGGAGGTGGCGAAGTTCCGCGCCGCGCGCCGCCTGTGGGCCCGGATCATGCAGGAGCGCTTCGACGTCACCAACCCGCGCGCGCTCGCGCTGCGCTTTCACGCCCAGACCGGCGGCTCGACCCTGACGGCGCAGCAGCCGGAGAACAACGTCGTCCGCGTGGCGATCCAGGCGCTCTCGGCGGTCGCCGGCGGTGCGCAGAGCCTCCATACGAACAGCTACGACGAGGCGCTTGCGCTGCCGACCGAGCACGCCGCGCGCATCGCGCTCCGCACCCAGCAGATCATCGCCGCCGAGGCAGGAACCGTCGACACCGTCGATCCGCTCGGCGGCTCCTACTACATCGAGGCGCTGACGGACGAGCTCGAGGCACGTGCGGGGGAGCTGATCGGGCGGGTGGACGAGGCGGGCGGCGCCGTCGCGGCGGTCGAGTCGGGGTTCGTGCAGGAGGAGATCGAGCGGGCTGCATTCGAGTTCCAGCAGCAGGTCGAGGCCGGCGACCGCGTCATTGTCGGGGTGAACGCCTTCGAGGAGGAGTCGGACGAGCGGGTGGAGCTGCTCCACATCGACCCGGCCGCCGAGCAGCGCCAGCTCGAGCGCACAGCGCGTCTGCGAGCGGGGCGAAACGCCGAGGAGGCGGCTGCCGCGCTCGTCGCGGTGCGCGAGGCGGCGCGAGGCGGAGCGAACATGCTCCCGCCGATGCGGGAAGCGTTGCGCGCCCGCTGCACCGTGGGCGAGATCTGCGAGGCGTTGCGCGACGAGTGGGGGATGTACGACGCGGTGCGGGCCCGCGCCTAGGAGCTCTGAGCGCTAGCCGCCGTCGCTCCACCAGCCGGGCACGATCTCGCCGTCGTTCTCCTCGCTGATCGGCGCGCCGAAGGCGATCATCGTGATGCCATCCGAGCCAGCCTCGAGATTGCGCATCACGCCGGGGCCGATCCGCAGGATGTCCCACGCCTGCAGCTCGTGCACGTCGTCGTCGAGCTTGATCCTGCCGGAGCCCTCCGCGATCACGTAGATCTCCTCCTGCTCGGAGTGCGTGTGGCCGAACGGCTGCCGAACGCCCGCCGCCAGCTTCTCGACCCCGACACCGCCGACCGTGCAGCCGAGATCGCGCTTCGGGAAGCGCACGTCCATCCCCTCGGGCATCTGGAACCTTGGGGCGACGTTCTCGACGTCGCCGAGGTTGACGATCGTGTAGTCGCTCATGCTGAGGAGGCTACGTCCTCGAGCAGCTCGTCGAGGTCGGAGGCCGCGCCGGCTCCCCGGAGCTCCTCGACTCGCGCCGGGCCAAGTCTCTCGCGGGCGAAGGCTGCGACCCGCTCCTGACACTCCGCCTCCTCCGGGTCGAGCGCCGCCCCGATTTCGTGAAACAGGTGCTCCGAGGCGCCGAGCATCGTCGCTGCCTGCTCCGCTTCCTCCTCGAGCAAGGCGAGCTCGGCGAGACCGCCGAGGCAATACGCAAGCACTTCCCGATAGCCGAGCCGGCGCGCGAGCGCGACGCTCTCGGCGAGCGCCGCACGGCCCCGCTCGGTTCGGCCGAGCGCAAGCTCGGAGCGGGCGATGTTGTGGAGATTGACGGCGAGGCCGTCGTCGTCGCCGATCTCACGGGCGAGGGCGATCGCTTCGGTGAGATAACCGACAGCCGTCTCACGGTCTCCCCGCATGTTCGCGATCGCGCCGAGATTTCCGAGTGCGCTCGCGAGGCGTGACGGCTTGCCCTGCTCGCGGAACATCTCGGCACACGCCTCGTACATGGCGGCGCCACGGTCGAAGTCGGACTCTGCGACCGCGATCGCACCGAGCTCCGCGGTCGCGCGCGCCGTGCCCTCCGGGTCGCCCAACTCCAGGTAGAGGTCGAGCGCTTCCTGCCAGAGCTCCTTCGCGAGGCCGGTCTCTCCCTGCCTGTAGGGGAAGGTCGCGCCGTGGACGAGCGCGAGTGCACGCAGCGGCTTAGGCGCGCCGACAGTGCGGGCGAAGATGCCGTCGAAGAACCGGCGGCCCTCGCTGAGGAAGCCGCGGATGACCCAGAACCACCGCGCTGCGGCGGCAAGCCTGACCTCGAGCTCGAGCGCTCCGGCCTCGGCGGCCCAGGCGAGGGCGCCCCGCAGGTTGCCGTGCTCCTGGTCGAGTAGCCCCAGGAACGCGTCGCCTGGATCGGCGCCGGCGACGAAGGCGTTTGCGGCCGCCTCGACCTCCGCTAGCACCTGCTCGCAGTGCCGCCGGTGCAGAGTCTCCGCCTCGCCTGACGCCTCGAGCAGCTCGCCGGCGTACTCGCGAATCGTCTCGAGCATCGTGAAGCGCGGCTCTCCGGTCGGCCGGCGCAGGGGACGGACGAGGCTCTCGTCGACGAGCGACGCCAGCGTCTCGAAGACGTCGAGCCCGTCCTCGGCGCAGACCGCTCCCGCCGCGTCGAGAGTCCAGCCCCCGGCGAAGACGGCGAGCCGCGCGAAGAGGGTGCGCTCGGCATCGCTCAGGAGGCCGTGGCTCCACTCGAGCGTCGCGCGAAGCGTGCGCTGCCGGTCCGGCAGGTCCTGCGCCCCGCCGACGAGAAGGTCGAGCGCCTGGTCGAGGCGACGGCTCATCGTGTGGGGCGGCAAGAGCTTCGAGCGCGCCGCCGCGAGCTCGATCGCGAGCGGAAGCCCGTCGAGCCTTGCGCACACCTGCGCGACTGCGGCAGCGTTGCCTTCGTCGAGCTGGAACTCCGGGTCGACGGCGCCGGCGCGCGCCGAGAACAGGCGCACGGCGTCGTTCGCCGCAAGCTGCTCGAAGCTGGGACGCGCGCCCGCATCGGGCAGCTCGAGCGGAGGGACCGGATACTCGTGCTCCCCCGCGAGACGGAGCGGTGTGCGACTCGTCGCGAGGACGAGCAGCCGCGGCGCGCTCGCCAGCAGGCGGGAGACGAGCTCGACGTGGGGCACGAGCTGCTCGAGGTTGTCGAGCACCAGCACCAATCGCCGGTTCTGGAGATGCGCCGCGAGGACGTCCTCGACGGCTTCGGCGCTCTCGGTCACCCCGAGCGCCTCGGCCACTGCGGAGCCGAGCAGCGCCGGATCGCGAATCGAGGCGAGGTCGACGAAGACGGCGCCGTCGCGGAGCTCCGGCCCGAGCTCGGCTGCCGCTGCGAGCGCGAGCCGCGTCTTCCCCGCACCGCCGGGACCGGTGAGCGTCACGAGGCGCACGTCCTCGTGCCTCAGCAGCGCGCAGACCGCCGCCACCTCGAGCCGGCGGCCCACGAGCGGCGTCGGCGGCGTGGGGAGCCGCATGCGCGCGGGCGCCGGCGCCTCGGGAGCTGCGAGCGCGGGATCGTGGTGAAGGATGCGGCGCTCGAGCTCCTGCAGCTCCGGGCCGGGATCGATCCCGAGCTCGTCGACGAGCAGCTCCCGTGTGGCCCGGCAGGCCGCAAGCGCGTCCACCTGCCGGCCGGAGCGGTACAGCGCGAGTGCGTGCTGGGAGCGAAAGCGCTCGCGGTACGGCTCGGCCGCGAGCAGCCGCTCGAGGTCGGGCACGAGCTCGTCGTGCCTGCCGAGAGCAAGCTCTGCTTCGTGCCGGAGCTCGAGCGCCCGCAGGCGGCGCTCCTCGAGCTGTGCGGCCTCCGCGTCGTGAACCGGCTCTCCCGCGAGGTCGGCCAGCGCCGCGCCGCGCCAGAGCCCGAGCGCCCGACGCAGGTCCTCGGCCGCGTCCGCCGCTCGCCCCGACGTGAACGCGTCCGTCGCCGCGACCACGAGCCGGTCGAACCGGCTGAGGTCGAGCTCGGCCGGATCGAGGTGCAGCCGGTAGCCCGTGCCGTGCCGCTCGATGCATTCGGCGCCGAGCGCGCTGCGCAGTCCGTGGACGTACACCTGCAGCGAGGAGACCGCCGAAGGAGGCGGCTCGGCTCCCCACAGCGAGTCGACGAGCCGGTCGCGCGAGACGACCGTGTTCGCGTTCACGAGCAGCACTGCGAGCAAGGCCCGCTGCTTGGGCGCTCCGAGCGCGAGCGGCCCTTCCTCCCCGACTACCTCGACCGATCCCAGGATGCGGAACTCGATGTTCGCCGACCTCCCCCAAGTCAACGCCAAGTGGCTCTTAAGCGCCCGCCTCGATGGTGCCTTCGTCCCCCAAACGACGAAGGAGCGACACATGATTCACGCAGGAGACACGATCTACAACCCCGTCACCGGCGAGCGCATCGTCTTCCGGCAGACCTCCCGCGAGACGAACGGACGGGCCGTCGTGATCGAGACCTTCGTGCAGCCGGACGGCTTCGTCGCGGCCGCGCACGTCCACCCCGGCCAGGAGGAGCGCTTCGAGATCCTCCGCGGCAGCGTCGGCTTCCGGATCGGCCGGAAGAAGCTCGTCGCCGGGCCGGGCCGGCGGCTGACGGTGCCCGCAGGCACGCCGCACAAGTTCTGGAACGCCGGCGAGGAAGAGGCCCACTTCGTGTGCGAGGTGCGGCCGGCCCTGCAGTTCGAGGCGCTGCTCGAGACGATGTTCGCGCTCGCCGCCGACGGCAAGACGAACCGGAAGGGAATGCCCAACCCGCTGCGTCTCGCGGTGATCGCGAACGCCCACTTCGACACGGTCCGCCTGCCCTTCCCGCCCGCCATCGTCCAGCGCATCGGCCTCGCGCTCGGCGCGCCTCTCGGCCGCGTGCTCGGCTACGAGGCCGTCTACGTCCCCGCCCAGCCCGCGCCGACCGCCGTCGCCGCGACCTGACGAGAACAAGGAGCTCGACATGCACAACATGCTCACCACCCCTCTGCCCGGTTCCTGGCTCTCGAGTCGGCTGGGCGTCGACCCGAGCGAGATCGAGCGCCTGCGGGAGCGCGGCGAGCTCTTCGCCGTCCGCGACCGCGATGAGTGGCTCTATCCGGCCTGGCAGTTCGGTCCCGGCGGCTCGATCCCGGCCGGTGTCCGCGAGGCGGTCAAGGCCGCCCGCGCGGCCGGCCTGGACGAGACGCGCCTCGTCGCGCTTCTGCGGCGCCCCGTGGGTCTCGTGGGCGGAGGCCGCCTGCTCGATCTCTTGTTCGAGGGTCGGTCCGACTTCGTCCTGGACGTCGTCCGCAGCGCCGCCGCGGCCTAGGTGTAGTTCCTAAGCACGTTGGTTCATCCGGGCCTCCTTGGAGGCTGAGCGCTGTCCAAGGCAGCTCAGTCCCAAGGAGGAGTCCGGATGAAGCTTCACGCTAACGCGGCGCTCA